>Ga0310810_10002622_pt1 | contig 19374 bp, 23 predicted proteins | sample NCmetagenome_FD_207641 | JGI IMG/M metagenome (GOLD analysis project Ga0310810, IMG submission 207641) | Soil microbial communities from experimental microcosm in Duke University, North Carolina, United States - NC | ecosystem: Engineered > Artificial ecosystem > Soil microcosm > Unclassified ...
GGCTCTCCATCTTTTTCGGCATCATGTTCCCACTGATTTTTCTTTTCGTGTTCGGAGGGATTTTCGGTAGCAACGATTCAGCTAGTTTTCGTGTGGCTCTCATTAATAATTCGTCCTCGCCATTCGCGACCAACTTCGTTAAGCAGCTCAAAGATGAAAAGTCATTTAAAGTTGACGATTCGTTCAAGACACTTGATGATGCCAAAGAGCTCATGACTCGCTCTCAGCTCGATGCGGCCGTTATATTACCGCGTGACTTTGGGGCAGTCGACACATCGTCTAAGCTGCCAAAGGGTCAGGTACAGGTTTACTATACGCAGAATAACGCCCAGGCAGGACAAACCTTGACGACGATCCTCAATGGCGCATTCAAAGATATCAATGCCAAGCTGACGAAGACCGATTCGCCGTTTTCAGTAAAGGGCGAGCAGCTCAACGACCGTTCACTCACGCAGTTTGACTATACCTTTGCTGGCTTACTCGGCTTCGCGCTTCTCGGTGTTGGCATTTTTGGTCCGGTCAACGTGTTTCCAGAGTTAAAGAAGCAGGGTATTCTGCGCAGGCTCAGCACGACACCACTCAAGGTCTGGCAATATTTTAGCTCGATCGCGTTATCGCAAGCAGTTATCGGGCTGGTGTCGGTCGGTATCATGTTTGTCACGGCGCTACTGGTCTTCAAACTCGAGATTGTCGGTAACCCGCTGCTGCTTATCGGCTTCATCGTCTTTAGTATTATCGAGATTCTCGGTATTGGTCTTGCTATCGGTGGCTGGGCGCGCAACGAGCGTCAAGCGGCACCACTTTCGAACATCGTCGTGTTTCCGATGATGTTCCTCTCGGGCACCTTCTTTCCGCGGTTTCTTATGCCCGAATGGCTACAGCATCTTTCGGCATTCTTGCCGCTGACTCCTGTCATCGACGGCCTGCGCTATATCATCAACGAAGGCTATGGCGTCATACAGCTCGCCCCACAACTGGGGCTGATGGCGGCCTGGATTGTGATTATCTACATCATTGCATTTCGCGTGTTTCGTTGGGAATAGATTGACTTTTCATTGTAGTTATGCTATAATGATTTCATGAATGAGCAAAAACACATTCGTGCAGCTGAAAACCTCGGAGACGGCAACATCGTCGATGCCGAAGGTGACGTATTACCCGATACCGACGTAACCGACGATGGCCTACCGATGTCAAACGAAGGCCGGATTGCTCGTATGCATCCGCATACCGATGTCGAATCACTTGATGAACAGCCGGTAGCGTCCGAAGAAGTCGCCGCCGAGTTAGGAAAAGCAGCCAGTTCGCTCTTGCTTACGGCCGAAACACGCGAGCAGGCCAATCGTACAGTTGCTGAATTTGTATCTAGTCTCAGTGACGGGCAGCGAAAAGCCCTTCACCAAATTATCGAGCACTTTGCCCAGGCACAAACCGACATTCGTCAGGCTAAGCGACCACGTATCCACCAGGCTACACGCCGAGCAAGTCGCGAGAAAGCGACGAAAGAAAATGCCGCCGGCCGTGAATTGCTTGAACAATTGACCGGTGCAAGCTCTGATCCGAAAGAGGATAGCTACCTCGTCTACGGTGGCTGGAAGCAGTTTATTCTGAACAATCGTGCTGCGATTTTGCAGGAACTCCACGACAGCGACACTGACTTACGCCGTACACAAAAAGAACGCCTCGATGATCTCGGCGTTTCATGGCGCGAACCGTAAGGTTATTGCGCATATGGTGGGGGTGGCTGGGATTGAACCAGCGACCAACAGGTTATGAGCCCGCTGCTCTAACCGCTGAGCTACACCCCCGCGGTATACTCGAGATATTATAGCGTAAACCCAGCTTTCGGGCTACAATAGAACAGAGATGAAGCTTACGTCTATCGATAGGCACACGGTTCGCCGCTTGTATTATCACATCCGGCACAACTACTTCACCCTGAACAATGCCGTTATTGCGCTGGCCGCTATCGTCGCCATCGGCTGGGCATGGGGTGCTGTTTCTATGATGCAACGAAACTATACATTGCAGCGTAAGCTTGATGCCAAGCAGCGTGAACTGACACTAGCAGCACTTGAAGTCGACACATTGAAATATCAAGGCAGGTATTATGCGAGTCCTGAATACCAAGATCTTGCCGCCCGTGAGAGCCTCGGTCTGGCTAACCCAGGCGAAAAAATGCTGGTCTTGCCGCCAAATAGTGAGCGGGCAAAAAAGGTAGACGAGGAAGTATCCTCAAATCCATCGCTACGTAGTACGCAGTCGAGCAACTTCCAGCAGTGGCTCGATTTCTTCGCCGGTAAGAATGTCCCGAAGACCTGAGAGGTTGAATACACACCCCATCTCTGGTACAATACATAACTGTATCGCGGGGTGGAGCAGTCTGGTCAGCTCGCGTGGCTCATAACCACGAGGTCGTAGGTTCAAATCCTACCCCCGCAACCAAGAAAAAATGATTACCATCTGGTAGTCATTTTTTCTTTGCGTGCTTGGCTAGTATTTTGGTTCTACGACAGGCGAGCAAGGCTCGCCGTAGTCGTTGGTTCGTGGAGTAAGTGAAGTGAAAATGTGTTTACATATTTTCACAAACGAACGGAAGAGCGGAGCGATAATCCTACCCCCGCAACCAAGAAAATTCCCTCATCGTCAGATGGGGGTATTTTTGTGAGTTGTCAAAGAGCCTGTTCGATATGTACATCTCCTTAAAGCGGATAACGCAGATTGTGAAATATATCACAAACCTTCATCTGGTTGTCAGTCATAGTATATGTATATTAAGTAGGCGCGCGGTTAATGCTCATGCGGATTTTTGAGTATCGGAACTACCGCTTTAGTCACGTCGTGTAAATTATTCTTGGAGCATGAGTATTTCAACTAAAGCAAAAACCTCTACTCGGCACACAAAGACCGAGTTGCAACATGAGCATACAAAGACCCTCACTGAACTTGAGCGATACAAGATGCTTGTGGAGAATGTTCAGGATTATGCGATTTTCTTTATGGACCCTAACGGCTACATCCAGACATGGAACAAGGGTGCGGAAAAAAACAAAGGCTACACTCATGATGAAATTATTGGTAAGCACTTCTCGATCTTTTATTCCGATAAGGATAATTTAGACAAAAAGCCGGAAAAAGAGCTTGAAATCGCAAAAAAGCTTGGTCGCGTCGAAGATGAAGACTGGCGTATCAAAAAAGACGGCAGCAAATTTTGGGCCAACGTCGTCATCACTGCACTCTATGACGACGACCATGTGCTGCAAGGCTTCGCTAAAGTAACGCGAAATCTCACGGAACGAAAAGCCAACGAAGACGACTTACGATCCGCGAACGCACTCCTACGTTCTCAACAAAAAGAACTCAAGCGGCTCAATGATTCAAAAGATGAGTTTATTTCACTCGCTTCGCACCAATTACGCACGCCTGCTACTGCGATCAAGCAGCTTCTGGGCATTTTGCTCGATGGCTATGCTGGCGATTTACCTGAGCCGATACGGGGCTTTATCGAAAAAACATATGAGAGCAATGAGCGTCAGATTGCGCTCGTCAACAGCTTGCTAAAGGTTGCGCAAATTGACTCGGGAAAAATCATTCTCAATCGGGAAGTCGTCGACCTAAACGCTGTCGTCGAAAGTATTGTCAAACAGTACACCGGCATAATCTCTGATAAGAAACAGACGATTTCTATGAAACTACAGGCTACGCCTCTCTATGCGTATGTCGATCATCAGTATTATCGGATGGCCATCGAAAATATCATCGATAACGCCTCTAAATATACAAAAGAAGGTGGAAGTATCACCATCACGACCGAAACGGTCAATGGACACGCCAGGACGTCAATTACCGATACCGGTGTTGGGTTGGCCGCCGCAGACATACCGACGTTATTTGAAAAGTTCAATCGCGTTGAAAACGACTTGTCACACGTTGTCTCTGGCAACGGCCTTGGCTTATATTGGGTGAACCGAGTCATCAGTCTTCATCTCGGCAGAATTCAAGTCGAATCTGAATTAGGAAAAGGCTCAACGTTTATCGTCGAGGTTCCAATCGGAGAGATAGATGCGTAAGATTTTGATCGTAGAGGACGACCCGATACTGCGAGATAGCTATCATTTGATTCTTTCATCTCAGCCATATGTGTGCCATGTCGCCGAAAACGGAAAAGTCGCCTTAGATATGATAAAAAAGACGAATTATGATTTGGTCCTGCTCGACATCATGATGCCCGTCATGAATGGCGTAGAGCTACTAGAAAACCTCGATAACTTAGATGAAATGAAATCGAAAATCGTTATCATGAGTAATCTCTCGTCCGGGAAAGAAATTGAACGAACACAAGAACTCGGTATACAGCAGAACGTCGTCAAGTCAGATACCTCGCCGAGCCAACTTATTTCCCTTGTCCGGCTGCAACTCATATCACGGTAATCGCACGCATCGGGCAGACTGTTCCAAACACTAATCTGTATAATAGTAATCATGATTACCACGATTCTCTTTGATTTCTTCGATGTCATCCGCGACGACGGACTAGCCCGGTGGCTGCGAAAGAACGGTCTGACGAAAACCGGTGACGTGCTCGCTATTACCGACGCTAATGATCGAGGAGAGCTGACGCCCGCTGAACTGTTTCGTCGGCTAGGCGAGCTGACGGGTGAGACCGCCGACGCGGTCGAGTATGAACTTGAGCATAACAATAACCTCAATCAGCCTCTCGTGGAGTATATTCGCGATCAGCTGCGCGGGACGTACAAAGTCGGACTGGTCTCGAATAGCAAGTCGGACTATATCCGAAACGAGATACGCACGTATGAGCTTGAATCACTTTTCGATGCATTCATTATTTCGAGCGAAGTCGGTGCAATCAAACCGCAGCCGGAAATTTTTCACATCGCCCTTGAGCAGCTACACAGCCAGCCGACTGAAACGATTTTTATCGACGATAATCCTATATACGTTGATGCCGCTAATCAGCTGGGGATTCACGGTATCGTCTATACAGACTTTCTAGAACTCAAGCATGCGCTCGAGACACAGCTAGTACGTGTAACTTCAGAAGGGGGAGCTCGCTGATGCGACAAGTTATCCTTGCTAGCCAATCACCACGACGTCGTGAGTTACTCGCCGATATGGGTGTCGAGTTTGACGTAGTTGTCAGTGACGTCGATGAGCATATCGATCATACGATCAGCGGAGCAGCACTTGCGATGGAGCTTGCGGAGCTAAAAGCGCGCGCGGTAGCCGACAAATACCCAGAAGCAATCGTGATCGGTGCAGACACAGTTGTGTCGGTCGGTGGTCAGAACTTGGCGAAACCCGAAGATGAAGTCGAAGCGACCGCGATGCTCCGATCGCTCTGTGGACGCACACACGAAGTGAGTACCGGTGTCATGGTGATATGTAAGGCAACAGGCTTTGCGCAGCTAAAAAGTGAGACGGCCCATATTACGATGAACGACTTCGATGCGGAAAAGGTCGCTGTCTACATTGCGACAGGTGATCCCTATGACAAAGCTGGCGGCTACGCTATTCAGAACCCTGATGCGCAGTTTTTAATCAAATCGTTCACGGGAGATAAGACGACAATTATCGGTTTACCGCAAACGTTGGTGCGTACGATGTTACAGGAGGCTGAGCAGGCCGATACGCTAGTTCAGTAGCTTTGCGGCTGCTGTACGAACTGCTTCTGACCACGTCATGAAGGCGTGCGGCATAGCTGCAAGGTCGCGAGCTGTCAGGTTTTGGTTCAGGGCCAAGGCGACTTCGTGAATCATTTCGCCGGCAGCTGGGGCTACGATCGTAGCACCGAGCAACAGGCCTTTTTTATCACTGATCAGCTTGACGAATCCGATACTTGTATCGCTGACATTTGCGCGGGCAACCTGCGATAACGGCACAAGCGACATGTTTGTCGAAAGATCTCGTTTCAGGCAGTCATCATCCGTCAACCCTACCGACGCGACGGTAGGGTTGGTGTGAATGACACGTGGAATCGGAGCGGTGTCAGGTACACGTACGGGCTTTTTGGCGAGTAGCGTTTGGGCAACGATTCGACCGTGCAGCATTGCGGTCTGAGTCGTGCAACCGCTATCGATGGCAGCACCACCGGCAAATACATGCTGAGCCGTCGTGCGTAGATGATCATCAACATCGACACCGGCGGGAGTGTAGTCGACGTGTGCGTTTTCAAGACCTAAGTCGGTGACAGGTGAACGGTCCAAGAATAGGATTTCGTCGACTTGGACAGCCTTTGTGGTTTCGCCTCTCGTAAAGCTCACGCGAACGCCAAGCCCTTTTGGCTCGACACCAGCAAGCTGAGTTTGTGTCAAAAAGTTGATGCCTAGTGTCTGCGCAAAATGTTTTTCAAACAGTTCACTTACTGAACTATCGAAACTCGGTAGTATGCGCGCTGCACGTTCAGATACGTAGACTTTCGTGCCGAAGGTTGCGAATACTTGAGCGTATTCGAGTGCCTCTGGATCGCTGCCGACAATGAACAGTGTACGCGGAATGCGCTTGGTGTCGAGAATGGTGCGGGGTGTCTGGTAACGAATCGTATCGATACCGTAGACATCGGGCTGTGCGAACTGGGCTCCTGTAGCCACAAAGAAGGTGTCGGCAGTAAGGTGTTTACGATTGACGGTAATTTCATGCGGTGTCAAGAAGTGGGCGATGCCATCGAACGTATCGATACCCGCACGAGTGTAATATTCGCGGTTGTTGGCGCTACCACTTCGTTTGATGGCTTTTTGTTTCCACGCCTGAATGGTAGGGAAGTTATAGCCGAGCATCGAACTTCGGATACCAAACCGTTGGCCGTCACGGGCTTCACCGTACAATGCAGCGGCATGGAGGACGGCTTTTGTTGGTACATCACCGTAGTTTGGCGACTCACCACCAAATACACCTGCTTCGACGAGAGCAACTTTTTTGCCTGCACGTGCGACACTGAGTGCCGCTGTCGAACCTGCTGCACCGCTCCCAATCACGATCAGGTCATAGTCGAATTTTGTCTTTCGTGCCATCCTAGGTTCTCCTTTTTCTAAAGCATTGTGTGATGATGTTTGTATAAATACGCTGCCTCTGGGCTGACAATCGTGAGCGCGCGAGTCGCGATACGGCGAATATCGTCAGAGGTTACCTCTGGTCGGTCAACCAGCCAAAGCTCAACAGCTTTTACGGCGTGCTTTGCGGTATCTTCAGCGAGTCCATGGGCAAGACCGACACTCAGGCAGGCTGCTTCGATACTGTCCGCAAGCCGCTTCGCCTCAAACGCTTCGCTTTGCGCAATCTCATCATGCAGCTTGATAACGACTGATCCGCGGTGCGTCATACCTGTGCTCCCGAGGCAAGCGGTGTCAATACCGTTTCGACGTATACGTAGACGCCGAGAATAATCAGCGCGCTACCGGCGGCAAATTGCAAGAAGCGCTTGTTGCGCTCACGCCAGCGCTGAATACGCGCCAGGCTGCCGCCACCGCTAATGTGCAGCACGATAAGGAAGAGCGGCAATGTCGCCACGACGACGTAGAGCAAAAGACCGACGAGCTGCTGGGGCGGGGCAAGGTGGGTGAGTAGTACGGCCGCAAACAGACTGGTTACGCCGTTGAATACGATCTCCCCTACTACACTGGTCGTGCCGAGGGCAAATGCTTCGGGCGCCATAGACGTTGCACGTGATCGCTTCGTTAGGTAGGTCGCAAGCGGACGTGGAATCCATAAGACCGTACCACTCGTTCGATAGCGGTAGTAAAAGAACCAGACTGCAAGACCGATACCGACCATCAGGCCGCTGAGTATACTCCATAGCAAGATCGGTGTCTCGGGGAATACGTTGGTCAGTATCAACGCGAATAATGAAACACAGAGCGCAGTCATAGTCATGACGCCCAATGTAAAGGCAGCCACCATGCGACTGAGTCGGGTAAGCGATGTTTTCTTACCGAGGGCGTGACCGCTCATGACGGTGACCATACTGACGCTCAACTGAAAGCTCGCCTGGATAATGGCGCTTGCGGTCAGTAGGATAAAAATTTCTGCGAGTGTCATGTCTATTTTTTGTACGTTTCCTCTGTAAATTATACCATAAACGGCATGATTACTAGCAAATAGTGCCAAAAAGTGTAAAAAGGTATTGCTTTTTTATAACAATTATGCTAATATAACTACATAAGCAAATAAAACAAACAGGAACGCAAGTACCATGAAAAACGAAACAACTACCGGCCTAACGGAACTCTTAACTGACGGTTTGGAATTTGGCTGGATGCGCCAACGTACGCACGAAGAACTCTCAAGTTTCATCGATCGCCGCCACGCTGCTTTGCCTGATGACATCGAACTCGCATAACGTCTATGCTATACTAACTCCCAATAGATAACCGGGGAGGATATATGGACGAACAACAGTCTACAGAAGTACGAACGACAACCGCACAGCCAGCAGACGCTAACGTGTCGCGACAGACTGTTGCCACGACCCGTCGTTCTAGTAGTGCAGTTATCGCTCAGCGCGTCGTCTGGTATATCGCAGGACTCATCATCGTATTTCTCGCCTTGCGCGTCGTGTTGCTGCTTCTGGCGGCAAACCAGGGTAACTTCTTCGTAGATTTCGTCTACGCGGTCGGTGGCTTCTTTGCGGCACCATTTGCGGGTATTTTCGGTGCTCCGACATATGGTCAGTTTTACTTCGATACGGCAAGCGTTGTCGCGATCGTGGTGTACGCGCTACTCGCTTGGGGTATCGCAAAAGCGTTCACGCTTGGCGGGGCACGCCAAGTCTAACACTCCCCTTTTAGGGAAAAATAAAACACCTGCCAGGGCACTTAGGCAGGTGTTTTAAGATGGGGGTTAGGATGAGGTGGAGGTGTGGCAGATTACGATTGCATATGCATGTGCATAGCACCGTGAGGTCCGCCGGGTTCGCCTACGACAAAGCGCAGATACATGGCAGGAATACCGTTATCTTTGGCCCACGTACGTAGGTCGCTCATATGGTTTTCCATGTCGTCATGCATGTCTGCACTAGTCTTGTCGTGTGCATGTGAGCGATTTGCTTCGCGCTGCGTATGAATCTCATCGCGCTTCGCGAGTATCTTGTCGGCTTGTGTCTGGGTTAGCGTACCATTCGATACAAGCTTCGACAGCTGCTCTTTGACAGTCGCCTCACGCTCTTGCTCGTGCTTTTGGTGCTGTGCATCAAAGACGGCTTGAACGTCATCTTTATTCAGGTGGAACTTCTCTGCGAGCGCACTGACAAGACCATCTGTCGGATGCTCCGATGACTGGTTTGATTGCGCTGCAACCATTCCAGCTGTCGAGAGGCCGGCAAGGCCAACGGTGCCAGCAATAGTTGCTGCCACAAGGTGTTTATTCATGCACACTCCTTTCTGTTACTATGCTTTGTTGCTGGGCGAGTCACAAAGCGCGGGGGATGGTAACTGCGCTTCATGACACGATGCTATAGTAAATCGATAGTCTGAGAAAGCGCTGAAATACCAGCCGTAGTATACTAAGACGGCTAACTATTACGACAAACACGACATGATTCAACATATTATCTACAAATTTCTCCATCACCGCCATTTTTGGCGGTATGCAACGTTTTCAGAAATCGCCGAGCTCTATGCGTCGAGATTGATGCGCATTTTCGCCTTACGACTGGTTGCGGTATTTACGACCGTGTATATTTACCAGATAACCGGCGACGTGCCATTTGTCATCGCGTTTTGGGCGCTGTACTATCTGGCGAAAGTCGCGTTCTCGTACCCGTCGGCGCGTATCGTATCACGGTGGGGGCCAAAACACGGCACCTTGGTGAGCAGTGTCGTGTCGGCGCTTGCTATGGCTGCACTGCCGTTTGCCGCCAATCCGGTATATGGATACGCTGCACTGCTCGTGTGGGCGGGGTTACAGGCATTTTCGTCGACACTGTATGACCTGTCGTATCTGGTCGAATTTTCAAAAGTGAAACACGTCAATCATACCGGCAAAGAGCTCGGGTACATGAATATAGTCGAGAAAGTTGCAACGGGCTTTAGTCCTGCCGCTGGTGGATTGCTAGCGTTTTTTGCCGGGCCGGAAGCGGTCATGTTCGTATCGGCGAGTTTGTTTTTGCTCTCGGCCATTCCATTGCTACTCACGCCTGAGCCAGTGCCGACACGACATCAGTTATCACTGCGCCAGTTTCCGTGGCGCTCGACGTGGCGATCATTCGTCGCAGAAGCTGCCGTCGGCGTCGATGTATATACGACGAGTATTACGTGGTCACTCTTTTTGGTGGTCGCTATTTTCACGTCGGGGACAGATGCCGTGTATGCCGAAGTCGGTGCGGTCGCATCGGTCACGATGATCGTGGCTATCATCATGTCGTATACATTCGGCTATCTTATCGATAATCGTCGAGGCGGCGCATTGCTACGCTTTGGCGTATTCTCGAATAGCATCGTGCATGTGTTGCGCCCGTTTGTCGGCACGCCGATAGGTGTGGTTTTGCTCAATATCCTGAACGAAATGTCGACAAGCAGCTATGGCATGGCATTTACGCGAGGCATGTTCGATATGGCCGATCGGAGCCGGCGCATCGAGTATATGTTTATTATAGAACTCGCTGTGAATGCCGGCGCGTGTATTATGGGGGCACTATTCTACGTTCTCGCGCTTTACGTCGGTACGCATAACCTGTTCTATGCCGGCTTCTTCATTCCGGCTGTACTGACGCTGTTGATTGCGACACCTCGGTTTATCTTGTATCGAAAGTAGTGACGCAGCCTTACCACGAAAATACACTCACGTACTGTGAGTGTATTTTCGTGGTAGCACCAGGTAGGATCGAACTACCGACCTCAGGCTTATGAGTCCTGCGCTCTAACCGGCTGAGCTATGGTGCCATACTGCTCGAAGAAGCAAACACAATTGTAACAGAGAGCAATAAAGATTTCTAGCCCTGGAAGGTATGGCTATTCGTTTACGGCCGAGTCGTTCGTCGCATTGGACGAGGCGAGCGTATCACGAAGTGTCGCAGCGTAGGTCTGCACGCTGCTCTCGAACGTTTTATTAGCATCTGAAATGGCTAGTCGTCGTGTTTCGCTGATGGCCTGTATATCAGCGACGACTTGATTTGGATTGCGCGCAGCTTGCAGTTTATCGCGCGCTGCCTTGATACTCGCCTTAAGCGCAGTTGCTGCACCTTCGGTGCCACAGTTTGTCGTCGCGGTGTTAAATGCGGTCTGCACACCACTTTGATAGACCTGGAGCGCCTGTGATAGCGCGGTCTGCTGGCCAGATAATATATCAGCGAGGTTCGTCTGATAGGTCTGTCTGGCTGCATCGACCGCCTCGGCGCGTGTCGTCTCGGCTTTTTGCACGTCTTCTTGGAACGTTGTGATTGCCTGCAGCTGCGCGTCACTCCACTTTCGGACGTCCTGTAATTGGGCAATCTTTTCCTCGAAGCGTTGTTCTGCGGCACTACGTGCGGTTGCGACAGCTTCATCACGGGTCGCTTGGGCGGCGCTGAGCTTGCTGATTCGCGCCGTACTCGTTGAGTCTTGAGCGGCAATTTTTGCCTGCAATGCGGTCTGGTTGGTGCTGCCAAGCATGGTTACTTTTTCGCAGAAGGTTGTCGGAACCGTAGCCGGCACGGCATGCACATTTACCGTCGGTGCGCTAAGCACGACAAGCGCAGCGCTCACGAGAAATAGGGTAGATTTAAAAGGTTGTTTCATCGATGGTATCTCCTATGGTTCCGGCTTCGTTGCTTGCATCGGCCGCAGTGGTACTGTCGTCGGTACTCAGTGTGTCGGCCTCGCTTTTGGCGGCAGACGTGTAGATTGAGGTAGCGTCATCGATGGCCTTTTTTTCAGGACTGATAGCAGGCGCGGACGATTGCGGCTTGTTTGCGTTGTCAGCAGTTGATCGAGCAGGCAAGAATAAACTCATTAAACCGTAGGTCAGTGCTCCGACCAGCACGACGCCAATCAATACTAAGACGATATAGAGTGGTTTTCGAGACTTTTTCACGGTAGTCGAGAAGGCAGAGGGAGGCGTGCTCGGTGTTGCGAGTGGCTTGGTGGGCTGCTCGGTTTCTCGTGAGCTAAGCGCCTCTCGTTTGGGCTCCGAGTCTACACTGTGCGCATCGCTCTGTTCGGTATCGTTCATAGCTATGTCGTTTCCATTCTGCTTATGCTTACTTCAGCTAGTATCTAACGACAAACCCTAAAAGTGTAGGGGGTACAGACTAGCGTGTGCGAAGCATTTTGTAGAGTACATGAATATAGGCTTGCAGTTCATCGCGGCTGATATTGTCTTCGTTATACAGCTCGTCGCGCAGGCGCTGGCGGAGTCCATGCTCGATTTCTTCAACCGTTTCAACATATGAGGGCGTAATGGTAACAAGTTTGATGCGACTATCGCCTTTGTGGGTCAGTTTTTTAATGATTCCTTTTGATTCCAGTGGGGCAATCGTGTTGGTGATGTAGGGCTGGGTGGTATCGAGTGCTTTCGCAAGATCAGATAGGCGAACGCCGACCGTACCACTATCGTATATAAATCCGAGTGTGAACCACTGCATAGGCGTCAGACCATAGGCAAGTAAGAAGTCGGTAACGACACGGTTAATGAGTCTGTGGGCAGCAGCTTGAGCAACGCCCGACTGGTAGGTCGTGATCTGGGAAATATCTTTTTGCGAAAAATCAGTTGACATAGCTTTCATAGTTATAATACTATAGCATATAGTTAACTTTGTAAAGTAAAGTATTTACCGAACAAGTTAACGACGAGTAACTTATTTAATTAACAAGGAGGATTCTATGGAATCTCAAGGAAAAACTGCGGCAATTGTCACGCTTATAGTCGGCCTATTGGTCGGTGGTGCTATCGGCTGGGCTGTCGCACATAATACCGATTCGACTGATATGATGTCGATGAATGATAGTATGAGCGTCTCGGAAGATAATCCAAACGCTGCAACGAAAGCAGCTGACCTACGAGCAAACCTCGTCGATATGGGTGTTGAGCACATGGACCTAACATACGCTGCTGTCGCATCAACCTTGCAGGGTACCAAGAGTGCACAAGCTGATGGTGCTGCGCTCTATAAGAATGGTACAGATATTGGCGCTGCGGTTGGTAGCGTATATGGTAAAGACGCTGAAACGACATTTAATAAAGTGTGGAAGCTCCACCTTGACCAGTTCGTGGCATACGCAACAGCTGCGAGCAAGAACGATGAAGCCGGTAAGAAAATGGCACTCAACACTATCGACAGTCAATACACTAAGCCGCTTGCAGCATACCTAGCAAAGGCAAACCCGAACCTACCCGAGGGTACACTGTACAAAGGTTTGAAAGCGCATGTCGACATGACAGCGGTGATGATAGACGATGAGGCCAAGGGCGATTACATGGCTGCAGATAAGTTGCGCGATGAAGGTGCAGACCACTTACGCGATCTATTTTCTACGCTTGCTGAAGGAATCGTCAAACAATTTCCAGACAAATTCTAAGTTGGCTGAAATAACGAGATAAAAGGATGCAAAGATGAGGTAGACTAAAGACACTAGTCTACCTCATTGCATACATGAAAGGAATCGGCATGAAACGAAATACACCCCTCATCATCATTGCAGCTGTTATCGTACTGGGTGTAGCGGCCACAGTCGCCTACTCTATCGCTTCGCGGCAGCCATCGGTAAATAGCGAGCACCAACATGCTGCCTCGGATGGTTCGTCGACAGGTGATAAAAATGCTGAGCCAGCCGTCAAGACGAACATGGTTACGATCAGCAATTTTGATTACGGACCTCAGACGATTACCGTCAAGAAAGGAACGACAGTCACTTGGACCAACCAAGATGGCGTGAAGCATAACGTGGTTGGCGATACACTCTCCACGCTCAACGGTCCTCTCCTTGCAAAGGGCGAATCGTATAGTTATACCTTCGATACGGTTGGAACGTTTTCATACCACTGTGCACCCCACCCCTATATGAAAGGAACGGTCGTCGTTACCGACTAAACTCATATGAAATTACGTGTTCGATTGTTTGATGGTACGGTTACGGCCGCTCAGTTATCTATTGGCGTATTGTGGGCAATACTGCTCGTAGGAGTATTCTTTCTCTGGTCTGTGCGTGGCATTGACCTACTGACGACTGGAGTAAGCAGCTTTTTCTTAGCTGTCGCGCAACTATTTGGTCTACTCGCGACGTTTTTTGCGTTGACACAGTTTATGCTCATGGGTAGAATCTGGTGGATAGAGCGGGCCTTTGGTCTTGATCGACTTGCAAGCTTTCATCGCTTCAACGGGTATGCAGCCATTATACTGATTTTGCTGCACCCGGTATTGCTCACACTACACCATACGCTCGAAGACGGAACTTCTTTCAGTGAAGCCTACCTCAGCATTTTTGGCGAGCATCCCTATACGGTTCTTGCGTTAATCGCTGAGATATTATTTGTGCTTGTCGTTATCAGTTCTGTATATATTGCACGAAAACATCTCAGTTTCGAAACATGGTATTGGGTGCACCTTATGGTGTATGTTGCGATTATTCTCGCTGCATTCCATCAATTTGCCAATGGCGGAAGTCTGGTTGGGTCACCGATTGCATCGGCATTCTGGCTGGGGTTATACGCGTTCGTTGCGCTTAATTTGATCATTTGGCGATTTTTCTTGCCGGTCTATCGACTCTTGAAATATGATTTTCGCATCGTGAAAGTACAAGCCGAAACCCCGACGGTTACGAGTGTCTATATCAAAGCACGGGGATTATCGCGACTCGTCATCCTTCCGGGGCAATTTGTGCTGGTGCGCATTTTGGCGCACGGCTTTTGGTCGCAGGAGCATCCGTTTACAATATCGTGGATTCCGAAAGATAATCAGCTACGACTAACGATTCGTGCAGTGGGTGATTATACGCAGGCAATTAGGCAACTTCAGCCAGGAGCTCGCGTGCTGGTCTCGGGCCCCTTTGGAAGATTTACGCGTGACGTTCTTGGGGGCGACAAACAACTGTTGATCGCGGGCGGAATCGGCATTACGCCTATTCGATCACTTGTTGAGCAGGCCTCCCAGGACGGGCTGGATACAGTTGTGCTCTATGCCAATAACCGTACATCCGATGTACCCCTGAAGGCAGAGCTCGATCAGCTGGCTGCGACCACAGACACCTTGCAGGTCCATTACATATATAGCGATGAAACCGCGCAAAAGCGAATTGCTACAGGCAGGATTGACGGTGAATATATCAGCAGAACGGTAGCGGACTTTCTCTCGCGAGATGTCTACATATGCGGGCCGCCACCCATGATGGCGGCTATCGTCGATGCGCTTAAGCAGCGCGGTTTAGCCGAGGAGCAAATACACTATGAAGTCTTTGCGCTCCACCCGTAAGAGAGTATACTAAGCTGTAACACCGCGACACACACTGACTCGATTTTTTTTGGAGTAAAGCGTCCCTCCGGGAGTTCATCTATCGTCTACGGATTCGTTGCTAGAAACGGGCCACGAATACGGGCGAACAATTCGAAAATCGTTTCTTCAACTAATATATTTGGAGATTTTTCGATGAATGATGAGCAATTCTTACACGAACGCATACAGGTACTCTGTACATTCGGCAGCGGCCTGAACCCGTGCGTACCGCGGCGAATCCGCCGAGAAAGCGGCAGGGAAATCGAGATAACTGAAATCGGGCTACGACATCCGACTACCAGGGGCCGTCGCATGGTTCATATGTTCGACGTGACAGACGGGCAGGCGGATTACCGGCTCGAATTCGACAGTGAACGGCTGGTCTGGCACTTAACGATGGAGGGCGATAGGGTATGAAAAAACGTCATGACTCCCCTGCTTTCTTTGAGCAACTGAATACCGCTGCGCCAAGCGTCATGCATATCGATTTGAACTCATGCTTCGCGACGGTTGAGCAACAAGCCCGACCGCGTTTACGTGGTCGGCCGGTCGCCATTATTAATCGCCGGACTGAACATACGATGATCATTACGGCTAGCTACGAGGCAAAAGCGATGGGCGTGAAACTTGGTATGCGGGTGCGTGATGCGAAAAAGCTGTGTCCTGATTTGATATGGCTCGAAAGTGATCCGCCGAAATACCGCTATGTGTACCACAAGTTGCTTGCGATCATGAATGATTATTCGGCGCACGTCCGCATGAAAAGTATCGATGAGGGGGTGATTGATTTTAGCGAAACAACTGAAGCGACACGCTCGCGTGGCCTAGTAGACATAGGCAGGGAAATCAAACAGCGCCTGCGCGATGAAGTGGGTGTCGCTATGCGCTGCAATGTCGGTATCAGTACCAACCGCTTTCTCGCCAAAACAGCCGCCAGCCTACATAAGCCTGACGGGCTCGATGTCATTACGCACGAAAATCTACGCACCATATTTGCCGGACTGGATCTTGAGGATCTGACCGGCATCGCACACCGTAATCGTCAGCGGCTTGAGCAGGTCGGCATTTACACGCCACTTGAATTTCTCGATGCAGACGAAGAAGTCTTGCGGCGAATCGTCTTTAAAAGCATCGACGGCACGGCGTGGCACCAGCGGCTGCGAGGCTGGGAGGTCGATAAGCGTGACTTCCCTCTTCGTACGGCGGGGCGACAGTTTGTGCTCGATGGCTATGCACTGAAGCCCGAAGAGGTTCTCAAGCGACTTCATCATCTTGCCGAGGCGGTCGGTCGCAAAATCCGTTCGCAAGGCTTGGTTGCGCGCGGCGTTCAGGTACACGCTCGAAGCTACGCGCACGAGGGACGGGGCTGGTATGGAAAGTATTGGCATACCAGGCATATGGCGGCCGCACCGTTCTTTAGCGATCAAGCGATTTATGAGATTGCTCGTCAGCTTTTCGAGCAAGCTCCGTATCCGCTCAAAGAGATCGGTATTACCTGCTATGAGCTAGCGCCTCCGGACGACAGTCAGCTGCATTTGTTTGGCGACGAGCTCGCGCAGCAACGGGCTATCACGACGGCGGTCGATACAATCAACTCGACCTGGGGCGAGCGTACCATCCACTCGGCCGATACGCTCGGCACAGACATGGTAAAAGTGAAAATACCCTTTGGTTCCACACGCTATTTATAGGTGTATACTAAACGGTATGAATAAACGAACAATTATGTATGGCGCGGTCGGCGGCATGATGGTTGGCGGTGTCGTGCCGTTTTTGTGGGGCGATTATAATAGTTTCGATCTGACGAACGTGCTCACGACCACGGTCGGCGGCTTTCTGGGTATCTGGCTGGCGGCCTGGGCAAGTAAGTACGTAGATTTTTAGCAGATGAATTATATCGTAGCGGTATCAGGCGGCGTCGATTCGGTGGTGTTGCTCGATCTGCTTTCGCGTAGCGAACATCGGTTAGTGGTGGCCCACGTGGATCACGGTATACGAAAAGAGTCTGGCGACGACGCTGCATTCGTCGAGGCTTTAGCTAAGCAGTATGGACTTGGCTTCATAAAAACACAGCTCGCACTCGGCCCGCACGCCAGTGAGGAACAGGCGCGAACCGGTCGCTACGATTTTTTGTATGAGGCTGCGAAGACATACAAGGCTGACATTGCAACGGCCCATCATCGCGACGACATGATAGGCTCAATTGCCATAAATTGTCTCCGTGGTACAGGCTGGCGCGGCCTTGCTGTCATGAACCGCGCACATATTGTCCGGCCGCTGGTTTCGTGGCCAAAGAAGAAAATCTACGACTATGCCCTGGCTCACCGGTTGGAATGGGTCGAGGATGCCACGAATCGCGACGCGAAGTATTTGCGCAATACCCTCAGGGCTTCCATACTGCAGCTCGAGCCAGATTCGACGAACGCCGTCGTGCAGCTTCGCCAGCGTCAACTTCAGCTCGCGCACGATATCGACCGGGAAGTGTCGCGACTCGAAGTGCGGTTCGGCGACAGGCGTCATCCGTACACGGTGATAGCGGGGGACGTTGCAATCGAGCTGTTACGGCGGCATGTCGAGGTTGCAGCCGCGTACCGTCCTTCAATCGATCAAGCTGAACGCTTACTGCTGGCAATCAAGACGACGAAACCGAACACTCGAGTCGATATTGCGCACGGAATCTATGCACGATTTCACGGCGATACATTTGTTGTCGAGACCTCCTGATAAGTGGTAGAATAGAAACAATAGATTATGAACGAATAGACAGAAGGGACTTGATATTCTATGGCGAAAACAGGCAAGAAAGGTCCGAGCGGGCCGGGCGGTATGAGCAACAACGTGCGTGCGATCATTTTTTGGGTTGTCCTGACGCTTGGTATCACGATTTTTTGGGTATTCGGTACCGCACATAAACAACTCCAGTCGATTCCGATCAGTGAAGTTATTTCGCGCGCCAACAGCGGTGAAATCACCAAAGTCGAAGGTCAGGGTGGTAACCTTACGATTACTGAAAAGGGTAAAAGTGATCCGACACAAAAGTCATACATCGACGGCGGCATCACGACGCTGCTCCGCGACGACAGCTTGAGCGACAAGGCAAAACAGCAAGTATTGAGCGATCAGCCAGCATCACAAACAGGCGATACAATCTGGAATCTTGCGATCATTCTCTTGCCTATTTTGGTTATCGGCGGCTTGTTCCTGTACATGATGCGTCAAGCACAGGGCCAGAATAATCAAGCTATGGGATTCGGAAAGTCAAAGGCAAAACTTTACGGACTCGATAAAGAAAAAGTTGTGTTCGATGATATTGCCGGCAACGAAAGCGCCAAGCAAGATCTCGAAGAAGTCGTTGACTTCTTGAAACACCCGAAAAAATACCAAAATCTTGGCGCAAAGATACCAAAGGGTGTGCTGCTTGTCGGTAGTCCGGGAACTGGTAAGACGATGCTTGCTCGCGCCGTTGCGGGTGAAGCTGATGTTCCATTCTTCTCAATCTCTGGATCAGAGTTCGTCGAAATGTTCGTCGGTGTCGGTGCAAGCCGTGTGCGCGACTTGTTCCAAAAAGCCAAGAAAAATGCACCATGTATTATCTTTATCGACGAAATCGATGCCGTCGGTCGTCGACGCGGTAGCGGTATGGGTGGTGGCCACGACGAGCGTGAGCAAACCCTGAACCAGATCTTGGTTGAGATGGACGGATTCGAGACCGATACGAATGTCATCGTGCTCGCTGCGACGAACCGTGCGGACGTGCTCGACCCTGCCCTGCTTCGACCTGGCCGATTCGACCGTCGTACCAACATTACGCTGCCTGAACGTGCTGATCGTGAAGAGATTTTGAAAGTTCACTTCAAGAAAAAGCCAGTCGAAGAAGACGTCGATCTTGATAAGCTGGCTGCAAAAACTGCCGGTTCAAGCGGTGCAGATCTTGCTAACATCGCGAACGAGGCAGCTAT
>Ga0310810_10002623_pt1 | contig 19370 bp, 23 predicted proteins | sample NCmetagenome_FD_207641 | JGI IMG/M metagenome (GOLD analysis project Ga0310810, IMG submission 207641) | Soil microbial communities from experimental microcosm in Duke University, North Carolina, United States - NC | ecosystem: Engineered > Artificial ecosystem > Soil microcosm > Unclassified ...
GGGGAACAGGCCTGGCAGGCCGATCGTGTTGGACACCACGATCGTGGTCTGGCCCGAGGTGATCGTACCTGTCAGCGTCTTCTCGGAAGCGACGGACGAGTAATAGCGAACAGTCATGTCGCTCCTTAAGCGTTGAAGGTCTGATACATCGGGAACAGTCGGAACAGGCGGTCACGCTCTTCGTCAAGACGCATCTGGTACAGCTTGAGGTAGCCGGATGCTGCGTTCATCGCAGAACCGGGCGGGACAAGAGGAGCGCGTTCGGTGGATTCGATACTCTGCTGCTGAAGTCGGCCTGCATCGTACGAAGGGAGCATGCGCCAGCATGCCCCGTACGTCACCAGGTCGACGATGCGCTCTTCGAAGCCGGTGGTGGGGGTGAACTCATCGGTGAGGTTCACCAGAATGTTGGGCTTCTTCATGTACGTCACCCGGACGTTGCGTCCGGGGACGATGAAGTCACGCATCACCTGAAGAGTCTTGCCGGTAGGCGTAGGGGTGGGCTTCACCTGACCGGGAGTTGTGGACGCCTGGGGATTGAACCGCCAGGAGGAGTTGGGGAACCACACGGCGGAAGGTCCGATGGTGTTGGTCTCGACCCGGTAGACATCCTCGACCTCGACCGGCAGGGGGTACTCGTACCGTGCGGCATTCCAGGGGAACTCGTACTCTCCGAACACCCAGAGATCCGGATAGAGTGCGTTGATCGTGTCGTTGATTGCTTCCTTGATCCGCTGACGGGGGTAGCGGGGATCGGAAGTGACGATGTCCCCGATGTTGTGGGACGCGGCGGTGGTGCTCTCCACTCCCCGCCCGCTTGCAGCGCTTCCGAACACAGTGACCGTCCCTGAAGGACGGTCATACTTCTTGACCAGCAGCATCTCATCACCGATCTCGGTGAGACCCCGAGACAGATTGGTTACCGTCTCAGGGTCCACCATGAAGGTGATATCGCTGTCAGTCATCGGCTGGACCAGGTAGCTGATAGAAGCCTGATCCTTGGTGTAGCCAAGCAGGTTCTGCTTAACCCTGGAAATCAGATCGTTGAACGTGACAGCCATGATGCTCCTTAACCGAAGATGTACCCGTTGATAGTTGCGGAGCTGCTTCCGGCAGCTCCTGCCGTAAACTCCAGAGTCACGTCATTCTCATCGGGTGCAAGGATGATGACATCCGTAGTGCTGGAACCGGCCGCAGCAGCGGCCAGGAGACCGGTGACCGAGTGTCTGCCCACGATGGTTCCAGCAGCGGGCGATGCATTCGTGCCCGACGTGGTAACCGTAGGGGCTGACGTGCCAGCCACTGCGACAGCAGCGGTGACGGTGAGGGTTCCCGTGTACCACTTCCCTGCGGGAATGGTGATCAGGGTCCCTGTGGTGGTCCTGGAGTTGCAGACAATCTCGCTGGCTGCGGGAAATCCCGGGAACATTACGCCTCCGCCCAAGAGATGGAAAGGTTCCACCGGAGATCCACGTCTCCGGTGGTTTCGCGAAGCACCAGGCCCTCACCTTCGGCCAGAACGAACGGACCGCTGTTCGGGGGGATGAGTACCTGGTGTACCGCAGTGCTCCCACTGCCCGCACTGAGGGCGGGAGGAGAATTGAACAGGCTTGCCCCAAGGGTTGCGGTAGGGTTACCGGTCCTGATCTCCGCGATGGGAGTAGGGTTTGCCGATATGAACTTGGCTATAGTGGATGCCGCCTGAAGGGTTCCGGCAGATACTGCCGTGGCCCTGTAGCCCCGCATGGGGGCTGTGACCGTGCTGCCACCTGCGGTCACACAGGAAACGAAGATGCCGCCGACATACAGAAGCTTGCCGGATCCGGTTGGATTGTAGAGACTGAGGTAGTTGTTGGCTGCTGCCACGCCCGGAACTTCATCCGCGCTGTATACGTATACGCCGTCAATGTTGTTGTCCTTGACGGGAGTGACGTGGACTGGATCTGTCAGTGGGTTGGTTATGTTGACATTCTGAGTTCCACTCGGAGTGGTGGTCAGGGTGCCAGTGACAGTAAGCGGGGTGTTCCCCGGCTGCGGATTGACAACTGCTACGGTGCTCTCAGGCATCACTTCCCCTTAGTTTAAGGCTTCCGCCTTACGCATGGCCTTGTCTACTTCCTTCATGGTGGTTCCTTCCGGCTCTACGCCCTGACGCCGGGCGGAATCGTATGCATCCAGTTCCTTGTCCCAGGCCTTCTGTCGAGAGGTGTCGGCAAGGTTGGGATTCAGGTTGAGACGCTTGCCCCGGACGCATTCGCCCCAGGTCTTGTGATCTCGGGTAGGGCAGCCCGAGCTACAGTTCTTTCCCCGCCTAGCGCTCATCGGTAAGTCCGAGGGCTTCGATCTGACCCCAGGGGATCAGGACAATCTCAGTCTGAGGAGCGACACTCATGTCGCTCCGGATCTTCAGGAATCGGTCATCCCAGTCCAGGACTTCCCGGTACTGGAGAGTCCGTCCGTTCAGGATCAGGTGAACAAGCTGGCCCTTACGGAGAAGGCCATCGGTGTTGGTAGTCTCGGTTCGCTTGGCCGGAGGCATTAGTCGTTGTCCCCTACAGAGTTGGTGGCGTAGATACCCTGGCGGTAGCTGTCATGGTTGGATCCAAGGGCCGCCTCCTGGCGGCCCGTGATGAACGGACGGAGGGAGGTCTCAAGGATCCCCTTCTCGTCGTTGTCGGTGAGGATGCTGGACCCACCAGGGCCGTCGATGTAATTGGTCTCAGACTCCGGAGAGTAGAGAGGAGATCCCGCCTGCTTGGCGGGATCGTAGGTCTTGTGGCTCACTTCTTCTTCCGTCCCTTCGCAGCCATCTTCGCCATCTTCTCGGCGCCGTACTTCTTGCGGCCAGCGGCGGCAGCAACAGCTGCCGGGTTCTTGGCTCCGGACTTCTTGGCAGCAGCTTCCACTGCGGCGAAACGTCCACCGGAACCGAGCTTGGCCTTCGGGTTGGGCTTAGCCATATCTGCTCCTAATTGGTGAGAGAGGCGATAGCCTGGAACCACTTGTAGGCCAGGTACTGATGCCCCAGGTTGTTCGGGTGGACCGCGTCCCCTCCGATGTACTGCGTAACGTTGACTGCATTGATCCACGGCTCGCCATTGTCGAACACCACACGCTCGAACGAGTCGTAGACCTTACCGGCCTGCATGTCCACGAATGGCAGATCCTTGTCGAACGCAGCCTGCTTCAGGATGGCGTTCGTGGAAGTGGAGGCAAGACCAGGAGTTGCTGTGGGAGTCCAGACTCCACCGACTACGATGTCGGTGTTGGGCAGGTTGGCCTTGATGATCTCCACGGTGTCCATGAACGCGTTGCGGATCTGGAGGAGCGTGTCCTGGTTCGAGGTCTGGTCGTTGTAGCCAGCCCAGAGAACCACCATGTCAGGCCGGTAGGGGACGATGTCCCTGAAACACCGGTTCGGAATGGTCTCGAACGCACCAGGGGTGATGTATCCCGTACCGCCTCGGCTCTGGTCCCACGTGTCGGCTGTACCGAACAACCGGCCGAACCTCTTGAGCCACGTACCCTGACCGGCTCCGGTGTTCTGAGCGGAACCATCGGTGATCGAATCGCCGAGACCGGCGATTCGTATGGCGGGAGGAAGAGTAGGCCACAGGGTGTCATTCGGTCCGGTGAAGACGCCTCCGAACGGCATGGTCGCCACTTCGAATCGAATCTTCCAGACGTCGATCGAACCCAGGTCTACCTTGAGGACGTTGGAGGAGCCAGCGGAGGGCGGTCCAGGGACCGCCTGAGTGAGGTCGGTGACCTTGCGGTCATTGATGTACAGCCGGTACTGCGTGGCGGTGGAGATGTACTTGTACTTCAGCTCGAACGTCTGGCCCTGGAAGTAGAACTCGTAGGCGAAGTTACCCTGACCTGAAGCATAGGTGTTGGGGTAGCGGCTGAGCGGAAGGACGAAGTTGGTATCCGGAACGCCCACACCGTTGACGAAGTCTGCCGCACCCAGATAGGTGAACGTCGCTCGCCTGTCGTTCCCCGCCAGAGTCACCGGGTCCGGTGACCACTTGATCGCACTGGGGATTGTTGAGCTCGCCGACTGGGTGTTGGTGATGACCGGAGCAGTTCCGGCATAGAGAGCTTCCGAGATGGATGGAAGCGGAGCGTTGACAGGATTCAGGATGATGCCTGTCTTGTAATTGATACTGGTAAGCATCCTTCTCCTAAGCCGGAACGAAGTTGGAGGCGGTGGCTACGCCACTTGCGATGAGATCAGCTCGTATTTGGTCATCGACGATGTGTTCGTAGCCACCACGGAAGAAGTTCAAGTCTTTGTAGAGCGGCAGGTTCTGATAGGCGGTGTCACGAGGAAGATTCTCGGACCAGTTCTCTTCGGTATAGCTGATGTACCGGACTTCCTCGTAGACACCAGGACTCACCTCCTGAACGGAGATGGCCCGGTCCATCCTGAACCGCTCCATGAGCGGGTTCCAGGAGAAGGGAGCCTCAGCGACCGTGTTGGTTGTGTATAGCCAGTTAGCCATTGAGGCTCCCCATCGCTTAGTAGCTAGTCAGGACGTGCCACTCGCCACCATCGGACATGATGGTGCAAGCTCCGGCGGTAGCAGCCGCACCAACCGCACGAGTGGTCGCACCGTTGATGGTCTCCGAACCGTCACCGTCAAGCGTGACGGTGAACGTGGCAGTCGCATCACGCTTGATGATGTACTGACGGCCCGGAGGCACAGAGGCAACCGGGGGAAGGTTGATCGTGACGTTGGCGGTCGGAACCTCCACGCTGATCATCCAGTCGTTCTGAGTGAGGGTCGTGGTGGCAGCCACGATCCGGGTGGTGAATGAAATGTTGTCGTTACCCGACACGGTTCCTCCTTGTGATAGACCAAGGAGGGCCCCGAAGGGCCCTCCTGTGGATTAGACGGTCAGTCGGGCCGAAGAGGTCGACTGGGCAACGATCAGGGCCTCAGGACGGTACAGGCTCCAACCGGCAACGCCGTACCAGCCAAGGGGCTGGAAGCGCTGGAGCTTGTCGACGACCGGACCACGGACCGTGTGGAACTCCTCGGCAACCGCCTCGGCGAGAGCCTGCTGACCCGTGAAGTAAGTGTTGAACACTCGGGTCTGGGAGGCACCGGCACCGGCACCGGCCTGGACGTTCTGAGCACGAGGGGTCTCGATGTAGCAGGCACCCTCGTACTCACCGATCTCACCAGCCCAGATGTTGCCAGCCGCACTGTAGTTGTGCGGGTCACGCCAGGCCGCAGCACCGACTTCACGACGCAGGTCGTAGGAGACCTGCGGGTGGATGTAGGCAGTGTAGTAGCTGCCCTTGTTCGGGTGGACCTTGTTCGTCCGCAGCTGTGCCACCGAAAGGCGGGCCATGGTGCTGTTGAAGAACGAGTCCGAGTCGATCGACGTCAGGGCGATCGGGTTGGTGGGCGTGGTGCCGAACCCGTAGCCGACCGTGGTGCCGTCGGTGCGGATGGTCTGGGTACCCGTGGCCAGGACGTTCTGGACAACCAGGTCGATCGAGTCGACAAGGTTCCACGCGACCTGGTTGACCAGACCGGCGGTGACGTCCGTGAAGCTGAACAGGTCAAGCTTGTTGGACACCAGGATGGAGTTACCGTACTCGTTCAGAGTGACGGAGACCGTGGTCGGGTTACCGGCCGCTACGGCGTCCGGGTCGACCAGCTCGTTGAGCGGGGTGATCTGCTGGGCGAGGTCCTGGTAGATCTCGAACACGACAGACGAACCCGGCATGGCCTGCTGAACCGGACGCTTGTCAGCGACCATGCGGAACGTAGGCTGTGCGCGGAGGGCGAACTCAAGCGCCCGGTCATACGTGGTCTGAACCAGGTTCGCCATTGCGGCGGTGCCGGTAAAGGCGTTAGCCATTACATCTCCTTAAGAAAGGGGACCTTACCGGAGATGCTGCGACTGCATCGAAGCATTGATAAGGTCCTGAATAGAGGTAGCCGAGTTGACAGCCGAAGCCGCTGCATCGAAGTTCCCCATCGGGGTACCCGTGCTGCCAGCCTGGACCATCGCTTCGTACTGAGCCTGCTGATCATTGGTGATAGCAGGCTGAGAAGGCGGCGCCGGGGTGGGATCACCCTGGACATTGCCGGACCCGAACACGCCACGCATGGTGTCTACCCACGCCTTGGCCTTCTCGGGGTCGGGCTCACCCTGATACAGCTTGACTGCCTCAGGGACGCCCAGAGAGGTGAAGACAGTCTCAAGCTGCTGCTTCTTCTGACCCTCAAGGAAGCTCGTCAGCTTCTGGTTCAGGTCTTCGTTCTGCTGCTTGAGTGCCTTGTACGCATCGCGAAGAGCCTTAGGACCATCACTCGGAAGGTTGTCCTGGTCATCGTCGTTGCTGTAACCCCATGCGTCGTTCATTACTACTCCCTAAGATGCGGTGCCATACGCCAGAACGGGGTGTCCTGGTTTCGCTCACCTTGATGAACCGGACTTTGGTTTGACATGACTGGGGGCCGGAAGATCCCGTCATGGCGGACTGCCAGGGCTCGAACCTGGGTGCATGCCGTTCAGTCCTGTGTGTTACCGGGCTCCACCACGCTGGGAAAGCCCACCCCTTGCACCACCAGCGGAGCCCGAGAAGGCTCCGCGTTCTTGACTGGCAAGTCTCTTTCGCTTGGCGCCGACGTCAGCGGCACCTTCGAATACCGCACGCTCAGCTTCCCTCTGGTTCCACGTCTCACCGTAGACGGATGCCAGGGTTGCCATGCTGGAGTATTCATCTGCGATCTTGGCGTAGCCAGCCGCAGCCTGGTCCCTGCTGAGACCAGAGGTGGCCAGCTCTTCCATGTACCGCTGATCGAACTGGAAGCCCTGGCGGATAGCCTCAGCTCCAAGCGCTGCGGAAGCAGCCGCCTTCTGGAGGTAAGGCATGGCCTTGGTCTGGTCGAGAAAGTAAGCAGTGATCTCGGACTGGCCGATACCCATGCGCCTCAGGGCTTCCTTGTAGTTACTGTCAGCCAGGGTGGTTGCCTGCGTCGCGAGGTCAACTCGCGACTGAAGCTCAGTCGGAGATACATCACCTGCGATGAACTTGGTGAAGTCCTCATTGGTGTCATAAAACCCGGCGGGAAGACCAGCCTGCTTCATGATCTGACGGTAGCTGCGTTCGGTTGCCAGGTACTCCTGAGGATTCAGGACCGACAGGCCCAGCTTCTTGCGCTCCTCGTTCGCGGCGAACCGCTGCTTGTACTCCGGAGTGTCCTGAAGCAGGATGCCGATCGCGTCCGAACCGTACCCGTTTTTGACGTAGTCGAAGATCTTACCGGCGAGGGACTCAAGGCCGTAGTTCTTGAACAGTGCGGTGATCGCCATGTAGGCATCCCTCTGTTCCCCGCCGATCAGCTTGTCGTACTGCCCAGAAGCTTCGTAGTACTTGTTCTGAGTCCCTGCCATGTCGGCCTGGGTGCGTGCGATCTGAGCCTGGAGAACAGGGATCTCAGCGGCAGCGCGAGCCTTCTCGGACGCCAGGTAGTTGACCTGCGTGGTGTACTTGTTGCGCTCAACCAGACGCTGAAGCCGGGCAATCTCGTCTCGCTGAGACTGCAACTGGCGATTGAGGTCATCTGCGGTAGCCATTACCCTCCTTAGTACTTCAGCCCGAAGTCGGCCAGAATCTTATGGCCTACCTGGAACATCGAGTCCTGGGCATTCTTGGTCTGCTTCCACCGGGGATCCGACCTGAGTTCGTTCTCGAACTGCCACAAAGGCTTGGCCGACTTCTCCAGCGTGCTGGGGTTCGTGTAGTTCAGTGCGGTCTTGATCGTGTTGTCGAACAGATTGACGCTGCCCGCAGGCAGCTCAAGGATTGTGGCCATCGTCTGAAGGTAGGGCTGGGCGATGTCAGCCACACTCTGACCGCCGTCGAGCTGTGGGATCCACTGGGGGAACTGGGCTCGGGCTAGCTTGAGGATCTCGTTCTTGTTGTCCTGGATCGTAGCGATACCCCGGACGATGTTCCGTGCACGCTCCGCATACCACTCGCCATTGAGCTCGACTCCCATGTTGTACGCGTACTTCCTCAGCTCGTCGAAGGCTTCACCGCCTTCGCCTTCACGCTGATTGTCTCCGAAGTACACGTACTGCCCGAGGAAGTAGCGCATCTGGGATTCATCCCAGCCTTTGGATACAAGACCCATGGCCGCTTCTTCGATGCGCTTGTCAAGCTCCGCGTTCTCCACCATGCCAAGCTTGGCTGCATACTGCCTGGCCTTGATCTTGGCTGCCGCGAGCTTGGCGTGAGCAGTAGCGGGATCCGTCTCCCACTCGGCTGCCCACTTCCTCTCGTCCGCAGACATACTCCGGAACCAGTTGGTATCCCGGAGCTTCGCGGTGAACATGTCCTTGGTCCAGCCGGAAGAGACTGCCTGACCGAACAGGCTCTTGAGTTCCGGGACTGAGTTCAGGAATGAGGAGGCCCAGCCGTATCGTTCCGCAAGCTCATCAGGATTCAGCTGAGGAGTTACCTGGTCTCCGCCGGTTGAGTCCCCGCCACCCTCACCTGACTTGGTTGCAGCGGTAGACATAACCGAGTCAACATACTCTTTGATCGATGGCATGCCACCCGCTTGAGGGCGGGTGGAGTTCTGGAGACTGGCATCTCCCGAGTACCATGCAGCGGCGGCCCCACGGCCGCCGTACTTGTCCCAGTACTCCTTGAGCTGCCCTCGGGCCATCTTCTCCTGGATGTCAGGGTTGTTCAGGAACTCATCGGCACTGACCGCGTGACCCACGAACTTGCGACCCCAGCTTGCCAGGTTCGCACCCATGATCTGGTACTTGCCGTACGCTCTGTCCCCGCCGACCCAAGGCCCCTTGGCCTTGTAGTTGTTACTGGATTCCTGTTCGGCGATGGCCTTGTAGAACTGTTCGAAGTTGACTGCCATCTGTATCACCTCTCGGGGCTGCGGATCAGGAACATGTGTGGGCGGGGAGAGGAAGAGGGCTCCGGCAAGGAGCACTCCTATCACCGCAGACCCATGTCCTTCAGAATCTTCAAGCCCTGAGTCATGGTGTCATTGCGTGCGTTGTCGGTCGAAGCCCAGCGAGGATCATTGCGAATCAGAGTCCGGAACGTAACAGCGTCCATGCCTACTGGCTTGCCGTCCTTGTTCACCCCGTTCAGCGCCTGCCGGATCAGAGGATCCTTCAGGTTCAGCTGGGCAGTAGGCAGCTCAAGGTCTTTGGACATCAGCTGGATGTAAGGGTTGGCGATCTGCATCATTGTCTGCCCAGCCTCAAGCTGGGCAGCATAGTTCGGATACGTCGAGGAGGCCTGCTTGACTATCTGGGCCTTGAAGTCCTGCTCGGTTGCAATCCCCCGGGCCACCAGTTGGGCCTGAGTCTTCACTGTGTCACGATTCAGGTCGATGCCCTGCTGGTATGCGAAGTCATACATGTTCCGCTCGAACGCGCCAGCCTGGCCGTTCAGGGTTCCGTTGACGAACTCGACATACTGACCAAGTGTGTCCTTGATCAGAGCGTCATCCATTCCTGTGATCATCGCACTCTCGGAGATGCTGTCCAGCTTTCCCTCGGGGATGATCGCGCCCATCTGGGCGGCGATCACTCTGATCTGAATCTTGGCAGCTTCGAGCTTGGCGTTATATGTAGCAGGGTCGGTCGTCTTCTCGGCAGTAGCCTTGCGCATCACATCCGAGTTCTCCTGATACCACTTCGTATCCCGGAGCTTCGCGGTGAACATATCGGCAGACCACGTCTCCGACACCGCAGACGTGAACAGCTTCTTCAGTTCGGGGATGGCCTGAAGGAATCCGTAAGCCCAGCCATAGCTGGCTGCCAGCTCCTCGGGAGCAAGCTTGGGGTTCCCTTCAGGACCGGAGTCTCCCCAGTCGGAGACTCCTCCACCCTCGATACCGCTGACCCGGCGTCCACCCATGAAGATCGGGGCGTAGTAGTTGTCTCCGAGATCAGAGATCTTTACGCTGGACCCAGGCCGTGGAGCGTGGATGAACTTACCGCCACCGATATACAGACCCACATGGTCGGGGCCGCTGACCTTGGGGTTGGTGTCGAAGAAGACCATGTCACCAGGCTGGAGCTGGTTCATCTTGACGGCCTTGCCTTCGCCGATCTGGTCGTACGTGGTACGGCTGACGTTGATGCCGAACTTCTTGTAGACCTGCTGGACCAGCCCGGAGCAGTCAACACCTGAGCTGAGAGAATTGCCTCCCCACTCGTAGGGAGTGCCAAGATACTTCTTGGCAAACGCGATGATGTCTCCTCCGGAAACCGTCATCCGAACAGTCCTCCAATTGCCTTCATCGTTGCATCGAAGTAGGTCGTGGCTGCCTGGTACGCGCCGTACTCAGGCTTGGCCTTGGCTTCATCCATAGCCATCATGGACCTGGCCCCCTCCTTCACCCCGCCCTCCTGGGTGCTCTCCTGGCTCTGGAGTTCGTCACCGATGTAGTTGGACGTGGTCTTGGTGATGGTCGGATTCTCCCGCTCCATCTTGTTCAGGGCGTCCTGGAACTTCTTGGCTTCAGCCTTGGTGGGGTCACGCCCCAGCAGCTGCTGAGCTGCGGTATAGAAGATCGCCCTGGCATCACCCTCGGTCGAAAGATCATACTGCTTCGACGTCTGGGTGACAGTCCGGGGCTTCTTGGTGTAGGCCTCACGCTGCGCCATATCCTTGGCGATGATGTCCCATGGAGAGACCGCCACACCCTGCTTGTAGTACTCGGCAGCCTGGGCTACATAGTTGCCCCATAGGGCTGCGAGCTGGCCGTCCTTCATGTTCTGAGTATCGTAGCCAGCGATCGCAGCCTGGGCCATGAACTTGCTCTTCATGCCAGCATCCCAGTTGTAGTACTGGCCAGCAGCCTGGGATACCGATGCGGTGTTGATCGGAGCGTTCTGACCCCTCGGGGTTCCGAAGATCACACTCGACATGTTCGGATTGTAGCCGGGCGCGTAAGGCCCGGCCTTGATCCCGTAACCCAGGAAGACCGGAGGGTCTTCCTGGCTGGGACCGCTTGAGCTCCCGAACATGCCATTGGTGGCCAGGTTCTCAACCGACTGGTAGATATTCGGAGGAGCCTGCCCCGGTGAAGGCTTGGGAGTGGGCTGGTCTTCCTTAAATAGCGCCATTCTTTCCTCCACTCAGGGGCTTGATGGGGCCGTACTGCTCTTCTGCGGTATCCTGATTGAATCCCATGTCGCTACCGAAGTAGCGACTGTGCACCCAGCCGAAGCGGGTGTCGGCCTCAAGGAGGCTGAGGGTCATGCGGTCCCAGGAGTCCTTCAGGTCACGGTTCTTCTTGGTGGTGATGTCATCAGACCCACCGGCCATCTTGCGTTCGATCAGGGTCTTCTGCATCTCCCGGCGGTACTCCAGATACGTCCGGAGCGTGTAGATGTCCGAGCGGATACCGACAGTCCCGTCAGGGTTGACAGCCTTGGACCAGATCATCGGATCCTCTACGATCTTGTAGAGGTTCGATGCGTTGCGGTCGTACTTCCCCTTGTCGAACGAGTTCCACTCCTCTTCCCAGGCCTGGTTGTAGAACTGGTTCTTGGTGCCGTCAGGCATTTCCTGCTTGGTGAGCAGGTACAGAATGGCCTTCTTCATGTTCTTGAAGGTCTCCGCACCCTTCTCGTCGTAAGACGAGAAGCCAGCATCGAACAGCTTGGAGTTGACGGTGTCCATGATGGAGTTGTACTGCTGCCAGCCCCTGGCGACCATGCCCTTCTTCCAGGCTTCCCGGGCGTCAAGGTTCTCTCGCTGAGTGCTCGTGGATCCAGCACCTACGCCATGGGTCTTCTGGTAGTAGTAAGCCCCCTGGGAGAACTCACCGTCACCTTCGTCGCCGACGATCAGGCTCGCATACTCAGGTCCGACCTTGTCGATCAGATCCTGATAGTAGGCGGACATCTTGACCGCTTCGGTCGTAGGCTTGAGTCCGGTGTTGTTCTTCGACATCGACTGAGAGAACGAGTAGAACGAGTCTCCGTACTTCTCATAGAACTTCTCGTCAGCGCTGTTCTGATCCAGCTTCTGCATCCGGGAGTACTCATCCCGGAAGAACTGGTAGGGGTCCTGCTGGTTGACCGAGAACGGCATCAGGAATGCAGCACCCGTACGGAACCAGGCCCACCGGTCGGCCCGGTCGGTCAGCTCTTCCCAGGTGGGCTCCGTCGAGCGGAGCCCTGTTTCGTACTTGTGGTGCTCTACTTGCATCGCGTAGAACAGACTGCGCTGCTTGGTCTGGGAGAAGTCATCCATCGAGTCACCGAGACGCTTGCCCGTAGTGGGGTTCACGAAGTTCCACACGGACTCCTGAGGCCCGAACGGAAGCACCCCGAACTTCTTTGCTATGTCGGCGAAGTCAGGGTTCTCGGTGGCGAAGTGGTTGGCTGCGATCTGAACGTAAGGACCGGCGCCGACGGGGAGGTAACCGTCACCGTGGTTCATGATGACCTCAAGGCTGGACATCGGAACCGAGAACTTGGCTTCCTTGTCCAGGCCCAGGGCCTTGTTGACCTTCTCTCCGCCGAGATACTCGGGGATCTGAATAAGGATCTTGCGTTCGCCGTACTTAGTCAGCCTGGTCTCACCGGTGACGGGATCGGTGACATTCCCCGCTGCATCAACCGGGTTGCCATCCTGATCCACCACAAGGCCCGCCCTTGCGGGCGCGCCGTAGACCTGAGAGACCCTTCCAAGGATCTCAGGCTTGTCGGACACAATGCGAGCCCATCGGTTCCAGGACTCCTGCTGTGCACCGAAGAACGCACCCATATGCCGGAGACCGTAAGCCATCTTGGTCTCGTGGTCCATGGTGAACGTGTATTCCTTGACGTCCTTGAGAGCGCCCCGACGGGCGCTCTCTTCAAGCGTCTTGCGCATCCCTTCATCGATCCTCGTAACACCCTGAGCCTTGAGACGCTTGACGGCATCGGCGAGGTTGGCCTTGTACTGCTGGCCGAACAGAGGGTGGCGAAGGAGATGAGTGGCAGGAAGCTGGTTGGCGAACTTGTACCAGCCGGAGATGCTCTTGTCGAGAAGCTGCGCAACCGGGTTGCGGCCTTCTGCGTAGCTGAACATCTCAGCGTTCACGTCAGGCCGATGCTTGGCGGGGACGAACTCCAGCATATCCTTGGTGAGCTTGCCTTCAGCCGCGAACATCCGGGCTTCACGCATGCCAGGAAATGCCATCGGCATGATGTCATCCACGTAGGCCTTGATCCGAGTGGCAAGCTCGTAGTCACGGATGTTCTTCAGGCCGATCTCACTGCGGTACGCACGGCCCTCAGGGGTCATGCGCATCCAGTCGACCAGCTCCGCTTCGTTCTTGCCCATCAGCGCCTGACGGCCTACAGCACTCTGGCCGATCTGGTCATTCACCACTCGGTGCCATGCATCCAGGTGGAAGTCAGCACCCTTGGTGCTGACGCTGATGTTCTCCCAGTTCTGGCGACGCATGCGCTTCAGGTACCAGTCGCCCGAGTTGCCCATCATGTTGGCGAAGTTGCGCTCACCTGCCGCCAGGTCTGCGAACAGTTCGCCCTGCTTGCCAGCGAACGCACCCGAGAACACCTGACGTCCGATGCGGACATCCCGCATCTGAGACCCACGTGCTGCGATCTCGGACATATCCGCGTGAGTGTTGCGGAAGTCCAGAATGTCGTCGGTCAGATCATTCAGATCATCGGTCAGAGCCTTGACGTCGCCAGGCTTCTTGCCTGCCTGGACCAAGGCGATCTCGGACTTGAGATTCTCCTGGACCCTTGCGAGGTCGCTGATCTGGGTGTCCAGCATGTTCATCGTTCCGCGAGCCGAGTCAACCGAGTCCTTCATGAACCGGCCTCGGACAAGGTCGGTCACGAACGTCTTGGATCCACCGGCCACGCGGGTGGCCATGGCCATCGAGCCAAAGCGTGCCACCTGACCGAGGAAGTCATCGGATAGCGCTCGTGCGATGTAGCCCACACGGAACAGCTGGGCGAACTTCCAGGTGGTGCCGATCGTGTCGGCAATCGCGTCAGCCTCGTGCCACGTACGGCCGTTGATGTCCCTGAGCTTCTGGAACTTTTCACCGTGGGCATTGATCGCCCGCTGCATGGTCTTGAAGTCCATGATGACGTGGTTATTGGCCAGCTGGGTGTCGAAGATCGGAGTGGGGACCATTCGTCCGCCATCCGCTTCGATCTCAGCGATGCGAACCTGAAGGCCAGAGCCATTGGGGTCCAGCATCTTACCGGCTCCATACGTCTGGCGCTTTGTGGCGCCAGCCTGGCCGCCACGACGGCGGGTTACGAAGTCAGAGTACAGATCATCGGCCAACGCTCGGTCAAGCTGGACACCACCCTCGGGAACCTTGGCGTTGTAGTCGTCGATCATCCTGCGGACTACATTGTTCTCGATCCCCACCAGAACTCGCTGACGCTCGTTCGGAGTGGCCTTGACGTAGTCGGAGACCATCTTCTCCCGGACATCCCGAGGCAGACCCTTGTGTTCGGCCAGGGCTGCGTTCAGTTCCTTGTAGGAATCCTCGGCGTGGATGTCGATGAAGTAGCTGGGCTTGATGTCATTGTAGGTTCGTACAAGCTTGACCGGAGCACCGACCGCAGCGTTGTAGACAATGGCCCCAGTCCCCTTGATAATTCCATTCCCCGCCACAGGCTTGAACGGTGTGGCATTCGCAGCCATGTCAGACTGCCGCGCCTTGAGCGCGGCAGGTGTGATGATCTCGTTGAAGTTCATGTTATCGAGGGACTTGAACGAGTTGAGCTTGTCGGAGATGACAGCCCTCTCGCCGTCCATCTGGGCAATCGCCTTCTCCTGCTGCTGGATGGCAGCCTGAACCTTCTGCCCGAACACCGAAGACTGGCGGGCGGGAGAAAGGCCATCGAAGTAAGTCTGGTGCAGAACCTGCTTGGCGGTCAGATTCTTGACCTGGTAGTCCAGCAGGGTGTTCCTGGACTGGAGAGTCATGTACCCGCCAGCGTCGCCCATAGCGACGCGCAGGAGGTCGGAGATCTCATCCTTGCTGCGAGCCTGATCCATCAGCCTGGCCATCACGTCACCGTTGGCAGACTTGCTGAACGTGGGAAAGCTCTGGCGCATTACGAGTGCGGCATTGTCAGGGTTGTTCTTCTTGATGTCCGCGATGGTGTCGACCATCTTCTGGAATCCGGACTCCTGAGTAAGGCGCTCGAACGCACCAGTAGGACCGGCAGCCTTACCGGCTGCCTCCACCTGTTCAGTGACAGGCTTGGTCATCAGGCCGGTCTTCAGGCCACCGACACCCTTCATGCCCATCACCAACGGATCGGCCCACCAGGACACGGCGAAGTCAGTACTGCCCGTGACGAACTTGGCGGCACCCTTGCCGAAGTACTCCTGATATGCAGGGATAGAACCGAAGGGGTCGTTCTTGGTGGGAGTGTCCCGGTACTTCCCCTTGAGAATCAGATCCTTGTCGATCGCCATCTGGTTGGGGCTGATGCCCCGGTCTCGGAGCTCTTTGTTGTTGAGCCCCAGCATCCAGATCGCCTGGCCAGGAGAGACCTTGTGGGCATCACTCCACAGATCCTTGGCATCCTGAACGCCCCAGGGGTCGTTGGCGAACTGATCTATGCTCTCCTTGCCGTAGATCGCACGGTGGGCTCCGAGCGCCAGGGTGCTGATCGCAGGAGACACAGTCTTGGAGTAGAGCCAGTACAGTCCGGATCCGATGGCCTCGATGGGCTTCAGGAAAAACGGAGTGCCGCCGACGGAGTCAAGCTGCTTCTGGCGCTGCTCTTGCAGCGCCTGCATATCAATCTGACCGGAAGAGGTCGGAGTGGTCTTTGACTGCCAGTACTGAAGAAGCTGATCGCGTGCAGCTTCAGGCAGATCATCGATTGAACGGTTCCCGTCGAGGATGTCGTTCGAGACGACTTCGTAATCGTTCGGGCTTGCGCTTCCGGCCATTTAGACTCCTGGTTCTGTCATCCCCGCATTCATTGTGGAGATGTTCTGTCGTACAAGGGCTGCTGCCATGTCGTTGGCCTGGGCTCTGGAGAGCCCGGCCCTTGCGATGTCAACACCGAGAAGAGGTTCGGTGTTGAACGAGAAGACCAGTGAGCCCATGTCGTTGAACCACTGACCACCATAGGTGTACTCAAGGTCTGCCATTACTGCATCCCCTTGATCTGGCGGACCTTGTTGCGCATCGCCCAGGAGGCTCCAGGCTGGTTGGCCATGAACTCCATGACCGGCAGGTAGGGAACCAGGGACTGGAGGTCTTCCTTGTTCTGATCTGCCAGTCCGAGGGCTTCCATGCCAGCCCCGGCCCCAGCGGCTGCACCGTCCGTTACCGGAGTCCCCGGCATCTGGGTGGGCTCACCAAGCGGGATTACTCGCTGGGAGGGATCGCCGAACAGCGAGGCGAAATCGATGGGAGCCTGTCCCTGGCTCTGCGCCATGGGGGCTCCGGACTTCTGCTCCTGGTAGTCCCTGTTCTCCCCGTACTGAGCGTTGGGGAGTTCGGCGTTGGCATTGCCGACAGCCTTGTCGGTGCGCTTGCTGAACTGGCCCGGCCCTGATGGAGTAGTCATATCATCCTCACTTCCCCGTCATGGCGAAGCCTGCACAGCAGCTCACGGGTAATCCACTCAAAGACCTTGTGATCCACGGTGATAGGGCCCTTGATCAGGATCTTTTCATAGCGCGCTCCGTAGAGCGCGCCTCCAACCCCGATCGCGGTATTGGGATACTCGGGATCGCTGGCTTGCTTAAGGGCCAGTCCGGAGAGAATCTCATCAGCTTCTCGCCGAGTAGCAGCCACGACAAGAGTGCTCACTTTACGATCTCCTTGAACTTCCGATCGTAGTTCTTCTGCTTCGCGTGCTGGGCGGTCATCATCACGAGCGTGTTGAAGTTATCCGCCGCAACCTGGAACATCTCGCTCGATGCAGCCATTGCGAAGACAAGGAGAGACCATCGATTGTGAAGCCTGGGCTCAACCGTGATGGTCACTTCCACCTGTTCGTCATCCATGGTCTCTCCTTGATTTCTTACTTCGCCATCGTCCCGCCGCCGCGAGTCAGACCCTCGCTCGGCTTGATAAAGGAATCCCAGTTACGTCCCGTGCTGACACGGCCGTTGAACCGAGGGTCGCCGGTGTTGCTGGACTCCATGACCGGCTGAAGGTGAGGAGCGAGCATGCTCCCCTTGAGAGTCTCCCAGTCACCACTACGCGGGTGGCCGGGGAACAGGCCGTCTTCCATTTGATCTCCTTAGATAGGCGACTGACGCTGTGTGCGTGCAGACATCTTGGCCTCACCGTTTCCGCTGAGACCGCTCAGGAGGGACATCAGATCCATCCCCTGAGGCTGCTGACCTCCAGGCGCCCCTGTGGGCGCCTGTGGTGCTCCACCTGGACCAGGAGCCCCGGGCATACCTGGCAGGCCGGGAGAAGCCCCCTGAGGGGCTTCCTTGGGGGTGAATGCCTTGAGCATCGCCTCGGAGAAGGAGTTGCCCTTTTCTCGAAGCTCCAGTACCTTGACGATCTTCTGCATGCCGTCCAGTGGATCCTGGCCCTGAAGGGCCATCTGGGGGATCGCCTGGGCAAAGCCCATCAGGCCTTGCTTGGCAGCATCGGTGATCTGCTCGTTGTCGATCTGCTGCTGCATCTGGACAACATCGATGTCCATCGGAAGCTGACGCTGGAAGAAGTCGCGGGAGATGAGCTGGTCACCCCGGAGTTGCAGGAGGCCGACGATAGCCCTTGCGGGATCCTGACCCGCTGCAAACCCATACGTGACATCTACAGTGTAGTCGCCCGCGATATCGGTTCCCGGTACATAGGACTCCGTGAACGGACTCCCCTGAACAGTTCCCCGGATCGTCTTCTTCTCGTTCGGCCACAGCTTCTCATCCATCTCGAAACAGAGGCCGATGGCTGCCTCAAGTGCCTTGGAGAGCACAGTCTGGCCGGTGGTGACAACCGTGTTGAATCCGCCCATCAGGGCCTGGACTCCACGGCCGGTGATGATCGAGGCATCCACGTTGCCGCTTCTGGCTTCAGGAGTGCGCGTTCCTACGCGCAGCTCCTGTTCGAGCATCTGGCCTTCTTGGAATGCAGCAGTGGGGATATCGATACCCACACGCCGGATCTTGTCCGGAGAGTCGGTACGGATGATCGCATCATCACCGAAGGTCATCTTCTGGACATCGCGGGGAACAGCCAGCGGGGCACGAACAGTCTTCTCCGTGGCTTCGAGGCCAAGCAGGGCCATGCGCGCCTTGGCGAGCTGAACCCAGATGGCATCGTCGTACGCGCCACGGACTTCCTTGTCATACCCCGGCCGGGTGCCGATCGCCACCATGACCTTGCCCATCGGGTTGGGCATGGCGCTCACCAGCTGACCACCCAGCTTCGGGAGATACATCACGATCTGGTCAGCATCGCAGTACTTGACGACTTCGATCTCACGCTCAGCCCAGCCGGACTTGTCGGAGCCGTTGACATCGCCCTGGAGAATCCGGATCAGCTGGGGAAACTTGGCTGCGAGGTGGATCGCTTCTTCCCGCCAGACCTTGCTGTAGGACTTCAGACGTCCGAAGATATCGAACTCTGGATACACGCCCATCGGGTTCTCGACCCGAATGTGAGGACGCTTCTCCTTGAAGTCAGGCTCGATGCAGTAGATGGTCATGCCGTACATGATCCAGTGATCTGCTGCAACTACCTGACGTCCGGCCCCGAGGCCGGACTGCTGTACGTAGTGGTTGGCAACCTTGGTCTTCTTGCCGGAGAACTTCTTGGCCTTCTCCGTGGTCTGGATTCCCGTGGTGCAATTGATCGAGGGCATCGCCCCCATCACCTCTGCGGTATCACGGGCAGTCGTGTCGATCAGGTTGGCAACAATCGGTTTGGGCCATGCGTCAGGCATGGACCCCGGGATGACGGTATCCACATCGCCTGAGCGGACATCATGGACATCGTTGTAACGCTGATCCCGGTCAGCGGATGCACGGCGCAGAGACTCGACTTGCATAGCAATCTGTTCAAGGGTCTTGGCCATGTCCCACCTCCTTCTAGACCTGCGGAACCTTCAGCAGCTTCCATGTAGTCGGGCCAGGAATGCCATCGGCATCAGAGCCGGTCCAGCCCTGCTTCTCCTGGAACCACTTGACACCACGCTCATCGGCCGGACCCCACTCGGGGGACGGGCCTACCCGGTAACCCTTGAATCCCTCAGCGACCAGCCTCTTGCCCACAGCCTCGAACAGAGGGTGGACCTTGCCAATCTTGAAGAATGCCGCGCCCGGGAAGGGCGCGTAAACCGGGGAAGGAGTAGGAACGTCCGAAGGTTCCAGCTTCCCGGAAGTC
>Ga0310810_10002624_pt1 | contig 19368 bp, 13 predicted proteins | sample NCmetagenome_FD_207641 | JGI IMG/M metagenome (GOLD analysis project Ga0310810, IMG submission 207641) | Soil microbial communities from experimental microcosm in Duke University, North Carolina, United States - NC | ecosystem: Engineered > Artificial ecosystem > Soil microcosm > Unclassified ...
TGAAGCTCACCGAGCCGAGAGAGCCGAGCTCCATCGCATCGAGGATTGCTTCGCGGCTCCTAATCTTTAGCTTTCCGTCCTGAACGACGAGGCCATAGCGGTAGCGGCCGACGTACTGGCGGACGGATTCGTTGGCGCGGAAGCGGTGGACGATGAAGTTGGCTTCGACGGTGAGGGGATCGCGCTCGAGGATGCGCACGTTGCTGATCTGGCGTCGAGTGCGCGAAGGCGGGAATTCGGCGTGGGCGTGGGGGTCCTTGAGGCGGGTGACGCGGCCGCGGAGGCGGTGCATGTCATCGGCGATGGTGAACAGCGCGCGCGCGGGGTCGGCCTGGGGAGCGTCGTTGGAAGGCACGCGGTAGGTCGCGTCCTCGGTCATGAGCGCGAGCCACTCGTCGAGCTGCCACGCGTCGAGGAGCGCGGCCTCGTGATAGAGGAAGTCCTCGATCTCGGCGCGGGTCATGCTGCGCGCATCAGCTCGTCCCACCGGATCCAGAAAGCCCTCAGGTGGCGCTCGTCGGTGTTGAGCTGGTCGCCCTCTTTCGCCATGCCGCGCGTGATCGGCGACCAGGCGACCTCGCGGAAGGTGGCGAGCCCCTGCTGCACGGACTCGAGCGCCTCGATGTCGTCGGGCGTGGCGAGGCCGCCGGGACCGTAGAAGGTGAGGAAGCTGTCGAGGCGCACCTTGCGGGCGAGCGGGCTCTCCTCGACCGGCCCGAGCGCCCAGGCGCGAACGCGCATGCGATCGGGCGCGACCGGCTCGAAGGTGCGGAGCGAGACCGAGGAGCCGTCGAGCAGGAAGGTGTTCGGGAAGAGCAGCAGGTTGCGATTGGTCTCGGCGACGCGCTTCGCGCGGGCCTGGCCGAGCCGCGCGTCGAGCTCGGCGCGGATGCCCTCGATCTCGGGCTTCGCCTCGTCGCCGTAGGGCGGGATCCATGCCGCCACCGGGCGGCCGCGGAAGTTGACGTTGTCGGTCGTCGCATGGCCGCGGCCGAGGTCCTTGCCTAGGCCGTGCGAAGGCAGGAGCTGGCCCTTCTCGGGGCGCTTCATCGCGACGCCGGAATTCTTCAGGTAATCGAGCCAGGTCGAGTGCGTGGTGATGAGGTGGTAGTCGTCGAAGCTGTTCTCGACGAGCAGCTTCCAGTTCGCCTGGATGTCGTACTCCTGCGTGCCGTGGATCACCTCGAGCCGGCGCGAGGGCGACTGGTCGAGCACGAGGTCGATGTACTCCTTCGCCGCGCCGAGGTACTCCTCGAGCGCCGGGGCGTTGCTGTTGAAGCTGAGAAAGACGAAGCCGCCGTACGAATCGACCTGTGCCGGTTCCCGGAGGGGATATTCGTCTTTGGAAAAAGAGGGCGGGTAGGCCGACTGTCCCGGCACGGCGTAGAGCTTTCCGTCGCGGTCGTAGGTCCAGCCGTGGTAGAAGCAGGTGAAGCGCTGCGCGTTGCCTTCGCGCTCGCGGCACACCATGGCGCCGCGGTGCCGGCAGGTGTTGAGGAAGACGCGCGGCGCGCCGGCGGAGTCGCGGCAGAAGATCACCGGCCGGCCGCAGACGATGCGCGTCCGGAAGTCGCCCGGCTGGCGCACTTCCGACTCGTGGCCGACGTAGATCCAGCAGCGATCGAAGATCCGCTCGCGCTCGCGCTCGAGCACCCCGGCGTCGACCAGCGCGGCGCGGTTGATTTCGAAACGCATCGCCTGCGGATCGTTGCGGACCAGCGGCGCCGGAGTCATGGTCCGATAATATTGAATCGAGGAGGAGCCGTCATGCCCATCGGGCGATGGATCGCTTTGCTTTTCGCTGCCGTCGCGGCGGGCGCCAATGCCCAGGAGTGGCCGTCGCGCCCGGTGCACGTGGTCGTGCCCTATACGCCGGGCACCGGCGCCGACATCCTCTCGCGCGTGCTGGGGCCGAAGCTCTCGGAGCGCTGGAAGACGCCGGTGGTGGTCGACAACAAGCCGGGCGCGACCGGCAACATCGGCGCGGACCACGTCGCGAAGTCCGATCCCGACGGCTACACCTTCCTCGTCACCGCCACCTCGTTCACCACCAACCCGGCGTTGAAGCCCGCGCCGTTCGACCCGGTGAAGGACTTCGCGCCGGTCGTGCTGCTCGCGACGGGCAACCTCGGCGTGTTCATCAATCCGCAGGTGCCGGCGAAGTCGATGAAGGAATTCGTCGAGCTGGTGCGCTCGCAGCCGGGCAAGCTCTATTACTCCTCGCCCGGCAACGGCGGGCCGCAGCACCTCGCGATGGAGCTGCTCAAGCTCGAGACCGGGATGAACATCGTCCACGTGCCGTACAAGGGCGCGGCGGGCGCGGTCGCCGATCTCGTCGGCGGCCATGTGCAGGCGATGGTCTCGGCGCTGCAGACCGTGGCGCCGCACGTGCGCGCCGGGCGGCTGCGCATGCTCGGCGTGATGAGCGACAAGCGCGCGCCGGCGTTCCCCGACGTGCCGACGCTCGCCGAGCAGGGCTTCCCGGGCCTGGACGTCGAGACGTACTACGCCATGTTCGCGCCGGCCGGCACGCCCGAGGCGATCGTGAAACGCGTGAACGCCGACATGAACGACTTCCTGAAGGAACAGGACGTCGAGAAGCTGCTCGCCAAGCAGGGCCTCGACGCGGCGGGCGGCGCGCCGGAGGTGCTCGGCACGCGGGTGAAGCGCGAGCTCGATCGCTGGACGCGCGTCGTCAAAGCAGCCCACATCAAGGCGGACTGATGAACATCTTCGACGACCTCGTCGCCGCGTACCGCATCCTCGCCGAGCACGGCGTGATCGACGCCTACGGCCACGTCAGCATGCGCTCGCCGGAGAATCCGCAGCGCTACTTCATCGCCCGCTCGCTCGCGCCCGAGGTGGTGCAGGTCGAGGACCTCATGGAGTACGACCTCGACAGCACGCCGCTGGACGAGCGCGGGCGCGAGTCGGTGCGCGAGCGCTTCATCCACGGCGAGGTGTACAAGGCGCGGCCCGAGGTGATGGCCGTGGTGCACAACCACTCGCCCTCGGTGATCCCCTTCAGCGTCACTGGCGTGCCGATGCGGCCGATCTACCACATGGCCTCCTTCATCGGCGACGGCGTGCCGAACTTCGAGATCCGCGACGTCGAGAAAGGCACCGACCTGCTGGTGAAGTCGCCGAAGCTCGGCGCCGCGCTCGCGAAGACGCTCGGCAAGCACCCCGCCTCTCTCATGCGCGGCCATGGCGCGGTGGTGGTCGGCGAGAACATCGCCCGCGCGGTCGGGCGCAGCGTATATCTGGAGCAGAGCGCGCGGCTGCAGATGCAGGCCATGGCTCTTTCCGACAGGATTACCTACATGGACGAAGGCGAGGTCAAGGCTTCCGTGCCCGTGCAGGACTACAAGCGCGCCTGGCCGATGTGGCGGGAAAAGGCTCTGGCGAGCGCCAAAGCGGACCGAAATAGGTGACAGTCACCATTTAAATGAACCTTTGCACTCTCACGGCGGTCGAGTTGCTGGAGGCCTACCGGAAGCACGAGCTGTCGCCGGTCGAAGTGACGCGCGCGGTGCTCGAGCGCATCGAGAAGGTCAACCCGAAGCTCAACGCCTTCTGCCTGGTGTCTGACAAGGCCTTGGACGACGCCAAGGAGAGCGAGAAGCGCTGGCTCGCCGGCCAGCCGCGCGGGCTGCTGGACGGCGTGCCGACCTCGATCAAGGACCTGATCCTCACCAAGGGCTGGCCGACGCTGCGCGGCTCGAAGACGGTCGACGCGAAAGGCCCGTGGAACGACGACGCGCCGGTCACCGCTCGCCTTCGGGAACATGGGGCAGTCTTGTTGGGCAAGACCACGACGCCGGAATTCGGCTGGAAAGGCGTGACCGACAGCCCGCTCACCGGCATCACGCGCAATCCCTGGAACCCGCAGAAGACGCCCGGCGGCTCCTCGGGCGGCGCGGTGGCGGCGGTCGCCGCGGGCATGGGACCGCTCGCCATCGGCACCGACGGTGGCGGCTCGATCCGCATCCCGTGCAGCTTCACCGGCCTCTTCGGCCTCAAGCCCACCTTCGGCCGCGTGCCGGCGTGGCCGCTCTCGCCCTTCGGCACGGTGGCTCACGTCGGCCCGATCACGCACAGCGTCGCCGACGCGGCGCTGATGATGAACGTGATCGCGCTGCCCGACGCGCGCGACTGGCACGCCCTGCCCTTCGACGCTCGCGACTGGCGCACCGGCCTCGACGCCGGCATCGCCGACGTGCGCATCGCGTACTCGGCCGATCTTGGTTATGCGGCCGTCGATCCTGAAGTAAGTGACATCGTGAAAGGCGCAGTGCGCGTGTTCTCGGATCTCGGCGCAAAGGTGGAAGAGAAGAGCCCGGGCTTCGAGAATCCGGAGAGCGTCTTCCGCACGCACTGGTTCTCGGGCGCCGCGTTCCTGGTGAACACGATCCCCGCGGCGAAGCGCAAGCTGATCGACCCAGGGCTCCTCGAAGTCGCCGAGCTCGGCGCGAAGGTGAGCGCCGCCGAGGTGCTCGAGTCGCAGCTCAAGCGCGGCGCGCTCGGCGCGCACATGAACCTCTTCCATCGCGACTACGACCTGCTCGTCACGCCGACGCTCGCCGTGGCGGCGTTCGACGTCGGCCGCGAGTTCCCGCAGGGCAAGACGCGCTGGATCGACTGGACGCCGTTCAGCTTCCCCTTCAATCTCACGCAGCAGCCCGCGGCGTCGATTCCGTGCGGCTTCACTAAGGACGGCCTGCCGGTCGGCCTGCACATCGTCGGGCGCAAGTACGACGACGCGCTGGTGCTGCGCGCCGCGCGGGCCTTCGAGAGCGTGCGGCCGATCAAGCTGCCCGACATGGGGTCAGGTCTTGCATTGACGTAAAGGCACCGTCAACGCAAGACCTGACCCCCCACTGTCGCCGCCGGGCGACAGAATGCACGCCGCCAAAAGCTTTGCTACGCTGGCTCCAGCGTCACACAACAACTGGAGACAACCAGTGGACACCGAAGAGCTGCTCTCGAAGCTCGAGCTGATCGAGGAGCAGGCGCGCCTCACGCTCGACGAATTCCCCCGCCATCTCACCAAAGAACGGCAACGCATGATCATCTCGCTGGCGAAGAACATTCGCTGGCTGCTGGCCGAGACCGCGAGCCCGGAGGCGACGATCCGCATGATCGATCGCCGCCTGAGCTGAAACTCATAACAAGCTGGAGCAACACGTGGAACTACAGGAACAAGCAGAGCTGCTGGCCAAGCTGGACCTCATCGAAGAGCAGGCCCGCCTGACGCTGGACGAATTCCCGCGCGAGCTGCGCAAGGAGCGCCAGCGCATGATCATCTCCCTGGTGAAGCACATCCGCGCGGCGGCGACCGATCCGCGGGTGAGCCTCGCCATCGACCCGGAAGAGACGGTCAACTTAAGCGCTTCTTAAGAGGCGCTGCGCTAAGCTGCAGGCCGTGGAACCCTGGTCTGCGCGCGAAGACGATCGCCCATACGTACGGCCACAGCGGGGCGCCGAGTTCTGGCTGCCCACGCTCGCCATCGGGCTCGTGGTGGCCGCGGCGATCGCCTGGTACGTCGTGCAGTCGCGCGGCGGCCTCTCCTTCGACCTCGGCTCGCCGACGGCGCCCGAAGCGCCGGCGCCCACCGCAGCGGCAGCGCCGCCGCCCCCGGCTCCCGAGCCGGCCGTGCGCCATCCGCTCGACGAGGCGGCGCAGGCGAGCGCGCCTTCGCTGCCCTCGCTCGAGAACAGCGACTCGATGATGCGCGAGTCGCTCGCCGGGCTGATCGGGCGCAAGGCGTTCGCCGACTCGGTGATCCCGGAGCAGCTGGTGCGGCGCATCGTCGCCACCGTGGACAACCTGCCGCGGCAGACCGCGCCGCGGCGCATGCTGCCGCTCAACCCGGTGCGCGGCGCGTTCCTCGCCACCTCCGACAGCGCCGCCATCGACAAGGCCAACTTCGCGCGCTACGCGCCCTATGTGCGCGTGCTCGAGTCGGTCGACGCGCAATCGCTGGTGCGCAGCTACGTGCACGCCTATCCGCTCTTCCAGCGCGCCTACGAGGAGCTCGGCTATCCCGGCCAGTACTTCAACGACCGCCTGCTGCTGGCGATCGACGACCTGCTCGCCGCGCCCGAGCCCGACGCGCCTCCGGCGCTCGCGCGGCCCAAGGTGCTCTACGAGTTCGCCGACCCGGAGCTCGAGTCGCGCTCGGCCGGGCAGAAGGTGCTGCTGCGCATGGGCAGGGACAACGAGCTGCGCGTGAAGGCCAAGCTGCGCGACATCCGGCGCGAGCTCATCGCAGCCGGTAAAGCTCGACCGGCTCCTCGCGCCCCTTCACCCTGACCGGGCCGAGCGCGCCGTCCGCGGGCGGCGCCTCGCCGGCCGCGCGCAGCACCTCCGCCGAGGCGAGGAGCTGCGAGCCGTAGTCCTTGTTCAGCTGCTCGATGCGCGCCGCGACGATCACCACGTTGCCGCTCACCGAGTACTGGCGCCGCGCCTGCGAGCCGATGTTGCCGACCACCGCCTCCCCGGCATGCAGGCCGATGCCCAGCCGGGTCGGGGGAATGTCGCCTTTGCGTTCCAACAGGTCAATACTCTTCAAAAGATCTCTGGCGGCGGCCAGCGCATTGGCGCAAGCGTTGCCCGCCGCGACCGGCGCGCCGAACGTCGCCATCAAGCCGTCGCCGAGGAACTGGTTGATCACGCCGTGCTGTGCGTTGATCGCCGCCACCGCCGCGCCGAACACCGCGTTCTGGTAGGCGACGATCTCCTGCGGCGTCTTGTGCTCCACGGCGCGCGTGAAGTCGCGGATGTCCATGAACAGCACGCAGACGAAGGCGCGCCGGCTCTCCATCGCGGCGCCGCCGGCGAGCAGCGCCTCGACGATCTCGGGCGACACCTGCTGGCCGAACGCCGCCACCACGCGGCTCCTCTCCTCCATCGAGCGCAGCACGCCGGCCACGCGCCGGCGGATCTCCGCGGCGACGAAGCCCGCGGCGAACCCGGCGAGGACGAAGATCGCGGCCTTCGCGAGGTAGTAGGGCGCCGTGCCGAGCGGCGTGCCCGCGGCGCCGGCGCTGCCCGGCACGTAGAGCGCGGCGAGCGCGAGGTACTCCGCGGCGGCGACGATGCCGGTGAACACCGAAAGCCGGAAGTCGACGCGCAACGTCGAGAGCACGATGAACACCACGTAGAGGTACCCCGGCGGCCCCTCGAGCGCGTACACGGCGTCGACGTCGCGCGCGGCCATGACGATGACCAGCGCCGGGATGCTCGTCTCGATCGCCGCGCTGAGGTAGCGCAGCACGGCCGGCGGCGTGCGGCCGTGCGCGAGCAGGCGGCCGACGAAATGCCGCACCAGCAGCTCGTAGGCCGAGAGCGCGGCGAGCACGGCGACGATCCAGGCGAGCGTGTTATGGGCATGGAAGATGCTCAGGTAGTGCTCGCGGAAAACCAGCACCAGCAGCGCGAAGAGCACAGCGAGCGCGGCGAGCAGCCCGGCGAGGATCGCCATGCGCGTGCGCTCGCTCCGGAACATCTCGCGCCGGAATTCCTCCTCGAACGAGTGCATCAGCGCGACGGAAGCGGTTCGGCTAGTCCGCGGGCGAGGGCCGCCGCGGCGCGCGCGGTCGCTCGGCCGCCGGCAGCTCGGGGAAGTCCACCTGGCAGCGGATGCCGCCGGGGATGGCGTTCCGGGGATTCGGCAGCTCGAGGCGCACGCCGAACGTGCCGCTCGCCGCGTCGAACACCTTGTCGATCACCTTGACACGCGCCGGGTGGCGGCCGCCGAGGCGCTCGGGAATCACCTCGCCGGTCATGCCCACCTTCAGCTTGCGGTAGTAGTCGATCGGCAGCACCACCTCGACGCGCAGCGGGTCGATCTGCGCGATCCTCAGGATCGGCTTGGTCTCGGTCCCGTACTGCGTCAGGTCGCCCGGATTGAGCATCCGGTCCATCACCACGCCGTCGAACGGGCTGCGCAGCGTGCGCAGGTTGAGCAGGTCGAGCTGGTGCTGGTAGTCGAGCCGCGCGAGCTGCTGGTTCTCCTGCGCGTCGATCAGCTCGGCCTGCGCGACGCGCATCTCGGCCTGCGCGTCGTCGTTCGCCTGCGCCGCGACGAAGTGCTGCTTGCGCAGCTCGCCGGTCCTTCCCGCCTTGGCCGAGGAGTACTCGACGCGCTCGCCCGCGGCGCGCACGCGCCCGCTCATCTCGGCGCGGTATTTCGCGCTCGCGACCGCCGAGCGCTCGGCGCTCGACTCGAGCTCGACCAGCACCTGGCCGGCCTTCACCGGGTCGCCGCGCTGCACGTACACCTTGGCGATCAGGCCGTCGGCGCGGCTGCGCACGTCGACCACCTGGTTCGGCTGGATCAGGCACTCGAAGGAGGCCGCCCATGCGCCGGAGGCGGCGGCCATCGCCGAGGCGGCGCACAGCATTCGCAGTCGCATCATTCCCCCCTCCCGGAAAAGGCCAGCAGCTGCTCGAGCCGCTGGTCGAGCTTCAGGTTCTGCAGCCGCACCGCCGCGGCGCGCCGCTCGGCGGAGCGCTGGGCGGCGCTGCGCAGCGCCCGTCCGGCGCCGCGCGCCGCCCAGCCGCCATTCTGCAGAAAACGCCGCGCCCGGCGCGCGGCCTGCGGCAGGTGCACGGCGAAGATCTCGTCCTCGAGCGAGACGATCGCCTCGCAGCTGCCCGGGTCGCCCTGGCGCGCGCAGCGGCCGAACAGCTGCCGGTCGACGCGCCGCGAGTCGTGGTACTCGGTCAGGATCACGTGCAGCCCGCCCGCCTCGGCGACGCCCGGCCCGAGGCGGATGTCGGTGCCGCGGCCGGCCATGTTGGTCGCCACGGTGACGCGCCCGGGCTGGCCGGCGAGCGCGACCACGTCGGCCTCGGCCTTGTCCTGCTTCGCATTGAGCAGCGCGTGCTCGATGCCGCGCTCGGCGAGCACGCGGCTCAGGTCCTCGGAGGCTTTCACCGAGCGGGTGCCGATCAGCACCGGCCGGCGCGCGATGCACGCCAGGCGCTCGACGGTGTCGGCGACGGCGGCCCATTTCTCGGCGAGCGTGGCGCACCAGCGCGGCTCGCCGTAGACGCGCCGCGAAGGCCGGTGCAGCGGCACGCGCACCACGGCGAGGCCGTACACCGAGGCGATCTCGCCCGCCACCTCCTGCGCGGTGCCGGTCATTCCCGAGAGCCGCAGGTAGCGCCGGAACAGGCGCTGGTAGGTGAGGCGCGCCAGGGTCTCGCGGCCGCCGGTCGGCGGGCAGCCTTCCTTCGCCTCGATCATCTGGTGCAGGCCGTGCTCCCAGGAGCGGTCGGGCATCACCCGGCCGGTCGACTCGTCGACGATCTGCACCTTGTCGTCGTCCACCACGTACTGCTGGTCGCGATGGAAAAGCAGCAGCGCGCTGAGCGCCTGCGTCACCAGCTCCTCGCGCGCGCGCGGCGAGCGCCAGGCGCCCTCCCCCGGCGCCTCGGCCGCGAGCTTTTCCCGGCCGGCGTCGCTCAGCACGATGCTGCGCTCGGCGAGGTCCAGGCGGTAGTCGAGCGCCGGCGCCAGGCCGCGCGCGAACGCCAGCGCGCGCTCGCAGTCGGCCTGCGCCGCCGCCGCGCCGCGGCTCGCCGAGAGGATGAGCGGCGTGCGCGCCTCGTCGACGAACACGCTGTCGGCCTCGTCGACGATCGCGAAATACAGTCCGCGCAGCACGAGGTCGGCCTCGCGCGCCGCGTCGCCGCGCAGCCGCTCGAGCGCGAGGTGCAGCCGGCTCGCGCGCCGCGCCAGCGCCACGCGGTCGCGCAGGTAGTCGAAGGCGAGCTCCTTGTTGGTGCAGTACGTGACGGCGCGCGCGTAGGCGTCGCGCCGCTCGGGCCGCGGGCGGCCCTGCACCACCACGCCGACGTCGAGGCCGAGGAAACGGTAAAGCGGCCCCATCTCCTCGGCGTCGCGCTCGGCGAGGTAGTCGTTCACCGTGATGACGTGCACCGGGTAGCCGGCGAGCGCCACGGTGCTCGCCGCCAGCGTCGCGGCGAAGGTCTTGCCCTCGCCGGTCTGCATCTCCACCAGCCGGCCCTGCACCAGCGCCCAGCCGGCGAGCAGCTGCGACTCGTAGTGCCGCTTGCCGAGCACGCGCCCCGCCGACTCCCGCACCAGGGCGAAGCACTCGCCCGCGAGCGCGCAGGCGAACCCTTCGCGGCGCAGGCGGGCGCGCAGCCCGGCGGCCAGCCGGCGCAGCTCGGCGTCGTCGCAGGCGCGCAGGCGGCGCTCGTGCGCCTCGACGGCCGGCAGGATGGCGCGCAGCGCGCGCGCCGGGTCGCGCAGCCGGTCGCGCAGCGGCCGCAGCGTCGCGCGGAACAGCGCCTCGGCGGCGCGGTCGTGCCAGGCCGGCTGCGCCTCCGAGCGCTCGGCGTAGGGCCGCGCCGGCGCGAGCTCGGCGGCGGCGGCGAGCGCGGCGAGCCTAGACACCGAAGCGCGACAGGAAAAGCCGGCGCAGGTCGCGGTACCAGCGCAGCGCCAGCGGCTCGGCGCGGTGCTCGAAACGCACGTAGGCGCGCTCGCCGAACACGCCGAGGCTGGGGGCGCCGGGCAGCACCACGTCGAACTGGAACATGCGCTCGAGCGCCTTCGGCGCCGAGTCGCGCGGATCGGTGGCGATGCGCCCGCCGCCTTCCATCGCGAGCGCGCGGCTCGGCAGGACCGCCTCGCCGGCCGGCACCTGGCGCACGATGCGCCCCTCGAGGACCCGCTGCGGCCGGCTGGCGAGGCGCACGCGCACGCGGTCGGTCGAGATGCGCACCGCGTCGATCGCGTCCTGCGGCACCACCACGCGCACGAGCGGCGCCTCGTCCCGGCCGACCACGTAGCCGAGCAGCTCGCCTTTGCGGAAGTAGCGCCCCGGCAGATCGGCCGGCTGCGGCACGACCAGCACGCCGTCGGCGCGCGTGCGCACGATCGAGTCGCCGACGCGCTGCTCGGCGAGCGACAGCGCGGCGCGCGCGCTCTCGAGCTGCTCGCGCACCAGCTGCGCCTTGACGCGGTCGGCGACGAATTCCGAGGCGTAGCTCGCCTCGAGCTCCGCGACGCGCGCCTCGCTGAGGCGCAGCTGCGCCTCCAGCTGCGGGTCGTAGGTCTGCACCACCGCCTCGCCGGCCGCCACGCGGCTGCCCGGGCGCGCGAGCAGCCGCTCGACGAACCCGCCCGCCGCGGCGCGCACCATCGCCTGCTCCGACAGCCACACGACGCCCTCGGCGTCCGAGTGGTAAGGCACCGGCACGGCGAGGAGGAAGAAGGCGAGCGAGGCCGCGCCGCCGAGCACCACGGCGAGCGCGCGGCGGCGCCGCCGGCGCAGCACCGGCGCGGCGAGCACGTGGCGCAGGCCGCGCGCGAGCGGCAGCAGCGTCATCGCCGCGAGCGCCCAGAGCGCGAGCAGCACGCCGATCACGAAGAAGCGGCTGGCGATGAACAGCGCGATCAGCACGGTGACGAACAGGCGGTAGGCGGTGGCGCCGGCGCCGTAGAGCACGAACCAGGTGCTCTCGGCGCGCGTCGCCTGCGGCGCCTCCGCTTCGCGCGCGCCGAGCGCGTAGCGCTCGAGCAGGTAGGACCAGTAGCGGGCGGCGCGCAGCGCGAGGTTCGGCATCTCGACCAGGTCGCAAAGGATGTAGTACGCGTCGTAGCGCAGCAGGGGGTTGCCGTTGAACACCAGGGTCGAGACCCCGGCGATCAGCATCACGTTGAACAGCACCGCCTTCACCACGCCCGGCTCGACGAGCAGCCAGGCATAGAAGGCGAGCGCGGCGACGAACAGCTCGACCGCCATGCCGGCGGCGCCGACCAGCGCGCGGCGGTACTTCGAGCGGAACGCGCTCGCCGCGGACGCCTCGACGTAGGGCACCGGCATCAGCACCAGCAGGATGATCCCCATGTCGTGCACTTCGCCGCCGCCGGCCTTGGTGGCGCTGGCGTGGCCGAGCTCGTGCAGCGCCTTGATGAGCGGGAAGAGCAGGTAGAGCACGAGCAGGTTGTCGACCGCGAGCACGCGGTCGGAGAAGTTGTGCGTCAGCTCCGGCCAGTGCGCCGGCAGCAGCGCGAGCGCCGGCACGACCACCGCCAGCCACGCCGCCGCGCCCCAGCGCCCCCAGGCGAGCGCGATCAGCGGCCGCACGCGCTCGAGGAACGCGTCCGGGTCCCACAGCGGCAGGCGCAGCGCCATCGGATTGCCCCAGGCGCGCGTGCGCCGCGCCTTGAGCTCGCGCTCGCCGCGCGAGAAGAGCTCCGCCACGTCGGGCGGCACGTCGCTTTGCAGCAGGTCGGCGGCGTGCAGCTGGCCGAGCAGCTGGATCGCCTCGTCCTGGGTCGGCGCGCGCTCGCCGAGCGTGCGGTTGGCGAGCTCCCACAGCTCGCCGACCGTGCGGCTGCCGTCCATCGCGCCGATCAGCGTGCGCGCCGCCGGCGTGAAGCGGTGCACGCGCCCCGAGGCGCGGTCCTGCAGCAGGTACCAGAGCTCGCCGCGGTAGCGGTGGCGGTGCAGCCGCGCGTGCGGGCGCAGGCGCGGCTTGAGCGCGGCGACGCGATACCAGGAATTGCTGAGCAGGCGGGAGCTCAGGGAACCCACCGCCAGGCCGTGAGCCGCAGCCAGTCGACCAGCGGGTGGCCCCAGATCCAGGCGAGCTTGCGCCGGCCGACGGCGATCTTGCCCACCCCCTCCATGCCGGGCCGCAGCCGCGCCGACGCGTCGTCGAGCTGCGCCTCGACGCGGAAGTAGTTGTGGCCTTCCTCGGCGGTCGACACCGGCGTGATCTGCTTCACCGCGAAGCGCAGCCGCCGGTCGGGCATGCCGGAGAGCGCGAGCTCGCCCGGCTGGCCGACGCGGATCTCGCCGATGTCGCGCTCGTCGACCTGCAGGATGACGCGGTAGGCGTCGAGCGGCGCGATCTGGAACAGCACCTTGCCCTGCTCGACCGGCGTGCCGAGCAGCTGGCTCAGGTCGCCCGAGACGATGATGCCGTCGAAGGGCGCGGCGATCGCCGCGCGCCCCAGGCGGTCCTCGACGAGCGCGAGCTGCGCGTCGGCCTGGTCGATCTGCGCGGCGACGATCGCCATCGAGGCGCGGTCGGCGGCGGCGAGCGCCTGGCGATGCTTGCCGAGCAGCTGGTCGCGCTCCGACTCGAGCCGCGTGCGCTCGAGGCGCAGCTCGCGCTCGTCGAGGCGCGCGATCAGCTGGCCCTTGGCGACCCGGTCGCCGGCGCGCACCCGGCTCTCGGCGATGTAGCCCTCGAAAGGCGCGACCGCGGCGCGCTGCACCTGGCCCTCGATCACCGTCTTCGCCGAGACGCGGTACTCGCCGCTCGCCACGGCGAGGAAGGCGAGCAGCGCCGTGGCGAGCGCCGCGAGCAGCTTCGCGCCCGGGTGGCGCGGGCCGAACAGCGCGCGCGCCGCGTCGGCGGCCGCCTCCTGCGCCCGCCGCGCCACGCCGCGCTCGTTCTCGCTCTTCAGCGCGAGGATCGGCCCGAGCAGCAGGCCGGCGGTCTCGCAGACCTCGCGCGTCGCCGCGTCGAAGGGCTCGCCCGCCACGCGCTCGAGGGTGAGCACGCCGATCGCGTGGCCGTCCTGCGCCAGCGGCACCGAGCACACCGCGCAGTCCTTCAGCTCGCGCGCGAGCTCGCCGTGGGCCAGGGCGCCGGGCGCCTCGCCGCCGGGCGGCGGGTAGACCACGCTCGCGTCGAGGTCGAGCGCCTCGTCCATCGCCTCGCCGATCAGGCGCACCAGGTTGGTCTTCGGGTCGAACGAGGCGTTGTGCGAGATCGCCCGCACCTCGACCGCGCCCGCCTTCTCCATGCCGATCGACACGCGGTCGCAGGCGAGGCGCGCCGCGAGCTCGTTCGCCACCGCCAGCGCGGAGCGCGCCAGGCGCCGCTCCTGCAGCGCGGTGGCGACCAGATCGGCGGCGAGCGCGAGCCGCGCGAGGCGCGCGTCGCGCTCGCGCAGGTCCTGCTGCCTGAACTGGTCGACCAGCCACGCGCTCGCCCAGTGCACCAGGCGCAGCGCCTGCTGCAGCGCCGGCTCGCCGCCCGAGAGGTCGAGGGCCACCGCCGCGCGCAGCGTCCCGGACACCTCGATCGGGTAGCCGACCAGCGCGCCCGGCTCGCGCGCCGTCTTCGCGTCGCGCGCGAGCAGCACGCCGCGGCGCTCGTTCAGCGCCTTCTCGGCGGCGGGGGCGAGGTGCTGCATGCTGCGCCCGGCATCGGGCCACACGGCGGCCGGGCGGTAGGCGCCGTCGCGCTCGGGGCCGACCAGCAGCAGCGCGCCGTTGGCGCGCCCGATCTGCGCGCACAGGATGGCGAGCCAGCTGGCGCAGAACTCGGCGGCGTCGCGCGCCGAGGAGAAGCGCGCCCACGCCGCCGCCTCGGCGCGCGCCTGGTCCTCCGCTAGCGAGTAGATCGGCGCTGGGCCTGCCACCGCGCTGCCTCAGCCTGCCGGCCGGCGGGACGCCGGCTCAGCGCCTGGCCGACTTGCCGGCCGGCACCTTGGGCTTCGCTTCGCCTTCGCGCTTCGGCTCGGCGTTCGCCTCGGCCTTCTTGCCGCCCTCGAGCACCACCAGCCGGTCGCGCAGGCCGTCGAAGTTGCGCATCGACTGCAGGTGGACGTAGAGCAGCTCGAGCTCGTCGCCCTTCGCCAGCTCGGCGAGCTTGTCGCCCGGCAGCGCCTTCAGCTTCGCCCGGTTGACCGCGAAGAAGCCGCGCAGCGACAGCCGCCCGCCGGCGGCCATGTCGATCTGCGCCTGCATCGGCTCGAGCAGGTCGAGCTCCTGCACCTTGCGGCAGAAGGCGCGCGTGCGGTTGAACTGCGCCTGGTACTCCTGCAGGAAGCGCAGGACGTTCTCGACGTACGGCGTCGCCTTGCCGTCGTCGCCGATCAGGCGCTGGCCGCGCTGCGCGCGGTTGAAGCCGGGAAAGGCCTCGTCGACGCACAGCATGAAGCTCTTGCCCTCGTCCGTGGTGGAGAAGACGAACGGGTAGCGGCGCACGAACGCCGGGACGTACTTCGCCGCCCAGCCGTTGGCCGGCGTGAGGTACAGGTTCTCGTTGCCGCGCACGCCGAGGATGACCGCCGGCATGACGGCGTCCGGCGCGCCGGCGAACACGATCGCGTACTCGGCTGCGGCGTGCGGGAACTCGACCGCCATCAGGGGCACCGAGTTGACGTTGCGCGCGAACGCGTAGTCCGCGCCGACCTCCACCGAGGCGTCGCGGTGCCGGGCGGCGGAAACGGGAACGGCGGTTTCGTAGATCAGAAGCTGCGTGGCCATGTCTCGATCTCCCTTGAACCGCCGATTATGCCGCAGCCCGCCGCCTCACCCCCGTCCGCTCGTCGTCGCCAGGCGGCTGTCCGTCTCGACCTGCACGCGGATGCCGAGGTTCGGATTGCGCTGCGTCTCGCTGCGCGCCAGGTGATTGACGAAGTCGCCGAGCCATGCCGGCTGCGCGAGCGCCGCGCCGCCCTTGTCGGTCTTCTTCTTCAGCGGCTGGTCCGCCACGCCGCTCCAGTCGATGCTGCGGTCGGCCGAGACGTAGAGCGGCTGTGCGTCGAATTCGCCCGCCCGCGGCGCCGACCCGGCGCCGGACGCCGCTTCGCCCGACGGCCGCTCGCGCACGCCGGCGCCGAGCGTCGGCGCCATGACGTCGCTGCCCTGGTCGTGGTCGAAGCCGAGCGCATGGCCGACCTCGTGCGTCATCACCGTGACGAGGTCCATGCCGCTGCCGCCCGCGCCGCTCGACCAGCCCCAGCCCGCCGCGTTCGAATCGATGACGATCGAGGTGCCGGTCGTGGCGCCGAGCGTCAGGCCGCCGAGGTCGCCCGCCTGCACGGTGATCAGGCTCGCGCGCCCGAGCGTCTGGGCGTCGATGCCCGAATCGGCCCACGCCTGGGTCGCCTGGACGAGCGCCGCGTCGAGCTGCGCCGCGCTCGGCGCGCCTTGCGCCTCGCTGGCGGCGGCCGGCGCCGCGTCGGCCATCAGCGGCTGCGCGTAGGCCGCGTCGTCGCTGCGCAGGCGCAGCGTGTCGAACGACGTGACGCCGGACTGCGCGAGCACGCCGTAGCCGCCGAACGTGGTGACCGTCTCGTTGTACAGCTTGCTCGCCACCACCGCGCCGTCGAGCGACACGTTCACCAGCCCGCCGCGCAGGGTGACGCCGAGGTTGTAGTCGCGGCCGCTCGAGAGGTTCGCGGCGTAGCTCTTGTCGATGACCGTGCCGCCTTCCGTCACGTGGCCGATCAGGACCTGCTTGCCGCTCGCCGAGAGCGCGACGAACTTGTAGTACGACGGCCCCTGGTAGTCGAACACGATGCCGCCCTGGCCGGTGGTGCTCACCTTCGCGGTCAGCTCGACCATCGCGCCCGGCGTGACCGGCATGCTGACGAGGTTGACCGCCGGGGCGCCGCCGCTGCCGGCGAAGCGCCCGGCGCTGCTCGTCCAGGTGCCGGTCACCGTGCTCGCGTTGAACAGCGTGTCGGCGCCGACCGTGGCGAAGTCGAGCGTCTTGTCGACCGTGATGATGCGCGGCGGCGCCTGCACCACCACGTCGTCGATCTGCGACGACGCGCCTTCCATGGAGCCGATGCCGACGATCCCTTCGTTCAGCGCGTGCTCGAAGCCGTACGCGTCGGTCTTCGCCGCGAACGTGAAGCTGACCGCGGTCTTGCCCTGGGTGAGCGTCACCGCGGTGCCGTTCACCTGCAGCAGCACCACGTAGTCCGTGCCGGCCTTCAGCTGCGCGTTGCGCCAGGCGTCGACCACCCAGCCCGAAGCGGTGCGATGGCCGATCTCGATCTTGTTGGTGGAGACGTCGATGCCCGCGAACTTGAAGTCGGTGTTGCTCTGCCAGTCGAAGATCAGGAAGGCGTTCGCTTTCGCGCCGCCGAGCGGCTTCATGGCGTTGATGCTCGCCTGCATCTCGAAGGACACCGGGATCACCGTGTCCGACTCGTTGAACAGGCTCACCGCGTCGCCGCCGGCGGTCGAAGGCGCCACCTGGTAGGCGTTGTTCGCCACCGAGAAGGTGCCGACCTGCGGCGTGAAGCCCGAGGCCGCGCCGGCGTCGAAGCTCGCCGAGCGCAGCACGTCGCGCGTGGCGTGCCCGTTGCCCGGCTGCGGGTCGGCGGGGCCGCCGTGCTGGTCGCCCCAGGCCGCGTCCTGCTGCAGCACCAGGCCGAGCTCGCCCTGCGGCTCGCCGTTGCGCGCCGGGTCGCTGCCCGTGTCCGCCGCGCGCGTCGCGTCGGCGCCGTCGCTCGCCGAGAGCTGGTACAGGAAGTCGAACAGCGCCGGCTGCAGCGAGCGGCTGACGGTGGCCGCGCCGAACGGCGAGAACGGCACGAGGTAGCTGTTGTACTCGCCGCTCCAGTCGATCAGCCGGTCGCCGCCGGTGTTGCCGATCAGCACGTCGCGCCCCGCGCCGCCGAAGGCGCGGTCCTCGTAGCTCGCGCTGGTGTCGGGCTGGTCGTTGGCGCCGCCGTTCGTGCCGAGGTCGTCGTCGGCGTTCAGGAGGTCGCTGCCGAAGCCGCCGTACAGGTCGTCGCGGCCGGTGCCGCCGACCAGCCAGTCGTTGCCGAGGTCGCCGAAGATCTTGTCGTCGCCGTCGCTCGCCTTCGCCGCGTCCTGCGCCGCCGCCGGCCCTTCGGCGGCGTTGAAGTTGAGGAAGAACTCGCCCTGCGGGATCGCCAGGCGGGTGCGCGGGTCGTACTCGTTGTAGAGCGCGAACTCGCCGGCGCGCGTCTGGTTGGCGTGCTGGCCGTCGACGTCGACCGGGTTGAACGCGAGCACGTTGCCCGGGTCGTTCGGATGCGCGAAGTCGATGCGCACCACGTTCTCGGGCTGGCCGCTGGCGCCGAGCGTCCAGGCGTAGCCCGCCGTGCCGAGCGCCTCGGCGCCGCTGATCGCGTCGTCGCCCGAGCCGCCGTGCAGGGAGTCGTTGCCCAGGCCGCCGAAGATGATGTCGTCCGAGTTGCCGCGCGTCGTGCCGACCCCGCCGCCGTCGGCGAGCGCGAACTCGTCGCCCGAGCCGTTCCAGCTCGGATCGGTGCTGAACGGCGTGAGGTCGACCGACTTCTTCAGCTCGCCGGTGACGTTGATCGTCGCCTGCTGCATGTTGCCGCCGGTGGCGATGGTGCTCTGCTGCACGGCGGTGGTGACGCCGTTCAGCGGCTCGGTGCTTCCGTTGCGGCTGGTGAAGATGCGCCCGTCGTCGCCGATCACGCCGTCGTCGCCGGTGCCGCCCGAGACCCAGTCGTTGCCGGTGCCGGCGACGATGTCGTCGTCCTGGCCGTCGCCGTAGACCACGTCGTTGCCCTTGCCGGCATAGAGGAAGTCGTCGCCCGCCTCGCCGTGGATCTCGTCCGCCGCGCCGATGTCGCCGGCCGGCGCGTCGCCGAGCACGCCGCCCGGCGTGTAGTCGAGCTGCGTCACCGCGCGCGGCACGATCTTCAGCCCGCCCGTGTTGGTGTCATCGTAGTTGAAGCTCAGCAAGCCGCCCGCCACGCCGTTCACGCCGACCAGGCGATAGATGTTGCCGTTGTCGCCGACGATCGCGTCGGAGTCGCGCGCATGGCCGTCGCCGGTAGTGTCGCCGGCGTCGTTGCGTCCGGCCGCCGTGCCCGAGCCGCCGAAGATCATGTCGGCGCCGTCGGGCCGCTGCTCCGGCGTCACCAGGCTGAACAGGCTCGAGCTGCCGCCGACGATGTCGTCCTGGCCGAGGTTGCCGAAGATGACGTCCGCGCCGCCGTTGCCCTCGATGTAGTCGTCGCCGTCGGTGCCGGCATAGTTGTCGAGCGAAGCGCTGAGCACCAGCTCGTTGCTCGCGTCGCGGCTCGCGCCGACCGCGAGGTCGATCGAGCCGTCGCCCTGGATGGTGTCGTTGCCGAGCTGGCCGAAGATCTGGTCGTCGCCCGCGCCGCCCGCGATGGAGTCGCCGCCGAACACCGTGCCGCCGGCCGTCTGCGTCGCGAGGTCGTGGTCGAGCAGCGTGATGTCGAAGCGCTCCCAGACCGGCGTGCCGGTCGGGTCGAGCTGCGACCCGGCGGTGACCAGCGCATCGCCGGCGCTCGCCGTGGCGGTGCTGTAGATCTGCGTGCCCGAGAGCGTGCGGAAGCGCGCGTTCAGGTTGCCGTCGCCGGTGCGGCTGTCGAGGGCCACGTTGTCGCCGAAGACCAGGTCCCGGTCCGCGCCGCCGTCGATCGCGTCGCCGTAGGCGCCGCCGACCAGGATGTCCTGGCCGCCGTTGCCGCGCAGCGTGTCGGCGCCGCCGGTGCCGTCCTGCTCGGAGGCGATGCGCACCATGACGCCCGCGCTGTACGTGACGCGTCCGTGATCGCCGAGCACCACGTCGTTGCCGGCGTTGCCTTCGAT
>Ga0310810_10002625_pt1 | contig 19366 bp, 12 predicted proteins | sample NCmetagenome_FD_207641 | JGI IMG/M metagenome (GOLD analysis project Ga0310810, IMG submission 207641) | Soil microbial communities from experimental microcosm in Duke University, North Carolina, United States - NC | ecosystem: Engineered > Artificial ecosystem > Soil microcosm > Unclassified ...
AGACAGCATAATTCACCATTAGATGGTAGCCAGCTCATTGCTCAATTGGGTGTAGATTTCTAATCTTATTTTATTCGAGTGAAGGACTTCTTCTATGCAAAAAGATGAAGGACTGAGCACGAAGATATGGCTGGAAGAACGGGAGAATCAACAGAAAGATTCTCCCGATGAAATTCATGCGCATACATATAAGTTTTCCCTCAAAAAATCGCAAAGCGCTGACATCTGCGCATTCATCAAGAATAATAAAACCTCTTGGGATACTTTAGTTTATGCCGCTTGGGCATTAACATTAAGCAGGCTCGCATCATCAGACATCATCACATTTGGTATTTCATCAGTATGCAACAAATCCAAATCCCCAACATTGACAACCAAAATTAACAATGTCTCCGTCAAAATTACCGAATCACTAACAGTCAAAAATTTTCTTACGGAAATAGCGGCACAAGTAAATACAAAATCAGATAAGAAAAAAATGGCTGACAATATTGATATTCAATATTTATGCCTCTCGGAAACGAGCACAAAACCCAAACATCCTAGCCATATTGATATAGAAAGATATACATTATCGCTTATATACAATAAAAAAGATCATAATAAATTCACCTTCGCATTTCACCCTGACTATTATAAAAAATCTGTTATTCAAAAAATTTCGGCATATTTCACCAACATATTACTAGGATTATGCATAAATACTGACACGAATGTCGTCAAGATAGAGATGATGCCCGAAGATGAAAAGCATAAAATTATGACAGAATGGGCCACACCTAAATATCCATTCAAAACTGAAAAAATCAGTAAATGCGCTCATGAGTTAATATCAGAATTTGCTGATAAATATCCAGATCAGATCGCAATATCTCACAATAATACTAACGTTACCTTTGCAGAAATGGACTCCAAAGCAACTCAACTTGCGACATATTTGATTGAAAAAGGGTTTCAACCACATGATACGATCGCAGTATTAATGGAACGAACACCCGCACTAATCATCGTCATGCTCGCGATATTCAAGATTGGTGCAGTTTTTCTGCCAATTAATCCAAAGTATCCAAATGAACGTATTGAGTTTGTAATTGAAGACAGTAATGCGGCTTTTGTGCTGGTGAATAATATTAGCCGCCTGCAGGATACCCTCAAAAATAAAGTGATTTTGTTATCACAAGATTGGCGCGTATTACCGGGTTTATCTTCATCTAAAAAAACTGATAATCTTGCACACGAAAATATCGCATATATTATCTATACTTCTGGAACAACTGGAAAACCTAAAGGTGTAATGATTAATCACGGCAGTCTTGCCAATTTAGCCGCGTGGTATCGCAGCTGTTTTAATATAAATATGAATGATCGAGCATCGCAATTTGCATCCCAGGGATTCGACACATTTATGTGTGAAACCGTGCCAATTCTCGCTTCAGGTGCAAGCGTACATATTGTCGATGACCAGATTAAGTTAACTCCTAATTTATTTTTTGACTGGCTGCGACAAAATAATATTACAATTCTTGACTTGCCGACAGCATATATTCAGGTTTTATTCACTTTAAACTGGCCGCAAGATTTATCTATCAGAATAATGAAAATTGGCGGCGAAACATGTACTAGATATCCCACAAAACCTTACCCTTTTGATATCTGGAATATTTACGGTCCTACTGAATCAACAATAGAAGCAACATATTTTAAAATGCATGAATCCAATCAGGATCCAGCAACTCACCCCAAACACACGCAGCCTTCAATCGGGAAAATATTGGCAAATGGCGAAATGTACATAGTAGATAAATATATGCAACCCGTTGCACCTGGTGTCGCAGGTGAATTATTGATAGGCGGTGTATGCGTATCACCGGGATATTTGAATCGTGAAGATTTAACAAATGAAAAATTCATTGATAATCCATTTTCATCAAAACCACATTCCAGACTTTACCGAACCGGCGACTTGGTATCTTGGATGCCGGACGGAAATTTAACATTCATAGGCCGACGAGACAACCAGGTTAAAATTCGTGGTTATCGCATAGAATTAGGCGCTATTGAAAATGTTATAAGCCAATACCCCGATGTCCGCGAAGTTGCAGTCATTGCTAAAGAATCACAGAACGGTGAAAAATCCATTATTGCCTATATTTCTCCAAATCTTGATCGAGAGCGTTTCCTATTTCAGGAACGCTGCCTGTTATCTAGTGATGATTCAAGTTTTTATGAAACGATTTCAGAAGATATATCGAGATACGGTATAGCGCTATCAGGGTTAACATCTAATATTCCAACCGGTAAAAAAGTTAAACTTCACATTAAACTACCGGGTTTAAACACCAGTAAAGACATTACTGCCCGCATGATCTGGCAAATCGATAACAGATGCGGATTAATATTCGATGTTTCTGAACAAGAACAAGAAATTATTAACAAATCATTAGATTTTTTCATCTCATCCCACAATATTATGGATCTAGTCTTGAGTGCCTCAGCAAAACGCAGCATACGCCGAGCACTAAAGAGTAAGCTGCCTGAATATATGGTTCCAACATCATTTGTTACATTATTAGAATTCCCATTGACATTCAGCGGTAAAGTTGATGTCAAAGCACTCCCGCCACCTGATGAATATGAACAAATATTAAAAAAGCAATTCATTGCACCACAATCTGAAACAGAAAAACAAATCACAAATATATGGTCGTCCATACTTGACCGCGACCATATCAGTATGGAGGATAATTTTTTTGATATTGGCGGCAATTCAATAAAAGCTGCCGAATTATCAGTTAATATCATGCATGATTTCAATATATCTATACCTGCAAATGTTTTATTTGATCTCCCGTACATACCTATACTTGCACAGTATATCGACTCGAAAGGCAGCAGTTATAATTCACAAACTGCAATTCAAGATGATATTGAGCGTGATAAAATTCTTCCGGAAAATATTGAACCATCGGGCAAACTCAGCACCAAACTCAGCAATCCTGAAAATGTTTTATTGACGGGTGCCGGCGGCTTTCTCGGCATTTTTCTTCTCAGCGAGCTACTGACAACAACAAATGCGAAGATACATTGTCTAGTTAGAAAAGGAGAATTTGAATCTGCTGCCAGACGCTTAGATGCGACGATTAAAAAATTTAAATTATCAGATCGCATTTCATTATCCAATCGCAGAATCATTGCAATTCCATCTGATCTAGGCCTCGATAAGTTTGGACTGCCCATGGATCAATATAAAAATATGGCAGAGAAGGTAGATATAATATATCACTGCGGTGCACAGGTTAATACGATGGCTTCATATAATAACCTGCGTGGAAGCAATGTACTTGGAACGCATGAAGTGATTAAATTTGCTACTCACTTACAAGATAAGCCTATACATTACATCTCGACACTCTCTTCCGCATATTTAACAGATGAAAATGGTGCGTTTACTGAAGAATTTCCAACTGACACTTGCGGAAATCTGTTCGGCGGATATGCAATCAGCAAATGGGTATCCGAGCGCTTGCTGACAGAATTAAAAGATAGAGGCATGCCTGTAACCATATATCGTTCTGGATATATTTCTGGCGATTCTGAAACTGGTATTACCAGTTTAAATGATTCTCTTCTCATGTTAATCAAAGGCTGCGTCACGCTTGGATATGCACCGGATATGAATGAAAAAATCACTATATTACCTGTCGATTTTGTCAGTAAAGCAATCGTCAAGCTCTCTCTTGCTTCGGGCGATAAGTCTGCCGTCTATCACATGGATCACCCAACTGGAATCATGTGGTCAGATTTGGTTTTATGGCTGAATGAATATGGGTATAACATAAAAATTGTGCCAATGTCGGAATGGAAGAAAATGCTTCACACAATAAAACAAGACAATTCACTCTATCCATTTTTACCCTATTATCTTGCGCTACCTGATGACTATAATTGCCCTGACGTCAGAATAGAAAAAGCAGCCAGAGCCCTTAAACGCGTAGGATTATTTTACCCCGAAATTAATGATGACCTATTAAATATTTATCTGGATTATCTATGTAATGAAGGTTTTTTAATGAGACCTACACGGAAAAAGACAACATCCGGCACATAAAAATAACTAGCAGTTAAAGCTCTCGCCCCAACTTGCATTAACTCAATAATTTCAAAAATTCAGATTCAGTTAAAGTTTTTACGCCAAATTCCTTTGCTTTCTCCAGTTTAGACCCTGCACCTTCACCAACAATCACATAATTAGTCTTTGGCGATACGCTTCCCGAAACCTTAGCGCCAAGATCTTCGAGTTTTTGTTTGGCCTCATCTCGAGTCATTGATGATAGGGTACCTGTTAACACAAATGTTTTACTTGAGAAAATATTGCTTTCCGGCTGCTGTACCTTTTCCCAGTGAACACCTGCTTTTAATAGTTTTTCAAGAATTCCCTGATTATGCTTTTCATGGAAAAAATTATATATATGATGGGCAACGATTGGGCCAATGTCTTGTACTTCCTGCAATTTATCAATTGAAGCGCCTCTAAGCGCATCCAGTGTTTTGAAATGAATGGCAAGCTGTCTTGCAGTTGCTTCACCGACCTCACGAATTCCAAGAGCATAGAGAAATTTTGGCAGCGTCGTGAGTTTGCTTTTTTCAATTTGATCCAGTAAGTTCTGCGCTGATTTTGATCCCATACGTTCAAGTGATTCTAGCTGATGATGTGATAAATCATAAATATCTGCGACATTTCGGATCTGTTTTTTATCTATCATTTGCTCGGCGAGTTTATCTCCCAAACCTTCAATATCCATCGCTTTTCTGGATGCAAAATGTTTAATTGCTTCTTTCTGCTGAGCTGGACAATATAATCCGCCAGTACACCTCGCAGCAGCCTCACCCTCAATATGCTCAATTTCAGACTGGCATACTGGGCAGCGTCTTGGCATAACTATTTTCATTACATCTCGTGTCCGCCTGTCGTGCACAACTCCGGCAACTTCGGGGATAACATCGCCCGCCCTTCTGACAATTACCGTATCACCAATATGAATATCTTTACGCTTGATTTCATCCATATTATGCAGCGTTGCGTTACTGACCGTGACTCCTCTGACATGTACTGGCTTAAGTCGTGCAACAGGTGTAACGACACCCGTTCGCCCTACTTGAAACTCAACCGCTTCAATGACACTGTAAGCTTCTTCTGCCGGAAATTTATGCGCCAGCGCCCATCTAGGAGCGCGTGTAACAAACCCCAGTTTGTGCTGCTCCGCAATCGAATTCACTTTATAAACCACACCATCAATTTCGTACGGGAGGGAATCGCGTTTCGCAGATATCTTCTCGAAATACTTGAGACAGCCGCTTGCATCTTTTTTAATTTCAATTAGTGGATTAACCCTGATACCCCATTCCATTAATTTTTTTAATATTTCGCTATGTTCATTTGGAAGTTTTTCACCCTGTACTGCGCCAACACCATAACAATAAAATTCTAATGGACGCTGCGCTGTGATCGATGGATCTAATTGACGGAGGCTTCCAGCTGCAGCATTACGTGGATTTGCAAAAGTCTTTTCGCCTGCATCCACGGCATATTCATTCAATTTTTCAAAGCCCGCTTTAGACATGAAAACCTCTCCGCGCACGTCTAACAGGCTGGGAATATGATCACCACGAAGTTTAAGCGGTACCATCTGAATTGTTTTGATATTAGACGTAATATCCTCACCAGACTCACCGTCCCCACGTGTGGATGCCTGTGTAAGATATCCATTTTTATAACGAATATTCACTGCAAGACCATCCATTTTTGGTTCACAGCAATATTCTATATGCCCGTTAGTATGAAGCCTTTCTTTGATACGCTGATCAAAGTCTTCAACATCTTCATCAGTAAATCCGTTTTCAAGTGAAAGCATCATGACATCATGCTTTAACAGCTTGAATGATTTGGATGGAGCAGCACCCACGCGCTGCGTGGGTGAGTCGACGGTAATGTACTTAGGATGTAATGATTCAAGTTCCCGAAGACGTTTGAACAAAGAGTCATATTCAGCGTCAGAGACAATCGGATCATCTAGAACATAATAGCGGTAATTATGCTCTTCTATCAGGCTGCGTAAGCGCTTAATTTCACTGACCGTATGATCATCTTTTCCGTGATGATGATGTTTTGACATGTATCCATCAAACTCCCGCCAGGTTTATTGCTTTCTCAATATCAACACTGACAAGTCTTGATACACCAGGTTCATTCATCGTAACGCCGATCAAATGTTCGCCCATTTCAATAGCGATTTTATTATGACTGATAAAAATGAACTGGGTCCTTTCTTTCATTGCCTTCACCAAACGTGTATAGCGAATTACGTTCGCATCATCAAGTGCGGCATCGACTTCATCGAGCATACAGAAAGGTGCAGGGTTTAAATTGAATATAGAGAATATTAACGCAATAGCAGTTAATGATTTCTCACCACCGGATAACAAATGAATTGAACTGTTACGCTTGCCAGGAGGGCACGCCATCATCGTGACACCAGCTTCAAGCAAATCTTCGCCGTTCAATTCAAGGTATGCTTTTCCACCACCGAATACTGTCGGGAATAACTCCTGAAACCGCTGGTTAACAAGATCAAATGTTTCCTTGAATTTTTGCTTTGTTTCCTTGTCAATTTTGGAAATCGCATCTTCGAGTGTTGCCAGTCCTGACATCAGGTCTTCTACCTGTTTATCAAGATATGTTTTTCGTTCCTGACATGTTGCAAATTCATCGATTGCCATTAAATTAATCGGACCCAGACGATTGATACGTTTGACTATCTGTTCCAGATTTGCCTGCCACTGATCAGCCTCGGCATCTTGCGGCAAGTCTTTAAGAACATCCTCGAGAACATATTCAGTTTCTTTAATCTGTTCTCGAATCGTATCCGCCTTGACTTTCCAGCCTTGCGATTCAAGACGCAATGATTCCAGAATGCTGCGGATTTTATTAATATCACGCTCAACAATCTGGCGTTTTTCTTCGAGATTATGAAATTCCTGATCGAGCGCTTCCATAGATGCTCGGGCAGTATTTAATTCAACCTCAATATTTACGTGCTTATCCAGTGCTCGAGATAATGATTTTTTAATCGTTTCCAGTGGCGGCATGGATGATAATTCACTCTGCAGCGTAATCTTGCGCTCATTCAAAGTGGCAAGTTGTTCCTGCATGCGTGAAATTGAATGCTGCAATGAACCCTTCTGCGATTTGGCTGTTTGCAACTTGATTTCAAGTTCATGCACAGACTCTTTCGCTGCATTCTGTTTTTCGCGTGTTGATTGCAAATGCAGGCGCGCATTGTCGCGTTCTGCAAGCAGCGTTTCACGTGATTTTTCGTGAGTTTCCTGTTCTGCCGAAGCATCACGCCAGACAGTCCGTGATTTGGAGTGTTCGAGGTTTGCTTCATTCAATTGCACAGTGCATTCGTCAAGATCTCTATCAAGGCGTTCAGATTGAGCTTTCAATTCTGTCACTCTTTCCTGCATCATTTTGTGCTGTGCAGTGATCTGGGCGGATTGGCCTTGCTGCTGATTATATGCCTGTTGTAATTGATCACGCTGCTGCTCGAGTGTACGCAATTTTTCAGAACGATGATTGATATTCGATTCCATATCATCACGCGTTTCTTGCAGCTTGGTAATACGTACAGATAAATCTTTTAATTCCTGTTCGCGCTGGAATACGCCAGCAGCAGGATCATCTTCACGCAGAATCTTGAGCCAGGAGCGGTTCATCCAGACACCGTCGCGAGTAACGACAGACTCATCAGCTCCTAACGACTCACATAGTTTCAGGGCCTGCTCCATGTTTTCTGCAACGTAGATACCAGAAACCAGTGAATCAACAGGCCAGCGTGATTTGATTTTCGAAAGCAGCAGTTCGCCTTTTCTTGCAGATGATGCCGGATTCTCTGAATTATCGGCATTAAATACACACAGATTACCGGATTTCAAATCTTCAATATGCGGGAGTACATCACTTAGTTTATCGACACATATTGCCTGCAGACAAAAACCAAGAACTTTTTCTACCGCAAATTCCCAGCCGCTATCAACTTCAATATTTTGCGCGAGACGCGGTTTGGAACTTAAATCGTGACGAGATGCCCATGACGCAGAAGGATTATCGCGCTGACCAAGAGCGGTCTGCTGCAATGCTTCGAGTGATGCCTGTTGACCAAGCAATTTTTGTAACTCACCGCGAAGTTGATCCAGAGTTGAATTTGATTCCTTGAGGCTGCTTTGTAATGTCCCGATTTCCTGACGGATATCTGCCAGCTGACGTCCTTGCAGTTCCAGTTTGTCTGCAGCTTCAAAGGATTTCTTGGAAGCATCTTCAATTTCCCGATTAATGTCATGGAAATTAACTTTGCCTTTATCTATTTGCAGTTGATCACGTCGTTTTGTCAGGAATTCAATACGCTGTTCTAAATGTTCAATTCTAGCTTTTTCCACATTAACGGTTTGGCCGGTTTTCGCAGCTTGCTGATTAAATTCATCCCAGCGTGACTGCAATTCCTGGACTGCAATATCAGCGTCACGTAATTCATTTTCAACTTTTTGCGAATGAGATTTTGCAGAGGCCAGCTCTGGTTCGTGACGTTGAATTTCATAATCAAGATCACGCAAATTCTCTTCTGACTCTTCCATTTGATTATGCAAGGCCTGCCAGTCAGCTCCTGACTGCTTAAGATCATTCTCCCATTGCTGCTGACGCTCCTGGTGATGCAGGACATCTTGCTCAATACGAGTAATTTCATTACCGACAGCATAATATCTGCGCTGAACTTCCTGGAATGCATCTTGCGCGGTGCGTTGCTCATGGCGCATTAATTCCATATCACGGTCAACACCCGTTAGTTCACTATGACGCGATTCAAGCGCTGTTTCTTCGCGCTGAATCTGCAGAGTATGGTCAACCATGCGGCTGTCCAGCTGACGCCACTGTATAGCGTACAATTGCGCTTTAACAATACGTTCCTGCTCTTTCAGGATTTTAAATTTCTCCGCAACATTTGCCTGATTGCGTAAATTATTGAGCTGCTTTTCAAGCTCGGCACGCAGATCATTGACCCTTGAAAGATTTTCTTTGGTGTGATTGATACGAAGCTCGGTTTCATGCCGTCTTTCTTTGTATTTGGAAATCCCTGCTGCTTCCTCAAGATATGTTCGCAATTCATCGGGTTTAGCTTCAACCACTCTGCTAATCATGTTCTGACCGATAATGGAGTAACTGCGCGGCCCGAGGCCGGTACCTAAAAAGATATCAACGATATCGCGCTTACGGCAGCGAACGCCATTCAGCATATATGTCGAATCTGACTCGCGGTTAATGACACGCTTAACTGAAATTTCTGCGAATTTGGCATATTCACCGCCAATTGTACCGTCAGTATTATCAAACACTAGTTCGACGGAAGCCTGCCCGATTGGCTTGCGGGAGCTGGATCCATTGAAAATGACATCTGTGAGTGATTCGCCGCGAAGATATTTGGGGGAGCTTTCGCCCATTACCCAGGTAACCGCATCGATGATGTTGGACTTACCGCAGCCATTAGGACCGACAACAGCGACCAACTTGCTGGGGAGGTTGATGGTTGTTGGGTCTACGAATGATTTAAAGCCGGCGATCTTAATCTTAGAAAGTTGCATGTTTCCATCCCTAATCAGATATTTGGCTGCCCAGAGAAATTCTCAGGAAAACCCTTGGCGTTTATTATGCCAAATCCATGTACATAAATTCCACATTTCTAGTGTAAAATTAATATGAAATATAGCATTTATAATGCTTTAGTGTAAAAAAATCATGTATGCCACAGATTTCTGTGTAACACTATAGGAAATGAGCCTTCGAGCAGGGAAATATGTCAAATTCAACTGTCAATGACGACGGGGTTAATGAGCCTAATTTGGGTCAAATATTGAACACTCCCAAATGGGTCAGGATCACCTGGCTGCCATATCTGGTCGTTGTTTTAGGGTTTATGGTATCGCTATCAGCCTGCTATATCCTCTATCTTGATATCTGGGCTAATTTTGAATTTATCAATGACCTGCAAAAGCCGCTCCCCTGGCTCACGCTTGTTTTCGGCACTGGCATATCATTTATGATGGCCGCCCTCATCCACTCCCTGCAACTGACCCGGATTCAATCTGTCCACTTAATCAAGGTCAATGAAGAACTCAAATCTGCAAATGCAGAAGGCACGAGGATTATGGAGTCAAAACAGAAACTGGAATATGCCTTGATGCAGGGACAAAAGCTGCAGGCGATGGGCACGCTGGCCGGGGGCATTGCCCATGACTTCAATAACATCCTCTATGCAATCATTGGCTACACTGAAATGGCCAGAGAAGATGTCGATAAAAACAGCCAGCTTTTCCAGAATTTAGGAAAAGTTTTAGAAGCCTGTCATCGCGGCCAGGAGCTGGTTTCAAGAATTTTGACATTCAGCCGCCGCCAGCATCATCAGCTGGATACCCTCAGGTTAAAGCCTACCATTGAAGCCGTATTGGAATTGTTAGCACAAACCGTTCCCGCCAGTGTCATCATCAACTTCAACATGCAGGAAGATATGGCTATTTATGGCAATAAAACACTTATGCACCAGATTCTTGTTAATCTAATCAATAATTCAGTTGATGCGATGGATGGCGAGGGCACCGTACATATTACTGCATCACGATTAAGAGCTGGTGACCCTTATTTAAATCAATTTCCTGAAGCAAATGCACAGAATTATTGTAAAATTGAAATCAGTGATACTGGGCATGGAATGGATAAGGCAACCATTGAGCGTATATTCGAACCCTTCTTCACCACGAAAGAAGTTAGCAAAGGAACGGGTCTCGGATTATCAATCGTACATTCCATCATCAAAGAACACAAAGGTGAAATCGCCGTTACTAGCCAGCTTGGTAAAGGCACAACATTCACAATATTGCTGCCTGAATATGTGCAGCAGTAACAACGGAGAGTAATGAGTATGGCAAAAATTTTATTAGTCGAAGATGATAATCTGGTTCGTGATATGTTAACTCAAGTGTTGCAGCGCGCTAATCATCACGTGGTATGTGCTACGAACGGTGATGAAGCTACGGAATACTTGAAAAAAGAACAACCGGACATCATGGTCACTGATATAATCATGCCGAAAAAAAGCGGTATTACTCTCATTTCAGAAGTTAAAAACCGTCACCCGAATCTGGAAATCATTGCCATTTCCGGAGGCGGACGACTGGACCCTACCGGATATCTTGATTTATCAGAATCATTAGGTGCATCGGTCTCATTCGAAAAACCGATAGATAACACAGCGCTTCTCATGGCGATTGATTTACTGCTTCATGGTAATAGCGAGCAAATATCCAAAATTTAACTGACGACATCATGCCAGTAATGCAGATATTCATATCGATACATCTTTGGAAACACAATTGATTTAGATTTTTCTAATTTAAATGTCAGCGCCCCAGTTTCCATCGTATTATACGATACACTACCAATTTCAGAATAATGCTGGATCACTGTCGGATGCGGAAAATGATAACGGTTTTTATAACCTGTTGCGAAGATAACCGCATTCGGCCTCACCGCTGCAAGAAATTTTTTCTGGCTGGATGTTTTACTTCCGTGGTGCGGAGCTGCAATAATATTTGCATTCAGTGAAATATTCCTGTTTTGCAGTAATTGATTTTCTGCGAATTTCTCAATGTCACCAGTCAACAATATGCGATGCCTTCCATTATCAATGCGTAATACGCAAGAACTATCATTACCAATCTGTATCATACCTGTGAATGGATAGAGTATTTGAAATGTAACACCATCCCACTCCCACTTAGTTCCAAATGCACAGTGCATAGCAGAATGTCTGGAAAATTTCTCTACTGCACTAGTTAATATTGATTTTACTTTCATGTTACGCTGTACGTATTCCGCTCCTCCTATATGATCATTATCGCCGTGACTTATAACCATCATATCAAGTGATTTTATTCCCTGATAATTAAGATACGGAATGACTACGCTTTCACCTGCATCAAAACTGCCGAGTTTCGGTCCGGCATCAAAAAGAAGTGTATGATGCTGTGTCTGCACGACGACAGCTAATCCCTGTCCCACATCAAGTATTGTCAGCCAGTAATCGTTTTTATACGGCACCGGGTGTTGATATAACATAAGTGGCAGTAACCATATCAAACCTATACTTTTTCCGGGCGCTCCCGATGGCAGCAGCAGAATGACACATCCAAATATTGTCGACATCAATAACCATAAATTTGGAATTGACTGTGAATAAACGGCAAAATCAATATGCGCAAACCATGACAGCATAATCCACAATGCAGCCAGACTTTTATCCGCAATCCATAAAAATAATATAGCGATGTCTGGTGAAATCAATAAAAAAACATCTGCTAATAAACAAAATGGAAGAATGGTGAAACCTAGCCATGGAATTGCAATGCTATTTGCGGCGACTGATACCATCGATGCCTGTTGAAAAAAAAATAATGATAATGGAATTAAACCAAATCCGATCACCCATTGCACTCTACCCCATTTCCACCATAGACCCCCTGGTGACAGACGGCCGCACATTCCAAAAATAATAAGAGCGATTGTTCCAAATGATAACCAGAAACTTTCAGATAAAACTGACAACGGATTAATGATGATGACAACAATTAATGCTGAACCCCAGGCATGCCATGACGGCAATTTCCGCTTCATCAATAAAGCTGCAATAATAAATGTTACCATCAGGCATGCGCGTTCAGTAGGAATGGAAAATCCAGCGATACCGCTATACAACCAAGCTGCTGATATCGCAGCTGATGCTGCTGCGAGCTGCGCAGGATAAATTCCTGTTAAGCGCACACTTTTCCGCCACAGAAAATTCACCATTAGATGAATAAACCCGGAAATCAATCCAATATGCAGCCCTGCAATTGCCATCAAGTGATTTGTCCCAGTTGCCCGCAGGATTTGCCAGTGTGATTGTGGCGCAAGACTGCGCTCACCAATCATTAATGCTAGCAGCCATGGTGATGTATCTGACGTTGGCAAATGCTCAAGAATACGAGTTTGTAATACTTGCCTGATTTGGTTAACCGGCATATACAAAAAATCATGCCCCAGATATTTTACCGGCATTTTAGCTATCACGCTGCCAGATGCTCTTATATGATTCATGTTTGCATAAGCTTCATAGTCAAAACCACCGGGATTTCTGAGCCCATGAATTCTCTTTAAGCGAGCATGAAATTGATATTCGTCTCCCACTTTAATACGGTTGCCATCCTGCCAGGATAAACGTATTCGTGCTGATTTATTTAATGTAATCTCATTAACCTTGAGTTTTTCAACTTCAAAATCAAAGCTGGCGCCAAATGTATTTATGATTGGCAGTGAACGAACAAAACCTGTTACAAGCACAGGTTTACCCTCCCACTCGCGATTAAGATTCCATTCCTCATCACTCAAAGCACAATACGCTGTCCACGCAAATCCAAGTAATAATCCGGTTAATGCCAGATAAACCTTATTACCAGCAAAACAAAAGCAAACAGTTCCCACAGCCGCAGTGAGATAAATCACAAATGTAACTGGATATGAAGATTGTAATTGCAGGAGAATATCTCCCAGCAAAAATGAGAGCGCAAAGATAAGCATAAGTACTCGATTTAAATGAGAGGAAAGATGGAGATATAATTGACTGGAGAAGCGAAGCCGCTGTGCGGCTTCTATATAAGTTAACTTACAGTTTCAAGACCGCCATTAATAATTTTAAATACACGATCTGCACGTCGCGCAATTCCAGGATCATGCGTCACCATGACTACGCTGGTGTTTTGCTTTTTTTGCAAATCAAAAAATAATTCCAGCACCTTTTCTGCATTCTGCGGATCAAGATTTCCCGTAGGTTCATCAGCGAGAATGCACGCGGGATTCGTCGCCAACGCTCGTGCAATTGCCACACGCTGACGTTCTCCGCCAGATAACTCTCCAAGCCTGTGCTGCATCCTGTCTTTCAATCCAACAAGCTCCAATAATTCACTGGCTCGGTTTAAAATGACCTGCGGTTCTTCGCCTCGAATCAGCAGAGGCATACCAACATTTTCCAATGCAGAAAATTCAGGAAGCAAATGGTGGAATTGATAAATGAAGCCTAAATAGTGATTTCTGATCCAGCATTTTTCTTCTTCTGGCAGCTCATGCAAACATTTTTCTTTCAAAAAAACTTTTCCAGTAGTCGGCTTATCCAAACCGGCAAGCAGATGCAGTAATGTACTTTTACCTGATCCAGAGCTGCCAACGACAGCAACCATTTGACCTGAAGAAACTTCAAGATTGATGCTGCGAAGCACTTGAATACAAGCCTTTCCCTCATCATATGACTTGGCAAGATTAACACAAGACAGCACTGGTTTATTCATATCTTAATGCCTCCACTGGATCAAGTTTGGCAGCTCGCCATGCTGGATAAATTGTCGCAGCAAGACTTAAAACCAAAGATGCGAGGCTGATTTTAACCACATCTGACCATTCAATTTTTGACGGCAGATAATTTACGAAGTATACATTCGATGAAAGAAATTGAACATGAAATACATCTTGAATCCAGTTGACGATTGCTGTTGCATTTGATGCCAGAATTACTCCGCAAATCACACCCATCAGGGTTCCAAACACACCAATTAAACCGCCTTGTATAATGAAGATTCGCATGATCATTCCAGGTGTTGCACCATATGTTCGGAGTATTGCAATATCCGCGTTTTTCTCATTTACGACCATCACTAATGTAGATACAAGATTAAATGCTGCAACTGCAACAATCAAAAGGAGGATTAAAAACATCATGGTTTTCTCAAGCTGGACGGCCCGAAAAAATTCGCCAAATTGATCCGCCCAGGTTGATACCGATGCCATTGATGATAATCTCCCTGCGATTTGTCTCGCCAGAATTGGCGAGCCATATACATCATCTACTGCGACATGCAATCCAGTAACATTCGTACCGAGGCCAAGTAATTTTTGCGCATCAGTCAGGTTGATGAACCCCATGCTGCGATCAAAACCAAATCCGCTGCCTGCACGGAAAATTCCAACAACAGTAAACCGTTTAAATCTGGGAATGACACCTGCAGGAGACATACTGACTTGTGGTGTAACCACAGTAACTTTATCACCCAAAGTTACGCGTAAGACTTCCGCAAGATTTTCACCTATCACTATCCCGAATTTGCCTGCCTGCAAATCAGACAGCTTCCCATCAATCATTTTATCGCCAAGCTCTGTAATGTGTTTTTCTTCATCGGGAATAATCCCATTTACTAAAGCCGCCTGAACTGATCCGCCATAACTCAAAAGCACTTCACCTGTGGCAAATGGTGCAGATGCCGTGACACCAGAATTTTTGCTCACATCTTTTTGCAGCTTTTGCCAGTCTGAAACATAACCCGTGCCACTACTGATAGTAATCGCAGGCACCATACTGAATACACGATCACGAATTTCATCATCAAAACCATTCATGACTGAAAGAACGGTAATAAGAACAGCAACACCAAGTGCAATTCCAATCATGGAAAACATTGCGATAAATGAAATAAAATGATTGCGGCGCTTGGCGCGTGTATATCGCAATCCTATAAATAAAGCTGCTGGCCTAAACATATACCTGCTTGGCTCCTTTGAATAAGGTAAAGAAGTTGTTTGTTGTCTGTTCTGCTGCTGCATCTAGTGATATTCCTCGCAAGCTTGCAATAAACTCAGCGGTATGCCGCAAATATGACGGTTCATTTTTCTTACCGCGCATTGGCACAGGCGCAAGATATGGTGCATCTGTTTCAATCAAGATGCGATCTAACGGAATTTTCTTTGCAGCATCTTGTATTGCGGCGGCATTTTTAAATGTCACAATACCTGAAAATGAAATATAAAAACCGAGATCCAGCGCCATTTTGGCAGTATGCCAATCTTCTGTAAAGCAATGCATCACACCGCCCGTATCACGCGCAGACTCTTCTTTCATGATAGTGAAAGTATCATTGGTTGCATCACGCATATGGATGATCACTGGCTTATGCAGCTGTCTGGCAGCGCGGATATGGCATCGAAATCGTTCACGCTGCCAATCAAGCTCTCCAGACGATCGGAAGTAATCCAGCCCTGTTTCGCCGATTGCCACCACGCGGTCATGGCTGGCCGCCTTAACCAGCTGTTCCTCATCTACATTTTCTTCGTCATCATTTGGATGTAGACCAACCGAAGCAAATACGAATGGATAAATTTCCGCGGGACGCAGCACATACTCAAATCGAGAATATTTAACACAGACATTGAGGAAGTAGCCTATACCCTGTTGCCGCGCTCGCTCAATAATAGCGGGTATTTGATCTTCTGCAGACTCTTCCTGCAGCAATTCAAAATGCGTATGTGAGTCAACCAATATCATGATGCATTCCCGGCCCAGCGTATTAATACACTTTCGAGTAATAATTGCTTGTTAAAGTTGATGCCTGCCTGCATTTGTCTCTGCGCACCAAGCACATCTTCCAGTAAACGCAAATTGCATTTGACAGGCATGCGTTTGGCGCATGAGTTTAACATCCCCTCATAATCCTGATTGGTCAACTGCGTTGTTTTCGCGCCAAATTGCAGGCGCACGAGATCAGCTGCCCAAGCAGATATCATATCCATCCATTTGACGGGATCCAGTTTTTGCCATTTTGCTGCGAGCGTCAATGGATCAATGCGTTTTTCCGCAAGCTTGAGTAAAGATTGAAAAATATCATCGCGGAGCGGCATGATATCATCCTGAATCAATGATAATGCTGCAAGCGGCGCACCATGCGCCAGACGAAGTAATTTTTCCGGCTGCATTTGATCTGTTGTCTGCTGTGATCGCAGCCATTTTAATGCTATCTGTTGATCTGGACGCTGAAATAGAATGCGTTGGCAGCGGCTGCGAATGGTTGCAGGCAAATGACTAATCTGATCTGAAATTAAAATGATAACTGCTCCAGATGCAGGTTCTTCCAGCGTTTTAAGCAGTGCATTCGCAGCATTCATATTCATGCTGTGTGCTGGGTTGATAATAACGAAACGATGCGCGCCTTTTAGAGAAGACTGTTGTACAAATTCACTTAGCTCGCGAATCTGATCAACCTTGATAGCATGTCCATCTTTTTCTGGCGACACATAATAGATATTAGGGTGCGCCTGGGTAATGACCAGACGGCAGTGATGACATGATCCACATACATCACCTGCATTAGAAACATTCTGACATAACAATGCCTGCGCAGCATGAATAGCAAATGCAGATTTTCCAGTCCCTGCCATACCTGACAATAACAATGCATGTGGTAAACGTCCACCTTGTACTGACTGCCAAAGTTGCTGCCATTGCTTTTCCTGCCAGGGATATATCATGCTTTTACTCTTTCCAGAAAGCTGTTTAGAATCAAATCCACCTGATGCTCAACTTCATGCAGTGGCTTTGATGCATCAATAATTTTGATGCGTTCACTGTCATTTTTCGCACGCTCCAAATAAACCTGGCGCACACGATTGAAAAATTCAATTTTTTCACGCTCAATACGATCTTTGCCATTGGCTCGATTTGCTGTACGCTCAAATCCCAACTCTGGGGCAATATCCAGCAAAAGCGTTATATCGGGATACACACTGCCGACAATATGCTTATCAAGATCTGATATAAACTTCATATCAATATTTCTACCTCCGCCCTGATAGGCATAACTCGCATCCACATAACGATCTGACACAACCCACTTCCCACTATTTAACCAGGGCAGAATACGACGTTTAATATGCTGCTCTCTACCCGCAAACATTAATAGTAACTCAGTGTTCGGTTCAATCACTTCATCTGAATCAGGATGCAGTAAAATATCTCTGAATTTTTCTGCTAGAACGGTACCGCCAGGTTCCCGTGTAAATTCAACTTGAATGCTGATACGCTCCAGATGAGATTTTATAAATTGAAGAATAGTGCTCTTGCCTGCACCTTCAACGCCTTCTAAAGTAATAAATTTACCTGACCGCATGTGAATCTCCTGATGCGGATACCGAGTTTTCTGCCTGTTTTGCATGCAGCTCAGCTGCATTCTTTACAGCAGATTCATGCGCTTTTAAGTTGGAAGTAAATTCATGGCTGCCGTCACCTTTAGCCACGAAGTAATAATATTGATTCACTTCTGGATGCAAAGCTGCAACAACTGCTGTCCATCCCGGCATGGCAATTGGAGTCGGTGTTAAACCTTTATGAATGTATGTGTTATATGGTGTATCAGTTGTTAAATCTGTTTTATGAATTTTTCCCTGATAAGAATCACCCATACCGTAAATCACTGTAGGATCAAATTGCAGCAACATGTCTTTGCGCAGCCTGTTTACTAACACTCCGCCAATGACAGGCTGCTCTTTCGGCAAGAACGCTTCTTTTTCAATTAGAGACGCCGCAATTAATACCTGATACGGTGTTTGATAAGGTAAATCAGCAGCACGCGTCTGCCATGCCTCATTCAATTTAGTCATCATCAAATCATACGCACGTTTCAAGATGGAGAGATCCGAATCACCGCGTGAATAATAATAAGTTTCCGGCAAAAACATACCTTCTGGTTTATGTTCACTGTCACCTAATACCATCATCAGATTTTCATCTGTCATCGCTGGCACAACATGTTTCATGGTATTGGTATTCAGCATGGCAGTTTTAACTTGTTTAAACGTCCAGCCCGGAATGATTGTAAATGAACGGTAATATCGCCCGGTTCCTCTGGTGAATTGCCGCCAGATGCTTAAAGGACTGGAACCTTTCTGAATCTGATATTCACCTGAACGCGGAGTTGCACCGCGCATGTGCGTATACCAGCCAAATATCGGTGACAGGCGTATCAAGTGATTTTGAGATAATTCAGCAACAAGATTTTCTCGCGATATTCCTGGACGCACATAAAATATGGTGCCTTCTTTTGGTAATGGTATGGGGGCATAAAGTGTGTAGGCAAAAATCCCTGCCAGCACAAAGAACACTGTAAAAAGTGTTTTGAATAATAATGATAGTATGCGCAAAGGGTTCATCCGTTGAGTATTTGATTATGAAGAATATTAACACACAGGCAGGAAAATTGTAGCCCGGGTTAGCGCGCTTTTTGCGTGTAACCCGGGAACATATTTTACAATTTTTTAAATATCAACGTGCCGTTCGTGCCGCCGAAGCCGAAGGAGTTGGAAAGAGCCGCGTCAATTTTAAGCTGTTGCGCTTTATGTGGAACAAAGTTTAAA
>Ga0310810_10002626_pt1 | contig 19359 bp, 15 predicted proteins | sample NCmetagenome_FD_207641 | JGI IMG/M metagenome (GOLD analysis project Ga0310810, IMG submission 207641) | Soil microbial communities from experimental microcosm in Duke University, North Carolina, United States - NC | ecosystem: Engineered > Artificial ecosystem > Soil microcosm > Unclassified ...
TACGCACCACCTTCCCGCCGGCTTCCGCCGGTAGATCGGGCGGAACAAGGACGCCTTCGCCCTCCGGCGTCATGCCCCGGGGCGCCCGGTTTCGGGATCTCGCAGCAGGAGGCTGAGCGTTAGAAAAATGCGTTTAAGTCCGAGATCGCGGCCCTCGGGGTTGTACCACTCTTTGAGCGTGTGAGCGCCGCCGCCCTGCCCGCCCGATCCGATCGAAACTGCCGGTATGCCAAGCGCCAGCGGAATGTTCGCGTCGGTCGAAGAGCAATCCAGGCGCGAGCGAATCCCCAGATACGCATCCACCGCGCGCACGTAGCTGAGAACCGGCGTCTGCTCGTCCAGTTCGCCGGCCGGGCGCGCCCCGATCTCCTTGATCTTGGCTGCCACCCTGCCTCCGGTGGCCCGCTGGTTCTCCTGCTCCTGCGCGCGTTCCACCGCAATGTTGAGGAGGCTGACCAGTTCCTCCATTTTTTCATTGCTCTCGGAACGGATGTCGACTTTGGCGCGCGCCAGCGCCGGAATCGAGTTGATGCTGGTGCCGCCGTCGATGAGTCCCACGTTGAATGACGAGCGCGGGCCGCCGTTCAGCTTCGTTTCCGAAAAGTAGGCCACCGCGCGTCCCAGAGCGTGCACCGGGTTGCCGATGCCGTAGTCGCTCCAACTGTGCCCGCCCGGCCCCGTGAAACTAACTTCAAAACGCCGGCTGCCGAGGCCGCGCGTAGTGATGTGATCGGTTGCCGCGCCGTCAATCACCAGGAACGCCGCAATCTCGCGCGCCAAGTCAGACTTGCACAGCCAGCGCATCCCCGTCAGATTGCCTTCGCCTTCTTCGCCTACGTTGCCGATGAGCACCGGCTCCGCGCAGCGGCCTTCGATTTCCGGCGCGGCTTTGATGGCGCGCGCGATGGCCAATAGCGATGCCAGCCCGGAGCCATTATCGGAGACGCCCGGGCCGTGAAACTTCCCGTCCCCGCCCACCGTGACGTCGTCGTGAGCGCGCGGCGCCAGCACCGTATCCAGATGCGCCGTAACCGCAACATACGGACCGCGAGACTTTTCGTTCAGAAACGCCACCACGTTGCCCGCGCGATCGATCTGCGACTTCCATCCGAATGCGCGGAACTGCGCCGCCATCCATTCGGCGCGCTGCTGCTCGAGAAAGGTGGGCGCCGGAATCCGGCACAACTCCAGATGGATCTCATTGATCCACTGCTTCTCCCGCGTGAACCATTGCAGACACTCCCGCACCCCGCGCTGTTGCGCGACGTCGGCCACGGAAACCACCGCAGGCACGAGATTAGCCGCCATTCATTCGAGTGTACCGCAGGGGGTGCGCCGGACATTGCGCGTGGCGGACCGCGGCGAAGTGACGGGGCCGAGATTTTCATGCGACTCAACCGCCCCACACCGCATCCGATAGCAAGATTACGATCGGAGGCATCTTGGCGAAAATGCGCGCGGTACAGGTCTCACGCCCCAACGGCCCGCTGGAAATCGTAGAACGTGACATCCCCGAGCCCGGCGCCGGAGCAGTACGCGTCAAGATTCAGGCCTGTGGAATCTGCCACAGCGATACGATCACCAAAGAAGGAATTCTTCCGGGAATTCAATACCCACGCATTCCCGGACACGAGGTCGCCGGAATCATCGATGCCGTCGGCCCTGGCGTCCCGCCGCGATGGAAGCCTGGCCAGCGTGTCGGCGTGGGCTGGCACGGCGGGCATTGCGGCTATTGCGACGCCTGCCGCCGCGGAGATTTCTTCGCCTGCCAGACCGGCGTGCAGGTCACCGGCATCACGTATGACGGCGGCTATGCCGATTACATGATCGCCTCCCCCCAGGGGCTGGCCCTAATCCCCGACGAATTGCCCCCAGTAGATGCGGCGCCGCTGATGTGCGCCGGGGTCACCACCTTTAACGCTCTGCGCAACAGCGGCGCCCGGCGTGGCGACCTCGTCGCCGTGCTCGGCCTGGGTGGGCTCGGACACCTCGGCGTCCAGTTTGCCGTGAAAATGGGCTACCGGACGGTCGGCATCGCGCGCAGCAAGGACAAAGAGCCGCTGGCCCGCCAACTGGGCGCGTGGCGCTACATCGACAGCCAGGCACAGGATCCCGCGGCGGAACTTCTGAAACTAGGCGGCGCCAGGGTGATCCTCGCCACCGCGACCAGCGGCGAAGCCATGACCGCCGTTCTGGGAGGTCTGGGCGCCCATGGAACGCTGATGGTGCTTGGGGTCGGAGGCTCCGTCTCGGTGCCGCCGTTCCTGCTTATCTCCGGACGCCGCTCCGTCGAGGGCTGGTATTCCGGCACCTCGATCGATTCACAAGAGACACTGTCGTTCAGCGTGCTCTCCGGCGTGAGATCGATGAATGAGGTCTTCCCGCTCGATCGCGCGGCCGAGGCCTACGAGCGCATGGCGAGCGGCAAAGCCCGGTTTCGAGTGGTGCTGACGACGGGGAACTAACGGCCTGTGTGATGCACAGGGAATGTTTCCGAGTATTACTCGCTTCTGCGATTGTTGGCTGTTGGCACCTCAGCGCTGGAAATCGGATTGCCGTTTGGCTTAGCGGCGCTACAATTCCCAGAAAGGTTCTTCCATGCGAACTGTGACTCTGCTGGCCGTGCTCTCCAGTCTTGGCTTTGCGCAGTCTGACCGCACTGCTTGTTCCATGGCACTCGGCGTCGAAAACGAGTACCGTTCCCTGCCTTCGATGTCGGACTTGTCCCGTTCCTGGGAAGAACGGTATGCGCCGCGGCGTGCTTTAGCGAGGAAGTATCCAGCGGACTGGCCCCTACAGTTCGCGTTGCAAACGCCCATTCAGCAGCACTCGGATATGCGCCGGGAATGGGATTTGGCAATCGAACATTACCGCGCAATCCCGGATCGCTTGCTTGGCGAACTACTGGAAGCCCGTCTCCTTTCGCCAGTCCAACGTAAGACGTCTCGTGGCGTGCTGGATCGCATTCTCCGGCAGGCAAAGGATTCGCCCTGGACGCATCTCGCGATGCTCGAGTGGGCTGCGAACCCCAGGAACGGTGACCGGACCGTTGCCGAAAGAGAGTTCGAAGCCTTTCGGCAGATGTGCCCAGGGGATCAGTACGTCTTTCGATATATCGAGACAGTACGCGATCCCGCAAAACTCAGACACCACGTCGAGTCGCTGCGCAGTGCGATCGAGGCCGATAAGAGACGCGGGCTGGAAGATGAGGACCTTGAGAGGCTCCGAACGGCGTGGACACTTGAACAGGTCACCTATAGCCGCGATCATCTCGACGAGTTCTTGCAAGTGGTCGGTTCGGATGTCAGCTTCTTGCGCGACCATCCGATGTGGGGCTCGGAAACCTGGATATTCATGTACTCTCTCGGTTCCGAGGGCATCCTGAAAGACGACGAGGTGATCAGATCTTTCCCGGACGAAATTCTCGCGCACGCTCCGAAGAGTCATGCCGCCTATTTAGACCGCCAAGAGCGATGGCGAAAGGAGAATCCCCGGCCGGCGAATCCAGTGGAAGAGCATCGTTTGAGTGACGCGCAGCAGGCGTACGACGCACGTTATATGGCGTTTTCGCTGGCTCTGCTCAGGGACTTCTGGGGTCAGCCATTCGCCGGTTTTGATGCCGCCAACCTCCTTCTCGTGGAAAAGGTGTCGGTTGATATGGTAATAGAACTTGCCGACTTTGCTATCTCGAATGCCGAACGATTTCCCGACCAGGGCACGAGCACACCGGCTCTTCAGTTTCAGATTGCGGAAGCATACGTGGCCCGCAAGATTCGCCTCGATCAGGTTCCAGGATTGATAGAAAGAGGCATCCAGCAGAGCGAAGACCAGACGAAATATTATCGCGATGGCGAGGCATTAGAGAAATCGGGTCGCACCGGTGAGGACAGTACCTCCGAGACCAAAGGACGCGCCCGGGAAATTCTGATCCAACATGCCATCGTCACCGGCCAACTGGAACGCGCGCGCGCCATGTTGAACGACTTTCGGCGTGAACTTGACCTCTCCAAATCCCTCGAGCCCACCAGCCGGCTCGCAAGGCAATGGCGCAACGATCAAATTACCTACGAGATGCTCGCGCGGCGGGCAGGCATCGATATTCCGATCAACCTCGAGCTGTTGAAGCCCCCGCAGGCGGAGCCAGAGCGCTTTCCGGTCGCGCCGTTTGAGGCAAAGGACCTTTCTGGAAAGACATGGAGCCTCGCCGACCTGCAAGGCAAAGTCACTTACGTCGGTATTTGGAGGAGTGGTTGCGAAGCGTGCGGTGCCACGCTGCAGGGAGTTCAGCAGTTATATGAACGGTGGAAGGATCGCACCGACCGTGCTGTGCTGAGCATCTCCGTGGACGCGAATATTGCCATTGCCGAAGCCTTGATGAAGGACAATGAATACTCGTTCCCTATGATTTACGGCGCGGAGATTGCCGCAAAGTTCCTTCCAAATGGCGGTTGGCCAACCGCTTGGCTGATCGATCCCAAAAGTCGCCGTTTACAGAAGCGCCTTCCCTTTCCTTCCGATGAAAGCATCCCTAAGATTGAGGAAATCGCCGATAAGATGGAGGTCACTCAGTAGAGCGACTCGCTCCGTCGAGGGCTGGTATTCCGGCACCTCGATCGATTCGCAAGAGACGCTGTCGTTCAGCGTGCTCTCCGGCGTGAGATCGATGAATGAGGTCTTCCCGCTCGATCGCGTCACCGAAGCCTACGAGCGCATGGTGAGCGGCAAGGCCCGGTTTCGAGTGGTGCTCACAACCGGGAACTAACCGGCTTTACCGCACCGTCTGAACCGCTGGAACCAGCATTCCAATCAAAATCGCGATGATGGCGATAACGACCAGGGTTTCAACTCCGGTGAAACCGTATACGGCACGCTTGGTTTGATACGCGATATTATTCATGTTTTCCTCCAGTACTTCCGATTCGCTTTACTGCAATTTCGGAACCAACGCGCGGATCTTTCGTAAATCGCACCAATGCAGTGATTCGCTTGATTAGATGGGTGCTGGAAGAGTATGGGTATTGATTTTTCGACGTTATCGCTATCCATTCAGATAGCTGAGTGAGTTTGTCGGATAGATGGCGAGGCAAGCCCAACGAAGAACTAGCCTTCTGGCATCGACATTGAATACCTGAAACGCTTGCGACGGGTCTCCGCCTGTAATTCTTCCAGCGAGCTAGACTGAAAAATCAGCGCGCGATCCGCGTGCGACGGGAGGAAGATCGTGAAAGCACTATTTCTTGCGCTTGTTCTGAGCACCACGCCGTTACACGCGCAGCTGGAGGGCCTCTGGCAAGGCTATGACGGCGAGTGGGGGCACGTGACGCGGCAATTGATCACGCTGGCCGAGGCGACGCCGGCCGAGAAATTCGCCTGGCGTCCGGCGCCGGGCGTGCGGTCGACGAGCGAAGTCTACATGCACATCGCGGCCGCCAATTTCTATTTGTTGAGCGTCACCGGCCCGAAAATGCCCGCCGGCATAAAGCCCGACGAGTTGGAAAAGAGCGTCACTGCGAAAGCCGATGTGATTGACTGGCTGAAGCGTTCGCTCGATGCCGTCAAGACAGCCCGCGCTTCGCTCAAACCCGGCGACCTGGAGCGCAGCGTTAAGATCTTCGGCAGAGACGCTCATGTCGATGGCATGTACCTCCGCATCATCGTTCACGCCAACGAACACATGGGGCAGCTCATCGCCTACGCGCGCATGAACGGCATTGTGCCGCCTTGGTCGAAAAGCGGCGGGTAGGATGCGACGCCCGAACCGGGACGAGCGCAGTCGCACCGCGGGTATCGCGGTAGCCGGCGAACACCGCTGAGCGCCCCCAGCTCATAACTGCCGCGGACGCCGCAATCCAGGGACAACGGCGCGAAGAGAAAGCGGGTCAATTCGCACGCGGTGCCGGCTATGCATTCGCTAAGCCCCGTCGGGAGAAGATATTGTCGCCGTGGCCTCGCGACTCAATTTCTCCGGCCGGCCAGTTACACTGGTCGAGGTGACACTTTCGAAACAACTGGCCTTGGTTTTGTTTTTTTCCTTGAGCGTGCGGGCGCAAGACATATTCCAGATCCACGGTTATATCCAAGGCCGCTTCACCAACCAGGAAGGCACTCCAGACCGCCTGGAGATCCGCCGTGCCCGGCTACAGGTGTCCGGCAATCCTCTTTCGAAGCTGTCCTACACGTTTCAAATCGATGTCGTGAAGCGACCGTATCTCATGGATGCGGCACTGACCTGGAAATTCTCGCGGTCCCTGCGCCTGACTGGCGGCCAATTCAAAATCCCATTCAGCGCGGAGAGCCTGATCTCGGACAACCTGAATATCCCGATTGCGCGCGCCCGCGCCGTCAATGGGCTGGCGCCCGGGCGCGATACAGGGGTCCAGGGCCGCGACGTGGGTTTGCAGCTTGCAGGAACCTTGTATCTGGGCAAGGGTCCCTTGGTGGAGTATGCCACGGGCGTCTTCCGAGGCCAAACTTTTGTAGACGCACCCACCGCGCATTATCCTGGCACCGCCGGCCGCGTGATGGTGCACCTGCTGCCGGCATTGATGGTGGGCGGGGACTGGTATGGGAGCTTTTCAGCCCCCGCGGCAAAGGAAAAACGCCGCCAGGAAGCGGAGGCGAGCTACGAGCGTGGACCCCTCCACCTCCGCGCGGAGCAGATCTGGGCGCGCGACGGCACACTGGAGCGGCGGGGCGGGTACGCGCTCGGTGCCTGGCGTCTCTCGCCGCACTGGGAACCGCTGGCCCGCGCGGATTGGCTGACGACAAATATTCACAAGGCGAATACGACCTCGATCGCATACCTCGGGGGCCTCAATTTTTATTGGGGCAAGCATTTGAAGGTCGGCGCGAATGCCGGCGCGCAGCGCGACCAGGGACCGAAGGGTATCAGCAGCCTCTTCCTCGCCCAGACTATGCTCAGTTTTTGACGATTGTCGACTGAGGCCTGCGCAAGCTTCGTTTCTTTTGGATGAAACTCGGGCCGCAATGTTGGCCGGTATCCGATAACTGGCCGCTGGCCAGCGCTATCCAGACGGTCGAGTTCAAACCCGATCGCCGCACACTCGCGGTTGGGAAGCAGGTGGTCGAAGGGCGGCAGTCATGCCACGCCGGCCTCAATGCTCATTCTCCATGACTAGGCATGACTTACGGCTCAACAGTCTTTGGTCCATGTCAGTGGGGGAGTAATTAGCGAACCCCGTTGCTTAATTTTGTGCAGAGCCCAAGTATGAATGGGCGTCCGCAAACTAATTCAGTGAAGTACCATTCTAGGAAAGCCGTAAATTAGACCTTGCACACGCGATAAGAATAGTGTATTACTAAACGGCCAACTCTCTTCCTGGGTCGACAGTCTGGCGAGTCGGAGTGTTCACAGCCTAGAACGCTCATGGGCAGTGAAGAACGGGTAGATTACCTTCTGGATCGACGGGACTAGAAGACAGAAGCGTCCATCCCAGCTCTTGTGAGAGTGATTTTCGGATCAAGGTGTTTTCAGTAGGTACAGTGCCTCCGCGAATCAACTGTGGAGGTCACAGCAGTCGAGCAGCAAGGAGTAGGTCAATGAAGATACGACTCGCAATCCTCGCGCTGGCAGCGATGCCGGCATTCTCACAACAAATCTTAGGGAGCACTCCGAACATGCGAATCCCACATCATCGGGTTAAGCCGATGTTGTCATCCTCAACGGCTTTTGGGGACGTGGTGCTGGCGCAGGTTGCGGACGGAAGCGGATGGCAGACACTGATCACGATCGTGAACTTGAGGTCAACTCCGAATACCTTTACCATTGATTGTTACGGCGATGACGGCAACCCGAAAGTTTACTCATGGGCAGGAATCGGTGCTCACACAAGCTTGACAGGGACTTTACAAGGTAATGGATCGATCGAGGTCTCGACGACGGGAACGGCTGCTGCTACAAACCAAGGTTGGTGCTACTTGGATACAAACCCATCATCAAGTGGAGACATTGCGGGCTTTGCCATCTTTAAGTACGGACCTACTGGTCAGGAAGTATCAGTGCCGACCGGTTCAGAGCTATCTAGAAGCCTCATCCTGGCATTTGATAACACCGCTGGCTACTCCTACGGAGTAGCCTTAGTGAACGCTGATGCGAACTTATGTGGGTCCTTAAGCGACAACGGGACCGTCTCAATAAAGGACGCCAACGGCGTCGAGTTTTCAACTGGAACCTTCTCGCTCGCAGGTTGCGGCCACACAAGTTTCATCCTTGCAGATAGGTTTCCAGCAACAAGGAACAGGGTGGGTACTGTGACCTTTGCATTGACTGACGGGCTGACCCTTACAGGTCTGGGGTTGCGGGCAAGCCCAGCCGGCGCCTTGACTTCAGTGGACATGCTGGAGCCAATGACTTACTGAATCCTACGAATCCACGTAGGTCTAACTGAAGTCTCCTGATCGGGGCCTGAACTCTGTAGACCGGCCGAAATGCGGTGCTCCGCTATATGGGCCCCGCCATCACTTCACCTTCATCACCACCAGCGTCTGGTCGTCGAACAGCACGCGGTTGAAACGGTCCAGGTCGGCGAAGATGGTGTCGATCAGTGCCTGCGCGGAAAGATGGCAGCTCGCGCGCACCACGTTGGCCAGGCGCCAGCGGCCGTACTCTTCGCCTCCCGGACTCAGATGGTCGGGAATGCCGTCGGAATAAAGCACGATCACGTCGCCGGCGTTCGCCTGGAACGGGACCTCTTCGTACTCGCGGTTCGGCAGCAGGCCGAGCGGTACGCCTTCCACGCGCAATTTGAGGATCTCGCCATTGCGGCAAACCATGGGCGGGATGGCGCCCGCGTTGGCCATTTCGAAGCGCAGCGAGTGTGGATGCCACAGCATCACCAGCAGCGTCACGTAGCGCGCTTCCACTTTGCGCGAGACCAGAGCGTCATTGAGCGCCTTCATTAGACCGGCCGGATTTTTCCGGCGGCGCGCCACCGTGCGCCACAGGCCTGACATAAGCGAGCCGTAAAGCGCCGCGGCCGCGCCCTTGCCGCTGACATCGCCGAACGCGAGCGTAGCGTGATCGTCGTCATGCTGCGAAAAATCGTAGATGTCGCCGCTGATCTCGCGCGCCGGGCGCAGGCCGATGGCCATCTCCAGATTGTCCAGATCCGGCGGATCGGTAGGCAGCAGCCAGGTCTGCAGCTCGCGCGCCGCCCGCAAGTCTTCTTCCATGCGCCGCTGGCTCTGCGCCACCTCTTCATACAGGCGGGCGTTCTCGATCGAGGTCGCGATCTGCGGCGCCAGTAACGAGAGCGTGCGCTGATGATCCTCCGTGAAGAAGCCGACACGGTCGCTTTCCAGATCCATGACGCCGACCACCCGATCCTTCACGATCAGCGGCACCGCAATCTCCGACCGGATATCGGGATGCGAGGCGATGTAGCGCGGATCGGTTGAAGTATCTGCGACGCGCACTGCTTCGCGGGACTCGGCGGCGGCGCCAGTAATTCCCCGCCCCAGCGGAATGTTGTCGATGTTGACACGCGTGTCGTGGCGCACGCTCACATGGTGGCGCAGCGCCTTCTGCTGCTCGTCCACCAGCAGAATGCTGAAAGCATCGTAATTGATCAGGCCGCGCACGGTGGCCGCGATCTTGCCCAGCAGCTCGTCGAGCTCCAGGATCGACGCGAATTCATGCGAGATGCGCGCCAGCGTACGCAGCGTACGGTTCTGCCGCTCGGCGCGACGATAGAGCCGCGCATTATCGATGGCCGCCGCCACACGCGATCCAATGAGGCGCAGCAGGGCGCGGTCGTACTCGGTATAGGCTCGCTCGCGCGTGGATTGTACATCGATCACGCCCACGAGCATGTTGCGCGCCACCATGGGCACGGCCAGCTCGGTGCGGACGGCGTCCAATGCGTTGAGATAGCGCTGGTCGGCGCGCACATCCTCCACCAGGATCGGCTCGCGCTGCGCGGCCGCTGTGCCCGTGATGCCTTCGCCTAGCCGGATCGACAGGTTGCGCACGATCTCCTCGCGATGTCCCACCGCGTAGCGAATGCGCAAGTCCTGGCTTTTTTCGCTGTAAAGCAGGATCGCGAACAGCTCGTACGGGATGACCTTCTTCACGATACCGGCGACGTTTGAAAGCAACTCGTCGAGATCCAGCGTGTTGGTGGTGGCGGCGGTCACTTCGAGCAGAAAATCGAGCAGCTCGGACCGCTCGCGGAAACGTACGGTGGACTTGCGGGTAGCCTGCATGCGTGTCAGAAGGAAAAATCTGCGCTAATTCGGTATTCGCGCGGGGTGGACGACCCGCCCAAATCCAAAACCGTCGTACAATTCGTAGGGACTATCGTAATGGTGAAAGGGAAAGCACTGCGGCTCGCAATGGTTCTCGTGATCTTTGCCGTCGTGTTGCGCGCCCATCCCATGGGTAATTTTAGCGTGAATCACTATGCGCGTATAGAGCCCGGGGCGCAGGGAGTCGAAATTCTGTACGTGCTCGATCTGGCGGAGATTCCGACTTTCGAGTTGTTACAGAAATGGAACCTGACTGGCGCGCGCCCACCGGGCGAAATCGAGCGGCAGGCCGCGCTCGAAGCCCGCCGGTGGGTGCGAAACCTGGCTATCTCGGCCAGTGGTCGGGCGGTCGAGCCGAAGATCGAATCGAGCGCGGTTGCCATGGCGGATGGCGCGGGCGGCATGCAGGTAATGCGGATCAACATCCGGCTGAGCTTGCCTGTGGCCGCCGGTAAGCTCGAGTACGAGGATCGCAATTATCCCGGGCGCGCCGGCTGGAAGGAAATCGTGATCAGCGCCGGCCAAGGCGCCGCACTCGAAACCGCCACCCAGCGCGATCAGGACCGCAGCCAGGCGCTGACGGCGTATCCGCAGGATCCCACCGTCGCGCCGCCACAGGATCTGCGCGCGTCGGTCGAATGGACCGTCGCGGCTCCGCAAGTTGCTGCCCGGCGGAAGCCCGAAATCGTGCTTCTGCCGGTTGCGCCCGCGCCGGTAGCGGCGTCAACGGCGGTGGCGTCGACAGGTGCCGCGCCGCAGCCATCCGCGCCAGGGACGGTTGTCCGCGGCGACTTCCTGTCACAATTGCTCAACAAGCGTGAGGTAGGGCTGGGTATGGTGCTGCTGGGACTGGCGGTGGCATTCTGCCTGGGCGCCATCCATGCGCTCTCGCCGGGTCATGGAAAGACCATAGTTGCGGCCTACCTGGTGGGCGCGCGAGGGACCATGAAACACGCCATTTTCCTGGGCGGCATGGTGACGTTCACACATACCGTCAGTGTTTTTTTCCTGGGCTTCACCACGCTATTTCTCTCGCAATACGTGCTTCCGGAGAAGATTTACCCCGTGCTGGGAGCGATTTCCGGGCTCTCCATCGTTTGGATCGGTGCCATACTTCTTTATAAGAGAGCCAAGCGGCTTCGCGGGCACGTTCACGATCACGGCTATGACCATGTACACCATCACGATCATGACCATTCACATGGCCCCGGGGGGCACAGCCACGTGCCCGAAGGCGACATTACGCTCGGGAGCCTGATCGCGCTGGGGGCCAGCGGCGGGCTGGTACCCTGCCCTTCAGCTTTGGTGCTGTTGCTCAGCTCGGTCGCGCTCGGGCGCATCGCACTGGGCATGCTTCTGCTGGTGAGTTTCAGCATGGGCCTGGCAGTAGTTCTCATGGCCATCGGAATCGCGGTGCTCTACGCGAAACACTGGCTGCCGGATGGCGAAACGACGTCCCGGCATCCGGCGTTCCGGTTACTCCCGGTCTTTTCGGCAGCCATCATGGTCTGCCTGGGCCTGTTGATGACCGGAGTGTCGCTAGGCGTAATTCGTCCCGACCGGCTCATCGGTTGATCTGAACCCGGGTCACCTCAATCCGCGCTGCGGGCGAGATGCCCCAGTGAACTTCCGTGGCGCTCGTTACGTAGGAGTGTTTCAGGTACCGCAATGCCCAACCCACGCAGGCGCCCGCGTTACATCTGGATCGCTGGCATAGTTTTTTTACTGAGCGGAGCGGCTTTCTTCTCGCTGAAGGCGATCAGCCGCGGCGCTCCCAAGATCGATCCGGAAAGACTGGCACGCGTGGAGCGTATGGATCTGGCGCGGTCGGTGGTGGCCACGGGCAAGGTCGAGCCCACTACCAAGGTCGAGGTCAAATCCAAAGCCAGCGGCATCATCCTGCGGCTGCCGGTGAACGTGGGTGACGTAGTGCGCGCCGGCCAGATGATTTGCGAGTTGGACCGGAACGATCTGGAACCGCGGTTGCGCGAGGCCAAAGCAGCGCTGGCGGTGAACGAGGCCGCTCTGAAGACGGCGCGCGCGGAGTTCGATCGGTACAAGATCGAGGCCATCGGTCCCGATTTGCCGTTCCTGCGGCGCGATCTGGAGCGGGCGCGCAGGCTATTCAGCGACCATCTGATCGCGCAAAACGCGCGCGACGAAGCCGAGAAAAATTACGAGCTGGCGCTCAACCGGAAGCAGATGGCCGAAGGAAACCTTCCTGTTGCGCAAGCCGCCATCGCGCGCGCAGAAGCGCAACTGGAACAGCAGCGCGCGGTCGTCGCGCGGTCTGAGGAGGACCTGCGCAATGCCACGATCACATCGCCCATCGACGGCGTAGTTCTGGCACGCGATCGCGAAGTGGGCGATGCCGTTAGCTCCATCCTCACTATGGGCTCGGGTGCAACGGTGATCATGACGCTCGGCGATCTGGCGGGAGTTTACGTGAAGGGCAAAGTGGACGAGAGCGATATCGGCAAAGTTTACCTGGGCCAGCCGGCGCGCATCACGGTGGAATCGTTCAAAGATCAAAACTTCTGGGGCAAGGTGACCAAGATTTCACCCATGGGCGTCGAGAAAGACAACGTCACCACGTTCGAGGTGCGCGTATCGATTTCGAACGAGTCGCGGAAGCTTCGTGCGCTGATGACCGCCAATGCCGAGATTTTGCTCGAGGAACATAAAGGCGTGCTGGCCATTCCCGAAGGCGCCATTCTGTATAAAAAAGACAAGTCCACCGACGTCGAGATACCCGATCCCACGGCCGAAAAGGGCCGCCGCCGCGTGGGTGTCGGGACCGGCATCTCGAACGGCGCCAAGACCGAGATCGTCCGCGGCCTCACCGAGGGGCAGCAGGTGATCTTGCAGTAAAAGGCACGGACGGTGTCCCTGTCCTGCTTTGAGTTTTTCCATGAGCTACCTCGCCGAACTTCTTTCTCAGGTAGTGACGAGCCTGCTGCGGAACAAGCTGCGCAGCTTTCTGACGATGGCAGGCATCGCCTGGGGCGTGGCGTCGATAGTGCTGATCGTGGCCATGGGCGATGGCTTCAAGCAAGGCCAGCGGAATAACACCAAACAGCTCGGCGAAAATATTGTCATTCTCTTCGGCGGCCGCACCGAGGGGCAAGCCGGCGGCCAGCGGGCCGGGCGACGCGTCCGCCTGACTTACGACGACGTGCGCGACATCCGCGCCGAATGCTTTCTGGTGCGCAATGTGATCGGCGAGCTGCAAAGCACGGCGCGCGCGGCAAGCGCCTTCAACAGCGGCTCTTTTGGCACTTTCGGCGTGGAGCCGATCTTCTCCCGCATTCGCACCATCCCCATCGAGCAAGGCCGATTTATCAATGACGCCGACGAAAAAGAAGCGCGGCGCATTTGCGTGATGGGACAGAGCGTGCGCAAGCAGCTCTTCGCCGACCGGGGCGGCGGAGTGGTCGGATCGCACATCGCCATCAACGGCATGCAGTTCCTAGTGGTCGGGTTAATGGCGAACAAGAATCAGAACAGCGACTACAACGGCCTGGATGAAGATAAGCTCTACATCCCTTACATGACCATGCTGCGCGACATTCCGCCCAAAGATCCCAGTTACTTTCCAGGCGTACTGAACAATCTGGTGTATCAGCCGGCGTCGCTCGAGAAGTGGAAGGCGGCGCGCGCGCAAGTGATGCGGGTGCTTGGCCGCAACCACCGGTTCCAGCCCGACGATAAGGGCGCCGTCTTCATCTGGGACACGGTGGAAAACGCCGAATTAGTGGACAAGATTTTTCAATCGATGACCATGTTCCTGGGCGCGATTGCGCTGGTGACGCTGACGCTGGGCGGCGTGGGCGTGATGAACATCATGCTGGTTTCGGTGAACGAGCGGACGCGTGAAATCGGGCTGCGCAAAGCCATCGGGGCAACGCGGCGACGCATTCTGGCGGATTTTCTGGTGGAGGGCGCGGTGCTGGCGCTGGCATCAGGAGCACTCGGCTGGCTGGGCGCGTGGAGCCTGGCGGCGCTGGTGAACTCGTTCCCTATGCCCGAGATGTTCGCCGGGCTGCCGGTGCGCGGCGCGACCACCGCATTTGCGTTTTCGGCGCTGGGCGTGATCGCCATTCTATCGGCGTTGGTTCCGGCGTGGCGAGCTGCGTCGCTCACGCCAGTGGAGGCGCTGCGGTATGAGCGCTGAGGCCTTACATACGCGACGGACAGGCAGGAATGCATGGCCCGCAAGCACATCGAAGCGCGCATGAGTATCAAGAGCATCGCGGGCGAGGCGCTTGAAGCGCTGCGCTTCAACCGGCAGCGCAGCGTGCTGACCATGATCAGCCTGGCGTGGGGTGTGGCCTGCTTCGTCATTCTTTACTCCTACGGCGAAGGATTCAACCTGACGCTGGTCAAGAGCTTCCAGGCAGTGGGACAGGATCTCATCCTCATGATCCCCGGCCAGACCTCATCCCAGGCCGGCGGCGAGCGCTCGGGACGCTGGATACACCTCGAGCGGTCGGACGTGGATGCCATTCGCGAGGCGGTCCCGCTGGTGTCGGCGGTGTCGCCGGAATGTATGCTTCACGGAGCCAGTGTGGTGCGCGGCTATCGCACCGAATCGCTGAGCATCCGCTCGGCGTATGCCAACTACGGCAGAATCCGCAACATGGTGATGTCGTCAGGCCGCTGGCTCTCGCCCGAAGATGACGCTCAAAAGCAACGCGTGGCGGTGCTGGGAGCCGAGGCCGCGCACAAACTTTTCGGCGAAATTCCGCCAGAAGGCGAGGTCATCACGATTAACGGGTTGCGATTCTCGGTGGCCGGGGTGCTACGCACGAAAGCGCAGATTTCGAATTACAACACGCCGGATAACGACTGCATTTTCATCCCGTTTGACGCCATGTCGCTGCTGCGCGGCGTCAAATATCCCGACTTCATTGTGTGGACCCCGGTGAATCCCCTGTTTCGCGCCGACGCCATGCGGCAGGTGCGCGCGGTGCTGGCGCGCACGCATAATTTCTCACCCAACGACGAACGCGCCGTGCGCATGATTGCATTCAACGAGTTCCTCCGCATTATCGATACCATGTCGATGGCGCTACGCGTGCTGCTGGGCTTTATCGGCACGCTGACGCTTGGGATCGGGGGAGTGGGCCTGGCCAATATCATGCTGGTTTCAGTGACGCAGCGGACGCGGGAAATCGGCGTGCTCAAATCCATCGGCGCCACGCGGAGAGCGATTCTGTCGCAATTTCTGCTGGAGGCCATGGCCATCGTGACGGTGGGCGGCGCTCTAGGCGTGTTGGGCGGCTATGTGGTGACCGAGGGAATCCAGACGCTGCCGCTGCTCGGGCCGATGTTCCACGATACGACGGGTACCGGCGACATCCATCTGCGTATTTCGAGTTTCGCCGTGATGACGTCGACCATCATGCTGGAAACCGTGGGACTGGTGGCGGGTTTGCTGCCGGCGATCAAGGCTTCGCGCCTAGATCCGACTGAGGCGCTGCGATACGAGTAGTTTGCGGCGTTTTGAGAGCCAGAAGCCACTCAGGCAAATGGGAGCGGGCTCAAGGAATTCTGGGAGGTCCTGTGCGGAACCGGCCGGCTTGCAGATATCAAAGCCGTGCTCGAACAACGGCGACCGACATTTATTACGGAGGCGACATTGGTTAATGGTCGGCGGTTAACCATATCCAACATTGTCATTCTGAGCTAAACCAGATATTTTTCAATAAGTCCAATGACCAGCCGCTCACTCTTCCGCATGTTTTCGTCCGATCTGGCAATCGATCTGGGCACCGCAAACACCTTGGTATACGCCACTGGCAAGGGCATCGTGGTGGATGAACCTTCCGTCGTTGCCGTGAACAAAAAGACAGGGAAGGTCGAGAGCGTTGGAAAAGACGCGAAGCAGATGCTAGGCCGCACACCGGGGTACATGGTGGCGATCCAGCCAATGCGGGAGGGAGTGATTGCCGACTTCGATGCGGCAGAAGAGATGTTACACACCTTCATCCAGAAGGCTCATCAAAGGAAGCGACTGGTACACCCGCGCATCGTCATGGGCATACCAAGTGAGACCACGGACGTGGAAAGGCGCGCGGTGCTGGATGCGGCCTATCGCGCCAAAGCCAGTGAAGTGCACTTAGTGGACCAGGCCATGGTCGCGGCGATCGGCGCCGGACTTCCTGTGACCGAAGCGACCGGCAACATGGTGGTCGATATCGGTGGCGGCACGACAGATATTGCGGTTATCTCGCTTTCCGGCATCGTCTACTCACGCTCCGTGCGCGTGGCCGGCAACCTGATGGATGAGAAAATCATCGAGCATCTCAGGCACGAACACAACCTGGTGATCGGAGAGCGCACAGCCGAAGCCATCAAAACGGAGGTGGGCTCGGCCTTTCCGATGGACCGTCCCGCAAGCATGGACGTCAAAGGGCGGGATGTGCTTAAAGGCATCCCGAGAACAGTTTCGGTTCGTGACGAGGAGATCCGGCAAGCGCTATCGGGATGCGTATCGTTGATTGTGCAAGCCATTCGCGTGGCACTTGAGCGCATACCGCCGGAGCTGAGCGCTGACATTAGCGACCGCGGAATTGCACTGACCGGCGGCGGTTCGTTACTGAAGAATCTCGACAAACGGATTCAAACCGAAACCAATCTTCCGGTTTCCCTGGCCGAAGATCCTCTGACTTCGGTCGTGATGGGGACTGCCAAGATGTTAGAAAATTTCCGTCTCCTCCGGAAACTCGCGGTATCCATCCTGAACTAATCAGCGGAGCGTGTAACAGGCATGCTGCCCGACAACATCGGGCGCAAGGACCGGCTCGCAGGCCAATCACGAAGACAAGGTGCGATACAGTTGCGCCGATCATGTGGAGCGAAATGGATGCGCTCTCTACGTCGTGGGCTACGGGCGAGACGGCACTGTGGCGAAGCTGAAGACCGGGGCAGTATACGCCGCGGGAGACCGACTAGTCTCTAGGTTGAAGATCACGAATTCCAACTATAGCCAAAGGCACGTGTAAAGCGTATTCGCCCTTTCTTCACCAGTTAGCGTTACACTATCCCTCGTGCCCACAGCCCACACCTGCATCGTTTCCTTTGCTGATAGCAAAGGCATCCGGCACAGCGTGGAAGTCACGGCCAGCACGCTTTACAAAGCTGCTGTGCTCGCAATTGCGGAATTCCGGCGGTGTGGTTTCACGGCTAATGCACCGGGACCGGCGACGCGGCTCACTGTGGCCTTGAAAATTCCTGCTACATCGCACGAGGTTCAGTGGGGCAAAATTGAGGCTTGGATTCAGAGCGCGGGGAAGCCGAATGAGCAGGGGATGAAGGGAAGGCTGCGGGAGTTGCTGCGCATGTGAACAGCCTTTGGCGTGATGCTTAAAGCGGGTGTTCGAAGAGCGCTGTGCAATTTTGGGCGTGTTTATCGGTAATTACGCAAGCATGGCAACGGCGTACTGCGGCACCCATGGCCCTGCGCTTTTTTCAACAAGGCTGGGGGTCGGTCAGCGACAAAGTGAGTAATCCTCAATATGGCAGCCGAGGCCGAAGCCACGGTCAAGATGTTCCGCTCGCTCGACCGTGACATGGCATTGCAGCCGGAGGAAAGGTTTAGGAGAGCCGAAACTCTCGCCAGGAATAAGGATCTCGCATTTCAGGCGTTCACCTCGTTTGAGTGGCTCTTGGGTGATGCAGTATAGTCCCTCGCTGCTGAGATTTTCCGTGGTGCTCTCAACCGACTGCCCTTTTTGCCGCAACAGACGCACCGCCCAATGCAATGGTACCCGTTTGCGTTTGCGGCGATCACCTGTTGAGGCCATGACGCGACGTTGGCCCGTCGATTCACGCGACAAATGAGACTGCATTTGTATTCGCCCCCAGCAGTCCCCTTATGGCATCAGCCAAAGCATCTGCTCGAAACGGGGTTTGAAGCAAGGCGTACTCGCAGGGTATGCGCTGCTTGTCGGAGAATTCGGGTGATGATTCGGCAGATAGAAAGAGCGCACACAACTGGGGGTTCAGAAGTTGAAGTCGAGTGATGAATTCGATGGCACTGTCATCGTCCACGTCGGCTTTCGTCAGTATTAGGTGGACCGGCCCCTGGTGCTCGTGGCAGGCTCGCCAAGCGTCACCTCGGCTATCAGCTTCCAGGACCGTGTAGCCAAAGCAGCGAAGAATCAAGGACCGTGCCACGAGAGTGGCTGCGTCATTTTCGACGAGAAGAACGGTTTGCATAGGCCCTCCGTCAAATTTTCGGTTGGCCTGCGTTGAAGCAGAGCGACTAATTTGTGGGCCGATGCTACACCCAGTCGGTATCGAGGTCAAGCGCAAATGCGTGTCAACCGCGTGACAACCTGAGCCATTGAGCAAACTCTGATCGCGGCATCGGTGTTCGGCTGATGGCGACGGCTGACAGTTTAGCCAAGATGGTTTCCAAATTTCCTTTACTCTTCCCCCGGCCTCGTCACAGCGCCCCGCCCTCGGCCTCCAACCACTATCCGTTTGCTTCACCTGCCCTATCCGGTTGGATAGTCCAGCATGTGGCTCGGTAGGTTATCGTGCTGTGTGCCCAGCCGCCATCTCCACTCAGTGCAATGGCTTCCGGGCAATCTGCGGGCGATGCAGTCCAGCGCGTTAGACTGGCATACGAACTGCTTTTGAGAAGGTCTGCAAGGAGCAAGTCGTTGAAAATCAAGACGAATTTGAAGGCGGGTGCGGGTGCAACTTTCAATTCGATCAACAAATGAGGCGAGAACGCAGCTTCGCTTCACGCCGACAAGATCGCGTGCAGGCTGGATGTGTTTCCTGAGCTGGTCCAAGCCTTGCATGATGGCGACCTGCTGACTGGCCGTTTGTTTTGCGCTCAGTTGTTCCATTGCTATGGGCGGCGAAATCGCCTGGGCGAAGTGACGCCGACCGTCTTCGGGAAATAAGACCGCTGTTGGGAAGGCACGTTGGATATACCTAACTCGCACGGCGGCGTCAATGTAGGTGACATACCGTTTTCAGATACTGCGGCCATTCAGGAAAATACCTGCTTGTCGTGGTTAGCAACGTAGGGCATATTCGAGTCACTATGGGCGCTTTGGAACGATTGAATCTGGC
>Ga0310810_10002627_pt1 | contig 19358 bp, 22 predicted proteins | sample NCmetagenome_FD_207641 | JGI IMG/M metagenome (GOLD analysis project Ga0310810, IMG submission 207641) | Soil microbial communities from experimental microcosm in Duke University, North Carolina, United States - NC | ecosystem: Engineered > Artificial ecosystem > Soil microcosm > Unclassified ...
CGCCCACGATCCGTTCGGGCCTCTGGTTGTAGATGAGGCTCATCGCCACGCCGCCGGCGAGCATGACGATGAAGGCGATGGTGAGCGCGTATCTTTTCATAGCTTTGAGCTGCGAGCTTTGAGCTTTTTTACGAAAGGTATTTCTTTCCCTTGAGGCGCGGCGGGAGGAAGTCCTGCTGCGCGGCGGGGTCGCTGGGCGTATAGATATAGTCCTTGCCGTAGCCGAGCTCCTTCATGAGCTTCGTCGGCGCGTTGCGCAGGTGGACGGGCACGGGGTCGTTGGCGGACTCGGCGATGTCGCGCTTCACGCGGCCGTAGCCGGCGTAGAGGGCGATCGACTTCGGCGCCTTGGCCATGTAAGCGACGGCCTGCGCCAGGCAGACGTCGCACTCGGGCATGCCGAGCTGGTGGGCGGCCTGGAAGGCGGCCGTGGCCTGCACGAGCGCCTGCGGGTCGGCGAGGCCGATGTCCTCGGAGGCGAAGCGGACCAGGCGGCGGGCGACGTAGAGCGGGTCCTCGCCGGCCTCGAGCATCCGGCCGAGCCAGTAGAGGGCCGCGTCGGGGTCCGAGCCGCGCATGCTTTTGTGCAGCGCCGAGATGATGTTGTAGTGCTCCTCCCCCGTCTTGTCGTAGAGGAAGTGCGAACGTTTGAGGACCTTGGCGACGTCCTCGCGACGCAAGTGTACCACGCTCGGGGCAGGGGCGTCGACGCCGGATTTTCCGGCCTTGGGGGCGGCGGGTCTGGCCGCGCCGACCGCGAGTTCCAGCGCATTGAGCGCGGTCCGGGCGTCGCCGTCAGCGACCGCGGCGATGAGCTTGAGGGCGTCGTCGTCCGCGGTGGCGCGCCCGCCCAGGCCGCGGGGGTCGTCGACCGCGCGGCGGAGCAGCACGGCGATGTCGTCCGCCTCGAGCTTGGCGAGCACGAACACGCGGCAGCGCGAGAGGAGCGCCGAGTTCACCTCGAAGGACGGGTTCTCGGTGGTCGCGCCGATGAGCGTGACGGTGCCGTCCTCGACGTACGGGAGGAACGCGTCCTGCTGCGCCTTGTTCCAGCGATGGATCTCGTCGACGAAGACGATGGTGCGCGTGCCGTGGAGCGCCAGCCGGTCCTTGGACTCGGCCACGACCTGGCGCAGTTCGGCCACGCCGCTCGAGACCGCGGAGAGCGCCACGAAGCGGGAGGCCGTGAGGGTGGCGACGAGGCGCGCGAGCGTCGTCTTTCCCGTGCCGGGCGGGCCCCAAAGGATGAGCGACGGGACCTCGTCGCCCTCGATGAGCTTGCGGAGCGCGCTGCCCTCGCCCGCGACCTCGGCCTGGCCGACGAACTCGGCGAGGGTCTCGGGTCGCATGCGGTCCGCGAGCGGCGCGTCCTTCTTTTGTTGTTCTTTGGCTTTGTAGGAGAAGAGGTCCATGCGAGGTCCTAGGTTGTAGGGGGTAGGTTGTAGGGCGGCGGTGGCTTCCTACAACCTACAACCTACCACCTACAACCTCAATGATTGCCCGTATTCCCCTCCTCCGCTACGCTCAAAACGGTTTCTTTCGAAGCAGGACCCGATCCCGGAGGGCCTCATGGCCTCGAGCAAAGACCCTCGCCGCGACAGCGTCGAGCATTTCAAACGCAAGTTCGGCCGCCTCACCAAGATCCAGAAGCTCCTCGAGCTCGTCCGCTATGAGCGGGCCCGCGACGGGCAGCTCGATCCTGGCAAGCTGCCGCCAGAGTTCTTCGTCGACGGGGCGCAGGCGCTCCGCGAGATGCTCCTGGAGGACTATCGCGACGAGAAGGACCTCGAACGCATCCTGGCCGTCGCCCGCAAGCGCGACTCCAAGCCTTTCGGCTCTTCATGACGCCCCGGCGCTCCGCCGGGGTTTTTCTTTTTGGAGCTTCGAGCTGCGAGCTTTGAGCTTCGAGCTTCGGGCGATTTTTTATGGACCCCGGCTCGCGGGCCGGGGTGACATTTTTTTCTGGATGCTGAAACAAGTCCAGCATGACAAAAGAATGTCACCCCGCACGTGATGCGGGGTCCAGAAAAAATGTCACCCTGAACTTGTTTCAGGGTCTAGAAAACGACCGCGCGCCGTTTGACGCTCAGGTAGGCCGGTGCTACGTTCCGACGTCGGGTCGAACCCGGCGGAAGGGCGCACGATGTGCAACTTCAAGGAGGAACGCATGTCCGACTCCTCGCAACCCCGTTCTTTTCCCGCCCGCCACGCGCTCAAGCTCCGGGGGATGTCCCCGGCGCGGCGCATGACGGAGCTCTACCGGCTCGACCTCGCGTCACCGGACGTCTACGGCATCCTGAACCACACGCCGGAGAAGCTGGCGATGGCGTTCGATGCCATGATCGAGAACTGCATCGGCGCCTTTCCGGTGCCGCTCGGCCTCGCCACGAACTTCGTCGTGAACGGCGAGCCGCGGCTCATCGCCATGGCGACCGAAGAACGTTCGGTCATCGCCGCGGCGTCGAAGGCAGCGAAGCTCGCCGACGGCGGCATCACCGTCACGGTCGGCAAGGCGCGGACCAGGGCGCAGATACTGTACGCGCGGCTCGCTGATCCGCCGGCAGCGCTCGCCAAGCTGCGCGCCTGGAGGTCCCACATCGAGGACCTGCTCGCCGCGGAATGCAATCCGATGGCCAAGCACGGCGGCGCTCTCAAGGTGCTCGAGCCGCGCTTCGTCCCCGGCGACCGCGACACGCTCATCATCGTGGAGCTCGAGATCGGCACCGGCGACGCCATGGGCGCGAACGTCGTGACCCGCATCGCGGAGCGCGCGGCCGACCGGCTGCTCAGGCTCTTCACCGACGCGCGGCCGACCGCGGTCATCTGTTGCAACGACGACGCCGGCTTCCCCGTCGTCGCCGAAGCGACGTTCCGCGCGCCGGGCGCCGCGGCGCTCCCGCAGAGGGTGCTCGACCTCCAGGTCTGGGCCGCACACGACGCGACGCGCGCCGTGACGCACAACAAGGGCGTGATGAACGCGGTCTCGGCCATCGCGCTCGCGACCGGCCAGGACACGCGCGCCATCGAGGCCTGCGTCCACGCGTCCGCGGCGACGGCCTGCGGGTACAGGCCGCTCACGGCCTACGAGGCCGCGGGCGAAGGCGAGGTGCGCGGCAGGCTCGAGCTCCGGCTCCCCATCGGGACCGTCGGCGGCGCGACCGGCCATCCGACCGCGGCGTTCTGCCGCAAGCTCATGGGCGTGAAGGACGCCGCCGATCTCGCCGGCCTCATGGCCGCCGCGGGACTGGCGCAGAACTTCGCCGCCCTGCTCGCGCTCGCGGGCGAGGGCATCCCCGGCTCGCACGCGCGCCTCGCGCGGCAGCGACATCCTTAGTAAAAGACCGCTTCGGCGGTCTTTTTTAGTCCAGAGTCGAGAGTCGAGAGTCGAGAGGCCGCGTTCTTTCGACTCTCGACTTTCCACTTTCGACTCCCGATGTTAGGGTCCTTCCGTTCCTCGTGAACGTCTTGCGTCCCCGATGCGGGGACCGGCTCTTTCCAGGCCTCGAAAGGAGGTTCGTCATGGACTTTTCATGGATCGACGGAGCGAAGCGCGGACTGCGCCGTATCGCGTTCGGCGCCTTCCTCATCCTCGCGTTCGCCGGCGGCACCGGCTTCCTCGGCTACGTCATCGGCCGTTCGTACGGCCCGGCGCGGCCCGCGCCCGCCGCGTCCGCCCCGGGGCAATGCGTCCCCGCGAACGCCAACACGCGCGAGGCCATGGCCAAGCGCAACGTCGTCTGGCGCGTCTGGAACGGCGAGGTCGAGAGCCTCCCCGAATCGCCGGAGCGCGCGATCGCCGCCATGCTCGGCCTGATGCTCTCGCCCGAGGCGAACGCGCAGGCGCGCAACGCCGGCATGCGCATGTACATGCAGAAGAGCATCGCCTACTTCTCCGCGGACGACATCCGCGCCGTGCAGGGGCTCATCGGCAACGGCACCCCGGCCCAGCTGGCCGAAGCGCTGCGCCGCATCGCGACCGCGGACGGCGACGCCGCCGACCTGGTGCGCGCCGTCCTCGCCGACCGCGACCGCGTCGCGCGCTTCACCGACAACCGGCTGCCGATCCCGCTCGAGACGCTGCCCGACGGCACGACGCCGTGAGTGAGAGAACAGAGACCAGAGGACAGAGAACAGAGTTTAGAGGAATGCGGATCTTCTAAAACCGCGTCGCCATGCGACGCGGTTTTTTCAAGGTCAGTACTTCTTAGCTTTCTCTGTTCTCTGCTCTCTGCTCTTTGTTCTTTAATTAAAAACGCACCCGAAGCCAGGTGCGTTTTGGAAGGAGGTTGTGGTTGGGGTTGGTGGAAGGAACGTGGAGGGTCGCGTGGAAGGAGCTAGCGGAGCCCGGTGCCGCCGAGGAGAGCCGCGGGCATGTCGTCGTTGTAGGCCGCGATGACCATGACCGCGTTCTTGAACGTGTCGCTCCTGAAGAGGTTCTCGGACTCCATCCGCGCCTGGAAGGCGATGATGTCGACGGAACCGTCCTCGAGGAGGGCGGACAGGAGGCGGTGCTTCAGCGTGAGATCGAGCATGGTGCTCGGGCCGTGCTGCAGCGTCATGCGCTGGGCGTACTCTTCGAGCTTGCGGCGGAGCTTCGCGTGCCGGTCGGGGTCGGTGGTGAGCTCGATGCGCTCGGGCATGTTCGACATGGACTGACTCCTGGTTGAAGGTGGAAAGTGCGGACGATTCCGCTGGGTCGTTCGAAGCGCTTGCTCCTTCGAACGTCATACAATAGCACAAAATGACCCTTTTGTCAAGGATGCCGTGTGCCATATTTTCGCTGGGTTGAGCCTCCTTATGGATTTAAGCACGGCCCCTTGCCAAGCGAGCCGTAGTCCTTTATCATGCTGTCTGCAATGTCGGAGCGAAAAGCGCCAAGCTCCGAGCTTCAAGCTCGAAGCTCGGCGCTCGAAGCTAAAATAACGGGGCGTAAGACGCGGCCGTGCGTCTTGCGCCGAGATGTGGCACCCTTAGGTGCGCATCTGAATGAGGTTTGCTTCGCAACCCTCGGGGCGTAGCACAGTGGTAGTGCGCTCGGTTCGGGACCGAGAGGCCGCAGGTTCAATCCCTGTCGCCCCGACCATCAAAGACGTCCGGTGAAGCCGGACGTTTTTGTTTTCCGATCGTCGGGCGGTAGCACAGTGGTAAGCCGCGGCCATGCGGCTTGCGTCGAGAAGAAGCGCCCTTAGGCGCGCCTCGCAATGTCGGATCGCAATGCGATCCGACCACGCCGTAGTGCGCTCGGTTCGGGACCGAGAGGCCGCAGGTTCAATCCCTGTCGCCCCGACCAGAAAAAATTCCTCACCCGGTGGGGAATTTTATGTACGGGGGTCCGCGGAGAAGTAGTGGGCGGCCGAAATTTCTGCTACAGATGCATCATGGGCCAATGAACGATACGACCATGCGCGAACGAGAAGGCGCCCCCGGACCGGAGGGTCCGCGGGACGCGGGACAGGAAATGATGCCGGACGCGCCGGAGCGACCCGACGGCCGCCCCTCGCTTTCCGCCGAGGAAAAGGACGCTTCGGCCGAGGCCGAGCATCGCGAGCGGATCAAACGCATCGCGGAGGCCCGCGCGGCCATCGAGGCGACGCGGAACTTCGATCTGTCCGAAGAGGACCTCCAGGAGATCGAGAGCCTTTCCGCCGACGTGGAAGAGATCGACGAGATCGCCGACGCCATCAGGATGAACATCGGGTCGGGAACCTTGTCCGATGCCGCGCTGCGGAACGAGTCGGCGCGGCTCGATGCGCTCGGGCAGGAACGGGAAGCGGTGCGCCGCAGGATCCGCGACATCAGGAGCGGCGTGCCGGAGGAACGGCGGACCGCGGCCGACCGCAAGGTCGGCATCGGCAGGGAAAAGCAGCCCGTGCCGCCGCCGAAGTTGTCCTGGTGGAAAAGGATGTTCGGAAAAAAGTGACCGTTAAAAGACCGCCGGCTGCGCTCGGTCCTGGACCGAGGGGCCGCAGGTTTCCCGCGTGTCGCCCCGACAAAAAAAGCGTTTCGCGATGCGAAGCGCTTTTTTCATCGTTCACTTCTTCGCGCCGTCGATCGGGACGGACGCGAGCGGTTCCGTGGCCGGACCGTTCAGCACTTTGCCGTCGACGTCGAAGCGGCTCCCGTGGCACGGGCAATCCCAGCTCGTCCTCGCCTGGTTCCAGCGCACGGTACAGCCGAGGTGCGTGCAGACGGGCGAAACGGCCATCACCTTCCCCTCCTTCGTCCTGTGCACGGCGACGCGGCGGCCACGGAGACGAATGACGTCGCCCGAACCCGCGGGGATCGCCGCGACCTCCGACGGCAGCGCGCCGCGCAGGAACCCGCCGAAATATTTTTCGAGCATCTTGATGAAACGTCCGACGGTCGGGCCGAGAGGGTCGCGGCGCGAGGGAGAAAGGATGGCGGCCATCGCGTTCTCGCGGCCGAGCACGAGGTCCGTCATGACGCCGGCGGCGATGGTGCCGAAGGTCATGCCGTTGCCGCCGTAGCCGCTGGCGACGAGATGCCGCATGTTCTTCTTCGAACGTCCGACGTACGGCAGTCCGTCGCAGCTGTGCATGATCTGCCCTCCCCAGGCGCGGACGTGCTCGACGGCGACGCCGGGCAGGAGCCGCGCGAGCTCGCCCTTCAGCGCCTCGTGATGCGGCGCTGCGTCGGTCTCGGTGCCGGCCTCGCGGTCCTCGCCGCCGAACAGTACGCGATCGCGGTCAGCGCCCGCATCGACCCGGAAAAAATGATACGGCACGGCGGTGTCCCAATAGATGCCTTCAGGCAGCACGCCCTTCGGCAACAGCGCCTCAATGACATAGGTCTGGAAGGTCAACAGGCGCGTGGGGATCTCCATCGGATCGTCGATCGGCGAATGCGTGGCGACGATGACCTCGTCCGCCTCGATGCGGCCGCCGCGCGTCACGACGGTCCCCTTTCCTTCGAAGCCGGTGACCGGAGCGTCCTCGTGGATGACCGCGCCGCGGGCAACGGCCTTCTCCGCCAGGCCGAGGAGGAATTTGCGTGGGTCGAACTTCGCCTGTCCAGGCACGACGAGGCGGCCCGCTGCCGGCACGGCGAACGCGCCTTCGTGGAGCGCCATGGGGAGGCCCCAGCCGACGGCGACGTCGCGTTCTTCGGCGAGGACGCGGAGTCCGGCCGCGTCGGTCGCGTAGATCGTCGCGTCGCAGCGGCGGAAGCCGCACTCGATCCCCTCTTCGCGGGCGATGCGCTCGATGGCGTCGATCGCTTCAGCTCCCGCGAGACAGACGCGCTTGGCGGCGTCGTCGCCGAAGGCTGCGCGCATCTTCGTGAGACGCACGTCCGGCACGTACGTCAGGAAGGCGGTGGTAAAGCCGGTCTCGCCCGAGAGCAGCTTGTCCTTCTCGACGAGCACGACCTTCTTGCCGGCCTTGGCGAGCAGGTACGCGGCGGTGATACCGGTGATGCCGCCGCCGACGACGGCGACGTCGGCGCGGACGACGCCTTCGAGCGCAGGGAATGCGGGACCGGCGGGCGCGCCGCCGGACCACGGTGATGATGTCTCCATAAAAATGCAGTATAGCAGAGACGAGGCGCCGCCGCGCAAAGAAAAAGCCCCTCGCGACGAGGGGCTTCTGAGGAACGAACTACGCGGTGATGCACGCCCAGACGGCGTCGTTGCCGTTACGCGCGCCAATGGGCATGGCCTCGGCCATGAGCCGCATGAGCGGACGGAGCGAGACGAGCCGTTCCTCGGCGCCGAGGAGCATGAAGGCGGAGAACTGCTTCACGGCCTCGAGCAGGTTGGCGCGAACGATGAGCCGCAGCTTGTGGCCGGTGGATTCCCAGCGGTTCTGTTCGAAGCTGTGCCAGAGCGGCTCGCCGATCGTCTGCCAGATGAGGTCGTGGAACTCGAGGACGTTCTTCTCGCCCCCGAACCCTTCCTCCATGGCGCCGGTGTTGCGCCGCCAGAGCAGGCTCTTCACGTCGGCGGAGAGCTCGCGCACCTGCGATTCCCAGAAGGCGACGGCGGCATCTCCCCGGAGCGGCGAAGGACCGGTACGCAGCGACAGGAAGTCGACGCGTTCGATGTCCGCGCCCGTCGCTTCGGCGATGGCCTCGGCGGCCTTCTGCGGCTCGACGCGGGATGCGTGCGAGACGTCGTACTCGGCAGCGTCCGCCTTGCGGAAGAACGGTTCGAGAAGCGCCAGGTCGGCGCGGACGCGGCCTCGTTCACCTTTGCCGCGTTCCAGAAGGAAATGATGGAGCGTCGACCTGTCACTGAACATGACAGACCTCCTATTCTTCGTCTTCGGGACGGTTCGGGTTTCAGGAGACCAGCACGAGCCACTTGCGGCCCGCGCCTTCGGGCATGCCCACGGGCACGGCCCAGGGAAGGAGCTTCAGCAGGCCGCGCATGGCCGCGTAGCCTTGCGCATCGCCGCAGGCGGCGAAGCCGGCGGCATAGGTCGCTGCGACGAGGGGGCCGAAGGCGATGTCGCTCGCCATGGCCATGTCGAACTGACCGAGGAACTCCTCGTGCGTGCTTTGCAGCGCGGCGACGTACGCGGCGCCGAAGTCCTTCCACAGCGGATCGACGAGCGCGGCGAGCGTGCCCGGGCCGTGCGCGGCGTCGAACGCGTCCCGTCGGTTCTGCCGGAGCGCGTGCGAGAGGAACGTGCGGTAATGCCGCTCGAACCTCCAGTCCGGCGGCACGGCCTCGTTCGCGGAAGAGATCGGCATGATGCCGTGCGCGGGCGCGAGCGTAGCGGACGCGATGGCGACCGCGACGTTCGCATCGTTGAGGCGCTCCCCTTCCGCCAGCGGGTACGAGCCGGATTCCGCGATGCGGAACAGCGGTTCGGCGTCCCGCATGAAGCGGCCGATGAGCGGCCCGTCGCCTTTGGGGACGGCCAAGGTCGCGGCGATGCCGGGGCGGAACATGCGCATGCTCGCCTCCTTCTCTATTGAAAGAACTTCATATCGTTCTACCGCCGCACCGTCTAAGAAGCAAACCCTTCGGTGGATATCGCGCCGCGCTTCCGGCGGGCCGGGTTTTCCTTTATAGTGTTTGCATATGCACTACGACATCAATGCGTTCGTGAAAGAGGCGCTGACCCGCGGCATCCCCAAGCCCGAGGTCCAGGCGGCGCTGCGCAAGGCGGGCTGGCAGGACGACGAGATCAACGCGGCGCTCGGCCTTTTCGCCGACGTCCCGTTCGCCATCCCCGTGCCCAAGCGCAAGCCATACCTCTCGGCGAGGGAGGCCTTCATGTACCTGCTGCTCTTCCTCTGCCTGTACATCAGCGCGTTCGCCTTCGGCACGCTGCTGTTCCACTTCATCAACCGCTGGATCCCCGACGCGCTCCAGCCGTATGCGTCATACGACCTCTCGTCCGTGCGCATGTCGGTCGCGTCGCTCATCGTCGCCTTCCCGGTGTACCTGTGGCTGTCGTCGCTCGTCGCCGGCGCCATCCGCAAGGATTCGGAGAAGAAGGCCTCGAAGATCCGCAAGTGGCTGACGTACATCACGCTCTTCATCACCGCGGGCGTGATCATCGGCGACCTCATCACGCTGCTCTTCAACCTCCTCGGCGGCGAGCTCACGCTGCGCTTCACCCTCAAAGTGCTGACCGTGCTGCTCATCGCCGGCCTGATCTTCGGATACTACCTCTGGGACCTGCGCCAGGAGGAGAAGGAAGGCTGATATGAAAGAACAAAGAACAGAGAACAAAGGACAAAGGCGCGCCGGCTTGAAGGTGTTCACCGCCGCGGTCGTCGCCATGGTGGCGGCCGTCATCGCCGTCGGCCTGTACGTCGCCGGCTCCCCTTCCAAGGAACGCGAGCGCCGCTTCGACGAGCAACGCGTGAACGAACTGCAGCAGATCGCGAACGCGGTCGACAACGCGTATTACCGCGACGGCCATCTCCCGTCGTCGCTCGAGGAGCTCGCCGCGAACAAACAGGACAACTACGTCCCGTCGATCGTCGACCCGGCGACGCGCGCGCCGTACGAATACCGGACGACGGACGGCGACACGTACGAACTCTGCGCGACCTTCGACGACGTCACCCAGCAGACGGACCAGTACGGCCGCCCGCAGGCCGCGCCGGTGCCGACGAAGCCTATGATCGGCGGCGTCGCGCCCGGCTACCGCGACTGGAACCATCCGGCGGGGCGCTACTGCTACGAGCTGACGGTCGAGCCGCGCATGCCGACCCAGGCCTGCGGTCTCACGAACCCCTGCCAGGCGGGCCAGACCTGCGCGCAGCTGCCGAACAAGAACGGCACGTTCTGCGTGCCCGCGGGCAAGGAATGCCTCGCGGCCGGCTGCCCCGACGGCCAATGCGTCATCATGGAGAGCTATCCGGCGCAGGTGCGGTGCACGACGGAGAAGTCGCCTCCCCCGCCTCCTTCCGCGAAATCGAGCTGCACGCTGATGCGCGACAAGGCTTCCGGGAAGGTCGACTGCTTCGGCTGCGGCACCAAGGTCTGCAAGGACCCGGCGCCGGGCTGGGAGCCGTACAACCCGCCGAAGGACCAGCCGGGGATCCCTTACGCCTGCTACGACGACAACGGGACCTGCGCGCTGGCGCAGTAGGGATCGGGAAAACCGCCCTTTACCGGGCGGTTTTTCAATGCATGAGGCCCGCGGGTCCTGTCGGGGGCAACCACCCCGTCAGTGCTCGGGCCCGGCCCTGCGCGCTGCCGGGGTCCCCGTTGCCCCCGCCACCCGCGGTTCTCTGACCGACGCCGGGCATTCTATGAACGATGGAAATCCGGCCTCGAGAACGCTGCTTCGGCTGGACACGGATGGGCCGGATTTCTCGCAGGATCTCTGATCTCGGCTTCGATGGTGCATGCTTTGATCTTTTTGACCTCGCTGCGCGGCCGCGGTAAGTTCAAGGCTCGTCCTTTTTCTTTCGACGACGAAGGAGGCGCCGATGCGCCATTCCCGCAGCGTTCTCTCGTTCGAGTACGGCGTTTTCGACAATGACGGCACGCTCGTCGACACGCTCCCGTACTGCGCCGGCCTTTTCGCCGACGCGGTCGCTCCCTACGGCGTGCCGCGCGCGGACGCCGAACGCTATTACGCCGAGACGACCGGCATGCCCATGCGCGAACAGTACCGCGGCGTGCTCGCCGCCCACGGCATCGCGCTCCGGGACGAGGAGATCGAGCGCGTACGCAAGGACTTCGACGCCGCCTTCCTGAAGCTCGACGTCCGGTTCTTCCCGCACGCGCGGCGCATGCTCGCGCGGCTGCGCCGCAAAGGCCTGACGCTGTTCCTCTCGAGCGCGGCCTCCGACGCCTGCGTCTGGAAGCGCCTCAATGCCGGCGGCGCCACGAAGCACTTCACGCTCGCGTACGGCTCCACGGCGGTCCCCAAGGGCCGCCGCCACCTCGAGATCTTCTCGGAGGTCGCGCGCAAGGACCTCGCCGAGTTCGCCGCCAAGGCGTTCTTCTGCGGGGACGGCGAGACCGACATGGAGATCGCGCGGACGAACGGCCTGTACGCCATCGGCGTCCGCGGCACGGTGAGCGACGCGCGGCTCCGGGCCGCCGGCGCCCAGCGCCTCGTCACGACGGTCGCCGAGTTCCTGTGCGACCCGGCCGAACGGGCGCCATGAGCGCCGTCACCTTCCCTGCGATCCGCCCCCGCGGCGGATTTTTCTTTTTTCGAACGGCGCGGTACACCATGAGGAGGTCTTTTGTTTTCTGCATGCGGACAAGGACGGACGATGTTCTTCTACGGACAAGAAGGCAGGCACAACGTCATCGTCGAGCTCGGGATGCTCGAACTCGGCAGGGCGCTGCTCGAACAGCCGGGCGCGCCGCTCAACCCCGAATATCCGCGCTGGCGGGACTACGCGGGCGCGATCGCGGAAGCGATGCGCACCGGCGGCAAGGTCCATGTGACCATCGAGGAGAAGGAGCCCGGCCGCCTCGGCTGCCAGCGCTGCGAGCTCCCCGACGCTCCGGAACGCGTGCGAACGGCAATCACCGCCGCGCTCGACTTCTTCGCGACATTGGCGGAGGTCACGTACGACCCGGCCAAGGTCGAGGTGATCGATCTGCGCGGGTGAGCTTCGAGCGCCAAGCTTCGAGCTCCGAGGTTCAAAGACGCGAGAAACTCAAAACGCGGCCGAAGCCGCGTTTTTCTTTTCGTCGCGGCTAGCCGAACGTGAAGGCGTAGGCCTCGACGCCGGGCGCGAGGAACTTGATGCGCAGCGTGCGGCTGTCGTAGTCGCCCTGCGCGTCGATGAGGCTGTAGAGGCGCTGGCCCGAGACGTCGACGTACGTCCTGCCATCGACCTCGAAGACGTCCGCGCCGCGCAGCCCGGCAGGAACCGGCGCGCCGTCGAGGGTCACTTCGGCGCGCACCTTGCCGCCCGGCGCGCCCATCACGAGGTTGGCGTTCGACGCCTGGTAGCGATACGCGATCCCGCCCGTGTCGCCGACGAACACGGCGCGTTCCTCCTCGACCCGCCAGGTCCCGAAGAGATAGAAGCTCCCTTCCGGCGGGTCCGGCGGCGCGACGTAGTTCTGCGGCTCGTCCTTTTTCAGCGCCTCGGGGCTGCCGAACAGGTCCCCGCGGCCATAGCCGACGTACGTCTCCGGCGTCCCGATCCGCGAGAAGTCGGTGGTGCTCGGCACTTCGGTCATGCCGCCGCCGACCTTCTTGCCGGCCTCTTCGAGCAGCAGCTGGATGTCGCGCTCGGTCTCGTCGTATTCGCCTTCGCCGAAATGGACGTGCCGCAGCCGGCCGTCAACGTCGAAGAGATAATGCGCCGGCCAATACTGATTCCCGTAGGCGTTCCAGGTGCCGTAGTCGTTGTCCATCGCCACGGGGTACGTGATCTTGTTGCGGGCGACGGCGTCGCGCACGTTGCTCTCTATCTTCTCGAAAGCGAACTCCGGCGTGTGCACGCCGATGACCGTGAAGCCTTTGTCCTTGTACTTCTCGTGCCACGACGTGACGTACGGCAGCGAACGGATGCAGTTGATGCAGGAGTAGGTCCAGAAATCGACGAGGACGACCTTGCCCTTGAGGTCCGCGGGCGTGAGCGGGCCGGAGTTGATCCAGGCCTTGATGCCCTTGAACTCGGGCATCGCCTGCGCGAGCACGGGCAGCACCTTGGCCTCCGCGCCTCCCGCGTCCATCACGCGCTTCGTGAGCTGGTCGGGCGTGCCGAAGGCGGGCGCGTTCATGTTCGCGAGCTCCCCCAGCGGCATCTGCAGGCCCTGGAGGCGCAGGTTCACGACCGCCGCCATGATGACGAGCACGGCGGCCGCGGCGGCGCCGATGAGGAAGTTCCTTTTGATGCCGGGTTCCGCGCTCATAGCTTGCCGGTGAAGGATGAAGGGTAGAACTGGATCAGCCAGGCCTGCAGGATGAGGTCGTAGCCCGTGAGGATGAGGATCGCCATGGCGACGACGAGGACCCCGAAGACCTTGTTGAGGACCGACTGCCATTTGCCGAACTTCAGCAGGCGGCGCTGCAGCGCGTTGCCGCCGTAGGCTATGGCGAGCATCGGCGCGCCCGCGCCGAGCGCGTAGGCGAACATCAGGAGCAGTGTCGTGACGTAGTCGGCGGTGCGGCTCGCGAGCGTGAGGATGGAGCCGAGGATGGGGCCGGCGCAGGGCGTCCAGACGAGGCCGAGCGACACGCCTACGAGCAGGCCGGAGAGCGCGTCGGTCTTGATGGCCGCCTTGCCCGCGACCTTCGCGCTCCAGCGCGCGAGGACGGGCTGCAGCCGGGCCATGGCCTTGTCGTAGACGCTCTCGAAGAGGAGCGCCAGGCCGAAAAGCAGGAGCAGCACGACCGCCACCGTGCGGATCGCGCCGTTCGAGACGCCGAGGAAGGTCCCGGCCGTGGCGAAGGCCGCGCCGAGCACGCTGAAGCTCAGCACGAAGCCGATGATGATCATCACCGGCCGGAGCTTCGAGCGGCCGCCGCTCGTGCCGAGCAGGAACGGCAGCACCGGCAGGATGCAGGGCGCGAGGATGGTCAGGAATCCGGCCGCGATGGCGAGGAAGAAGATGCTGTTCATGGTTTTCATTATAGCATGACGAAGCGGTGATGAACCCCGCGGGTCCTGTCGCGGGAATAACCCCGCACGTGCGTTTTGCTTCGCAAATACGCGCGAGCGGGGACCCCATTCCCGCGCCACCCGCGGTGCTCTTCATGGCCGCCGGAGAAGTAGGGCACGGAAATCCGGCCTCAAAAAAAGGATCCGCCCCGCTGTCTCGGACGGGCCGGATTTCTCGCGGGATCTCTGAACTCGGCTTCGATGAAGCAGTTAGGAAGCCTGGAAGTATCGGGCGGCGGCGGTGAAGACGGCGCCGGCGAAGAGCGCCCAGGCGATGCCGCCGAGCGGCAGACGTTCCCTGGCCCGGATGACGGAGCGGGCGGTCAGCCCGATGATCGCGAACATCACGACCTTCGAGGCTTCGCAGAACGCGCAGATGGCGCCGAGGACGAACAGCTCGACGAAGGACAGGCGCAGCGAGAAGACGATGGAGAACACCGAGGCCAGCAGGATGGCGCGGTGCCGCCACGGATACGCGGAGGTCGCGAGCGCCGCGACGAACGCGAAGTACGCGAAGCCCATGAAGGCCAGCGGCACGCCGAACAGCTCGGCATAGACGCTCTTGTTCACGATCTCGCAGGAGAAATGCGCGCCGAAATTGCAGAACGAGCTGCCCGGCGTCGTCTTGAAGTGGAGGTACGAGAGGTACCCCATGAAGGCCATGCCGAGCAGGCCGAGCGCCAGCACGGCATCGTCGGCCATCGTCGTGTCCTGTCTGCGCCTGAACCACATAACGAAGGAAGGATAACGCGGGCCGCCCGCCGTGTCGAGCGGGCCGTCCGGACAAAATGAAAACCCCGACAAGCGCCGGGGCTCGGGTGCGCGTCTTCGAGCGACGAAAGCGCATCAGCTCTCCTTCTTGGGGGCGACGACGGTCTCGCGCTTGACCTTCTCGCCGCCGGCCTCGCCTTCGACCTTCACCTTGACCTTCTCGATCTTGGAGGGGTCGATCTTCTTGCCGGCGTCCTGCGCGGTCTTCTCGGCGGCGTCGAGCTGCTTCTTGGCGCCGTCCTGCTTGGCGCCGTCGAGGGACTTCTTGACGTCGTTCTCGAGGCTCTTCTTCACCTTGTCAGCGTACTGTCGGTTGTCCTGGGTCTGCTTCTTGTCGCCGCCCTGCTTCGGCGTCACGCTGACGTCGATCTTCTCCTTTTCGAGCGGCTTGGTCGCGGCATCGGCCTTCTTGTCTCCGGAAGTCGCCTTCTGGTCGGACATGGTCCTTCTCCTTGGAACCTTGGTGCGGGATGAAAGAACTGCGCCTTCCAGCGCCGCCTTATCTTGACAGCGGGACCCTGTCGTGGCAAGGTGTCCCGTTCTAGGCGCGCCACATCTCACGGGAGGAAAAGCCATGAACCATCCGCTCATTCTGCAAGACCATGGCGCCATCAAGCGCCTGCTCGACGACCTCAAAGTGCCCACGGCCGTGGAACGGCTCTGGTGCGTGCTCTCGGGCGACTGGAGCTTCGACGGCTGCCGGATCGGTTTCGACGGGACCGCCGAGGAGTTCCGCGAGATCCGCGAGCGCATCGAGCGCTCCGTCGACTCCGAGGGCGACATGTTCGTCATCTGGACGCCGCGCGACAAGCGGCAGCGCGGGCGCATCCCGAAGTCGCTGCGCTGCGGCTTCACCGTCTTCCTCGACGGCGACAAGCTCATCGCGCTCCAGAGCGTGGCCTTCGTGCCTCGGCCCGGCGCGATCGACCTGCTCGCCTCGACCCCGACCGGCCAGTTCCTGGCCGTGCCCGGCTACCACGTCGCCGCCTGGGACGGGACGCCCGTCGACGAACCCGCCGCCACGGTCCTCTCCTGAGGGACCGAAAACCCCCGATGCACATCGGGGGTCTTGTTTTTTCAGAGGCCCCAGAGCACGGCGCGCAGCGCGTAGGCCGTGACGGCGGTGAAGACCAGGTTGCCGCAGAAGATGGGGATGGCGACCTGCCAGACGCGATACCCCATTATGCCGAGAGGGATGGCCAGGACCTCGTTGGGGAACGGCGCCGCCGAGGCGAAGGCGAACATCAGGCCGAGCGGCGCCCAGAAATGCTTCTTGCGGAAGCGCTCAAGCCGCTTCACGGTCCGCGCGTGCCTGACGTTGTCGAGCTCGCGGCCGGTGCGGCCGAGCCAGACGGACAGCAGGTCGGCGATCGTCTCGCCCGCGACCATGACGAGCGTCATCGGCCAGAAGGCCATGCCGGCCGCGAGGTAGAGCGGGATGAAAGCGACCGCCGGTATCGGCACGACGACGTTGAAGCCGGCGACCAGCGAGACGAAGAAAAGGCCTACGTACCCGAAGCGATGCACCAGCTCGCCGACGACGTCGTTCCGGAGCGCGATGCGGCCGAGCCAGATGCCGAGCACGAAGACGATGACGACGGTGAGGAACCGCAGCCACGGGAACCAGGCGCCTTCGCGGAGGTTTTTCCCGAGCGCGGCGAAGAACCGCATAGGATCACCGGGCCTGGCGGAAGAAGGCGGGGTCGATCTCGAGAATGCGATCGTCGCCCGGCCTCGGCTTGCCGCGGCCGTCGGTGTTCGACGTGGTGACGTAGAGGCGGCCGCCGATAGGCTGCACCGCGCGCAGGCGGCCGTACTGTCCCTTGAGATGCTCGCGGAAGTCGACGCTCTTCCCATCCGCGGACGGGACCGCTTCGTAGAGCGTCTCGCCCCGCAGCCCCGCGAACCAGAGCGAGCCGTCGAGCCAGGCGAGGCCGGAAGGCGCCCAGGTCACGTCCGGTCCGGAATTGATGACCGGCGTGATCATCCCCGCTTTCTTCTGATCGCCTTGGATGTCCGGCCAGCCGTAGTTGCCGCCCTTCACGACGAGGTTGAGCTCGTCGAAGCCGCTCTGCGCGCCCGAGCGGCCGTGCTCCGTCGCCCAGAGCCGGCCCTTGTCGTCCCAGGCGAGGCCCTGCACGTTGCGATGCCCGTATGACCAGACGGCGTTGCCGAACGGATTGTCCGCGGGGATGCCGCCGTCGGCGGTGATGCGCAGGATCTTCCCGGAGAGCGAACTCGTGTTCTGCGCGTTCCTCGAATTCCCCGCGTCGCCGGTCGCGACGTAGAGCATGCCGTCGGGCCCGAAGGCGATGCGGCCGCCGTCGTGATAGATCTGGCTCGGGATGTCGTCGAGGATGACCTTGTCCTCCTTCGGCCCCGCGTCGGTCCAGGCGTAGCGGATGACCCGGTTGACCACGGTCAGGCCGGCGATGCCTTTGCGGCCGGTCATGTAGAGGTAGAGATACTTGCGGTCCGGCGAGAAGGTCATGCCCATGAGCCCGCCTTCGCCGGTGTCGGCCACGTTCGGGATGGCGTAGGTGCGCTGCTCGCCGCCCGGCACGAAGCGGCGCACGGAGCCGGGCCGCTCGGTCACGAGGAACGCTCCGCCGCCGGCATCGACAACCTCCCAGGGCACGCGCAGGTCTTCGAGCACGGTGACGGGCTCCTTCGGCGCGCCGGGCGGCACGGCCGCGGACGGGGTCGCCGGGGCCGGGGTCGGTGGGACGAGCTTGCCGGGCACGAACGGCGCGGTCTTCACGGTCTGCAGCACGATGTTCTGCGCGGCGAAAAGGGCGATGGCGATGGCCGCGGCGCTCAGGACCAGGGTGGAGAGAAGTTTGCGGTTTTGCTCAGACATGCGGTCATTGTACCATTTTTCTTCCGGTTTCGGAACCGCATTGACCCGCGCCCGCCGCACCAGTATCCTTCCCGCGCGTTCATTTTTCCGATGAGGAGGTGTTCGGATGGGCTATTCGGACAAGGTCATCGACCATTACGAGAATCCCCGCAACGTCGGCACGCTCGACAAGGAAGACGAGGACGTCGGCACGGGGCTCGTCGGCGCGCCGGCCTGCGGCGACGTCATGCGCCTCCAGATCAGGATCGGCGATGACGGCGTCATCGTGGACGCCAAGTTCAAGACCTTCGGCTGCGGTTCCGCGATCGCCAGCTCGTCGCTCGTCACCGAATGGGTGAAAGGAATGACGGTCGAGGAGGCCCTGACGATCAAGAACTCCGAGATCGTCGAGGAGCTCTCGCTCCCGCCCGTGAAGATCCACTGCTCGGTGCTCGCCGAGGATGCCGTGAAGGCGGCCATCGCGGACTGGAAGCGCAAGCGCGCGGCCAGGCTCGCCGCCGCGCCTCCCGAGCCGCCCGCGCCTCCGTCGCCGCTGCCGCCGGAATTCCCGGCGACGCCCGTCGCCGAGGACGGCGCCTCCGGCCCGCACGGCCCGTCGCAGGACCCTCCGGCGAACCCGCCGGACCCGGCCGCGCCCGGCAGGAACGATCCCGTCGGGGGCGATCCCGACGGCTGCTGAACGGCCCTGATGCATGTCGGGGTCTTTTTCTTTTCAGGGACCCGTGCTAGGGTGCGGCGTCGCACCTTTCCGAGGAGGCATCATGCAAGAAGGCATCACCATCGCGCAGTGGCCCGCTCCGCACGCGGGCGGCTGGTTCGACCCCGAGGACCCCGACGTCGGCACCGCCGACCACGGCTCCAACTTTCTCTGGGACGTCCGGATCCGCCTGCAGGTCCGCGTCCGCGACGGGCATATCGCCGAAGCGCGATGCCACGTCGAGGACCAGGATTCCCCGGGCCTTGAGAAGATCATCGCCGGCTCGATCGCCGGGCATCTCGCGGGCAAGCCGGTCCGGTCCGCGGCGGACTTCTCGCGACCGTCGCCTCCAACGGCGCGGATGAGCTGGAGCCGCGAGGAAGCCGTCAGGACCGGCGAACTCGACGCGCGGTCGCACCCCGCCGACCTGATGTGGTCCGCGAGGTTCGCCGAAGACGCGACGCGCGCCGCGCTCGCGGACTGGGCCTCGAAGGCGCCCGGCCGCGCGGCACTGCTGCCCGCCCCGGCGCCGCGGCCGCTGCCGAAGGCCCGCATTGTCACGCGCATCCTGCGCCGCTTCCCCTTCCTCCGCGGCCTCGGGATCTAGCTCCATGACCGGACTCCTACAAAAAATCCTGCCCGAAGGCAGGATTTTTCTCTTCGAACCTTACTTCCTCTCGGTCAGCGTGATCACCACCTGCTGCTCCTTGCCCTTGTGCAGCACCTTGAGCGTCACCTTGTCGCCGGCGTTGTACTTCGCGATGGCGACGAACAGCGGGTATTCCTCGGAGAGCGCCTTGCCCTCGACCTCGAGGATGATGTCGTTCTCGACGAGGCCCGCCACGTCCGCGGGCGAGCCGGGAGAGACCGCGAGGTCGCTCTGCGTGTCGCCGCGCGCGATGAGCGCGCCGTGATCGACCGGCAGCTGGTTCTTCTCCTTGATGTCCTTGTTGATCATCACGTAAC
>Ga0310810_10002628_pt1 | contig 19356 bp, 14 predicted proteins | sample NCmetagenome_FD_207641 | JGI IMG/M metagenome (GOLD analysis project Ga0310810, IMG submission 207641) | Soil microbial communities from experimental microcosm in Duke University, North Carolina, United States - NC | ecosystem: Engineered > Artificial ecosystem > Soil microcosm > Unclassified ...
GAGATCTCCGAGAACCATTTCGCCAAGCCACTACGGTGGCGACCGGGGCCGATCGAATTCGAAGGCGCCCGCTGGAGCGTGAAGAATCTGCTCGAGCTGAAGAATGCACGTCGAGTGCACATTGAAGGCAACCTGTTCGAGCACAACTGGCCCGACAGTCAGAACGGCTTCGCGATTCTGTTCACGGTGAGAAACCAGGATGGCAAAGCCCCCTGGTCAGTCGTCGAAGACGTCGTCTTCGCGAACAACGTGGTCCGGCGGGTGGGAAGCGGGATCAACATCCTCGGGCACGACGATAACCACACCAGCCAGCAGACCAGCCGCATTGCTCTCCGCAACAACCTGTTCGTGGACGTCGGTGGGACCTGGGGATCGGGGCGCCTCTTCCAACTGCTCGATCGGACGAGAGACATAACGATCGATCACAACACCGCGCTTCAGAGCGGCACGCTCCTCACGGCCGATGGAGGCCCGCATACCGGATTCGTCTTCGAGAACAACATCGCACTGCACAACGAGTACGGCATCCACGGCTCTGGAGCAGGAAGTGGCCTGCCAGCACTCGAGAAGTTCTTTCCACGCTTTGTCGTCCGGCGCAATGTGTTGATCGGCGCCGACGCGAACAAATATCCGAGCGACAATTTCTTTCCGAAGCAGCTGTCGGACATTGCCGTCGTATCACTCTCGGACGAGGCGTATCGCGTGAGCCTGGCGGCCCCCTACGCGCGCACCGCCACTGACGGCAGCGACCCTGGCGCAGACATGGCGTCGCTCGCGCAGGTACTCAGCCGCGCGCCAAGCCCGCCGTGGCAGGTGCACGAGAGTGTCGTCAGATCGGTCACTGGTGCTCACGACCCGTTTCAGTTCACAGACGGTGAGGGCGAGTTCTCTGTCGCCGCGGTGGTGCTCTGGACCGCTCTCTTCGCGTTGGTCTACGTCTACATCGGTTATCCGTTCATTGCGTGGTTGTCGGCGACACTGAGACCGACACGGCATGTTCGGGCACCCGTGCAGCCACGTGTGACGGTGATTGTCGTCGCTCACAACGAAGCCGATCGCATTGAGGCGCGGATCGAGAACCTCCTCGCACTCGTCTATCCACGCGATCGACTGCAGATCATCATCGGATCTGACGGGTCGAGCGATGGGACCGTCCAGCGCGCACAACGTTTCGCCGGCGAGGGCGTGACCGTGATCGCCTACCCCACTCGTCGTGGCAAGGCAGCGGTCCTCAATGAGCTCGTGCCCATCGCCTCGGGCGACATCGTCATTCTGGCCGACGCCAGGCAGCGCTTCTCGTCGAATGTCGCGCAGGTGCTCGTGTCGCACTTTGCGGATCCGACTGTGGGCGCGGTGAGCGGTGAACTGGTGATCATGACTGACGACGTCGCGACGTCGGCGGCCGAAGGGACGGGCTTTTACTGGAAGTACGAAAAGTTCATCCGGTTGCAGGAAAGCCGCACGAGATCGAGTGTCGGTGCCTCAGGATCGATTTACGCGATCCGGCGATCACTGTTCGAGCCCGTTGCCCCTGATACGGTGCTCGATGACGTCGTGATCCCCATGCGAATCGTGCGTCGCGGGTACGCAGTCCTGTTCGAGCCCGAAGCCAAGGCGTATGACCGCGCATCACACACCGCGCGTCAGGAATTTGTGCGGAAGGTGCGGACGATTGCCGGCACCTTCCAACTGCTGGCCCGCGAAAAATGGCTGTGGAACCCGGCGCGAAACCCCCTGTGGCTGGAGACGATCTCACACAAAGCACTGCGGCTGACGATACCGCTGCTGCATGCAGCGCTGCTGATCGCCAATCTTGTGCTGATAGGCGAGGGCTCCTTCTATCAAATCCTGATGGGCGCCCAGGTGATGTTTGCTGCCGCTGGTGTGACGGGGCACCTGTTTCGCTGGGCGCCTTGGCGTCCTCTCATCATTGCCGTCCCATATGCGATGTGCCTGATGTCCTGGGCAACGGTCGTCGGCTTCGTTCGGTTCGCCACTCATCGCCAGCACGCGGCCTGGGATCCTGCGTATCCTCGACCGGTTGCGAAAGTCTCTGTGAAATTTTCCAACGACGCGATCACCGGCCAGGTTCTGACAACGTATTCCACGGCACTCGAACAACGAGGGCATCCAGGCGATCGCCCCCAGCATTCGTCGTCCAGATGAAGTACTCGCCGGTCGGATCGAGATTGCCCTTGGGCAGCTTCGAGTAGTCGTCGTTGCCGCCGCCCGCTGCATTCAAGTCGGTCAGGTTCGGAGCAACGACCAAAGTCTTCAGCGAACCATCAAGTTTGAAGCAGACGATCTCGTTCACTCTCGGCAGGTCCTCGCGATGGGCGTTGCTCACACAGGCCGCTTGCGCTGCAACAGACGCCTGCGGGGTGCTGGCGACGGTGATGTGGCCGATCCCTGATGCCCACGACGAGAGCTGATACACCAGCTCGCCCTGGCCCCGCACTGTTGCCGGCTGCCCACCGGTGACGTCCATTGCGAAATCCCACCGCCTCACCGCCCCCGGCAGCGAATTGAAGTTGTCTTCGGCGATCATCGAGCCAAACCCGAGGTCGGAATGCCCGGCCGCGCCGTTAGGGTCGATGAGCAGGCGTTCCTGACCCGACCGCAGATCGATGATGCGGTTGTCCTCTCCCTCGCGGCCATCCACGTTTTCCTTGATCACCAGCCATCGGCCGCTCTTGTCGACCTGACACTCGTCGAAGTCGCCCGTCTTCGCATAGAACGCGAACTGCCCGGCTGCCTCGTTGAAGACGAGGCAGCCCAGCATCTCGTACGAGCCGTCCTGGCGGAGCGTCGCCGAATGGACGCGGTCGTCGGCACTCGAGTGCATCTGCCAGATGTACTTGTCGCTCCCGAACCGATCACGCACATCAAAGACCGTCTCGAACGTGCGCTGCTGAACGTCGTACCGGAGCATGCGTCCACCGTCGTTCATATAGAGAGCCGTCGGCCTCGTGGCGCTGAAATACCAGCCTTCCCCCAGACTCCAGCTATATGGGCTGTCGGCAGAAAAGAGCGCTCCCGCGTTGCGGGTCTCACCGGTGCGCTTGTTGTAGGTGAACAGCGTGGGACCACCGCCGCCACGGCGGCGATCGAGTCCGAGCACGATGAGCATCGTCTCGCTGTTCGCATGATTGTTGATGTTGCTCCAGTACGAGTAGCCGACCGGAGCGACGCAGTCAGCAGCGCCACCGCAATCGCTTGCGTTGGTGAGACGAACGCCTTGCGTCGAGTACGGTGCGGGAAACGTGAATGTGCCGCGGCTCGGCAGCCACGCGTGGATTTGTGCGGAGGAGAAACGAAGACGGAGGCCAACGCTCGTTGCCGAGTCGATGAAGCCGCCTGGTGTTGATGCCTGCCCATGCAGGGTATTCGAAGAGCTAAGGACGAAGAGAGTGACGACGACGGCGATCGCAACGAAGACGCAGCGTCCACAGTGCCCCAACTGATCCCTCCTGGTGGTCGAGCTCGCGCACGGGGCACACGTGGACTGCCGTGGCGCGACTTCAAAGGCTTTGGGGGGAAAACCTCGAGGCGAGCAGGCCGGTCGAGCGAGGCCCGTGTCCGGCTCGAGCAGAAGAGCTACGCCCTCTGCTCGAGCTCTGGATTGTGCGGATCAGATGGAATTGTAGAGGACGAACCTAAGCAGATCAATGCTTCGGCTAGAGGATCCACGATTAATCGTGGCGTAGCTCTGTGTACCGCACCGGTACCGGCTGTCCCGAGGCCAGGGCAGCCTTGATGTCGCGGGCATGGCGGCACTGCCCGCGGTATTCGAAGCCCGGGCAGCTGCACGTCACGTCGGCGTCGACGACCACGACCTCATAGTGAACACCGTCGTGAGACGTACTCGAGATGCGAAAGCGCCGAGCCGATGGCCCGGAGAGCACTTTGACGAGCGCTTCCAGCGCGCGGGCGAGCGCGTGAACCTCCCGCTCTCCGTGCACGGCCGTCGGACGATGTGGATCGTCACGGTGCAGGCTTCGGAACTCGTCGGACGCTCGACGCAGCAACTGTGAGATCAACTCATCGTCATCGCTGTGTCCTGCGATATCGTCGCCGCCGGCCGAGATCGAATGCAGCACGCGCTGCAGCTCGTCGAGCACGTCGCCGCCCGCGCCAGGAGCCAGCGCCTCGCCTTCGACGATCGCATTGACGAGCGCCGCTTTCGTCTCGAGGACTGTCTGTACGAATTCGTCGATGGTGTCGCGCGCGATGAAGTAGGTGACGTTGACCGTTCGCGTTTGACCGATCCGGTAGGCGCGGTCCTCGGCCTGCCAGTGGTTGGTCGGCACCCAGTCGAGATCGTTGAAGATCACTTGCGTGGCCGCAGTCAGATTCAGTCCGGTTCCACCTGCGATGATGTTCGCGACGAAGACACGGACGTCGTCATCGCTCTGGAAACGATCGACCAGCGATTGCCGCATCGCCGCTGGTGTCTTGCCCGTCACGACCACCGCCGTTTGACCAAGCTCTTTGGCGAGTTTTTGAATCGGATCGTCGAAGCATGAAAAGACGATCACCTTTTCACCCTGATCGATCGCACCCCTGACGAAGTCAAGCGTGGCCGGGGCCTTGGCGATGGCGAGCGCCTGACGTGCTTCGATCAGAAGCGCGAGCAGCTTGCCGCGGCGTCGAAGCGCCTCGTCTCTCGAAGCCACCGGCCTCGAGTCCTTTCCGGCGAGCAACTCGAAGACCTTCTTGATCGCGCGGGCGCCGGTGCCCGATGGCACTTCGACCGGAAGCCAGGCCCGCAATTTTGGCGGCAGCGCAAGCACTTCGTCTTTCGTACGCCGCAGCATGACGCCGTGCAGCTGCACGGTCAGCTCTTCGATGTTCGAGGCACCGCCCGTCTTCCAGCCGTACTCCCCTCTCTCGGCGGCGCAATAACGTTTCGCGAATGAGAGAAAACTGCGGCCGAGCGGATGCGCCGCGAGCTGTAACAGCACGAAGAGATCGCGGGGCCGGCTGGTCAACGGTGTTCCGGTCAACAGTTGCACCGCGAGACCGGAGGTCGCCATGGCAGCACTCGTCGTCAACTGGCGTGACAGCTTGCTGCGCGCGCTCGTGTGATTCTTCAAGTAGTGGGCTTCGTCGAAGATAAGTGCCGCCCACCGCACGTTCAGGAGATCGTCGATGTGTCGTCCGAGGATGTCGTAGTTGATGATGATCCACTCGGCGGTCAGCGGTACACATGACGTTCCATCGATCACCAGCGTCGACGCGTCCGGCGCAACGACGGCGATCTCACGTGCCCAGTTTCGTTTGACCGATGCCGGACAGACGACGAGACGGCGGCCGCCCGGAGTGAGGTGTCGCAGCGAGACGATCGCCTGGCGCGTCTTGCCCAGGCCCATGTCATCGGCGAGGATGGCGCGCCGCCTGCCGAGCAGGAACGCGACGCCTTCGATTTGGTGCGGGAAAAGTCCCTCGGCGAGTGCGACCGCGCTCTTGAATGCCGCATCGGGATCGCCAGACTGTTTGAGCAGCTGAGCGAACGCCGCGGCCTGCGAGTCGAGCGAGTCGGCCATGACCGCTTATATCGCCGATCTACTCCAGACGCATCCGTCTAACGATTAACAAACTACTTTGCCAGACAAAGACATCGTGATTGAATCGTGATATGTTCACGGGTATCCGGCGTGATCTGTTTCATGCGGGCCGGTCACTGGCGAAGGCACGCGCGTTCACGTTCGTGTGCGTCGTGTCGCTGGGCATCGGTATGGTGCCCGTCATCGCGATTCCGTATTGGGCGCGCGTCCTGCGGATGCCGCCTGCCGATGTGAAGACAGACGGCCTCGTCCAACTCGTCACGACGCCGCATGGCTCGGACGAAGCCGGCGAGTGGTGGTCCTATCCGGATTTCGAGACGCTGCGCGAATCCAATATCGGAGTTGCGCTGATCGGCTGGACCAACGGACAGAGCCATATCGCGAACGAGACGCCAACAGGTGGGCGCACGGAGTCCGTGGCGACGATGTTCGTCTCCACGAACTATTTCAAGACGCTCGGCCTGCCGCTGGCTCGCGGCAGCGGATTCGACGCGACAGGGGATAACCCGCTGACCGCTGAACCCGTCGTGATTGTGGGATACGGCTACTGGCAGAACCAGATGGGTGCCGATCCGGACGTCATCGGCAAGACGCTCACGCTGGACGGCACCCCTCACGTCGTGGTCGGCGTGGCGCCGGAGCATTTCTCCGGTCACATGGGCTATCAGGAGAGACAGCTCTTCCTTCCGCTCGGACGGTATGCGCCGCTGCGGGCCGACACGCCCGTTCGTCTCAACCGGGGCAACGAGTGGCTGAACATCCACGGCCGTCTGTCGCCCGGCGTCAGCATTGCTCAGGCGAGCGCGACGGTTGCCGCCGTCACATCGCGATTAGCCACCGAGTACCCGGCGACGAATCAGCTGAAGGCCGGCATCGTCGTGCCGTACGACCCGCTCGGCTATCGCAACGAATTCAGGATCGTCGAGACCCTCTTTTTCACACTGACCGGAGCGGTGCTGGTCGTGGTGTGTCTCAATATCTCCGGCATGATGCTGGTTCGCAGCGCGATGCGCGAGCGGGAACTCTCCATCCGTCACGCCATCGGCGCAAGCCGGGGACGCCTGGCGCGCTATCTGTTGTCAGAAGCGATCGTGCTGGCGGGTCTGGGGGCCGTTCTCGCCTCGGTCGTCCTCTTCAACGCTCCACGGCTGTTTGCCTGGTGGACCGGGCGCCCCCTTCCGTTCGAAGTCCAGGAGGCGTTGCGATTCGATCCATTCATCGTCGCGATCTGTGTCGGACTGTGTCTGGCAACCAGTGTGGTCTTCGGATTCCTGCCGGCAACCCGTTTCAGTCGTCCGGTGATCATCTCGTCTCTGAAGGATGATGCAGGCATCGGTGGATTCCAGGCGGGACGCGTTCATCGCTTCACCGCTGCGCTGCAGGTGGCCATCGCGGTGCCGTTGATCGTCCTGAGCACCATCACGCTCGATCTTCTCCGTGTCACAGCAACAGGCAATCTCGGATTCGCATCCGATTCGTTGTACGCCGCACCATTGACGTTCGACGGTGTCGCAGACGAGAAGGTCGCATTGCGAATCCGAAGTGTCCGCGACAATCTCGAAGGGGCGAGGGGTGTCGCGTCGGTCACGGTCGCCGATGGCCTGCCGCTGGACTTCCGGCCCCGCGTGGCGAGAGTCTCGCTGCAGGTCGACGAGAACACTGCCCCGAGAGTCGTCTTCGTTTACACGACACGTGTCGGTGATGGTTATCTCGACACAATGGGCATCCCGCTTCTGGTCGGGCGTGGCTTCTCCAACGACGACAGCGCCGGCGCCGAGATGGTGACCGTGATCTCGAAAACACTTGCGGACCAACTCGAGCCTGACGCGCCAGCCGCAGTCATTGGCAGGCGGTTGACCGTCGGGGCTGAAGGGACACCGCAACAGACCCTCACCATCGTCGGCATCACGCGAGACTTTCCCACTGCGCAGATGAGTTCGCAACGAGCCCAGTTGCTGTTACCGCTGGCCCAACACCCCTCGTCCAGAGTCTTCCTGATCGCGCGCAGCGAGGTTGGCGAACCCCTCGACTCCGCTCGGGGCAGGCAAATGAAGGTGACGGCGGCCATCGAGAACGCGGTTCGCGATCTCGGCCCGGAGGTCGATCGCACTCTTGCCGATGGTGGCGGTGCCTCCTACTCCAGGCTCGTCACCGGAGAGTGGCTCCGGCAAAACAGCGTGCAAGACTTTCTGCTGCGGTCTGCCATCGCGGGCGGCGCTGGCAGCGTGGTCTTGACGCTGGCTGCACTCGGAATTTACGGAGTCGTCGGGTTGATGGTCGCGACGCGAACCCGTGAGATCGCCGTGCGGGGCGCGCTGGGCGCATCGCGTCGAGGCGTGATGGGTATGATTCTCGTCGACGTCGTGAAGCTCGTGATGCCTGGCGTGATCGTCGGCCTTCTCATCGCGGCCGCCATCGTTCGCCTCAACGGCGACAACCTGGGCATAAAGCTGATCGGCGCGGAGCCACTGGCCTACGTGGCCGGCGCCGCGATCGTCGTACTCGTCGCACTCCTTGCCAGCCTCGCCCACGCACGCCGCGCCGCGTCGGTGCAGCCGATGGTCGCCATGCGTTCGACGTAGGCTCGCGATTGCGAGGCCGCGTCAAGCGGCGGGGCGCGTCGCGTGCACCGCGTCGCGCTCAGTTGCCAGTGGCGCGCCGTCGACGGCGCAGTAGTAGCGGCGATCGAGTCTGGCGGCCGGGCATGAGCGGGCGCGGCCAGGGATCTCATTGCGGATCAGCAACCACGCAAGCGCTCCCCCGGCAGCAGTGAGCGCGGCGCTGATCAGCATGGCGATGCGAACGCCCTTCGCAAGAACGGCCGGATCTTTATAGGCGTCGCCGGTCAGACCTGCGAGCCCAGGAATTACTGCGATCGCGATGAGACCCGCTGCGCGCGCGATCGCGTTGTTGATGCCTGATGCAATGCCAGCATGCTGTGCGGGCGCAGAGGCGAGCACGGTTGCGGTGAGAGGAGCAACGGTCAGCGCCAGTCCACATCCGAACACGACCACACCTGGCAACACGGTGCCGAGGTACGTCGCACCTTCGTGCACGCGACTCAGTAGCACGAGGCCGCTGGCGATGCCCAATGGCCCGACGGTCATGGGCAGCCGCGGACCGATGCGATCGGCCAGTAAGCCGGCACGCGCCGACAGGGCGAGCATCAGCGCGGTAATCGGCAACGTCGCGAGTCCCGCGTGTAGGGGCGAGTAGCCGAGGAGCTGCTGGAGACTGACGATGAGTAGAAAGAACGTGATGCCGAAGCCGGCGTACACGACGAAGGTGACGAGGTTCGCGGCGGTGAACTGCTGCGACTTGAAGATATCGAGCGGCAACATCGGGTGACGGCTGCGCCGCTCCAGGGCCACGAATCCGGCTAGCGATGTCAGGCCCGCGGCACCGATTGACAGCGCCGCCCCGTTCACGCCGCGCTCGCCAGCCTCGATGAGCGCCCAGGTCACGCCGGCCAGTCCCGCAGCGGTCAGCGCCGCACCGGCAGCGTCGATACCGCGGACAGATGTCGGGTCGCGCGTCTCGGGGATGTAGCGAATCGCCACGGCCACGACCGCCGCGGCAAGCGGCAAATTGATCAGAAAAATCAGGCGCCACGACCCTCTGCCGACAAGCCACCCGCCGACCAATGGCCCGATCGCTGCAGCGATACCGGTCAGCCCTGACCAGGCGCCAACCGCTCGCCCTCGATCACCCGGTGCGAAAGTTGCCTGCAAGATCGCCAGGCTGCCCGGCGTGAGCAGTGCACCGCCGATCCCCTGAAGCGCGCGGGCGGCTACCAGGGCTTCGGTCGTCGGCGCGAGCGCACAGAGCAGCGACGCGACGGCGAACCAGATAACCCCGACAACGAAGATGCGACGGCGGCCGAACCGGTCGCCGAGCGAACCCCCAATCAGAATCAGCGACGCGAGCGTGAGTGTGTAGCCGTTCAGAATCCACTGTAAGTCGGCGACGCTCGCGTTGAGCTCGGCGCCTATCGTGGGGAGTGCGACGTTCACCACCGTCATATCGAGAAAGGCAATGCCCGACCCGAGCACAGTGGCGACGAGAATCCAACGCGCTGCCGGCGACCCCCAAGTCACCGGCTCGACGCCAGCGATCGATGCGCGCACAGCCACATCTCAATCTGACATAAGCCAAGGGTTGGCCGACAGCTCATCGGCGAGAGAAGCGTCACAATGAGTGTGGCATCGGCATGTGTCCGAGGATTTGAACGTGAACCACATCCAGTGTCTCTCGCCAGCGCGCGCACGACGGCCGATCGATGCGCCGATCGGTCCGTCGATGTACGGGCGCCTCTTCCCGGATCTCCCCTCGTTCAGCGCCGAACAGGAGTTGCTGTTTGCGCTCGGTCGCGCCGGTGGCCTGTGCGACTGCGGAGACGCAGCCGACGAACCGGCGTCGCTCGGGTCCGAGGCGGCCGGCTGGCCTTTTTTCGGCCAGTTCATCGCCCACGACATCACCGCCGATCGATCGGCGCCCCAGGCGCACTCAGATGTCTCGAGATTGAGGAACGCGCGGTCGCCGCGGTTGAATCTCGAGGGACTCTACGGCGATGGTCCGATCGGGCATCCGTTCCTGTTCCAGCGCGATGATCCGGTAAAACTGCTCACCGCACCCGGCGGTCATGACTTGCTGAGAAACGCAACGACTCGCACGTCGTGATCTCCCAGATGCACCTTGCCTTTGTGCACGCCCACAATATGTTCGTCGATCGTGCGCGTGCCTCAGGCCAACCTGAGGCGCAGGTCTTCGACGTCGCCGCTCGCGAACTGCTCTGGCACTATCAGACGGCGGTGATCCGGGAATTCCTGCCATCGTTGATCGGTACCGAGCTTACCGACCTGATCGCGCAAGGCGATCGCCGTTACTATCGGCCCGGCGATCCGTTCATCCCGCTTGAATTCGCCGACGCCGCCTACCGGTACGGTCACTCCCAAATCAGGCATAGGTATCAGCTGATCACTGGTGATGCCGTACCGATTTTTCCAAATCTACTGGGCTTCAGGCCAATCGCCGCTGAGCACCGAATCGAGTGGACCAGACTCTTTGACGCACCGGGTGCTCCGTCGGCGGAACGCGCCAAGAAAATCGACGGCCGATTGATCGGAGCGCTGATCGGACTACCGGTGGCGCTCACCGGTGCGTCCGACGTGGAAGAGTTTCATTCTCTCGCGGTGCGTGACCTGATGCGTGGCCAGGGCGTTGGTCTGCCCTCGGGCGAAGCGGTCGCGCGGCGGATGGGCGAGCGGCCGTTGAGCACCGAGGAAGTCGGCACCACGAACGCAGGCTGGTCGAGCGAGACGCCGCTCTGGTACTACATTCTTCGGGAAGCCGATGTGCACCACGCGGGCAATCGTCTAGGCGCTGTCGGTTCGCGTATTGTCGGCGAGGTGCTGATAGGACTGCTCGACCTCGACCCCAGTTCGGTGCGTCATGCACCGCGCTCGTGGACTCCGTCGGCGACGCTCATCGATCTGCTGATGGGAGCTGATCGCTAAACCGTTTTTGCTCGTCGCCCGGCGTGCCACGGATGCATCACCGTTGGCGCGTTCGCGTCGCGTCTCATGGTGAGCACGAGCCGCTGACCGCAGCCTGGCTCGAGACACAGGCGAGCCGATCGGCCTCGTCTGTCCGTCGCTCGTGACGCTGACCAGCTGATGCTCCCGTACACGCCTCCCTGTCCGCCACGCCCGTCAGAAATCTCTGTGTATCCGAGCTTCGTGGTTGCTGCGGTCAGCGCTACGGCGCCGGCCAACAGACTCGCCGGACATTTTCGCGGGATAGTACGGGGCGTTGGAGCCAAACGCAATGTGGCGGCACACGGAGCAACGATTCTCGCGAAGGCGCTGTGATGCAACCGATCCGCGAGAGCAGATCGCGATGAAGGGAGGTCGCGAAGGATCGCGATTCGAAGTTTGGCGCACGGAGTGGGATTCGGTGCCGGTCAGGAAGAGTGGGATTTGCTCTGACTCGCACTGAGCCGAAGGCGAGATGCGGTCTGACCGAACTCGCTCGCGACGCCAATCCCGCGAAGCGGGATTGGCGGAGAGAGTGGGATTCGAACCCACGGTAGAGTTTCCCCTACACACGCTTTCCAAGCGTGCTCCTTAAACCACTCGGACATCTCTCCGTTCGATACGCGGTGCGATCGACGTGCTCAGGTGAGCCGCTCTTGAAATCATACACGTCCAGACCCCGCCTCGGGATCGGAACGAGAGTCGCCTTCAACGGTCACGACACCGTCGTGGTACACGACGCTCTGGTCGCCCAAAGGGCTGCAGTGAAGTCATTTCAGCAATGTCGTCCGTCTGGCGCATTCGGAAAGCTTCACGCCTCTCCATCTCGATTACGCCACGCGCACGATCACGCTACGCTCGGTCCCGTGTCGCCGGATCAGAATGACGCTGACGATCAAGAACCAGATTAGCGGCGGAAAGTTCGCCACGATCGCGGGCCCCCAACCGCCGGCGTTGTAGAAGCCTGTGGGGTCGACCGGTCCGGCGTACATCGCAGGCACCGAGGCGACGCACAAAACGGTTGCCGTAACGGCGAACCATCCGGTCCAGCGCGGCAGCACGCCGCTGTCGAACGTCGCCCATGCAGCCGACGCCAGAAACAGTCCGGTGATCGCAAAGGCAATCGATCCGTTGTAGATCAGGAGCGTTCCGGCAACGAGCGCGCGCACCACCGACGGATCAGCATTGCCGTTCAAGGTATCGAGGACGGCACCGCCCTCCAAACCGTCCGCGACGAGGGTGACCGCCACCCAACCCAACGCCGCACCGAAGAGCAGTGTTCCGATCCACTCGCTTTCTGAACGTGCCTGACGAATCAAATGGCGGAGCCCGGCGGCGAACACCAACATGCTCACGTAGATACCCTGGTCCATCAGGATGCGGGTGAACGCGACGTTCTTGATCGCGAACAGATGTCCAGCGAATCCGGAGCCGTCGTACATCGATGGCGAGTTTCCGAGCCATAACGGAAACTGGCCGAAGGTCAGCGCGACGCAGGCGAGGCCACACATCCCGGTGATTCGCGCGATCCTGACATCGTTCATCGTCGTGTCCCCGATACGCCCCGACGATCGAAAGTCGCGAAGTGCGCAGGAGCGCGCCTCAAGACCATAGAGAAGCATTTGCTGTACCCGAGTGACACCCAGCAGACAGGGGACGAATCGAAAGTGAGCGCCAGGCTTCGGCATTCCCTTGAGGATAGGGTGCGAAATCCCCGGTCCGGTGGGGATTCCTTCACTGGCAGTGATGAGAAACGCGTGTCCTCGAGTAGAACGCCGTGGCGCGGCTAGTGCAGGCGAATCGTTGACGGCGCCCGATCACGCGACTACTCGCGTGACGACGCGTTGCGCCCGACGGACCAGGGAGCAGTTGATTGCGGACGCTCATCGGCTACGCCAGCCGGTTCGGCTCCACGCGGGACGTCGCCATCCGGATCGCGGACACGGTCCGCGCACGTGCCAACGATGTCGACGTGCGCCCGGTCGACGAGATCGCGGACTTCGATCGCTATGATGCGGTGGTGTTCGGGAGTGGTGTGTACGACGGATCGTGGACGGCAGAAGCCACCGACCTCATGCGCCGGCACGCGGCCGTCCTGGCGCGCAAACCCGTGTGGTTGTTCAGCGTCGGATCGTTCGGCGATCGACACCCCATTGTCGGAACATTGATCAAGAAGGAGCCCAAGGAGATCGGCGAGTTCGAACACACACTTCACCCTCGCGACTATCGCGTCTTTGCGGGCGTCATCGATCTCGATCACTGGCCCGCATGGGCGCGGCTCCTGTTCAAAGCCCTCGGTGGACAGGCGGGCGACAACCGCCAGTGGCCTGACATCGATGCGTGGGCAGAGGAGATCGCCCGCGAGCTTCGAGCGCCGCACTGAGAGCTGGTGCCCATCCGCATCGGTGGCCGATATCTCCGGTGCGCAACGACCGGTTCCGCGCGGACCGCAGGAGATCATGAATGTCAGCCTTGCTCACCTCGTCCGCGGTGTACTTCGCGATCGTCTTTGCTGCCGGCTTCGTGTTCGGAACGGTCAGGGTGATCTGGTTGGTGCCGACGGTCGGTATCAGGGTCGCAGAACTCACGGAACTGCCGTTGATGCTCGTCGTGATCTTCTTCGCGGCACGTGAGGTCAATCGCCGATGGCTGGCAAAGCGCGATCAGCCTTCACGGCTCATGGTCGGCGTCACGGCGCTCGCGCTCATGCTCCTGGCAGAACTGATTTTTGCGGTGATGTTGCTGGATCTGACACCTCAGGAAGCGTTCGTGAATCGCGACCCGGTATCCGGGACCGGGTACTACCTGACTCTTTGCGTATTTGCGCTGATGCCCTGGCTTCTCGGCCGCGTCGGTCGACGCGGCGAGGAGCCGTGCCTCATGAAATGAACAGCCGCTACAAGTTCGGAGGAGGAGCACTCGCGGCAAGTGGCGTCCTGTTCGCGGTGCTCGCGTTCCTGAACTTCCAGACAGGTCCGCCGCCTTCCAACGGTGCCGCGATCCTTCTGTGGAGGGATTCGCAGGTGCTGATTCTGGACTTCGTCAGCGAGTTTTCGTTCTTCGCGACGGTGCTCCTGATTCCAGGAACGATCGCCTTGTATCAAGACCTCGTCGATGTCGATCGCGCCAAGGCAGCGACAGGTTGCGGAATCATCGCGGCGACGATCCCTGTCATGGCCGTCATGCTCGTCTTTCACGGGCGCCTCGTCTATCCCATATATGGCATGCGTGTCGAGACGCCGGAGGCCGCAGCGCTTGTGGTCATGATTTTCTATGGCGGCCAGCACGCCATCTATCTTCTTCTGGCCGTCGCGACGATTATCCTGAGCTTGGCGATGAGACGTGGCGCATACGCGAAGTGGATCGCATACCTTGGGTTTGCCACGGCCGCGCTCGACATTGTCGGATCCTATCCTTGGGCTATCGGACCCGTGCTGACCCTCGTCTGTGAGTTGTCATTTGCGGGATGGTTCGTTGCGGTAGGGTCGCAGCTGTTCAGGATGCGGTCACGATCCTGAGGTCAATCCGCTCTGCGAATCTCCTTGATGCCATAACCCAGGTGACGTCGCAGGAGCGTTCGCATCCTGGCCTCCGAGAAGGCGCCCGGCTGGTACGAGGTTCCGTTCGCCAAGGGCCACGCCAAGACGCCAACCGCGAACTTTCCGATCGGCCCCGAGGTCCTCTATTGGGCCCCCAAGCATGTGCAGTCGCTGTGGAATGCGAAGGAAATCTTCATCACCGAGAACGGCTGCGCCGGCGAAGACGTGCTCGCCGAAGACGGCAAGATCTACGACACCGATCGCGTCATGTTCATGCGCGCGTTCCTGACGCAGCTGCACCGCGCGACGGCGGAGGGTGTGCCGGTGAAGGGCCATTTCTACTGGAGCGCGATGGACAACCTTGAATGGACGGCAGGCTTCGGCAATCGGTACGGATCGTGTACGTGGACTTCAAGACGCAAACGCGCACGCCGAAGATGAGCGCGGCATTGTTCCGCGAAGTCGCGCGGCGGAACGCAGTCGTATAGCAGGCTCGATTACATCTAGACCGGCGGTTGTCGCGTCCATCTAACGAACGTATCGACGACGCGTTCGGTCGAGGGCGCAGCTAGCCGCGACATGCCGTGGGCGTGGAGCGCAGGCGAGGCCAGATCAGCACCCTGTCTTCAACTTGCAGCGCCACTCGATGGCGTAGCGTTTGCGTTTTCCGCAGGCAGCGGCGTCGCATGACGTCGCGCCCGGCACCAAGCCAACCACAGGCAGGAGCTCGATCATGGTGAGAAACAGATGGAAGCAGGCGGCCCTCGTCACCGCCGCACTGAATGTGCTCGTGGCTGCCGGCATCGCGGCGCAGGATAAAGTCGTGCACCCGCGCGCCGGCGTCGCCGGACAGTGGCGGGTGATCGGGCAGGTCAACGCCAACCTGACGGCCGATCACGACGAGATCATCGTTCGCGGGAACGATAACTTCCGGCGCATCAAGTTCAAGGTCACCGACGCGCCGCTCAACCTCCACCGTATGGTCGTCACGTACGACAACGGCGCGCCCGACAACATCGATGTGCGGTTCAAAATTCCTGAAAACGGCGAGAGCGGCGTCATCGACCTGCGCGGCGCTGGCCAACGGAGCATCCGCAAGATCGAGTTCTGGTACGACACCGCCGGCGCCGGGCGCGGCCGCGCCGACGTGACGGTGTTCGGCATGAAGTAGTTCGCCCAGAGGCGCGGCGCAGTGACGCTGAACACGAGGAGTGAATTGGCGACTGCAACTTCTCACGCCGAGATGACGCACATACCCACTGTCGTCGGCCCCAGATTCAGCCGCGTCCCCTTCTCGCTCTATATCCGGGCCTATTGGCCGCAACCTGCTGTGACTGACGGATCCTGGACACCGCCACCCGTGACGCCGGTGCAATGAGGGAACCATGGATGCCAGACAACTCATCGTGCTCGCCCTTCAGGTGAGCATCATCGGCACGGTCTTCAGCTTCGGTCTGAACACCACACACGCGGACTTCCGGTACCTGTTCGGTCGACCGGGTCTCCTGTTTCGATCGCTCCTCGCGGTGCTCGTCATCACACCGCTCATGGCGATCGTGCTGGTGCAGGTGTTCGAGTTCCAACGTGCGGCCGAAATCGCACTCGTCGCCCTGGCCATCTCTCCTCTGCCGCCACTGCTGCCGAGCAAGGAGTCCAAGGTCGTGGGCAACACCTCGTACGGTGTGGCGCTCATGGCCTTGCTCGCGTTGCTGGCCATCGTGACCGTGCCGCTTTCGGTCAAGGTCCTCGAGCAGGTCGTCGGACGGCCGCTCAACGTGCCGACAGCGGCGATCGCGCGGATGGTGTCGGTCGCGGTGCTTCTCCCGCTCCTGGTGGGCATGGCCGTGCGCACGCTGCGGCCCGCCGTCGCTGAGCGTATCGAGCCAGTCATTACGCTGGTGGCCAAGATCCTGTTGATCCTTGGCGCTGTCGCACTGTTTGCCGGAATGTGGCGCGCCATCCTCGGCGCGATCGGCGGCGGCGCCGTCGCCGCCATGCTCGTCTTTGTCGTCTTGGCACTGGCGATCGGCGATCTGCTCGGACAACCGGAGCGCGAGCACTCGATCGTGCTCGCGTTGTCGGCCGCGTCTCACCACCCCGCCATCGCGCTGTCGATTGCCTCGGCCAACGCTCCCAACGAACACTTCGCCGGCACGATCCTGTTGTACCTGCTCGTCAACCTGGTGGTCGGCGGGCTCTACATCGCGTGGCAGCACCGCAGCGCGCGCTCGTCGATCGTCTCCACGTGAGGCGTCTCTTTACTTGCGCAGCGATCGGAATCCCACGCGGATTTCTTCGGTCAGCAACTGCGGCTGCTCCCACGCGGCGAAATGACCGCCCTTCGGCAGCGCGTTGTAGTGGATCAACTCCGGATAAGCGCGCTCGGCCCAGCTTCGTGGCATCGGGTACAAGTCGTCGGGGAAGGAACTGACGGCCACCGGAATCTTCACGCCCTTCGGGGTGAAGAACCCGAGCTTGTGCTCCCAGTAGAGCCGGGCCGCGGACACTCCCGTGTTGGTGAGCCAGAACAGCGTGACGTTGTCGAGCACGTCATCGCGTGTGAGACCTTCGGCGACCCCGTTGAACGAGCGCGCAATGAGCTCGAGACTGCGCGCGTCGTGATCGATCATGAACGTCGCGAGCCCGACGGGTGAATCGGCGAGCCCGACGAGTGTTTGTGGTCGCGTGCCCATGTGGAAGGCGTAGTACACCTGCGTGTAGAAGAACGCCAATCGCTCGTACGCGCGCCGCTCTTCGTCTGACAAACCTGACGGCACCGGCTTGTTGGCGCTGGCGGCCGCGTCGATCTCGACAGGGACCGCATTCGGCATGTTCGTGTGAATGCCGATCAGTGCGGGGTCCCCCTGCGCGCCCATCAACTCGGTGACGATCGCGCCCCAGTCGCCGCCCTGCGCGACGAATTTCGTGTATCCCAGACGCTTCATCAGGACGATCCACGCACGCGCGATGTGCTGCGCATCCCACCCGGTGGCCGTGGGCTTGCCGGAGAATCCGTAGCCGGGCATCGACGGAATCACGATGTCGAACGCATCCGATGCGCTCTTGCCGTGCGCGGTGGGGTTGACGAGCGGGTCGATGATCTTCAACTGCTCGATGATTGAACCCGGCCATCCATGCGTCACGATGAGCGGCAAGGCATTGGGGTGCGTCGACCGCACGTGGATGAAATGAATATTGAGGCCGTCGATCTCGGTGATGAAGTTCGGCACGGCGTTGAGGCGAGCTTCAACTTTGCGCCAGTCGTATTCGGTCGCCCAGTAATGCGCCAGCTTCTGCACGGTTGCGAGCGGCACACCCTGCGTGAAGTCGTTGACCGTTTCCTTCTCGGGAAACCTCGTCGCCCTGATGCGTTGGCGCAGTTCAGCCAATTCGGTTTCCGGGACGTTGACACTGAACGGACGAATTGCTGTTGCCTCGGCCACATCGACGAGCTTTGCCATAACTGCCTCCTTGTGAGCGCACGCGGTCGGCCACGTGAGGTCAAGAGGTGTGCCTCGGGAAAGATCGAGGAATGGCGTTTGCGACTATCGATGACGTGGCCGGCTCGCCGCGCTATCTCGCGAGCATCCGATATAGCGCGGTGGGAGTTGATCCGACTGAAGAGGCTGCGCGGGCGGCGCCTACGGCTGGTTGGTCGACCAGCTGATGGTGCGGATGCGCCAGTCGTCTGAGTCGCGCGTGAGCACCATGAGTTGCGTGTTGATGTACTTCTCGGGATTGCCTTCGTCGTACTCCGCGCGGGAGATGACCCAGGCGGTATCGGCCCCGTGGAACGTGATGCGGAGTGGGCCTCTCACGGCCTTGACCTGATGTTCGAAGTCGATGTCCGCCGGAAGATGGTTCGCTTCGTACTCGGCGCGTGTTTCGATCTTGCCCGACTCCACGAACACCGCGTCAGGCGCGATAAGGTGCATCGCTGCCGCTTTATCGCCGGCGGTGATTGCGCCATAGAAAGCGGTCACGACTTTCGCGATGTCCTCCTCGCGTGGTGCTGGCGGTGATGGCGCCTTCGTGCACGCAGAGAGACATATCAGGAAGGCGGCCAGTCCGTAGTGACACACTCCAGCGACCGATTTTGTGGCGAACATGGAGCGTCAATCGTACGCACGGAGCCGCGACGATCGAACTGAAGACTTGATTAATTCTTGGTCAGAAACGCGACTCGCCAGCGCGCGAATCTTTACCGCTTCCCGTACTCCGTGAACACGTAATCTCTCGCCTTCGCTGTGGTGTGGCACGCGAACCCGCACTTGGCGTCGTTGCCCTGCGGCGGTGTGCCCGCGGTGGTGCCCGGCTTGAACGTGTCGGCCTTCGCGTCGTAGTCGAACACGGCATAGCCCCATCCGCCGCTGTCCGCGAACCGCTTGCTGTCCTTCACCATGAAGTCCACGTTCAGCAGATTGCCCGGCACCGACGTTTCTTCGAAGAACTCGTTCGGTTTCGGAATCCAGTGAATCTTTGCCATCTTGGCCCCGTCTGGGACAGGCTTCCCGTTGCCGGGAATGCCGGCCCGGTAGGCGTCCATCATCACGGGATTGCCAAGGATCACGGCGACCACCTTCTCGTTCCGACTAAAGGAGATCACTGGCCAGGTTTCGTATCCCCTGAACTCGGAGAACGCAAGTCCGCCCGGCACTTTCACGCTGTACTTGTCCTGGGCGGACGTCACCAGGCTGCCGAAGACGGCGAGCCACA
>Ga0310810_10002629_pt1 | contig 19354 bp, 15 predicted proteins | sample NCmetagenome_FD_207641 | JGI IMG/M metagenome (GOLD analysis project Ga0310810, IMG submission 207641) | Soil microbial communities from experimental microcosm in Duke University, North Carolina, United States - NC | ecosystem: Engineered > Artificial ecosystem > Soil microcosm > Unclassified ...
ATGCGCACGCGTTCCTTCAGAATCCACGCGGAGAGCGCAACGGTGATCAGCGGCGACGCGAACGTGATCGTCGTGACATCGACGATCGGCAGCCGCGCGAGCGCGGCGAAATTGAAGAACATGCCGACGACCGAGATCATGCCGCGACCGAAATGGCCGAAGGGGCGCGAGGTGCGGAACGCCGCGACTAGCTCGCCGCGCCACGCGTAGATCAGCATCACCGGGATGATCGCGAAGAACGAGCGGCAGAACACCACCTGCCCCACCGGCGTCACGTCGCTCACATAGCGCACGAAGGCCGACATCACGGAGAACATCAGCGCGGAGGTGAGCTTGAGCAGGACGGCTCTGGGGATGTTGGTTTGCATCGCGCGGGGATTCGGTGCCTCCGCCGTCATCATCCGCGAAAGCGGATGATCCAGTAAACACGGCGCGGGCGAAATAACTGCTGCCTGTGTGTACCGCTCCCCCGCCTTCGCCCCGCGTACGCGGGTCGCGGGGACGACGCCCCGCTATTTCTTCTCCGGCTTCTTCGGTCCTTCGACCGGCGGCAGCGACTTGATGTAAACCGCCATGGCGTGCCGGTCCGCAGGCGCAAGCTGCGAGGTGTTGCGGATCACCGGCGCCATGGCGCCGCCGATCGTATTCCCGTCCGGCGTGCCGCCCGTTTCGAGCAGATCGGCGATATCCTCCACCGAGTAATCACTCAGGGCCTTTTGCGTAATGTTCGGCACCCATCCCTCGCCCTCCGGATTGGGACCTCCGGCAAAGCGCTGCGACTCGATAATGGCGCCGAGCGCGTTGCGCGGCGAATGACATTCGGCGCAGTGGCCAGGGCCGTTCACCAGATATTCGCCGCGCCGCCACGACGAGGCCGAGTCGATCTCCTCCGTCCTGGTGTCGCGGAAGAACAGCAATTTCCATCCGCCGACAAGGCGCCGCACATTGAACGGAAACGGCACGTCGTGATCGCGCACGCGCCCCTGCACCGCCGGCAGCGTTTTCACAAAGGCGAAGAGATCGCGCACATCCTCGATGCGCATGCGCTGATACGAGGTATAGGGAAACGCCGGGAAATAATGTGCGCCGTCGGGTGACGTGCCCTTGGTCACGGCGGTGACGAAGTCCGCCTCGGTCCACCTGCCGATGCCGTCATTCGGGTCGGGCGAGATGTTCGGAACGTAGAAAGTGCCGAAGGGCGATTTGAGGGGGAGCCCGCCGCCGAGCCGCGTCTTGTCGTCCTGCCCCGGCGTCGCATGGCAGGAGGTGCAGCCGCCCGCGAAAAACATCTCCTTGCCGTTCGCGAAGTCAACCGTGTGGCTACCGAGCGCGCTCGCCGGCACTGTTGCCGGGATGGTGAGGAGCCAGAAAGCCGCGAGTCCGAGCACGGCCGCAGCAATCGCGGCGAACAACAGCTTCCGGAGCATCGCGTCCGCCTTTCGCCCCAAACGAACGCTATTGATTCCGCACCTGATAGGCTTCGTGGCAGCTGTCGCAGTTTTGATTGATGTTGGTGACGATGGTTTTCAGACTGTCGAGGTCCTTCGCCTTGCCACGACTTTCCTTGATGCTCTGGGTGAGCTTCGCAAGCTTCGCTTCGAAATCCGGCTTGTTGTCCCAGATCTTCAGGGACGAACTGTACTTGGCATTGGGGTTCTTGGGCGGCTTCGAATTGGGCGGCCACAGCGGTGGCAATTGCACTACGATCTCTTCCATCTTGGCGAAACCCGCTTCCGCCTTCTGGGGATCGAAAGGCTCCCGTTCCTTCATCATCCGGTAGGGGGACGCGAAGCCATCCTTCCACATGGAGGCCATGAGGGAGTTGCGCTGCTTGATGATCGGCTCGGACTGCGCCGCAACCGCGGTAATGCCAATCACAATGGCGGCCGTCGCCAGCACAGTACGGATCATACTTTTTCCCCTTATGGACAGGTTCCAACGGGAATGAACGTGTTCGCACGTTGTTTATTCCGTAACAGGGAGTTCGTGACGAGAAACCGCGCAATCACAATCGGGTGAAAATGACGTGAGAGGGGACTATCTGTGGTCGTTTGCCGCACCCTTCTCCCGGAGACCCGGTAAGATTGGGTGCGCGACGGCCGACTCGCCGGCCGCGAATTTGGGGGGACGCCATCATGGATACGCTTGAAGCCCGGCTGAATCAGTTTCAGCCGCAGATGCTCAGCATCTTTCGCATCGTGTTCGGGCTGTTGATCCTACAGCACGGCTGCTCGAAATGGTTCGGATTTCCAATTCCGGGGCCCGCCAGCATCCAGCTGATGACCATGGTGGGGATTGCCGGCGTCATTGAACTGATCGCCGGCACGCTCGTCACGGTCGGATTGTTTACGCGCTATGCCGCGTTCTTCATCGCAGGGCACACCGCGGTCGGGTACTGGACGGTCCATTTCCCGCGCGGCTGGACGCCGATCGGCAACAACGGGGGCCTGATCGTCGCGTACTGTTTTGCTTTCCTGCTTCTCGTGTTCTACGGCGGCGGGCCGTGGAGCCTCGACGCGATGCTGCGCAAGAAGACCTGACAAGCAGCAGCTGATTGACCAGAGAGCGCAAACGCTCTCTGGCGTCACTCGGCCGGATGCGGTGCGGCGGCAGGTCCGGGACCCGATCAGATGCCCGTCGCAAACCGCGCCATGATGACGATGATGACGATCTGCATCACGCCTTGCGCCGCGACCGCGAAGAAGAAGCTCTGCATCATGCGCGCGATCCGGCCGTAGTCGGGACTGGGCTTCTGCAATTCGAAGCAGACACGCAAGTTGGTCGGCAGCAGATAGCCCATCCCCTGCACGGTCATCGCAACGACGAGCGCGAGCGCGGCCGCGACCCAGCCGTATTCTGGCCACGGCAGCTCGGTGAAGCCGCGCGCCTGCGCGAGATACCAGCCGGTCGTGCCGGTGATGATGGCAAGCGTCGGCATCAGGAACAGCGTGCGCGGCGTGAGCCGCAGCAGGACCGCGCGGCGCGCCTGCGGTTCGACCCGACGCAGGATCGGACCGAGCACGAAGCCCATGAACAGGTCGATGCCGGTCCACAAGAGGCCGCAAAAGACGTGCACCCAATTCAGGAACCAGAGGCTGCCGCTGGCGATCGCGGCGACCATCACGGCGAACGCGACCGCCACGAACCAGAAGTAATGCAGGCGGATCAGGCTTTGCGGCTCAGCGGCCGTTATCGTGGTCATGCGGCTACTCCGCGGGATGGGGTGCTGCCGCGGGTCTTACGCGCGAGCCGAGGCCCGCAATCCAGCGGCACACCACGTAGAACACCGGCGTGAAGATCAGCCCGAACGCAGTCACGCCGATCATGCCGGAGAACACCGCGGTGCCGAGTGCCTGACGCAGCTCCGCACCCGCGCCGATCGCGGTCACCAGCGGGGACACGCCGAGGACGAACGCGAGCGACGTCATGATGATCGGGCGCAGCCGTAGGCGCGCCGCCTCGATCGCCGCCTCGAAACGATTGCGGCCCCGATCCTCGAGCTGCTTGGCGAACTCCACGATCAGGATCGCGTTCTTCGCGGCGAGCGCGATCAGCACGATGAAGCCGACCTGGGTGAGGATGTTGTTGTCCTGCCCGCGCAGGATCACGCCCAGAATTGCGGCGACCAAGCACATCGGCACGATCAGGATGACGGCAAGCGGCAGGGTGAGGCTTTCGTACTGCGCCGCCAGCACCAGAAAGACGAACACCACGCCGAGCACGAACGCGAACATCGCGGTATCGCCGGCGCGGATCTGCTGGAAGGCGAGCGTCGTCCACTCGGTGGCGAAGCCCGGGGGCAGTGTCTGCGCCGCGAGCTGCTGCATGATCTGGATCGCCTGCCCTTGGCTGTAGCCGGGCGCGGCATTCCCATCGAGTTCGGCCGCCGGATAGATGTTGTAGCGCGGCACGCGATAGGGGCCGGAGATGTCGCGCACCGTGGTGAACGAGCCGAGCGGCACGGTCTCGCCGAGGGAATTGCGCACGCGCAGCTGCAGCACGTCCCTGGGCTCGAGACGATACTTCGCGTCCGCCTGCGCCTGGACGCGGAAGGTGCGGCCGAACAGGTTGAAGTCGTTGACGTAGGCCGAGCCGAGGTAGATCTGCAGCGTCGAGAACACATCGGCGACGTTGATGCCGAGGAGCTGCGCCTTGGTGCGGTCGATATCGAGATAGAGCTGCGGCGTCGAGGTCTCGAACAGCGAGAACACCTGCTGCACGCCGGCCGTTTGCCCAGCGCGGCCCATCATCGCGCCGACCGCCTGCTGCAAGGCCTGCAGGCCCGCGCCGCCGCGGTCCTCGACCATCATGCGGAAGCCGCCCGCGTTGCCGATGCCGGAGACCGGAGGCGGCAGCACCACGACGACAAACGCGTCCTGGATCACGGAAAGCTTCTGGATCAGCGTTCGCTGAAGCGCCGGCCCGGATTTTGCCGGGTCCCTGGCGCGCTCCTCGAACGGATCGAGCACGATGAACATCGCGCCGGCGTTCGGCGCGTTGGTGAATGTCGCGCCCGAGAAGCCGACCACATTGACCGCGTGCGCGACACCCGGCGTCGCCAGCACGATGTCGGCGGCACGCCGCATCACCGCGTCGGTACGCTGCAGCGAAGCACCCGGCGGCAGTTGCGAGGCCAAAATCAGGATGCCGCGGTCGATCTGCGGGATGAATCCGCGCGGCGTTCTGTTGAATTCCGTCAGTCCGCCGCCGATGATCACCAGATAGGCCAGCACCATCACGACCGCATGCCGCACCACCTTGCGGGTGACCCAGCCGTAGCCGTTCGCAAACGCCTCGAAGCCGCGATTGAAGATACGAAAGAAGCCGTGGATCGGCTTCTCCCACCACGCGTCCCGATGCTCGGGGTCGTGGCGCTTGAGCAGGAGAGCGCACATCGCCGGCGAGAGCGTCAGCGACACGATCAGCGAGATGACCGTCGCGCTCGCGATGGTGAGCGCGAACTGGCGGTAGAACTGACCCGAGATGCCGGTGATGAAGGTCGCCGGCACGAACACCGCGCAGAGCACCAGTGCGATGGAGATCAGCGCCGTGCCGACCTCGTCCATGGTGCGGCGCGCCGCGTCGCGCGGTGACAGGCCGGCAGCGATGTTGCGCTCGACGTTCTCGACCACGACGATCGCATCATCCACCACAATGCCGATGGCAAGCACGAGACCGAACAGCGAAAGATTGTTCAGCGAAAAACTGAACAGGCTCATGATGAAGAAGGTCCCGATGAGCGAGATCGGGATCGCGAGCAGCGGAATGACCGCGGCGCGCCAGGTCTGCAGGAACAGGATAATGACGATGACGACAAGCAGCACCGCCTCGAAGATGGTTTCGACGACCGCACGCACCGATTGCTGGATGAATTGCGTCGGATTGTAGAACAGCCCGTACTGGAGTCCGGAGGGGAAGCCCTTGGAAAGCTCCTCCACCGTGCGGACGATATTGTCCCCCGTGGTCAGCGCGTTAGAGCCCGGCCGCTGGAACACCGCGAGCGCGACGGAATCGTACCGATCGAGATACGAGTTTGATGAATAATCCTGCGCAATCAGCTCGACGCGCGCGACATCGCGCAGCTTCACCACCGCATTCGCGGTCTGTTTCACCACGATGTTGCGGAATTCTTCCGGGTCGGAGAGGCGCCCGAGCGTGCGCACTGCGATCTGGAACGCAAGCTGGTCCGGCACCGGCGGCTGATTGAGCACGCCGGACGCCACCTGGATGTTCTGTGCAGCGAGCGCCTGCGTGACGTCCGACGCGGTCAGATTGAGCGATTGCAGCCGGTTCGGATCGAGCCAGATCTGCATCGCGTAGTCGCGGCTGCCGAACACCGTGATCGAGCCGACGCCGTCGACGCGGGTGAGCACGTCCTTGATCTGGATGTTGGCGTAATTGGAAATGAACAGCGCGTCGCGTGACTTGTCAGGCGAGAACAGGCTCACCACCATCAGGATGTCGGGCGAGCTCTTGGTGACGACCACACCGATCTGCTGCACCTGGACGGGCAAGCGCGGCTGCGCGATCGCGACCCGGTTCTGCACCTGCACCTGCGCTGTGTCGAGGTTGGTGCCGAGATCGAACGTGACCGCGATGGAAAAGCGCCCGTCGGCGGTCGAATTCGAGGAGATGTAGAGCATCCCCTCGACACCGTTGATCTGCTGCTCGATCGGTGCGACCACCGTTTCGGCGACCGTTTCGGCGCTGGCGCCAGGATACTGTCCGGTCACGTTGATGATCGGCGGCGCGATCTCCGGATACTGCGCGACCGGCAGCCGCGTGTAGGCGACGCCACCCAGAATGATGATCACGATCGCGATCACCGAAGCAAAGATCGGCCGGTCGATGAAGAAGTGCGAGATCTTCATGACGCAGGCCTTCTGCGCATGATCTCGTCGGAAAAACGCTTCACACGTTCCGGGATCATGCGCCGCTAGCTCTTGGCCTGCGGGGCCGGTGCGGCGGCAGGCGGCTCGGCGCCCTGCTCCTGCGGCGTGACCTTGACGTTGGGGCGGATGCGCGCAAGCCCGTTCACTACCACCCGATCATCCGCAGAGAGCCCCTCCTTGATGACACGCAGGCCCTTTCCGACCAGATGACCGAGCGTGACGTATTTCTGCCGCACCGTGTTCTCGGCATCGACCACCATCACGTACTTGCGCACCTGTTCGCTGGCGATGGCGACGTCGGGCACCAGCAGCGCCTCGTACGGCACCGAGCCGGGCACGCGGACCCGTCCAAACATTCCCGGCGTGAACAGGCCTTTCGCATTGGGAACCAAGGCGCGGCCACGGATCGTGCCGCTCGCGCGCTCGATCACATTGTCGACGAAATCCATCCGTCCCTTGTGGGTGAAATCCTGCTCGTCGATCAGCCTGATTGCGACCTCCATGCCGGACGCGCCGCTGGGGTCCTTGACCTCGATGCCGAGGCGCTCATAGCGCAGGAACGAGGACTCATCGAAAGTGAACTCGAAGCGGATCGGGTCGGTCGACACGATGGTGGCGAGCAGCGTGGTGCTGCCGCCGGTCCCGCCGGTCACCAGATTGCCCTCGGAAACACGCCGGTCGCCGATGCGGCCGGAAACGGGCGCCTTCAACTCGGTGAACTGCAGGTCGAGCTCGGCCTGCCGCACCGCCGCCTCCTGGGCCGCGACGGAAGCCTCCGCGACACTTTTCGCCTGGGTGCGCTGGTCGAAGGTCTGCTCCGTGATGGTGCGATCGCGCACGAGCTGCGAGGCACGCGCGAGATCGCTCGATGCAAAGGCGAGGTTGGCGCGCGCCTGAGCAAGGTTGGCGCGGGCCTGCGCCGCCGTCGCCTCGAACGGACGTTTGTCGATGGTGAACAGGAGATCGCCCTGCTTGACGAGCTGACCGTCCTTGAAGTGGACCTTGTCGAGATAGCCCGAGACCCGCGCCCGCACCTCGACCATGTCGACCGCGAGAAAGCGGCCGACGTATTCGTCGTAGTCGGTCACGGTCTGCTTCACCGGCTTTGCCACCGTGACAGCCGGCGGAGGCGCCGCCGCCTGTTTCGGGGCACCCTGCCCGCAGCCCGCGAGGAGAGGCGCAAGCCCAAGCAGGAATGGCGCAAGGCGCGTCAGGTTGGGAGTCATCGAGTCACTTAACCCCGAATGCGGGTCACCTTATAGACCGCGGGCCCCCGGTCCCGGCGGATATCACGGAATCGTGGCCGCATCGCCCGCGAAGCCCTGCTCTTTCGCCGCCGCGACCGGCACCCCATATCTGCCAAAGAATCGCAAGTCCACACCCCGAAAACCCAGATGTTCGATACGATTGATTTCGTGCTCGACGAGCACGCGAGCGCACCCGCGTCGCTCGGCCCGACCCCGGTGCCGGAGGACGGCGCGCTCCTCGATGCCTATTCGCGAGCGATCACCGATGTGGTCGAGCGCGTTGGCCCCGCGGTGGTCCGGATCGACGTGTTTCACGGCACGAGCGCGCGCCGCGCCGGCTCCGGCTCGGGCGTCATCGTGGCGCCGGACGGTCTGGTGCTGACCAACAGCCACGTGGTCGGCGCCGCCGCGCGCGTCGAGCTGATGACCACCGAGGGACGCAATCTCATGGCGCGCGTCGTCGGGAACGATCCCGATACCGATCTCGCGCTGTTGCGCGTCGATGACCCCGTGACCCTGCCGGCCGCCAGGCTGGGCGATTCGAAGAAGCTGCGGCGCGGCCAGCTCGTGGTCGCGATCGGCAACCCACTGGGCTTTGAATCGACCGTGACCGCGGGCGTCGTCTCGGCGCTCGGGCGCTCATTGCGCGCGCAAAGCGGGCGGCTGATCGACGACGTGATCCAGACCGATGCGGCGCTGAACCCGGGCAACTCGGGCGGCCCGCTTGTCTCCTCGCATAGCGAGGTGATCGGCGTGAACACCGCGCTGATCCAGGGGGCGCAGGGCATCTGCTTCGCGGTGGCATCAAATACCGCGAACTTCGTCCTTGGCGAGCTGGTACGGCACGGGCGCGTCCGGCGTGCCTACATCGGCATCTCGGCGCAGCAGATCACCATTCCACGGCGGATGCAGCTTGTGGCGGGGCTTATGCAAGGCACCGCGGCAGCCATTACGGCCTCCGAGCCCGGCAGCCCCGCCAAGGGCGCTGGCCTGCTCTCGGGTGACATGATCGTGCGCCTCGATGGCGAGCCGGTGACCGGCGCGGACGACCTGATCCGGCTCCTCACCGGCGAGCGGATCGGCAAGGCGGTCGAGATCGAGGTGCTCCGCCTCGGCAAGCCGCGGACGTTCACTCTGGTGCCGGAAGAACGGAAGCGGGCGTGACCTCGCGCGGCGTGCGCCAGAACGAGGCGAGCCACGCCTTGCCGAACAGGCCGAGGATCGCGGCGCCATAGACGAGCGCGCCAATGAAGGCGAGCAGCAGCAGCGCGAGCCAGGTGTGCCGGCCCGGGAATCCCGCCGTCATCGCCAGCACCGGCCATTGCGCGATCCACAGCGCCACGAACAGCGCTATCCCGGCGAGGATGAGCTTGAGAACGGCGCGCTTGAATACGGCATCGAAGCTCATGAGGCCGGCGCGCAAGCCAAACCAGAGGATCAGGCCGAAATTGATCCACGCGCCGATCGAGGTCGCGAGCGCGAGGCCCACCTGCGCGAGCGCGGTGAAGTAGAGAAACACGATCTTGAAGATGATGTTGATCGCCGCAGCCGAAAGCGCGGCCTTCACCGGCGTCGCAGTGTCCCCACGCGCCAGAAAGGTCGCCGTCACGCTGCGCATCAGCACGAACGGGATGAGGCCGATGGTGTAGGCGGCAAGCGTCATCGCGGCGGCTGACGCGTCCTCGGCGGTGAACCGTCCGTGCATGAAGAGCGCGCGCATGATCAGGTCGGGCACAATGAGAAACGCCGCGACGCACGGGATCGCCAGCAACAGCGTGAACTCGATCGCGCGCTCTTGCGCGATGCGCGCGCCCTCCTCATCGCTCGCCGCGATGCGCCGTGCCATCTCGGGCAGCAGCACGGTGCCGACCGCGATCCCGATCACCCCGCCCGGCAACTGGTAGAGCCGGTCCGCATAGTAGAGCGCGGAGAGCGCACCGGCGGCGAGGAAGCTTGCGATGATCGTGTCGGCGAACAGCGCAAGCTGCACGCCCGCCGACCCGACGGTCGCGGGGCCGAGCGCCTTGAAGAAGCGCTTCACGTCGTCGTCGAGAACCGGCTTGCGCAGCGCGGTCATCACGTCGGCGCGCAACGCCGCGCCGCCAACCAGCAACACCTCCAGCACGCCGGCAATGAGAACGCCCCAGGCCGCCGCATGGCCGGGGGTCGGGAAGAACGCCGCGGTGGCGAGCGTCGCCACCATGGTGAGGTTGAGCAGGATCGGCGCGGATGCGGCCGCCGCGAAGCGCTCGAGCGAGTTGAGGATGCCGGAGAACAACGTCACCAGCGTCATCAGCAAGAGATACGGGAAGGTGATGCGGGTGAGCGTGATCGCGAGCGGAAAGCGCGTCGCATCGTCGCGAAAACCCGGCGCCAGCAGTTCGATCACTGCTGGCGTGAAGGCGAGCGCGAGCGCGAGCAGCACGATCTGGCTGATCAGCAGCAGTGTGAAGATGCGGTCGCCGAACAGCCGCGCGGCATCCGCGCCACCTTGCGTGCGGATGCGCGCGTAGGCCGGCACGAAGGCCGCCGCGAACGCGCCCTCGGCAAAGATCGCGCGGAAATGGTTGGGGAGGCGGAACGCGACAAGGAACGCATCCGCGACCGGCCCGGCGCCGAGCACGGCTGCCATCACGATGTCGCGCACGAAACCGGTCACGCGCGAGAGGAGCGTGAGGCCGCCGACGGTGAGGATGCGGTTGATCACGGAATGTCGTCATCATCCGCGAAAGCGGATGATCCAGTAATCACGGCGCTCTCGTGGGGCACGGGAAGGCCTTGAATGAGAATCGGTGGCTACTGGATGCCCCGCCTTCGCGGGGCATGACAAGCCCTACCGCAGCGCCCCGCGTACCGCGGTGATGATCCGGTCCTGGGTCGCCTCATCGAGATAGGCATGCATCGGCAGGCTGATGACCTCACCGGCGAGCTTTTCCGTCACCGCGAGCCCGCCATCCGTGACCGGATAATCACGATAGGCGCCCTGCCGGTGCGAGGGCACCGGATAGTATTGCGCGGTCGGAATGCCCTGGGCGCGCAAAGTCGCGGCAAGCGCATCGCGCCGCCCCCCGGAAACCCGGATCGTGTACTGCGCCCAGACGCAGGTATGCTCATTGGAGAGATGCGGCACGGTGACCACATCGGCGAGCGCGGCATTGTAGCGCCGTGCGATGCGCTCGCGCGCAACGATCTCCTCGGGGAAGATCTTCAGCTTCTCGATCAGCACCGCGGCCTGGATGGTGTCGAGCCGCCCGGTCATGCCGATGCGCACGTTGTCGTAGCGGTCAGTGCCCTGGCCGTGATTGCGCAAGCTTCGAAGCGTCTCGGCAAGCGCGTCGTCATCGGTGAAGACAGCGCCGCCGTCGCCGTAGCAGCCGAGCGGCTTTGCCGGGAAGAAGCTGGTGGTGGTTGCCGGCGCGAGGGTGCCGAGCTTGCGGCCTTTCGCGGCCGCGCCGAATGCCTGCGCGGCATCATCGATCACGTAAAGGCCGAGCTTCCCGGCCACCGGATTGATCGCCTCGTAGTCGGCCGGAAGCCCGAACAGGTCGACCGTCATCAGCGCCTTCGGGGCAAGCCCTGCCCGTTTTGCAGCCATGACCGCGCGCTCGATCCCGGCCGGATCGATGTTGAATGTCTTCTCGTCGACTTCGCAGAACACCGGCGTCGCACCAACCAGCGCCACCGCCTCGGGCGAGGCCGCATAGGTGAATGACGGGCAGATCACCGCATCGCCGCGCCCGATCCCCTTCGCCATCAGCACCAGAACCAGCGCGTCGGTCCCGCTGGCCACGCCGATCGCGTGCCGCGCGCCGCAGAAGTCCGCAAGTGCACGCTCAAGCTCGCCGATTTCAGGCCCATTGATGAACTGGCAATGCTCGGTGACGCGCGCAATCGCATCATCGATCCGCTTGCCGAGGCGGCGGCGCTGTGCCGCCACGTCGATGAACGGAACCGAATCGATGCGGGCGTGCTGGTTCATCACGAATCCGAAAGGGCTTTGGCTCAGCCCGCGACTTTGCGCGGCTTGCGTGGCGCGATGGGCAGGCCGCCTTGCAGGCAGCGCATCGCGATTTCGAGGCTTGCCACGCCCTCCGCTCCGGTCACGGCGGCAGGCTCACCGTTGCGGATCGCCTTGACGAAGGCGATCAGCTCGGAGCGCAGCGGCTCGGCGTGCCCGGCGGAGAGATGGCGCATCGAGTAGCTTCCGTCCGGCTGGAAGCCGAAGCATTCGGTCACCTGCCGTGTGAGCAGGTCGCCGATCAGGTATTTCTTGCGGGTTGCGATGTGCACCGTGCGTGTCTTGAACGGGGTCAGCCAGTTGGTGTTGATCTGCGCCAGCACGCCGGATGCGGTGCGGAACTGGAGCAGCGCGATGTCCTCGCGCTCGGCGACCGCGCTTTTGACCTGCGGCTGCACCTCGGTGATTTCCGAATCCGTGAAATAGCGGATCAAGTCGATGTCATGCACGGCGAGATCGATCACCACGCCGACGTTCGACATGCGCGGTGGGAACGGTCCGACCCGCGTGATCGAAATCGAGAGAATGTCCTCGCCCTTGATCGCGTCCTTGATGACCTGCACGGCGGGATTAAAGCGCTCCACATGCCCGACCATCAGCGTGACGCCGGCGCGCTCTGCGGCGGCGACGATGGCGCGGCCTTCCTCGATGTTGGAGCCGATCGGCTTTTCCACCAGCACATGCACGCCGGCCTTGATGCAGGTGAGCGCGATGTCGTGATGGAGCTGTGTCGGCGCCGCGATCACCGCGGCATCGACCCCGAGCCTGATCAGGTCCTCGACATCGTCGCAGACCTCGCAGCCGACGACTTGCGCCAGCAATTCGCGATGCGAGGCGGTGGGATCCGCGATGCCGACGAGTTTGACGCCGGACAGGTCGGCGAGCACACGGGCATGGTTGCTGCCCATGATCCCGACCCCGACAACGCCCAGCCGGACGTCCTTGGCGGCACCCTGCATGTACCCGTGCAATCCCCGAATTTGCCGTGAGGCTGTCCCCTCACAGCGTCCCGTTTCACCCTGGATACGCTCCTAGCATGCCGCTCCGGGGCTGGCGACCGAATGCCGCAACTAGCCCCCAACACGTTTTGAATCAACAGATTACAGGCGGAACCCGGCATAGACAGTCCCGACCGCATGGCGCACCGCGGCCTCGGTGAACAGCGCCGCAAACCGCGCATGTGCGGCGTTGCCGAGCCGCGCCCGCAGCTCCGCGTCGTCGGCCAGCTCGACCAGCGCGCGCGCGGCAGCCTCGGTGTCCCGCAAGGGAACCAGGATGCCTTCGTGCCGGTCGCGTACCAGATCGCGGCAACCGGGCGAATCGGTGGTGACGATCGGCCGCCCGCTCGCCGCAGCCTCGATCAGGCTACGCGGAACGCCCTCGCGATACCAGGTGAGCAGCATCGCGACATGATGCGTGCGCCACACTTCCGCAACGTCGCGCGTCGATCCGTGCCAGCGGATGCCGGGCTCCTCCGACCATTTGAGCAACTCGGCCTCGCTGCAGGAGCGGCGGTTCGAGGGATCAGGCGCGCCATAGAGATCGAGCTCGACCGCCGCGCCAAGCGCACGCGCGCGGCGCACGGCGTCGACCGCATCACCAATCCCCTTTGCCTCGATCATGCGCGCCACCACCGCGACCTTCAGCGGAAGATCGGGAGGATCGGGCGAAGGCTGGAATTCCTCGGGCGCCACCCCGGCGCCCGGCACGATGGTGACGGCCGGTGAATTCAAGAGCCCGAATTCGCGCGGATCGTCGGTGTTCTCGAAAAGATAGTGCGTGTTCTTGCCGCGCAGCCATCGCCCGATAACGAAGCGCAGCAGTACGCGCGCGAACCGATTGAACGCCGTTTCCTCGCTCCACAGCAGTCCGAGCCCCGTGGGCGCGAGCACCAGGCGCCTCGCGCCGCCTGCTCTCGCCGCGAGGCCGCCGATCGCCACCATGCGCAACGCAATGCAGTGCACGATGTCGGGCCGTTCGGCCCGGACGATCCGCGCGATGCGGAAAAAGCCGCGCAGCGCCTCCAGCAGGCCGAGGCTGCGCCGCTCATTTTCGAGCGGGACGACCCGGATGCCTTCCGATTCGATGCGCGCGGCATGATCGCGCACGCGGGTTGCGACAACGACCTCGAAGCCGGCCGCACGCGCGGTGCGGGCCATCGGCAGGAAATGTGAGACGAAAAACCAGTCTTCGGTGATCAGATAAAGAAGTTTGGGCATCAGCACACGGTGCATCGACAACGGCCCGCTTTAGCCTAAAACTCGCAGGGTGGCGATGGAGAGGCATCGTGGGGGACGCCGCAATCGAAAACTGGCAGGCGCTCGTTCTCGTGTTCGGCGTTGCCGTGTTCGTGAGCGCCGGACTGATTGTCGTGCTCCACCCAGCGTTTGCCCGCTATGCCATGGCGCGTCCGAACGCGCGATCCTCCCACACGGTGCCGACACCCCAGGGCGGCGGTATCGCGGTCGTCGCAGCAACGCTCATTGCCGCCTGGCTCGGCGTGGTGATGACCGGCTCGGGCGCGCTCACGCCGGAATGGCTGGCGCTGACCATCTCAACTCTCGTGCTCGCACTGACCGGCGCGGTTGACGACGTTCGCGGGCTTGCGGCCTGGCCGCGCCTGTTCATCCAGATCTTCGCCGTCGGGCTCGTCATCGCCGCCTTGCCCAGTGATTTCAGCGTGGTGCCGCAACTCCCATGGCCGCTCGAACGCGCGGTGCTTCTGCTCGGCGGCGTCTGGTTCGTGAATCTCGTCAACTTCATGGACGGCCTCGACTGGATAACCGTCGCGGAGGCGGTGCCAGTGACCGCGGGTGTCGCATTGCTCGGCGTTGCCGGTGCAGCCGCGCCCAGCACAGTGGTGGTCGCCATCGCGCTCCTCGGCGCGATCATCGGGTTCGCGCCGTTCAACCGACCGGTCGCGCGGCTATTTCTAGGCGACGTCGGAAGCCTGCCCATCGGCCTGCTGCTCGGCTGGCTGATGCTGATGCTCACCGGGCGGGACAATCTCGCGGCCGCAATCCTGCTGCCGCTCTACTATCTCGCGGACGCCACCATCACGCTCGGACGGCGCATCGTCCGGCGCGAGCCCATCTGGCAGGCGCATCGGTCCCACTTCTATCAGCGCGCGACCGATGGCGGCTTCTCCGTCGAGGAAATCGTCGTGCGCGTGTTCGTGCTCAACGTAGCGCTTGCCGGACTCGCCGTGATCACCGCGATCGAGCCCGATTGGCGCGTCGATCTGGTAACCAGCGCGCTCGGCGGCGCGCTGGTCGCTTGGTTGCTGCTCACCTTTGAGCGGGGCAAGCGGTGAGGGTCCTCGTCACCGGCGCTTCCGGCTTCATCGGTGCGCCTCTGACCGCAGCGATCGCGGCAGCAGGGCATCAGGTGCGCGCCGCAGTGCGCGACCGCCGGCGGCGCACGTTTCCGGCCGGCGTTGAGATTGCGCTGCTGCCGGACCTTGCAGGCGCAATCGACTGGACGCCGCTCGTCTCTGGCATGGATGCGATCGTCCACCTTGCCGGCATCGCACATGTGGGCCCGGAGATTCCCGACGCGATGTACGATCGGGTGAACCATCTCGCGACCGCCGCGCTGGCAAAAGCGGCCGCGATGGCCGGCGTGCGCCGGTTCGTCTTCATGTCGTCGACCCGCGCCCAGGCTGGCACGGCGTCAAGCGAACCCCTCACCGAGGCCGCCGATCCACATCCGAGCGATGCCTATGGCCGTTCCAAGCTCGCTGGCGAAGCCGCCGTCCGCGCATCCGGCGTGTCTTACACGATCCTGCGTTCTGCGCTGGTTTATGGCCCGGATCCAAAGGGCAATGTCGCGAACCTGTTGCGCCTCGCCGCAAGCCCCCTCCCCCTGCCCTTCGGCGCGTTTTCCAACCACCGATCATTGCTCGCAGTCGATAACCTGATCGCGGCGGTGCGCTTCGCGCTGGAAGACCGGCGCGCCCACAACGAGACGTTTCTGGTCGCCGACCCCGACGCGATCAGCGTTGCTGAACTCGTGGCCGCGTTGCGCACGGCAGCCGGGCGCAAGCCTTGGCTTGTTCCGGTCCCGCCCGCGGTGCTTTCCGGCTTGCTCGGCCTCGTCGGCAAGCGTGACATCGCCGAGCGCCTCGCCGGCACGCTCATCGCCGAGCCGACAAAATTGCTGGCAGCCGGCTGGCGACCGGTCACCGACACCCGGAGGGCACTCGCCGCAATGGTTCAGGCCGCTTCGCCGCGGAAGTCCGGCACCGCGTCGCGCAGCACGCCGTAGATCACCGAGCGATCGTTGCGCGCCAACCCCTGCTCCAGCGTTGCAAGCCAACGCTTCATCGCATCGACCGACGGGCTCGTCGGCTTCGCCGCCACGATGCCGGCGATGCCGATCTCTACGGTCGGCTCGTTGTGCGCGAAGAGAATTTCATGCAGCCGCTCGCCCGGCCGCACGCCGGTGAACGTGATCTCGATATCGCGTCCGGGTTCGAGGCCGGAAAGCGCGATCATGCGCTCCGCGAGTTCGAGGATCTTAACCTGCTGGCCCATGTTGAGCACATAGACCGACACATCGGTGCGTTGGCTCGAGAGGGCGTGGCTTGCCGCCGTCACGACGAGATCGCATGCCTCACGGATGGTCATGAAGTAGCGCACCATGTCGGGGTGCGTGACCGTGACCGGCCCGCCGGCCTCGATCTGCGCCTTGAACTTCGGCACCACCGAGCCGTTCGAAGCGAGCACATTGCCGAAACGCACGGCGATGAGGCGCATCGCCGGACGCCCGGACGCAGCGCGGCGCACGAAGTCGGCATCCAGCGCCTGCGCGTACATCTCCGCGAGCCGCTTGGTCGCGCCGAGCACCGACACCGGCTCGATCGCCTTGTCGGTCGAGATCATGACCATCGCGCCCGCGCCGGCCGCAACCGCCGCATCGACGACGTTCACCGAGCCGAGCACATTCGTCTTGATGCCTTCGCCCCAATCGCGCTCGAGCAGCGGCACGTGCTTGAGAGCTGCGGCATGAAAGACGACATCAGGCCTGAAATCAGCAAACACGCGCATGATGCGCTCGCGGTCGCGCACATCCGCAATGCGGCCGTCGATCTCAGCTGCGGTGCCCTTGGCGCGCAGCGCTTCGAGAACGGTGTGCAGCGCGACCTCGGAATGCTCCGCCACGAGCAGCCGCGCAGCCCCGAATGTCACCACCCGATCGCAGATCTCGGCCCCGATCGAGCCGCCGCCGCCGGTCACCAGGACCGACTTGCCACGGACGACGCCCTCCAGCCGGTGATAGTCGATCGTCACGCTGTCGCGCAGCAGCAGGTCCTCGACCGCGATCGGCGCAAGTTGCACCGCCTCGCCGCCTTCGGAGAGCACCGGCAGCCGGCTCGTCTGCAGACCCAGGCGCCGCGCGCGCATCAGGGTCGCCTCCGGCGCCGCCTCCGAGACCAGCGCGGAGGGCGTGAAGATCAGCCGCATGATGTGCGTGCCGCGCACCTCGCTGTCGCGCACCACCTGTTCCAGGTCGTCGACGCCTCCAACCACGGGGATGCCGCGCATCGACTGTCCCCGATCGGCCATCGACGGCGACAGGATGCCGACCGGGCGCACGCGGCTCACCGCGCCACTTTCGATCGCGCGCAAAAGCACTTCGGCGTCCGCGGCACGGCCGAGGATGAGTGTCGGCAGCGAGTGTTCCCCGCGCACCGACTGCTGCGTGCGCGTATAGCGGAACTGGCGGTAGATCGCGCGTGAGCCCACCAGGAACGCGATCTGCATGAACCAGTAGAGCGCGATGGTGATCTTGCCGAAGAAGTACGCGCCGTAGACCCGCGGCGAGACCAGGATGTAGTCGAGCACGAGCAGCGAAATCGCCAGGATGGTGGCGGCCTTCACGATGTTGAAGACGTCGGGCAGCGAGAAAAAGCGCCATTTCGAGGCGTGCAGTCCGAAGATGAAGTACACAAACCCGGCATAGACCACGAAGGCCGGCAGGAACCGGATCAGTCCATCGAAGCGCTCCGCAAGCCCTACGTCCTCGAAACGGATGTAGAAGCTCGCCAGAATGGCGACTGCCGTCGCGACCAGGTCGTGCGCGACGATCAGATACTGGCGTGGGGTCAGCGTCGGGACTTTGAACATTCGGCCCTTCAATACCGGCCTTCGCCCCTACGCGCCACTGGCGCGGCCCGCCGCTGAATGGCTGGCCGCGAGCGCTGCGTCCGCTGCGGAAAGCACTTGCGAAACAGCAAGTTCATCGAGGCAGCGGCTGTAACTGTCGAGCCGGCGTTCGCACCCCTCCTGCTGGCAGGGCAGGATCGACCAGGGACATGACCCGGGGTTCTGCACGAGCCACACATTGCCGCGGTTCTGCACCGTTCCGGCGGCCTCCCACGGACGGTCGAGGCCGCGTGCCGGCCAAGGCCCCCATAGGCGCGGATCGGTCGGACCGTAGAGTGCAACGGTCGGAGTTCCGGTCGCGGCGGCGAGGTGGGTGACCGAGGTGTCGGGGCCGACGTAGAGCTGTGCGCCGGTGATCAGTCCGGCGAGTTCGCCCCAGGAGAGTGGGTCGACGCGCTGCACGTGAGTGGCGCCGTCCCACACCTGATCGAGGTAGCGCCGCTCGGCCTCGCCCGGACCGGTGGTCGCCACGACGGCAAGCCCGCGCGCTGCGAGCCCGTTCGCAAGACCGCGCCAACCCTCCTCGGTCCAGCGCTTGTAGCGGAACATCGGCGCCGCGTGGATGACCGCGTAGGGACGCTCCGGCCCGCGCACCGGCTGCGCTCTCGGCGGCACCACCTCGGCGACGCCCGGAACGCTCAACGCTTCAGCGAGCCGGAGGACTTCGGCTACGCGATGAACCATGCCGGTGAGCGGCACGGGATGGTCGAGCCCGATCCGCTTCATCGTGCTCATGAGACCCGACGCCTCGACGAAGCCAGCGCTGCGCCGCGCCGCGGCCCATGCGAACAGCGTCGGCCGGTCCCCGCCCTGGGTCGAAATTGCAAGGTCGTAAGCCCGCCAGAGCGTGCGCAGCGACGCAAAGCTTTCGCCCCTACTGGCGCGCTCCGGCAACGTGAGGACGTGGGCGATATCGGGATTGCCCTGCAGAATGCCCTCTGTGCCGAGGAACACGAGTGCGTCGATCGTGGCGTCCGGCCAGGCGCGCTTCAGGCTGCGGATTAGTGGCGTGGTGAGGAGCACATCCCCGAGCCGGCGCAGCGCGACCACCAGAATCCGCGGGCGTGCAGGCAACGCAATCATGCGGACCGCTCGCGCAGCGCGACGCCGCCAAGCACGCCGACGCCGAACACGTAGAGCCAGCCATGGAAGGAATCGAACAGGTGCGAGTTGAACGGCGCGGAGGCAATGTTCTGCACCACCATCACGATGCCGATCCAGGCGACGAGCCCGCCGCCGCGGAACAGCGCGAGATGCGCGAGCCACATCGCAAAAAGCACGGCAGCGCCGATGAGCCCGAGCTGGATCGCAACCGCGAACACCTGGTTGTGCGGATTGACCGACAACTGGCCGAACACATCGCGTCCGAACTGCGCCGGGATCGAGCCTGTGCCATGACCAATCACGGGGGCGACGGCGATAATGCCGAGCGACTTTTTCCAAAGCTCAATCCGGATCGCTGAGGAAGATTCGGTGTTCTGCGTCTCATAGGCCTGCACCTCGGAGAAGCTCGCGAGCTCACGCGCGCGC
>Ga0310810_10002631_pt1 | contig 19350 bp, 15 predicted proteins | sample NCmetagenome_FD_207641 | JGI IMG/M metagenome (GOLD analysis project Ga0310810, IMG submission 207641) | Soil microbial communities from experimental microcosm in Duke University, North Carolina, United States - NC | ecosystem: Engineered > Artificial ecosystem > Soil microcosm > Unclassified ...
GGTCGGGCGCATCCTTAGCGCGCTCGCCATTCTGTTTCTGTCGTTCGACACCATCGTCAAAGTGCTCCGGCTTCCCGTCGCGATCGAGGGGACGACGCAACTGGGATATCCGGAGAGCACTGTCTTCGTGATCGGAGTCATTCAGCTCGTGTGCCTGGTGCTGTATGTGATTCCGCAGACGTCAGTGTTCGGCGCGATCCTGTTTACCGGCTATCTCGGCGGCGCCATCGCGACGCACCTACGCATCGGTAGTCCGCTGTTCACGCACATCCTGTTTCCGATCTATGTGGCGCTTCTGATCTGGGGCGGGCTCTACGCGAGGGAACCGCGGCTGCGCGCCATGGTTCCCATTCGCCGCTAAGCGGTTGCGCTAGACGACTCTGAAGCCGAATGGCGCCAGCAGGCCTCGTCCGGCGAGACCGGTGGACCTGTCCAGTGTGTCGAAGAACGCGTCGCGAATGTGAGGAGTCGGCCGCAGCGTCCACAGCACTTCGGCGTTGGTCCATGCCGCGGCTCTCGCGACGCGGACGTTGAACATCGCCGCGACGTCATCAACCCGTCCCGCCGCCGTATCGACGACGGCGACCAGGCCGACCGAGAACTCCTGCTTCACCTCGCCCTCGACGCGTTCGAGCAAGTCGTTGACGCTGTCGAAGTCCTGACGCCGGACGCGGTCTGAGGTCGGGTCCCCGCCGAGCGCTTCGAACACCTGCACGATTCCCTGCGGCAGATCGCGATTGATATGGGCGTTCATACCGGCAAGCGCGAACTGAAGCCGGGCGATGCCGGGCCGTGCGCGCGCACTGAGCAGTGGGCGCCACGCTGATGGTGCACGCGAGGCATCGGTGTCACCTGCCGCAATCGCCGCGAAATACTGATTCGCAAAGACGACATCAAGCGACGTCATGAAGCGAGCGTCGCTGAACGCGGGGCCGGTGACGGCCTGACGCACACCGAGGGTAACTCGCAGGTAGAGGCGGTTGAACCACTTCAGGCCGTCCGCGTCGAGGAGTCGATCGTCGATCGCGGTCATGATCGACAGCACCTCGTCGATCGTCGAGACGGGAGCGACCCGCAGAATGTCCAAGAGCATCGCGGCTCATGCTAGCAGAGCCCGATGGTTTACACTCACCAGCGCTATGCCGACCTTGCACCGTTTCTCGACCGTTCGCGTGGTCGCCTCGTATGCGGCGATCATCACGCTTGTCACGTCCAGTGCCGCGTCCGCGCAAGACGCATGCACCGCGCTGTCTGCGGTGTCGATGCCTGGCACATCGATCGTCTCGGCCAAGACGGTGCCGGCTAATGACGCAAGCGGAACGCCATCGTTCTGCGAAGTGCAAGCGACGCTGTCCCCCGTCGCCGGTTCGACGATCGGCGCGGTGTATCGTCTGCCATCCAACTGGAACGGAAAGATTCTCGGCATCGGCGGCGGCGGATCCGCGGGCAACGTCACGCTCCAGGGCGCAACCGACGGGCTCAAGCGCGGCTACGCGGTCGTCCAGAACGATCTCGGCCACCCTGGCACGAGCGCCACGGACTGGACCTTTGCGGTGAAAGCGCCTGGGCAACCCAACACTGAAGCGATCATCGACTTCGGTCACCGCGCGACACACACCGCGACGGTCGTCGGGAAAGATGTCGTCTCACGTTTCTACAAGCGTCCAGCGGAACGCAGCTACTGGCAAGGTTGCTCGACCGGCGGCCGTCAGGGCCTCGCCGAAGTCCAGCGCTACCCCGCTGACTATGACGGCGTGATCGCTGGCGCACCGGTGTATTCGCCGCTGGTGTACTCGAATGCGATCCTGCGTGTGCAGACCTTTCATGCGAAGCCGGAGAGCAATCTGCTGCCGGGTCACGTGCCGTTGATCCAGAAGGCGGTGCTCGCGGCGTGCGACATGAAGGACGGTGTTGCCGACGGGATACTGACGGACCCGCGCGCGTGCACGTGGGACCCGAGCGAGCTCGCATGCAAAGGAGCGCCCTCCGGCGACTGCCTGACGCCCGCGCAGGTCGAGACTGTTCGCCGTGCGTATGCCGGCGTTAAGACGAAGGACGGCCGCTACGCGGCGATGCCGCTGATGCGCGGCGGTGAGAGCGATTGGGTCTCACGCATGATCGGCACGCCGCAGGCACCGCGCGGCGTGAATGCCGTCCTCGGCGCGCCCTTCGTCTCGAACATCGTCATGGCCAACCCGTCGTACGACCTCATGACCTTCGATCCCGAGCGCGACATGGCCGCCCTCAATCGCGGTCTTGCCGCCGAGCACGTGCATCAGCAGAATCCCGACATCGCGAAATTCGTTGGCCGCGGCGGCAAGCTGCTGCTGTGGCACGGGTTCAACGATCCGGGTCCGAGTCCGCTCTCGACAATCGAGTACCTCGACGCGGTCAATGCGAAGGTACCTGCCGCGAAGGACGCGGTACGCCTTTTCCTTGCGCCTGGTGTGTTGCACTGCGGCGGCGGCGCCGGGCCCGATCGCTTCGACGCGCTCACCGCGCTCGAGAACTGGGTCGAGAAAGGCGTGGCTCCGGCATCGATGACCGCAACCAAGGCGAACTCACCGATCTCGCGGCCGCTCTGTCCGTATCCGCAACTGCCGCGTTACAAGGGGACGGGTGACATCAACGACGCGAGCAACTTCGTCTGCTCGGCACGTTAGAACACGAGGCATCACACGAAACAGGGATAGCCGGTCTCCTGATCGCGACCGCGCGACGGCAGGTTCGGATCAATCAGGATCTGCATCGTCAGGTCGTCGCGAATCTTGACGTCGAGCAGCGGCGTGTAGCGCACGCGGACGTAGCGCTCGGTAAGCGGAAAGCGCACCGGGAACTCTTTCGCAAATTCGCTGGCGATCAGCACGAAGGGCACGACTTCGCTGCGCATCTTCGTCAGCACGCGTTGGTCGAGCTCGGGGACGGCGGGATAACCAGCGAAGTAGCTGATACCACCGGCAAACGCGCGCCGCGCGAAATACGGCACCTCCACCGCGAACCCGACGTTCAGCAGTCGATGCTCCCTGGTCGTGCAGCGATCGAGATAGTTGAAGAACGGCACCAGCCGGAAGACTTCTCCGCTCGGAATCAGATAGTCGTCGAATCGCGTCTTGTATTGATCGGCACGTTCGCCGAAGCGTCCGGGAATCGTGTCCCACCGTGCAAACAGCGCCGCGCGATCGAGCTCCTCGATGGTGCTGCCCGCGCGCACGATCGATGCGCCCACGACGACGAACGCCACGATTGACGCCGCCATCGCGATAAGCCGGTACGCCGTGTAGGGCCGGGCTGCGTGGGGCTGGTCCTTTTGGACCGGCCTGCCTGGCGCCCATGCTCGTCCGATGAGCCACGCACCGAGCACAACAAGCGGAACGATCGCATCCGGCAGTCGCGTGCCCAGCGGCTCGCGGATGAATCCGTAATTCACCATGAGCCCGACAACGGCAATCGGCACGATCTGCGCGATCGCCTCGCGCTGGCGCCCCCACGCAACCACTGCCAGTGCAATGAGCGGGATCAGATAGAACTCGTAGAGCAATGCAACTTGCATCCGGTTCTCGCCAAACAGACTCGGCCAGACGTGACCCTGTCGTGCGGCTTCGGCGCGACTGAACTCGATGCCTGTCCGCATGTAGAGCCCAATGCCCATGTAGATTTCGATGAAGACCAGATACGGCAGGAGGAATACCGCGACAAGCGCTACGAAGACGCCAACCGATCGCAGCACCACTCGCGCATTTCGTTCCGGCGTGCTCAGCGCTGCGACAAGCACACCGCCGGTGCCGAGAAACAGCCCGTGGTCATGGCGGAAGAGAAACGCAAGGACGACCATTGCCGCCATCGTCGCCGCACGCACGATCGTCGGCCGCGCCGCGTAGCGAGCCATCAACCAGAAGCCGACGGCATAGAGCAACAGCTTTGGATAGCCGTAGGTGCGCGGCACGATCGCCACTTCCGCGATCGCCGCGAGCAGCGCGAGGATCATCGACCCAGTGAGCTGCCGAACGGCGAGCATCGTGAACGCCGCGGCAGCGCCGAACGCCACTGCGACCAGCACAACTTCCGAATACAACGTATCGCCGAACAGCCACTGCGCGGCAGCCGACGCAGCGAACATCGCTGGCAGACCAGGATCGACAAAGTCGCGCGTCGGCCACTCGCCGAACGTCATCTGCCAGCCACCGGCCAGATGCACGTAGTGGTCGTCGGGAAATCCGTTCTTGAGATTGAGGAAGCGGAACGCCGTCGTCGCGGAGAACACGACGACGAGGAGCACCACCCACGCGACGGACCGAATCACTGCCGTGGTAGACTACTATGTTCGCCTATCGAATGGCGGGTGTAGCTCAGGGGTAGAGCGCCTGACTGTGGCTCAGGAAGTCGCGGGTTCGAGACCCGTCACCCGCCCCACCTTTCCTCAATTAATCACGCACGCGAAGAGCTCTCCGGAAGTCTTCGAGATGTTCAACCCAGTACAGGTCCTCATTCGTCGGGTGGCGTACAGTTCAACGCACGATGATTAATCACAATCGCACGTGCCCGACTTGCGGGACTGGTGACGGCATTCCCAAGGCCGTGACAACCTTCCGCGGCGTGGTCCGACTCGGGCTCGTCTGTCGCACGTGCCGTCACGGCTGGGCCATTGAGTGGCCTGAACGCATGCCGATCACTACGCCCCCATCGCAACCGCAAGAACCGAAGGCTGAGTCGCCTCACCGCTTCTTCGATTAACGGACGAGGACCACTAGGCATCCCTCGCCGAATCCAACCGTCGTTCTGTTGTAAATGCGGTTATACGCGGCTCGCTTTGGATTCGTGAGTCGTGGCGTCTTCCCACCGGGCGTTTGGCGGGAAGACGCGCAGAATAGCCAAAGAGCCGTTACTTGTTCTTATGGGGCTGGTCGAAGTGCGCCTGGATGTTGCCGCCATCGATGAGCGCGGGGTCATCAAATGTCCCGGCAGTGATCCGGCTTCCGTCGATAGCGATGTACGCCCGATCCTCCGTTCCCGGTTCTCCGTGATCTTCGAGAATGATCGTGATTGTGTGACCTTCCGCGCCGTCAAGTGTGCCCGGTTGGCCTTCAATGACGATCTTACTGACCGGGGCGTTGGGCGGATTGGGTACAACCGGCTTCGTGCATGAGACGACGGCGGGATTCTTGTCGGTGTGGAAATTGTGCGTGGTGCCGCCGTCTTTCCAGTTCACTTCGAAGTTATTCGACAATAGCGCGTCGCAGTGAAGCGTGAACCCACGGGTGACTTTCACGTCATTCAGGTTGATCTGGAAACCGCCTCCCGTGAACCGTCCGGTAGCGCACGTCTCGGATGGGGGCTCCTCAGTCGGAGGCTCATCGATCGTGTTGATGATCCCTTGGAGGGCCGGGGCGCAGGGGTCGGTCGTGGTCGTGACCGCAAGGGACCTGACCGAAGCGCTCGGCCCGGTCGGCGACAGCGATGTGGACCCGCTTCCGGTGCATGCCGCGACGAGCGCCAGCACACCGAACAGCGCGGCGGCCGCGACACACCGCCGTACAACTGTGAGTGACATAGGGAACTCCTTTGTGGTCTGTGTGGTTGAAATCAAATTGGGAGGGCCGGGCGAGGGGGTGCAAAGGGAGAGCCGGACTGTCGCCTTCAGATTACCTCCAACATCCCCACCAGAGAGGCGGACATATTGGCTGGAATCTCTCCAGCGGCACGCCTTTAGTCTCCGTGCCGTGGGACTGATGCCACTGCGAAAAACATACGACGAGCACCTCCGCCACGCAAGCACCGTCACGTACGTCTGCGACCGATGTCTGCACGAGTGGAACGTCGTGGACGAGCCGAAGTCATATAGCTTGGCATAATGCGAGAAGGCGTCCGCTTCTTCTTGCGAGAGACCTTCGGTGTGACTTCGTGCTGTAGTTCCGCGAGTGATCCGCGGAGTCGCTTCAGAACGTCAGAACCGGCCGGCGTAATTCGATAGACGCGTGCCTCGCGTGACCGCGCCGGCTCCGCCGCACGGATCCATCCGTGGCGCACCATTCGAGCGAGAATCGGATACAAGGTGCCAGGACTGAGTCGATAGCCGTGCCGGTGTAGTTCCTCGAGCATCCAGTGTCCGTACACCCCGTGCTCCTCGGCGTGATACAGGATGTGGATCTTCCAGAATGCGAGCAAGAACTCACGGGTGACGGCATCACTCATGATCGGTTCACCTTTACGCCGCCGGCTTAGCGGGCGGTGTGGTCTCCTTCACACGCACATCAGTGCCAGGCCGCAATTCATCGCTACCGCGCTCGGCGATTTCGTCGCCGGCCTTGAGGTCGCCGAACACTTCCACCAGCGGCCCTGATGTGAGTCCCGTTTTCACATCGACCCATTCGGTCTTGCCGTTACGCACGCGAATGACGAACGTGCGATCCGTCGTCGAGCCCAGGCTCGTACTTGGGACGAAGAGCGATGGCCCCGACCGCCGAACGGGCCACTGCACTTGGCTGAATGTGCCGGGAGCGAGACTGCCATCGGCATTGGCCACGTCCAGTTCAACCGCCATCGTTCGAGTCGCAACGTCCACCGCTCGTGCGATGCGGGCGACTCGACCGGTGAAGCGTTGTCCCGGATAGGCAGATACCGAGAACGGAACATCTGTTCCGGTGGTTAGCTGGGTGGTGTATGCCTCCGGGACTGGGACGACGAGACGAAGGCGGTTGTTTTCGACCAACCGAAGCAATGGGGGTGCGGACGTACCGCTTGACGGACCCACCAGCGCACCTGGATGAATGTTGCGCTCGGTGACGACGCCAGCGAATGGCGCGGTGATGCGCAAGTACCCTTCCAGATCTCGCGTCGCATTCAACGCTTGACGCATCGCTTCAACGCTCTGCTGCGCGGCAACGACCTGGTTCTGACTGGCGTCTGCACCTTTCTCTGCGATGACCACATCGTTGCCGGCGACGACCCCTGGCGTGGCGGATGCGGCCTTCAATCTGTCGAACGTGCTTTTGTCGGCGTCAGCCTTGGCCCGTGCCACAGCGAATTGCGCTTCAGCGGCCTGCAGCTTTGACTGGGCTTCAGCCCGCTGCGCCACGAGCTCCGGGGCTTCGAGCGTCGCCAGGACATCTCCTGCGCGGACTCTCGAGCCGCGATCGACAACAACCGTCTTCACGAACCCGGTCACTCTCGGAAAGATGTCGACCGACTGATACGCGCGCAGCTCACCGGGCAGCGAGAGCTGCACGTCGAGGGCTTGTTCGGTCACGCGCACCGTTGTGATCGTCGGTGGCCCAGCGGCAGGCGCTGCGCCTGTGCCGGCCCCGGCCTGTGGCCGGCTACATCCCGGTATAGCGGTGATTATCGCGACACAGGCGATTTCGTACCACGAACCTCTCCGTCGAAGACTCGCTTCCATCCCTAGCCTCGTTCCGCCCTGTGCCGGCTCTCGGGATCGTCCGGATCCAAGGACGGCGACAGGGCCTGAGCCGACTGTTGCGCAAGTGAATAGACCGAGGGCAGCACGATCAACGTTGCGAGTGTCGCCATCGCGAGACCGCCGATGACCGCGCGACCGAGCGGCGCCGTCGCCTCGGCGCCTTCCCCCAACGCCAGCGCCATCGGAACCATGCCGGCAATCATCGCGCTGCTGGTCATCAACACGGGACGCATGCGCGCGCGTGCCGCGTCGATGCCCGTTCGCAGTGGTGAGTCGCCGCGGCGACGAGCGTGCTCCGCAAAGGTTACGAGCAGGATCGCATTGGCGACTGCGACGCCAATGGCCATGATCGCGCCCATGAACGATTGCACATTCAGAGTGGTTCCCGTCGCCCAGAGCATGAGCGCGACACCCGCGAGCACTGCAGGGACGGTCGAGACCACGACCACCGCCAATCGAAGCGACTGAAAGTTGGCCGCGAGCAGGAGAAAGATCACGATGACTGCGACGACCAACCCCGCAGCGATATTTCTGAACGTCTCCTGCATGGCTGCGAGCTGGCCACGAATGGCGACAGTGGTGCCACGCGGTGGTGTACCAGCGCGCTGGACCGCAGCGTTGACATGGGTCAGCGCGCGGCCGAGATCCTCGCCGGCAACGTTCGCGGTCAACGTGATCATCCGCTGGCCATTGATGCGATCGTATTCACCGACGATCGTGGTGTTCTCGATCCGCGCCAGGTCCCCGAGCAGCGCCTGCGCTGAGCCCTCGCTCGACACCGGGACGACGCGCAGATCTTCTAAGGTCTGCATCCGCGGCTGTGGCACCTGAACCTGAACCTGGAACGCGATTCCCGTCCGCGGATCGGACCAGTAGTTAGGCGCCACGAAACGGCTCGACGAGGTTGCCGCCGCGAACGAACGTCCAACTTCGTCCACCGTGACACCGAGCTGACCAGCCATCTGGCGATCGACATCGACCTGAATCGCGGGATAGTCCAGGGTTTGCCCGTACTGCAGGTCGCGCAGCGACGCGATGCCGGCGAGTTCGTCCTGCAGCTTCCTCGCAAACGATCGCGAGGCCGCGAAATCCGGACCCATCACCGCGATCTCCATCGGAGTCGGTGCACTGAAGTTCATGATGCGGCTGACGATGTCGCCGGGCTCGAAGGAGAACTGAGCCTCGGGGAAGCGTTGGTGAAAGGCGTGCCGGAGTTTTTCCTGAATAACCTCGAGCGGTGGCGCGTCGGGACGAAGAGCGACTTGGAGAACGCCTTCGTGCGCGCCGCCGGTCCAGAGAAAGATAGTGTTGATCGGATACGAGGAAGGCTGGACGCCAACATATCCCAGTGTGATGTCGACACGATCGGCGCCGGCTTGCTCCCGAATGGTATCCAGGACGTCGCGGCCAAGGCGCTCGGTCGCCTCGAACTTCGTGCCCGCAGGCGCGCGGAATCGCAGCTGAAACGCTTTCACGCCACTCGGTGGAAAGATTTCGCGGCCAAGGGTCACTGCTGCAGTTGCAAGTACCGCAACCGTGACGAGGAGATAGACCGCGACCACGAAGCCTCGCACTGGCGCGAGGCGCTCGAGGAACGCGGCGAGCCGGTCGCGTAGACGTTCGACCCAATCGGCCCTGTGCGATGAATGTGCCTGCTGATCGGGGCGCTTCCCCAGCCACCATACGGACAGAACCGGCAGCAGCGAGCTCGAGAGGAGAAACGACGCGATCATCGCGAATCCCACCGCCAGCGACAGCGGCACGAAGAGTGATCGCGAGACACCGGTCATGAAGAACGACGGCACGAATACGGCGACGACGGCCAGCATCGCGAGCAGGCGCGGTGTGATGACTTCGGCACTCGCATCGAGTACCGCGCGGGCGGTAGGCGTATTTCGTGCGAGGTGTGAGTGAATGTTCTCGATCGCGACAGTGGACTCGTCGACGAGGATGCCGACCGCGAGGGCGAGGCCTCCGAGCGTCATGATGTTGAGCGTCTGGCCGGTGCCCCACAACGCGACCACCGCCGCGAGCAGCGCAAACGGAATCGTGATGACGACGATGCCCGCGCTGCGCCAGTCACGCAGGAAGAGCAGCACCATCAGTCCGGTCAACAGCGCACCGAGAATCGCCTCGCGAATCACCGAGCCCAACGCCGCAGAGACGTTGACTGACTGATCGAGCTCGTACGACACGTTGATGTCGTCAGGCACGAGCGCCTGGAACCTGCCGAGATTCGCCCGCACCTCGCTGACAACACTGAGCGTGGACGCGTCGGGCCGTTTGGTGACCGGGATGTACACCGCTCGTCGGCCGTTCACCAACGCGTATGCGGTCGGAATGTCAGTGCTGTCGGCGACGGACCCGACGTCCCGAATCGAGACGGGCGGCCCGGCGCCGGATCGAATGGGCAATGCGAGCAGGTCGTTGATCGTTCCAACGACCGAATTGATCGGCGAGATGCGCGTTTCGTCTCCGACGTTGACGCTGCCGGAGGGCATGATCACGTTGCCTGTGCTGACCGCGCGAATGACTTCGTCTGGTGTCATCCCATACGAGCGCAGCCGGTCGGGGTCGACGCGAATGACAATCGTGCGCTGGCTGCCGCCGAACGGCGGTGGCGAGGTCAACCCGGGCAATGTCGCGAACTGCGGCCGCACGCGATTCAACGCGAGATCCTGAATCTCGCCCAGGCTGCGGGTGTCGCTTCTGAAAACGAGATATCCCACCGGGACGGTGCCCGCATCGAACCGCATCACGAACGGGCCGACAGTGCCAGGCGGCATGAAGGCCCGCGCGCGATTGACGTAGCCGATCGTCTGGGCAAGCGCCTCCGACATGTCCGTGCCCGGATGGAAGGTCAGCTTGAGCAGCGACGTGTTCTGAATCGACTTGGACTCGACGCTCTCGATGCCGTTGATGTAGAGGAAGTGGTACTCGTAGTAGTACGTGATGTAGCCTTCCATCTGCGCCGGGCTCATGCCGCCATAGGGCTGAGCGACGTAGATCACCGGCAGGTCGAGATCTGGAAAGATGTCGGCCCGCATTCGAGTCACCGCGAAAACGGCAGTGAGTGCCACGAAGGTCATCGCGACGAGCACCGTGATCGGCCGACGTAACGCCGCGCGAATCAACCACATGACTACTGGACTCCTGCGGCGCGAAGAGCGTCGATGAAGGAACCAAGCGTGCCGCGGGCAACGGCCTGCGACAGCAGCGCCCGCCAGACATCCACCCGTGCGACAGCGTTCAGATACTCGGCCTGCACGAGCAGATTCTGTGCTTCGGCGACTTCGACTACGCTGGCCAGGCCGGCTTCGTAACGCGCGCGAGCTTGCGTTTCGCTCTGTTGTGCGGCGGCGAGTTGGACTGGCGTGTTCTGCGCGATTTCGCGAGTGGCTGCCACCATCGCCTCTGCGGCGCGTTCTTCACTGGTGACCTTCACGAGGGCCTCGTCATATCGAGCCCCTTCCGCGCGCGTCAGGGCACCAGCCGCGGCACGGCGTGCCCGAAGGCTCGCGAAGTCGAACAGATTCGGAAAGACGACCTGTATACCAGCCGCCCAGTTGGCCCGGTCGAATCCGAGCCCATGGGTTCCCCCGAAGATGGTGTCAGGAGTAGCGCCAGAGCCACGAGCGAAGAAGCTCGACTCGAGAAGCACTCGTGGCCGATCGGTGGCAGCAAGCACCGACTCCCGGGCCCGGGCGAGATCCACTGCGGCTTGCCCAAATTGGATCAGCGGATGCTGCAAGCGGTCCGCCGGAGCGGCAGTTTCTGAGGGCTCGGACTCGATTAAGGCCAACGCATTGACAGCGACCGGCCCGTCCACCAAACCGAGCATTTGTGTCAGCGTGGCGCGTGCGATCACCAGCGCCTGACGCGCCTGTATCGCACGGGTCAGCGCGGCGGCCCGTTCGGCATCGGCACGCGACGCCTCCGCGCCGGGACGGAGCTGATTGTCGGCAAGCGTGCGCGCTGCCTGCGCGATCGTCTGCCGCCGTTGTAAGTCGGCCTCAGCCGCAGTGACAGCCTGCTGCGCCGCGACCGCATTCAGAAATGCGTGCGCCACCGCCTGCTGGACAGCGAGTCGAGTCACACCTTCGTCGGCGCGGGCGCGGTTGACCGCGGCGTCTGCCTCGCGGACCGTGGATCCGCGCAATCCAAAGTCGAACGGCTCCCACGACAACAGTCCGCCGGTCGCGGTGCCCCACACGGTGTCAGACGAGGACGAGGAGAGCACCGGACCCGACAACGACGGAATGACTGATTGCGGCAGCAGTTGCCCAAAGATGTTGTTGACGGTGCCGCGATTGGTCTGCCAGATCGCATCGAGACGTGGCAGATACGCCGATCGCGCCACGTTCGCGTTCGCGGTCGAGGCGTTCACTTGCTCGATGGCCGCACGCACTGTGGGGTAGTGCGTGTTCGCGTACTCGAGCGCCTCAGGTAAGGTGAACACAGGCACAGCTGCTTGCTGTTCGCGTGGCTGGGCTTGAGCCACTCCCGTCATGAACGCGATCACAGCACAGAAGAATACGGCGCCACGGAGATTCATCGGCAGTCCGAGCGATTATCGGTTTTCGACTGTGTATTTCGACAACGACAATCGAGCCTAAGCCGGACCGCTTCAACTGTCAACGCGTGCCTGATTACAGGCCGTGCGCCTGCTCACACCTGAACGCGCGCTACGTCGATCTCCTCCTCAACACGACCCCAATATGCGGGAAGAACCGTAGCCGATCTTCCGGGTTTCTCCCGTTACGTCATGGCGACCGAGTTTGATACCTTGCGCTTCAGGCATGACGCTTCGTGACCGCTCGGAAATCCAGATCCTCTTAAAGAAAGCTGGCGAGCACCGCCGCCGCATCAAGGAACTTCAAGACAACCTCGATCAGTTGCATCAGCGCATTGGCCGACTTCGCGGCGTGGTCCAGGACAACGGACCAGACGCACGGTCGGGCCGCGCCATCAAAGCTTCACGAAAGAAATGAATCCCATGGCGACACCCCCAAAGGCTCCGCCCCGCCCGCTGTGCCCTCAATGCCTTTCAGGCTACGGCGATGTTCGCGTCGTCACGATGAAGGGCCGCGACCGAACCGTGACGTACGTCTGCGACAGCTGTCTGCACGAGTGGGACATCGTGGACGAACCGAAGTCGTACAAACCGTAAGGCTCGGCTCAACGCCGCCTCTGCATCTCAAACGATACGGCTGCGTCTTACCAGATAGAGAGGGAACGGCATCGGTCCTTCTCATCGAAAGGGACACAGCAATGAAAAGACTCATGGGCTCGACGATCGGAAGAGCGAGCCTGACTGGCGCGCTCGTGTTGGTGCTCGCGACGTCCGTCTTCGCCGCGCCGCAACGGGGCGGAGGCCGCGCAACTGGGAGGTCGGCGCAATCGCGAAGCGGACCAGCACCTGCCGCTCACCATCGCGTCTATGTCGACAGACATCCCGTCATTCGGGGTTCGCGCGTCATCGTCGGCGGCGGCGTCGGCTTCTACGATCCGTTTTACCGCTATCCGTACTACTACGGTGGATATCCGTACCCCTACTACTACGGCAGCCCTAACTACGCGTATGACGATACCGTCGGCGACATCCGGACGCAGGTGAAGCCAAAGGACGCGGAGATTTACGTCGATGGCTATTACGCGGGAACTGCCGACGACTTCGACGGCGTTTTCCAGCGGCTTCACACCGAGGTGGGAGGCCACGCAGTCACGATACAGCTCGATGGCTATCGCACGGTGACGCAGAACGTCTACGTGAGTCCCGGGTCAACCACGGACGTCAAACTGTCACTCGAGCAGCTCGCGCCTGGCGAGCTCAACGCACCGACACTGCAATAACGCTGAGGTCGCCATCACATTCGTGATGGCGACTCCTCTCGCCACAGATCAAACCGACCCACAATAGGGCCGTGCGGATCAGCGCGGCCTGCCCTGAGCCTTGTCGAAGGGCCCTGTTCGTCCTCGCGGTTGTGTGCGCCGCGTGTCGTCCCGGGGACCCCCGTCCAGTCCTGTCGTTCTCCGGCAGCTCGCTCGGCCCGGAAGCTGCTGTTGTTCGTCAGCAGCTGGACCGCTTCGCGAGTCAGCACCCGCAGGTACGCGTCGAGCTGCGCGTGACGCCGGATGCTGCCGATCAACGGCATCAGCTCTATGTCCAGTGGTTGAACGCGCGATCGCCGGCGCCAGACGTCCTGCAACTCGATGTTGTCTGGACGGCAGAGTTCGCCGCAGCCGGGTGGGTCCTTCCACTCGATCGCTTCGCCCCGGACGTTGCCGACTTCGTTCCCGCGGCGCTGCGAGCGTCCCGTTGGCGGGGCACGCTCTACGCCCTTCCCTGGTTCGTTGATGTGGGGCTTCTCTACTGGCGCACCGATCTCGTGCGTGACGCCCCCTCGTCTTTGACGTCACTCGATCAGGCCGCGCGTCAATCGATGACCAGCGGTGAGACGCCGTTCGGTCTGATCTGGACAGGCGCGCGGTACGAGGGACTGGTCACGGTGTTCGTCGAGTACCTCGCCGCATTTGGCGGCGGCATTCTCTCGGAGGAGGGACGCGTGATCGTCGACGAGCCGAAAGCGGTCGAGGCGTTATCGCGCATGTGCCGAGCGATCACCGAGGGTGTCGTGCCGATCGCGGCGCTGAACTGGCGTGAAGAAGAAGTGCGGCTCGCCTTTCAGAACGGACAGGCCGTGTTCATGCGGAACTGGCCGTATGCGTGGTCGCTGCTGCAGGAGCCCGCACAATCGCGCGTAGCCGGGCGGGTTGCCGCGGCTCCATTCCCCGGTGTCGAAGGACACGAGCCCGTCGCTGCGCTGGGTGGCGCGCAGCTCGCCGTGAACGCGCACTCCGCGCAGCCGCAACTGGCATTTGCGCTGGCGACATTTCTCACCGCCCACGAACAGATGCTCGAGCGTGCCCGCCTTGCTGCGCAGCTGCCAGCACGGCTCTCGCTGTACGAGGACAAAGCACTCGAAGGCGCGCTGCCCATTCCGATGCGGCCGGTGCGACGGGCACTCGACGCTGCGATCCCACGCCCCGTGACGCCGGTCTACAGCGAGCTCTCGGAGATCCTGCAGGTTTCTCTGCACCGCGCACTGACTGGCCAGCAACCACCGGCGGCCGCCCTGACGGACGCAGCCGCGAACATGCGGGCGCTGCTCGCGCGATCGGGCCTGGCCGCCGACGCGAGCACTCGATGAACAATGCGATTGATCCGCACCGTGAGGAAAGGCGCCTTGCCGCGCTGTTGATCGCTCCTGCGGCAGGACTCATTGTCGTGATGGCGCTGTTTCCGATCGCGGCAACAGTGTCCGAGGCGCTGCACGGACACGACTTGCGTCTGCCCTGGCTGGGACGTCCGTTCGTCGGCCTCGCCAACTTCGTCGAGGCTGCGGGCGATCCGCGTTTTCTCTCGGCAGTCGGTCACACCGTGCTCTTCGCACTGGTGAGCGTGCCGATCGAAATCGCGCTCGGCGTGGCGCTGGCGCTGGTCATGCACCGGGCGCTGCGCGGGCGTGCCGCGATTCGTGTAGTGGCGCTGCTGCCCTGGACCGTTCCGACGATCGTCGCGGCGCTCATCTGGCGCTTCATGTTCGAGTCGTACTCCACCGCATCGTTCGACTGGTTCGTCCATCCGCGTGCCGCGTGGGTGCCGATCGTCGCTGCCGACGTGTGGAAGACCACACCGTTTGTCGCCATCCTGCTGCTCGCCGGCCTGCAGACGATCGATCCAGCAATCGACGAAGCCGCACGCATCGACGGCGCGGGACCGCTGCGCAGATTCTTCACCGTCACGCTGCCGCTGCTCGGGCCGGCACTCGTCGTGGCGACCGCATTCCGCGCCCTCGACGCGCTTCGCCTGTTCGATCTTGTCTACGTCATGACCGGCGGCGGGCCGGGCACCGCCACCGAACCGCTGTCTCTCTATGCATTTGTCGCGCTGATGCAACGCCTGCGCTTCGGCTACGGCGCTGCGCTGTCGATGACGGTATTTCTCTTGACGTTTGCCTTCGCGTTGATCTGGATACGCACGGTGGGGCATTCGCTGACGGACGATCACGTATGACGCGGACCGCTGGCGTCATCGCGGGTGGGCTGCTGCTTGCCGCCTTGCTGTATCCGATTTATCGGATGATCGCCGCGTCGATGGCGCCGGACCCGTCGGTCTTTGCGGTGCCGCTCCTGCCGACCGCGTTCTCGTTCGAGCACTATCGTGCGCTGTTCGACGAGCGCGACTTTCTCGTCCCGATTCGCAACTCGCTGATCGTGGCGGCTGCGACGACGGCGTTGGCCATTCCGGTGGCTGGCGCCTGTGCGTATGCGCTCGCTCGTCTGCGAATGCGCGGTCGCGGCCTGATTCTCTCGATGATCCTGGCCGTGTCGATGTTCCCGCAGATCTCGATCGTCGGCCCGCTATATTTGCTGCTGCGTGAGCTGCACCTGCTGAACACCTACCCTGGTCTCGTCCTTCCGTACCTCACGTTCTCGACGCCGCTCGCCGTGTGGCTGCTCACCGCATTCTTTCGTCAGCTGCCACGCGATCTCGAAGAGGCGGCGATGATCGACGGCGCATCCCGACTGCGCGCGGCGTGGGATGTCGTGCTGCCCTTGGCGGCCCCGGGAATCGCCAGTGCGGCGATCCTGACCTTCCTGTACTGCTGGAACGAGTTCCTGTTCGCGCTGTCGTTCACGCTCGGACCCGAGCGCTACACCGTGCCGGTGTCGATCATGCTGTTTCGCTCGCGGTACCAGATCCCATGGGGCGAGGTACTGGCGGCGACCGTCGTCGCCTCGATACCTGTCGTCATCCTGGTTCTGACCTGTCAACGCCGGATCGTCGCCGGGCTGTCCGCCGGCGCAAGCAAGGGCTGATGCAGTCGGTCGGCATTCAGCTCGAGGGCGTGTCAAAAACCTACCCAAACGGTCACGTCGCCGTCCGTCCAATTGATCTCACGGCAGCTCCTGGAGAGTTCCTGGTTCTGGTCGGGCCGTCAGGGTGCGGGAAGAGCACGCTCCTGCGGCTGATTGCCGGCCTCGAGACACCTTCGTCCGGACGAATCGTGATTGGGGGCGTCGATGTGACGACAGCGCCCGCGCAAGAACGCGATCTGGCGATGGTCTTTCAGAGCTACGCGCTCTATCCGCACATGACCGTGCGCGACAATCTCGCCTACGGCTTGAAGGTGCGCGGCGTCAGCCACAGCGTGACGAGAGAACGCGTGGCGCGAGTTGCCGACGCACTCCGGATCACGACGATGCTCGATCGCCGCCCGGCACAACTCTCTGGCGGTGAGCGGCAGCGGGTCGCACTCGGCCGTGCCATGGTGCGCGAGCCGAAAGCGTTTCTCTTCGACGAGCCACTCTCGAACCTCGATCCCTCATTGCGCGCGCACGCGCGCGCCGAACTGCGACACCTGCATCAGCGGCTTGGGGCGACGATGATTCATGTCACCCACGATCAAGAGGAAGCCATGACGCTCAGCGGTCGAATCGCGGTGATGCGCGAGGGCCGTGTCGAACAGGTCGCGGCACCGCTCGAGATCTACAACACACCGGTCAACACATTCGTCGCGCAGTTCATCGGCGCACCGTCGATGAATCTACTTCCGGCACGGCTGCTCGGGCTCAACGCGCCAGAGGGTAGCCTCGTGGGGATCCGACCGCACGACGTCTTGCTCGAGTCGAGCGGCGCAATCGAAGCGGCCGTGGAGATGGTCGAGCCGCGAGGCCACGACTATCTCGTGCACCTTCGTCTTGTCGCTCCGAATGCGCCGTCGCTTGTGGCCTCAGCCCCAGCAGCACCAATTGAGCGGCGCGTGTTCCTGCAGTTTCCCCGCGAGCGTCTTCACCTGTTCGCGCCCGACGGCCGGCGAGTCATCGAAGACCATCTCAGGCGTAACGCGCTTCAGTGATCCACGCTCGAGCAACGATGAGGAGACCGACCACAACTGTGTAGAGCCCAAGCACCCTCACGATGACGAGAATACCCGCGGCTGGATTGGCCAGCAGCAGCGCGGCCACGACAATCGAAAACACACCCATCGACGCCATAAGCCACGCGCCAGGCGCATGTCGATCGATGTGCGTCGCAATCATCAGCTCCGCTACGCCAATTACAGCGGCACGTATCGCGATCAGCGCCAGCAGAACCATCCGCGTTGCGCCCGGCCAAACGAGCATCGCAACGCCGGCGAGCATCGTCAGCGCCCCGGCAACGAGTGAGACGCCGCGCGCCGGGCCCTGCCACATCTCCCAACCTGCGATGACCATGAGGGCGCCGTCGATGAGCGCGAAAGCGCCGAACACGAGGATGAGCACCGAGAGACTGGTGCCCGGCCAACCGATGAGCAGCGCTCCGAAAAGCGCCGTGAAGAATCCGCGCAACATGAGCGTCCCAAACGATCCCAACCACATGACCGTTCTCCCTAATGCGACTAGCGCATCTCCCTAATGCCACATCCTGCGCGATACCTCATGAGAGGTATCGCGTGTGACTCGCGTGTCGTCACTCATAACGTTTTGACGTCACGGAGGATGAGCGGGTCATGAAACGAACATTGATGCGTCGCTCATTCCTGTGCCGAAATGGTTGGGCTAGTCAGAAATTTTGCGCAGCGAAATGGGTGGACTGTCCTAAGATCACGTCCCGCGGCGGCCACGGTGACCTGTGGTCTCGGGTGAGCTTTACGTCCGAGGGTCAAATCGCATGTTGTCGAGAATCGCACTCCGCCAACTCATGGCGCAGGCCGCAAGCGCCGGTTCGTTGCAAGCTGTCTATGACGCAGCCCTCCGTGGTGTACAAGAGGCGCTGAACGTCGAGCGCGCGTCGTTGCTGGTGTTCGACGCGAGCGGCACGATGCGTTTCGTCGCGTGGTCAGGGCTGAGCGACGCATACCGCACCGCGGTGGACGGGCACTCACCATGGTCGGTCGATGAGACGGCCGCAACATCGCTTCTCGTACCTGACGTAGATCAGGACGCGTCGCTGACCGAGTACCTGCCGATCTTCAGACGCGAAGATATCCGAGCACTGGCGTTCGTTCCCTTACAGTTCGGGAAGCGGCTCCTTGGCAAGTTCATGCTGTACTCCCGAGAACCCCACGCATTCTCGGAGGCAGAGATTGCCGTCACAGAGCAGATCGCTGATCACGTGGCCTCCGCGCTCGAGCATCACAGAATGGCCGTTGCGCTCGAATCCCGTCTGGCCGTGGAGCGTGACCTGCGCGAACACGCGGAGCGCGAGGCGGCGTCACGCGAAGCGAACGAGCGTCGTCTGAGCCTTGCGCTATCCGCAGGACGAATGGGTGCGTGGGACTGGGACATCGAACACAGTACCGTCACGTGGTCGTCGGAACTCGAAAACATTCACGGGCTCGAGTCCGGCACATTCGAAGGCACGCTCGAGGCGTATCGTCGCGACATCCATCCAGCCGACGTCGATCGAGTGGCCACTGCGATTGCGCGGGCTCTCGAAACGCCTGACCTCGGCTACGACATCGAGTACCGCATCGTACGCCCTGACCACGCGGTTCGTTGGCTCTCCGCCATCGGACGAATCATCGTCGACAGCAGCGGCAAGCCGCTCCGCATGGTCGGCATCTGTCGCGATGTGACCGATCGCAAGCGCGCGGAGGAAGCGCGCGCGTTCATCGCCGACGCCAGTCGCGTCCTTGCAACCACGCTCACGCCAGAGACGATCGTCTCGAACCTGTCGCGCCTGGTTGTCCCCTCTCTCGCGGACTGGTGCATCGTGCAAGTCGCAGATGCGGACGGTCACCTGCACCCAGTCGAGATCACACATCAGGACACGCGGCAGACGGCGCTGATGTCCGAGCTGTTTCGTCGCTGGCCCAGCTCCCCCGATCGACCGACCAGCGCCGCCGCCGTCGCGACCACGGGTCGGCCTCGCCTGATTCCCCGCATTA
>Ga0310810_10002632_pt1 | contig 19342 bp, 24 predicted proteins | sample NCmetagenome_FD_207641 | JGI IMG/M metagenome (GOLD analysis project Ga0310810, IMG submission 207641) | Soil microbial communities from experimental microcosm in Duke University, North Carolina, United States - NC | ecosystem: Engineered > Artificial ecosystem > Soil microcosm > Unclassified ...
CTCATCCTCTTCGGCCAGCAGGCGAGCGACTCCGACGGCGCCGTGCTCTGGGCGGCGGTCGCCGAGCGCCTGCGCCGGCCCGTCGTCTCGCAGGCCGCCGAGTTGTCGCTTCACGACGGCACGCTGATGGTCAAGCGGCAGACCGAGTTCGGCTACGACGTGATCGAGGCCGCGCTCCCGGCGGTCGTCGCCGTCAGTGACGCGATCAACGAGCCGCGCTACCCCTCGCTGAAGGGGATCATGGGCGCGAAGAAGAAGCCGTTCGACACGCTGTCGCTCGACGACCTCGGGGTCGACACCGCCGAGGCGGGCGAGGCCGGCTCGAAGACGGAGGTCCTCGCGCTCTCCGACCCGCCGTCGCGCGGTGACGCGCTCAAGATCGAAGACGACGGCGGCGCGGCGCAGGCGATCGTCGACTTCCTCGCCGAGAAGCGGCTGCTATGAGGGTGCTCGTCTTTCTCGAGCATCACGGCGCGGAGCTGCAGAAAGGCTCGCTCGGCGTGCTCGCGAAGGCGGCGACGCTCAGCGATGCCGACGTCGCAGCGGTTCTCGTCGGCGGCGGGGTGAGCGCCCTCGCAGCGGAGGCGGGGAGCAACGGCGCCGGAACTGTGTACGTCGCAGAGGACGACTCCCTCGAGCCGCCGCTTCCACAGCCCCGCGTCGACGTGCTGGCGCGGGTCGTGCGCGACGGAGGCTACGAGACCGTGCTCTTCGCCAACTCGGTGCTCGCCGCGGATGTCGCCGCAGGTCTCGCCGCGAGGCTCGAGGCGGGCCTCAACTGGGATCTCGTCGACATCGAGTCGCGCAACGGTGCGCTCGTCGGGAAGCGCCCGGCGCTCCAGGACTCGATCCTCGTCGAGGTCGGCTGGAAGGCCGAGCCGCGGCTCGCGCTCTTCCGCGCGGGCTCGTTCGACCTGCCGCAGGGCACGGGCGCGACTCCGCGCATCGAGAACGTCCCGGTCGAGCTCGAGGACTTCTCGCAGAGCGCGAAAGTCGTCAGCCAGGAGCAGGAGGAGTCGAGCGGCCCGTCGATCGAGGACGCGGACATCATCGTCGCCGGCGGCCGCGGCCTCGGCGCACCCGAGAGCTTCACGCTGGCGGAGGAGCTCGCCCGGGCGCTGGGCGGCGCGGTCGGCGCGACGCGCGCCGTCGTCGACGCCGGTTGGTATCCGTACGCAGCCCAGATCGGGCAGACCGGGAAGGTCGTCTCGCCGAAGCTGTACGTCGCGCTCGGCATCTCGGGCGCCATCCAGCACAAGGTCGGGATGCAGAGCTCGAACGTGATCGTCGCGATCAACAAGGATCCGAACGCACCGATCTTCGAGTTCAGCGACCTCGGCGTCGTCGGCGACGTGCACGAGGTCGTGCCCAAGCTGACGGAGCTCGTGAAGCAGCGCAAGAGCGCGTGATGGCGGTCCACGCCTCGGACTTTCCGCCGCCCTTCGTCGCGAGCCAGTTCGTGGCCGAGCCGACCGACCCCGTCGACGAGCGGATCGAGGTGGGCGTGCTGATCGTGGGCGCGGGCCCGGCCGGGCTCGCCTGCGCGATCCGGCTCGGGCAGCTGCTCGAGGAGCACCCCGAGGTCGCGGACCGGCTCGGCGACGTGCCCGTCGCGGTCGTCGAGAAGGGCAAGCAACCCGGCTCGCACCTCGTGTCCGGGGCCGTGATCAACCCGCGCGCCTTCCACCGTCTCTTCAAGGGCCGCTACCGCCTCGAGGACCTGCCCTCGTACGGGCCCGTGCACGGCGAGGCGGTGTACGTGCTCGCCCGGCGCAACTCGCTCCGGATCCCGCCGCCGCCGACGATGCGGAATCACGGCAACTGGATCTTCTCGCTGTCGCAGCTCGCGCGCTGGCTCGCCGAGCGCGCCGAGGAGGGCGGGGCGATGATCCTGCCCGAGACCTCGGCGGTGACGCTGCTCGTCTCGCACGGCCGTGTCGTCGGGATCCGGACCGGCGACAAGGGTCGGGGCCGCGACGGCGAGCCCATGGGCAACTACGAGCCTGGCGCCGACCTCGTCGCCAAGGTGACGGTGCTCGCGGAAGGAACGCAGGGCCACCTCACGGGCGTCGCGCTCGACCGGTTCGGCCTCGGTGGCAGCGAGCCGCAGGTGTGGGAGCTCGGCGTCAAGGAGGTCTGGCGAGTGCCGAGGCCGTTGCGCTCGGTCGTCCACACGATGGGCTGGCCGCTTCGGACGCGCGCGCGGTACCGGGAGTTCGGCGGCTCCTTCATCTACCCGATGGGCGACGAGATGCTCACGATCGGGATGGTCGTCGGGCTCGACTACCGCGACGTCGAGCTTTCGCCGCACGACCTCCTGCAAGAGCTGAAGACGCACCCGAAGATCGCGAAGCTGCTCCAGGGCGGCGAGCGGATCGGCTGGGGAGCGAAGACGATCCCGAGCGGCGGGTTCCACGCGCTGCCGCAACGCCTGCACGCGCCCGGGTTGCTCCTGTGCGGCGACGGCGTCGGGATGGTCAATGTTCCGCGCCTCAAGGGCATTCACTACGCGATCGAGTCCGGGCGCCTCGCCGCCGAGTCGGCGTTCGCGTCGCTGCAGCGGGGCGCGACTCCGGCGACCTCGCTCGCCTCGTACGACGCAGCGGTGAGGGAGAGCTTCATCTACCGCGACCTCGAGGAGGTCAGAGACATGCGCCAGGTGTTCGGGCGCGGTTTCTTCGTCGGCGGCGCGCTCGCGAGTGCGATGACCGTGTCGAAGGGACGACTCGAGATCGGCAAGCTGCGTGCCGAGCCCGATGCCGAGCAGCCGCTGATCCGCACCGGACGAGCCGCGACCTATCCGGCGGCCGACGGGAAGCTCACGTTCGACAAGCTCTCGTCGGTCTTCCTCTCGGGAAACAAGACGCGCGACGACCAGCCGAGCCACATTCGCGTCGCGCAGAAGGTGCATCGCGACGTCGCCGACCTGTGGGTGCACATGTGTCCGGCGCAGGTGTACGAGGTCGGGCCCTCGGACGGTGACGAGACCGTGACCGTGCAGGTCTCGCCGTCGAACTGCGTCCAGTGCGGCGCGATCACGGCGAAGGGCGGCCGTCTGACGCCGCCCGAGGGCGGCTCGGGCCCCGAGTACACGCTGACGTAGTCTCGACGGTTTACCGCCGTTTTACGTGCGCCGTACCGCGTGCTGACGCCGCCCGGGGATGTTCCGACCACTCGATGTTCCGACACGGAGGTCACCCGATGCGCACCAGGATTCTGATCGTCGCGATCGCGGCCGCGCTCCTCTCGACCGGCGCCGCATTCGCGGCGTCAGCGAACGGGCACGGGAAGATTCGCTACTCGTTCCTCGGCCAGCTGACCGCGACGCCGTCGAACGGCGGTGTCTCGATCACGGTGCAGGGTGGCAACAGGCCCGCACTGAGGGCGATGCTCGGCGCGCCGGTCACGCAGACGTTCGCCTACGGCGCGAGCACCGAGTTCCTCAAGTGGTCTGCAGGCATCCCGACCGTCGTGCAGCCCGGCGCCCTCGCCGCAGGCGACTTCGTCTGGGTGCACGTCCGCGCGCCCCGCGGGTCGGATCTCGCCGCGCTCGAGCAGACCCCGGCCGGCATCGTCGGCGACCACGGCACGCAGCTCTTCAAGCCCGGCAGGCCGCTCTATCTCTTCCGCGGCAGGCTCACGTCGGTCGGCACGTCGACCGTCACGGTGCACGTGACCGGCGGCAACCGGCACGCGCTGCGCCTCCTGATCGGCGCCTCCGGCGACCAGACCTTCACGTTCGGCGAGAGCACGATCTTCCTGCTCTGGCAGGGCAAGGTCCCGACCGTGATCGACCCGGCGAAGCTCGTGGTCGGCGACCGGATCGTCGTCCGGATTCGCGCCGCGATGGGCTCGTCGCTCGCCCAGGTCGAATCGACCGCCGCGAATCACATCGGCGACCGCGAGCCGGCGACTGCGCCGTAGCTCCCCGGCGAGGCGGAGCCGCCCCATGTGGCGGGCGGCTCCGCCGCTTTTACGAAGCCCTTACGCTTAAAGCGACGAAAGGCGGCGAAGATACGACCATGACCCGGCGCCGCTTCCTCCTCCTTGCCGTCGCGCTGGTCTCCGTCAACAGCTTCTTCTGGCTCGCGCAGAGCGGCTTCGCGCTCCCGAGGGCGATCGTCAACCAGTTCTTCGGGAACCGGATGGTGCGCGCCGAGGTGCTCGTCCAGGCTGCGGACGGCTCGATCCAGGACTGGCGGATCGACCGCGGCGTGATCACCGCTATCTCCGGCACGAGCGTCACGCTCCGCGAGCGCGACGCCACCTCCGTGACGGTCCAGCTCGACCCGCTCGCCCGCGTGCAGGGGTCGGCGCGCATCACGAGCGTCGCCCAGCTGAGGCGGCGGTTCCGCGTCGTCGTCTACCACCAGGCGAATGCGCCGGCGGAAATCGTGCAGGTAGAAGGCGCCGGTGGCTAAATAGAGTCGTCATGAGCCACGCGGCCACCGGGGGCGTCCTTCTCCTCGTCGAGGACGACGACTCGATCGGGCGTCTCGTCAAGTCGTATCTCGAGCAGCAGGACGGGTGGCGTGTCGTCTGGCTTCGCACCGGCGAGGAGGCCGTCGCCGAGCTGCGCAGGCATCCGGTCAGGCTCGTCGTGCTCGATCTCGGCCTGCCCGGGATCGACGGGTTCGAGGTCTGCCGCCAGATCCGCGCCCAGTCGAAGGTGCCGATCGTGATGCTGACCGCGCGCGACGAGGAGCCGGACCGGGTGGCCGGCCTCGAGCTCGGCGCCGACGACTACGTCTCGAAGCCGTTCTCGCCGCGTGAGCTCGCTGCGCGCATCAAGGCGATCCTGCGCCGGGTCGAGCAGCGCGGCGACGACGCCGTGCTGACGGGACGCGGCATCGTCCTCCGGCGCGACTCGCACGACGTGACGGTCGGCGGCGCCCCGATCGAGCTGACGAGCAAGGAGTTCGACCTGCTCGCCTGCTTCCTCGAGCATCCCGGCATCGTGCTCTCGCGTGAGAAGCTGCTCGATCTCGTCTGGGGAATGACGTACCCGGGCGGCACGCGCACGGTCGACGTGCACGTCGCGCAGCTGCGCCGCAAGCTCGGAGACACGGACTCGATCCGCACCGTGCGCGGTGCCGGATACAAGCTCACCGCGGCGTGACGAGCCTCCGGGCACGGCTGCTGCAGGCGGTCGGCTTGACGGTCGTGCTCTGTATCGGGCTCACGATCGCCGTCGGGCTCGTGCTCTCGCGCCGCGCCGTCGCCGACGCGACGTTGAAGGACGTCGAGCATCAGGCCGCGCTGATCGCGGCGCGTGAGAAGTCGGCGGTGTCGGCGTACACCGATCTGCCCCGCCCGCTCTTCAGGCAGCAGCACGAGCGCTACCGGGCGACGCCCGACATCACGTTCCTGCCCGAGCCCGCGCAGGTGCGCCTGCTCCGCGGCGGGCCCGCGAGCGGCTCGGTGACGCTCGGCGGCCGCGACTACTTCTTCGCCGGCGAGCCCCGCATCCAGGGCAAGTTCTTCGTGCTGCTCCGGCCGAAGAGCGTCACGAAGTCGCAGTGGAAGCCCTTCGTCTACGCGCTGCTGCTCGCGGCGCTCGCCGGCAGCGTCCTCGCGGCGCTCGTCGCGTTCCTGCTCGCGCGCCGCATCGCACGGCCCGTGCGCCGCTCGGCGGATGCGGCCAGGAGCCTCGCCGGCGGCGAGCACCCGGATCCCGTCCCGGTCGAGGGGCCTGCCGAGCTCGCGACGCTCGCGAGGGCATTCAACGACCTCGCGGAGCAGCTCACCCGGGCCCGCGAGGCAGAGCGAAACTTTCTCCTCTCGGTCAGCCACGAGCTGAAGACGCCGCTCACCGCGATCCGCGGCTACGCCGAGGCGCTGCAGGACGGGGCGGTCGATGCACGCGAGGCCGCCGCGACCGTCGCGCTCGAGGCGGCCCGACTCGAGCGCCTCGTCGGCGACCTGCTCGACCTCGCGCGCATGAACCGCACCGACTTCAGCGTTCATCCGAGCGAGATCGACCTCTCGGAGGTCGCCGAGGACGCGGTGCAGCGCTACCAGCCGCAGGCGGACACCTTCGGCGTGACACTCGTGGCTCGGTATGACGGCGCATCGCCGGCGATCGCGGACGCCGACCGCGTGCTCCAGGTCGTCTCGAACCTCGTCGAGAACGCGTTGCGCCTGACGCCGCCGGGCGGCGAGGTGCGGGTCGTCACCGCTCCCGGCGTGCTGCGCGTCGAGGACACGGGCCCGGGGCTCGCCGACGCCGACCGCCCGCGCGCCTTCGAGCGCTTCTACCTGCACGAGCGCTACGGACGGGAGCGCCCCGTCGGCACCGGGCTCGGTCTTGCGATCGTGAAGGAGCTGACCGAGGCGATGGGCGGCACGGTCTCGGTCGAGAGCGAGCCGGGTCGGCGCACGGCGTTCACGGTCCGCCTCGGGGCGCCGGCGCGTCAACCGGCATCAGCGGTCTAACCTCTGCCGGTGCTCTCGATCGACGACGTCGAGCGTGCGGCGCGCACGATCTCCGGACGCGTGCACCGTACGCCGCTGCTCCGCTCGGCGACGCTCTCCGACGAGCTCGGCGCCGACGTCCGGTTCAAGGCCGAGCTCTTCCAGCGCACCGGCTCGTTCAAGGTGCGCGGCGCCCTGAACCGGATCGCCGAGCTGACTGACGCGGAGCGGGGCCGCGGCGTGATCACGATCTCCGCCGGCAATCACGCGCAGGCGGTCGCCTGGGCGGCCCGCGAGGCGGGCCTCGACGCGCTCGTCGTCAGCTGGAAGACAGCGGACGCGCTCAAGATGGCGGCGACACGCGGCTACGGCGCCGCGGTCGACCAGGCGGCCGCCGATCCGGCCGCGGCCTTCGACCGCCTCGCGGAGCTCCAGGCCGAGACGGGCCGCACGCTCGTCCATCCCTTCGAGGATCTCGCCGTGATCGCCGGACAGGGGACGGTCGGCCTCGAGGTGCTCGAGGACGGCCCGCCGCCCGACGTCGTCCTCGTCCCGGTCGGCGGCGGGGGCCTCGTCAGCGGCATCGCGACCGCCGTCAAGGCGCGGCGCCCCGAGGCGCGCGTGATCGGAGTCGAGCCGGAGCTCTCGGCGGCGCTGCACGAGGGCCTCGAGGCGGGCCGTTCGGTGCCGGTCACCCCGAAGAGCGCGGCCGACGCGCTCAGCGCGCCCTTTGCGGGCGGGCCGTGCCTCCGGATCTGCGCCGACCTCGGAGTCGAGTCCGCCCTCGTCGGCGAGGACGCGCTGGCCGAGGCCTTTCGCTGGCTCTATTCGCGCACGAAGCTCGCGTGCGAGCTCGGCGCCGCCGCCTCGACCGCCGCGCTCCGGTCCGGAGCGGTGCGCGTCGAGCCCGGGCAGACGGTGGTCGTCGTCGTCTCGGGCGGCAACGTGGCCCCCTCGGAGGCCGCTGCTATCCTGGCTTCATGAAGGCTGACATCCACCCGGAGTACGTCCTGTCGACGGTGACATGCTCCTGCGGGAACACATTCCAGACGCGGTCGACGCAGGCGGAGCTCCACGTGGAGGTCTGCTCGAACTGCCATCCGTTCTACACGGGCAAGCAGAAGCTCATGGACTCGGGCGGCCGTGTCGAACGCTTCCAGAAGCGCCTCGAGCGCGCTGAGCGCGCGAAGCGCGGCAGCCGAAGCTAAGGGCGCCATGGCGTCGACGGTCGGAGGGCAAGCCGTCCTCGAGGGCGTGATGATGCGCGGCCCGGGAAACTGGGCCGTCGCCGTCCGGACCCCGAACGGCGAGATCGCGCAGGTCTCGCGGTCGATCGACTCGCAGATGGCGCGCCACTGGGTGCTGCGGCTGCCCGTCGTGCGCGGCGTGATGGCGCTCGGGGAGTCGCTCGCGATCGGCTTCCGGGCGCTCGCGATCTCGGCGAACTACGCGGCGCAGGTGGAGGGCGAGGAGGGAGAAGAGGGCGGCAAGGAGGTCTCGACGGAGCTGTCGCGCGGCGCGCTGATCTTCGCGTTCGCGGTTGCGATCGGCTTCGCGGTGCTGCTCTTCAAGGTGACGCCCGGACTGCTGACGGAGCTGCTCCCGATCAAAGGCACCGGCTGGTTCGTGATCGTCGAGGGCCTGATCCGGGTCTCGATCTTCGTCGCGTACCTGAGCTTGATCTCGCTGCTGCCCGACCTGCGCCGCGTCTTCCAGTATCACGCCGCGGAGCACAAGGCGATCAACGCCTACGAGGCCGGCGAGGAGCTCGAGCCGGAGGTCGTGCAGCGCTTCTCGCTCATCCACCCGCGCTGCGGCACCGCGTTCATGCTCTGGGTGATGGTGCTCGCGGTCTTCGTGTTCGCGTTCTTCGGGCGGCCCCACTGGTACTGGCTGATCGCGGAGCGGATCCTCCTGCTGCCGGTGATCGCGGGGCTCGCGTACGAGCTGATCCGCTTCGCGGGGAAGCACCAGGGAAACCGCGTGCTGATGACGCTGCTCGCGCCCGGCATGTGGCTGCAGCGGCTGACGACGAGGCAGCCCTCGCTCGACCAGCTCGAGGTCTCGATCCGCGCGCTCCGCGAGGTGCTCCTGCTCGAGGAGAGCCGCTCGCCCGACGCGAACCGCGTCGAAGTCATGGCCTGACCGGCCGCGTGGCCCGAGCGGCCACGGCCGGACCGGCTCCGTTACGACTTCGATACGACTCTGTAACGGTGTCTGACACCAGGGCATGTCGAGCCGGGACGACACCACCGCATGATCAAGCCGTTCCGGCCCCCGGTGTCTGACACCGGGACATGGCTCCGCCGGGCACGAGCGCCGGCTCAGTAGGCTCCCGGCGAACGGCACTCGAGCGAAGGGGGAGACGAGATGGCGACCGATCGGCGCGCCGAGGTGACCTGGAACGGCAGCCTGATGGAGGGGAGCGGCACGATCCGCTCCACGACGAGCGGCGCGTTCGGCGGCCTCGACGTGAGCTGGGCGGCGCGCACGGAGGACGCGACCGGCGGCAAGACGAGCCCCGAGGAGCTGATCGCCGCGGCGCACGCGGCCTGCTTCTCGATGGCGCTCTCGCACGGCCTCGCCCAGGCCGGCAACGCGCCGGACCGGCTCGACACGTCGGCGACCGTGACCTTCCAGCCGGGCGAGGGGATCACGAAGATCGCCCTCGCCGTCGAAGGCGTCGTCCCGGGCCTCGACGAGGACGCGTTCCGCGAAGCCGCCGAGAACGCCAAGGCGAACTGCCCCGTCTCGAAGGCGCTCGCGAGCGTCCCGCAGATCTCGGTCGACGCGCGCCTCGCGCGCTGAGCTCTACGCGACGGGCTCCAGCCGGCCCGTCTCGACGTGGTACACGAAGCCCGCCGCCGCGAACGAGTCCGGCAGGAGCGGGGAGCTGCGAATCGTCGCGACGCTCTGACGGACACGCTCCGCGACGTCCGGGAACGGTTGGAAGTCGATCGCCCGCGACTCGTCCCCGAGCCGCTCGTGCAGGTCGGCGTTCTGGAAGGTGAGCATCCCGCAGTCGCTGTGCCCGATCACGACGGCCTCCCGGGTGCCGAGCAGATGGTGCGAGATGACGAGCGATCGGATCGTCTCGTCGTTGACCAGCCCGCCCGCGTTGCGGATCACGTGCGCATCGCCCTCCTCGAGGCCGAGGAACTTCGCGGGGTCGAGCCGCGCGTCCATGCAGGTCACGACCGCGAAGCTGCGGCCGGGCGGCATCGGCAGGCTTCCCTTCTCGAACGCCTCCGCATAGCGGTCGTTCGCCGTGCGGATCTCGTCGACCACGGACATCGGACACCTCGCTTTCGTTGAGGAGCACTGAAGCTATACAAACTGAAGTATCGTACGCAAGGCTACGCTGGTGCCCGTGGCGCGCTCGTCCGAAACCGTGATCGAGGATCTCGAGCGCTCCTACCGGGAGGCACAGGAGCGCATGTCCGACCCCTCCGTCTACAACGACCACCGCGAGGCGGCCGAGGTAGGCCGGCGGCTCAAGGAGCTCGAGGGTCCGTACAAGCTGGCGCAGGAATGGCAGGCGCTGCGGGAGGATCTCGCCGCGGCCCGCGAGGATCCCGACCTGAGCGAGCTCGTGCCGGAGCTCGAGGAACGGACGGCGAAGCTCGAGGAGGAGCTACGGCTCGCAATGGTGCCGAGCGACCCGGCCGACAGCCGGGACGTGATCCTCGAGGTGCGGCAGGGCGTCGGCGGCGACGAGGCCGCGCTCTGGGCCGGCGACCTCTACCGGATGCTCGCCCGCTACGCCGAGCGCCGCGGCTTCAAGGTCGAAGAGCTCGGCGCGAGCCCGAGCGACGGCGGCGGCTACAAGGAGGTGACGTTCGCCGTGAAGGGGGATGGAGCCTACAAGGTCTTCAAATGGGAGGGCGGCACACACCGCGTGCAGCGCGTCCCGGAGACGGAGAGCCAGGGGCGGATCCACACCTCGACTGCGTCGGTCGCTGTGATGCCGGAGGCCGAGGAGGTCGAGGTCTCGATCGACCCGAACGACCTCAAGATCGACGTCTACCGCTCGACCGGCCCCGGCGGGCAATCGGTGAACACGACTGACTCCGCGGTGCGCATCACGCACATGCCGAGCGGCGTCACCGTCTCGATGCAAGACGAGAAGTCGCAGCTCCAGAACAAGGAGAAGGCGATGCGGGTGCTGCGTGCACGGCTCTACGAGCGCGAGCTCGAGCGGCAGCGCGCCGAGCTCGACGCGACACGCCGTTCGCAGATCGGCGGCGGCGAGCGTGCAGAGAAGATCCGGACGTACAACTTTCCGGAGAACCGGCTGACCGACCACCGGATCAAGCTGACGGTGCACCAGCTCGACCGGATCCTCCAGGGCGAGCTGGACGACTTCACCGAGGCGCTCGCCGCCGAGGACCGGCGCCTCGCGCTCTCGAGTTGAAGCTCCGCGACGCGCTGCAGGCCGCCGAGCGCAGGCTCGCCTCGGCGGGCGTCGACTCGCCGCGTGTCGACGCCGAGCTGCTGCTCGCGCACGTCGCGGGCACGACGCGGAGCGGCCTCTACTCCGACCTCGACCGCGAGGTGGACGGCGGCTGGGAGTCGCTCGTCGAGCGCCGCGCGACACGCGAGCCGCTCGCCTACGTGCTCGGCGAATGGGGCTTCCGCAGACTGACGCTCAAGACCGACACTCGCGCCCTCGTGCCGCGCCCCGAGACGGAGATCGTCGTCGAGCGCTGCCTCGCACTACTCGAAGAGCTCGACGCTCCGAGCGTGCTCGACGTCGGCGTCGGCTCCGGCGCGATCGCGCTGGCGTTGAAGGACGAGCGCTCGGACGCACGCATCGTCGGCGTCGACGTCTCGGAGGACGCGCTCGAGCTCGCGGGCGAGAACGCGCGGCTGCTCGGGCTCGAGGTCGAGCTGCGGTACGGCGGCGTCGAGGCTGCCGCCGACGGCTGGGACCTCGTCGTCTCGAACCCGCCGTATGTCGACACGCTCGAAGGCCTGCAGCCCGAGCTGCGCCACGAGCCGGAGGATGCACTGCTCGGCGTCGGGTTCCACGAGACGATCGCGCGCACGGCCCGCGCGCGCTTCCTCGTGCTCGAGGTCGGCGACGGACAGGCGGCGGCCGTCGCGTCGGCGCTGCAGGCGGCGGGCTACGACGACGTGGCGATCACGCCCGACCTCGCGGGAACCGCCCGCGTCGTCGAGGGCAGGCGATGAACGAGGCGATCGCGGCGCTCGAGGCCGGCGAGCCGGTGATCCTGCCGACGGACACGGTCTACGGGCTCTGCGCGCTCGCGTCGCGCTCCGGGCCCGTCGAGCGGCTGTACCGGCTGAAGAAGCGCGACCCGCTGCAGCCGTCTGCGCTCCTCGCGAGCGACCTCGATGTCCTGCTGGAGTGCATCCCCGAGCTCCGCGGGCGAGGAGCGGTGATCGCCCGCGCGCTGCTGCCGGGCCCGTACACCCTCGTCCTGCCGAACCCGGCACGCCGCTATCGCTGGCTCACCGGCGCCACCCCGGACGCGATCGGCGTGCGCGTGCCGAACCTCCCGCCCGGGGCGGCGGAGGTCGTCGCGACGGTCGGCTGCGTCGTCGCGACGAGCGCGAACCGGCCGGGAGAGCCCGATCCGCGCCGGGTCGACGAGGTGCCGCGCGAGATCCGGGACGGGGTGGGGGCGATCGTCGACGCGGGTGACCTGCCGGGGACGCCCTCGACCGTGCTCGATTTCAGCGGAGCGGAGCCGCGGGTCGTACGCGAGGGCGCGGCGCCGGCGGCGGCCGCGCTCGAGCAGGTCGCACTCGCGCTTCTCTGACCGCTCAGTACCATCCTCTTTTCCACGCAGAGGAGGGGCTTCGTGTCCGTAGCGCAACACACCTTCCACGACCTCGTCACGGCAGGGCTCGACGAGGTCGACCCGGACGTCGCCGCGCTCCTCACGAGGGAGCTCGAGCGCCAGCGGGGCCAAATCGAGCTGATCGCCTCCGAGAACTTCACGTGGCCGTCGGTGCTCGAGGCCGTCGGATCGGTGCCGACCAACAAGTACGCCGAGGGCTATCCCGGCAAGCGCTACTACGGCGGCTGCGAGGTGGTCGACGAGATCGAGCAGCTCGCGATCGACCGCGCCAAGGATCTGTTCGGGGCCGAGCATGCGAACGTGCAGCCGCACGCGGGCGCACAGACCAACATGGCGGTGTACTCGGCGGTCCTCGAGCCGGGCGACACGATCCTGTCGCTGCGCCTCGACCACGGCGGGCACCTGACGCACGGCCTGAAGGTCAACTTCAGCGGCCGGCTCTACACGATCGCGCACTACGGGGTGTCTCGAGAGACGATGACCGTCGACTACGCCGAGGTTCTGGCGCAGGCGAAGGAGTGCAGGCCGAAGCTGATCGTCTGCGGCGGCTCCGCGTATCCGCGCACGGTCGAGACCGACCGCTTTCGCGAGATCGCCGACGAGGTCGGCGCGCTCCTGCTGTGCGACATGGCGCACTTCGCCGGGCTCGTCGCGGCCGGGCTGCATCCGAACCCGGTCGAGCACTGCGACTTCGTCACCTCCACGACGCACAAGACGCTCGCCGGCCCGCGTGCGGGCTTCATCCTCTGCCGCGAGGAGCACGCGCGGGCGGTCGACCGAGCCGTCTTCCCGGGCATGCAGGGCGGCCCGCTCGAGCACACGATCGCCGCGAAGGCGACCTGCTTCAAGGTCGCCGCGTCGGACGCCTTCGGCGAGTACCAGCGGCAGATCCGCCGCAACGCCGACGCGCTCGCCGAGACGCTGCAGGAGGGGGGCCTCGAGCTCGTCACCGGCGGCACCGACACGCACCTGATGCAGATCGACCTGCGCAACTCGGAGTGGACCGGCAAGGACGCGGAGGAGCGGCTGCACGAGGTCGACATCACCGTCAACCGCAACACGGTGCCCTTCGACGAGCGCCCGCCGACCGTCGCCTCCGGCGTCCGGATCGGCACGCCGGCCATGACGATGCGAGGCTTCGACGAGGACGACTTTCGCGAGACGGGGCGCATCATCTGCGACGCGCTCACCCAGTCGCCCGACCTCGGGGCGCTTCGTTCCCGAGTCGAGGCTCTGTGCGCGAGGCGTCCGCTCTACCCGGGCTTCCGGGGTTACACGACCTACGCTTCATGAGCGTGCACGTCGAGACGAAGCGGCTGACGGTCGTCACGCATCCGCTCGTCCAGCACAAGCTGAGCTATCTCCGCGACCGGGCGACGCCGACCGTGCATTTCCGCAAGCTGACGGAGGAGATCACGCTGCTCCTGACCTACGAGGCGACGAAGGATCTCCCGACCGAGGACTACGAGATGGAGACACCGCTCGAGCGGATGACCGCGCAGCGGATCTCGGGGAAGAAGGTCGCGGTGTGTCCGGTGCTGCGCGCGGGGGTCGGCATGCTCGACGGTGTGCTCTCGCTCGTCTCGAGCGCCCGTGTCGGCTTCATCGGGATGTACCGCGACGAGGAGACGCTCCAGCCCGTCCGCTACTACTCGAAGCTGCCGCTCGACCTCGGCGAGCGCGACGCGATCGTGCTCGACCCGATGCTCGCGACCGGGCACTCGAGCTCCGCCGCGATCGACGAGGTGAAGGAGGCGGGGGCGCAGTCGGTGACGCTCGTCTGCATCGTCGCGGCCCCGCCCGGGATCGATTTCATCCACGGCCGCCATCCCGACGTGCACATCGTGTGCGCCGCGGTCGACCGCGGCCTGAACGAGCGCGGCTTCATCGTGCCGGGGCTCGGTGACGCGGGAGACCGGCTCTACGGCACGAAGTAGAGCCGCATGACGGTCGGGGCGCTCCAGCACCACAGCGTCCTCGACGTCCTGGGCGACCACCTCCAGGTCGTCTGGGGCGCGCTCGTCGCGTTCGTCGTCGTCGTGCTGCTGACGCCCGCGGTGGGCGGGATGGCCCGGATGCTCGGCGCGGTCGACGCGCCCGGCGGCCGGCGGCTGAACCGCTCGCCCGTGCCGCGGCTCGGCGGCCTGGCGCTCTTCCTCGGCATCTTCGTGCCGGCGCTCGCGTTCCTGCCGCTCGGCCGCGACACGCGCGGCCTGTTGCTCGGTGCCGCCGTCGCCGTGACGGTCGGCGCGGTCGACGACTTCCGGGGCCTGCGCTGGTTCGAGAAGCTTGCCGGGCAGACGCTGGCAGCTGCGATTCCGACGTGGTTCGGCGTCTGGGTCGACCGCTTCACGTTCCCGTTCCTCGGCATCCACGCGCTGCCGGGCTGGGTCGGCGTGCCGCTGACGATCGTCTGGATCGTCGCGATCATGAACATGGTCAACTTCCTCGACGGGCTCGACGGCCTCGCCGCCGGAGTCGCCGCGATCGCCGGCCTGACGTTCGCCGTGATCGCGCTCTCGCTCGCGAAGCCGGACGCGGCGATCCTCTCGGCGATCGTCTTCGGCGCCTGCATCGGCTTCCTGCGGCACAACGTCTACCCGGCGCGCATCTTCATGGGCGACTCGGGTGCGCTGTTGCTCGGCTTCGTGCTCGCGGCAGTCGCCGTGCAGGGCCTGCTGAAGACCGCGGCGACCGTCGCCCTGTTCTTTCCGCTGCTCGTGCTCGCGGTGCCGATCGTCGATACGACGTTCGTCGTCGCCCGGCGCCTCAAACACGGCGAGAAGGTGTTCGTGGCCGATCAGGCGCACCTGCACCATCGTTTCCTGCGGCGGGGCTTCTCGGAGCCGAGGGCGGCGTTCACGATCTGGGCGTGGTGCCTGTCGCTGGCCGGCGGCGCGCTCGCGACCCGCTTCATCCCGTTCCGCGCCCACGGCGTCTGGCACCTGTGGCCGACGCTCGCGGCAGCCGCGATCGGGCTCGCGGCGGTCGGCTTCTCGGTCTACGTCGTGTACGTGCTCGAGATCGTGAAGGTGCGCAACCCGTACCAGCGCCGGCGCCCGCCGGAGGATCCGCTGCGAAAGAGCGCCTAACCGCGCTCCGCCTGCTCGACGAACGCCGTCAGCAGCGCGTTGAACGGCCCGCCGAGCCGCTGCACCGAGTGGCCCGCACCGGGCAGGACGGCCCGCTTCGCCGGCAGCTCCCGCTCGAGCACGTCGCAGACCGCGTCGAACGCCGCACTGTGGGCGCCGCTGACCACGAGCTTTGGAAACCGGGCGCCCGCGAGCTCCGCGAGCGGGACGTCCGCCTCCCACGGGTAGCGCTCGACGAGCAGGGTGCGGGCGCCCTGGAGGAGCGCCGGCGAGAGCGTCCCCGGGGGCACGGTCGTGCCGACCGCCTCGAGGAAGCCGCGGAGGAAGGCCTCGGGCTCCCGCGGCCCTTCCTCCCAGAGCCTGAGCGCCCCGGCGGCGAACGCGTCGGCGGCAGCACGGCCGCGCGCGACGCCGAACGCGGGCGGCTCGATCACGGTCAGCGACCGCACGAGCTCGGGGCGCCCTGCGGCCGCGAAGAGCGAGATGACGCCGCCGTACGAGTGGCCGACGAGATGCGTCCCCGGCTCGAGGTATCGCTCGAGCCAGACCGCCTCGTCCTCGAAGTCGACGTGCTCCACGTCCGGGCCGGGCGGGAAACCGCGCCGGTTCGGGACGACGAGCTCGAATCGCTCCGCGAGCGGCCGCTGCGCCGCCCAGGTCGCCTCGCCGTTGACGACGCTGCCGTGGACGAGGAGGACGCGGGGACGGCCGATCCGGCTATCCTACGGAACGACACGAAGTAGGGGCGAAACCGCATGCGCACTGGGAGTTGGCGTGTTACAAGCTTGCCGGTCCCCTCTGGTATTCTCGCCCGGCTGATGCAGGCCGCCTCTCCGTCGTCGCAGAACCCCGCCGGGGCCGGAGGCTTGCTGCTCGCGGTGCTCGCGGCGGCGATCGGGGCGGGCGTGCTGCTCGGCTGGGCGGCCGGCTCGGCCGGGCTCGGGGCCCTGCTCGGCGCGCTGGTCGGGATCCTCGGCGGCATCTACGCGGTCTACCGGCGCTACCGGCGGGTCGCCTAGTGCTCGGGACGCTCTTCTCGACGCCGCGGCCCGAGCCGAGCCACCTCCTGCCGGCGGCCGGCAGTGCGCTCGTCGTCGCCCTCGCCCTGCCGGTGATCGTCGTCTCCGGCTGGAGCCTCGGCGGCTGGGCTCTCGCGGCCGCGCTCTGGCTCGGCGTCCACGCGCTCGACCTCTTCCTCGCGCGGGCGCGGACGCGGGCGGATACGCTCGCGGCGTCCGGCGTCCAGGTGTTCGCGATCTTCTTCAAATCGATCGGATTGCTCGTGGTCCTGTTCGCCGCGCTCGCGGCCGACCGCGGGCTGGCGCTTGCCGCCGCGATCACGTACGCGCTCGCCTACACGTTCGAGCTCGGGCTCTCGCTCGTCTTCTACTTCGGAGCGGCACAGCAAGGAACGGGCCGGCGATGAGGCTGCGCTACCTGTTCGTCGTGGCGACGCTCGCGCTCGCCGCGCCGTCCACCGCGCTCGCCCGCGGCAAGTTCGACCCGACCACGGAGTTCGAGCAGCACGAGTGGATCCCGATCCACCTCGGCCCCCTGAACCTCTCGGTCACGAAGGCCGTGGCGTACCTGATGCTCGGGACGATCTTCACGATCGCGCTCGGGCTCTTCACGATGCGCAGCCGCCTCGCGCTGCTTCCCGACCGGCGTCAGACGATCGGCGAGGCCGTCTACGAGATCGCGCAGACGCAGGTCGCCGAGCAGGGGCTCCCGTCGAAGGCGATCGGCCGCTGGTTCCCGTACGTGACCACGATCATGCTCTTCATCTGGGTCGTGAACCTGCTCGGGTTCATCCCGCTGCCGTTGACCGGGGAGAAGTGGCACGGCGTGCCGACGTGGGGCATCTACGCCGCGACGTCGTCGCTCTCGGTGACGCTCGCGCTCGCCCTCCTGACGTTCGTCTTCACGCATTTCGAGGGCATTCGCTGGAACGGGCCGGTCCGCTACTTCAAGAGCTGGATTCCCGAGGCGCCGAAGCTCCTGCTCGGCCTGATCGTGCCGCTCGAGATCCTCGGCCAGTTCATGCGGCTGATCTCGCTGAGCGTCAGGCTCTTCGCGAACATGCTCGCGGGCCACATCCTGATCCTCACGTTCATCGGGCTCATGTTCATCCTGCAGTCGCTCGTCCTCGCCGTCTTCGTCGTACCGGTCGCTGCCGTCTTCTATCTCTTCGAGGTCGTGATCGTCGTCACGATCCAGGCGTTCATCTTCGCTGCCCTGTCCGCCATCTACATTGGCTCGGCGATCGAGCCGGAACACTAGGAGGAACAACCGACATGCATTCCCTACTCGCCGCCACCTCGGGCGATGTGACGAAGGCCGGCAAGGCGATCGGCCTCGCGCTCGGCGTCGGTCTCGGCGCGCTCGGCGCCGGCATCGGCATCGGCAACATCTTCGCCTCGATGATCCAGTCCGTCGCCCGGCAGCCCGAGCTCCGCGGCGAGCTCCAGGGCATCCAGTGGCTCGGGTTCGCGCTCACCGAGGCCGTCGTCTTCTACGGGCTGCTCGGCTCGATCCTGGCCTACGTCCTCGTCTAGTGCTCGCAGCGAACCCCCTCATCTCGGTCACGCCGGGGCTGATGATCTGGACGATCGTCTGCTTTCTGATCGCCCTCTTCGTGCTGAAGCGCTATGCGTTCGGGCCGATCCAGAAGATGATCGACGCACGTCGCGAGCAGATCCGCAACTCGCTCGACGAGGCCGACAATGCGCGTGACGAGGCGCGGCGCCTGCTCGAGGAGCATCGCAAGCTGATCGGTCAGGCCCGGGGTGAAGCGGAGCGGATCCTCAGCGAGGCGAGGCGGACCGGCGACGCGATGGAGCACCGGATGCGCGAGGAGACCGAGGCCGAGCGGCAGCGCCGGCTCGAGGAGACGCGACGCGAGATCGCCGCGGAGACTGCGCGCGCGCTCGAGCAGATCCGAAACGAAGTGGCCGACCTCACCCTGGCGGCGACCTCGATCGTGGTCGGCCGCACCCTCGACTCCGACCACGACCGGGCGCTGATCACCGAGGCGATCGGCTCGCTCGACTTCTCGCGCCTGGAGGATTCCAAATAGCGGTCGCGCACCGCATCTATGCCGAGGCGCTCTTCTCGGCGGCCGAGGAGGGCGGCCGTCTCGCGCAGGTGCACGAGGCACTCTCCGATTTCGCGGCGGCGATCCGGGAGACCCCGGAGCTGCGCGCGGTGCTGCGGAACCCGCAGCTCGAGCCCTCCGTCAAGGCGGGCATCCTGACGGATCTCGCCGGCGACGACGAGCCGCTCTTCAAGAACTTCCTGCTCGTCGTGGCCGAGAAGGATCGCGCCGGCGAGCTCGAGGAGATCGCGAAGGAGTTCGAGCGGCTGATCGCGCGCGAGGAGCGGCGCCTCGACGTGGAGCTGATCACGGCACGTGAGCTCTCCGACGAGGAAGCGAAGGCGATCGTCGACCAGATCGAGAAGGCCGCCGGACGCAAGGTCGACGCGACGCGCAGCGTCGACCCCGAGCTCGTCGGCGGCATCGTCCTGCAGGCCGGCTCATATCGAGCCGACGCCAGCGTGCGCGGAAGGTTGGAACGACTGCGACAGGAACTCGTGAGGAGCTGAGAAGACTTGAAGCTGCGCCCCGAAGAGATCACGTCGATCCTGCGTCAGCGGATCGAGCACTACGACGTCGAGACCGACCTCGCCGAGGTCGGCACCGTCCTCCAGGTCGGCGACGGCATCGCCCGCATCTACGGGCTCGACAACGCGGTCGCGATGGAGATGCTGGAGCTCGACCACGGCGTCGTCGGCCTCGCGTTCAACCTCGAGGAGGACGACGTCGGAGCGGCGCTCTTCGGCGAGTGGGAGCACATCAAGGAGGGCGAGCCGGTGCGGCGGACGGGCCGCGTCGCGAGCGTCCCGGTCGGCGAGGCGCTGCTCGGGCGCGTCGTCGATCCGCTCGGCAACCCGCTCGACGGCCGCGGCGCGATCGACGCGGACGAGCGCCGTCCGCTGGAGTTCAAGGCG
>Ga0310810_10002633_pt1 | contig 19333 bp, 16 predicted proteins | sample NCmetagenome_FD_207641 | JGI IMG/M metagenome (GOLD analysis project Ga0310810, IMG submission 207641) | Soil microbial communities from experimental microcosm in Duke University, North Carolina, United States - NC | ecosystem: Engineered > Artificial ecosystem > Soil microcosm > Unclassified ...
CGAGTTTTTCAGCTGAGGCGTTCAGGGGTCCTCCAGCACTTACCAAAAAAACGTCATCATAACCGTCGTTATTAAAATCGCCCCAGGCAATGCCGGCGCCCATATCTTCAGGCAGTTGCGAGGTTCGCGCCCCAAGGAACGTGCGAAACGAGGCAAGCCGGGCGTCGCGAGTCACATCGGTAAAAACCGGCTTCGGAGCCTCCTTGGGCAGATTTCGCGCCAGGCTGCTGGTGATATCCGCCATTTTCTCGTCAGGCCGGTATTCTTTGGGTCGGTTCCGATAGTAGGCAATGGACCCGACTAGAAGAGCCAACAGACTGACGCCAACCAGAATACCGATCGTCCTGTAAAGTCGCCGGCGACGAGGACTAAGCGGCAGTCTGGCTTTGCCGACGTGGCTGCATGTGATTGACCTTTGCCGTAATTCGTCCTTGGGATTCACGTGCTAATTGAGTGATTCTTCGAGCGCCCGAATCACCTATCCTGGTTGACCAGGGCAGTCGCCGCCTGCATTCCATTTGGTGATCCCATACTAGCGGAGGCTTGCGCTTTCGACTTCAGCTCTACCGTTGCCGTAGCGCGGTCGATTTCCGTCACCGGTGAGGTGATTTTGGTCTCTTCTCCGAAAACGTAGTTCAGGAGGAACTGATCCACCTTTCGATATTGCAGAATGGCGGTGATCTGGAAGCGGCTGGAACCCGTTAGTGGCGGCACATCGACTAGATTTGTCTGGCTGTGTCCAGGCATCGATGCCGCGTGACCATCTGCAACGGAAGCTGTGCAGGGAATGGAAAACTGAACCGTGTCCGAGTAACCCGGAAAAATAGAACGCCGAAAGCGCACGCCCACCATTTCCCAAAGGTTGTGTCGATCGATCAGGTTTCCGTTCTGATCGACAGGTTCGGCTTTGAACAGAAACGTTCCCGGGGTAAGGAAATTCTTTGCGTTCCTCTTCCCGGAACTGAAGACTTCCTTGCCCGCTTCGTCCGTCACGGAAACCTCGAGCCAACTTTGGATCAAATCCAGGGGACCGGTTGGATAATCATGGCCGACTTTGTTGGAGGCCATAATCACGCGCAGCGGAATCGGGTCCCCCGGGCTAACCGTTGGCGGCACGTCTAATGTCACTTTTACTATCGGTCCGGCCGACCATTTATCGGCAATCTCCGGAACCTCCTGTTTGCCCTGCAGCCAGCGATCCGTCAGTTCCACCTGTTTTTCTGCACCTTCGAGTTTGAGGGCTTGCGGCATTAACTGGTTGGAAGCAATAAAGCGATGGCTGCGGTGCTTGCCGTCGTTCGGCTTGCGGTTGTAGTCGCTGTCATCGCCCGCGGCAGGGTCGGTCGAATCCACTAGCGGCATATGGCACTCGCGGCATTCGACTGTTTTCTTCGCATCTCCCTTATGGTTCCAATGGCTGGCCGCCCAATTATCGTATTGGTTTTGCAATTGCACCCAGCCAACGCGATTTACTTCCTGGTCGATGAACTGCTTGTGGCACGCGGCGCAATACTCGGGTTTCTTAAACATCCGTTTGCTCAGCTTGGCGTGCTCTTGCGGATAAGTGCGGATAAGAAAATCACGCGCGATATGCCCCAAACCCTGCGTGCTCCATTGCCACAGATATTGGGAGGGTTGGGTCATGGTGTAATTAGCATTGCCCTTCAGGTCAGTCTCACGAATGGCGTGACAGGAAAGGCAGGAAATACCCTCCTGATAACCAGGCAAACTAGTCAGATTCTCCGCAAAGATGTTCTTGGTCCCCGAAAAGAGGGAGATCGGGTCATGGCAGCCGCCGCAGTAGCGGGTAGACTCGGGACCATTTTGTTTCGCCATGACGTTTTGGATCCCCTGAAACACTGTGTCCATAGCCGCGTAACGGTGAGCGCTGGGTTTCCATTCCTCGACAATCTGACTATGGCACCCTGATGTCCCGCAACTGGCCGACCCGGACAGTGACCGGTCATCAAAGGCACTCCCGGTGTCGGTGCGCGCCAGACTGGGAGCAAAGGGTCGGTTCGTGCCGTAAATGTAGCTATATTCTTTAGGCAACCGATTATTGAACCGTGTTCCCGAGTAGAACAAGGTCAGGCCGATCATGAAAACCAGGCCAATCGCGTTAACTGCCAGCACTTGTTTAAAGTAGCGAGTACTCCCTGCAGGCTTATGACCCTCGCGTCGCACGCGCAGGTAGGAGAACACAACATGCGGCAAAAGCGCCCCAATGGTCGCCAACGTGGAAAACAGATGGATCTTACGCCATACCACCTCTGTTCGGATGCCGAGGATCCCTTGCCAGGTCAGCCACAGCCCGGAAAATGCACAGACCACGAGGGCAACAACCCCCACATCACCCAACAGAGTAATATGTGACACGGCGTAAGACCGGTATTCGCGCCAGTGGCTCGCAACATACCAAGATAAAGGCACCAACGCCAAAACGCCCACGACCGTGTGCACAAGGATACTCCATTGCACGGTGGAATGAAAAGGCAGCACTGTAATAGCCAGCCCGCTGATAGCTTCAAAAATCAACGCCGCCATGCTTAACCGAGCAAGTTTCGATACCCACCCGGACTCATGTTCGCGCTTAATACTTTTGGCTGATTCAGTCATAACCTTCTTTCACATTCGAATGGGGGCGCTGCCGATGGGCATCGGATTTCGGAGTTGCATTTCGTCAGGATAAGAAGTCTTCGCAGGTGATTCTTTGACCTAAGTCAAGCCTCCTGGAGGCGGGTTCGCAGTTAACGAACACCACAAAAAGGAGGAAAATCCGGTCCGGATTTGTCGAAACAAGAGTCCCTCGTTCGTCTTATATTAAAAGAAACTATATGAATCCAAAACCAATCACGAATGAAGGTCCTTTCCTGCCGCCGATTGAAAAGCCCAATGGGCTGATTATGAAGTTGGCGTATTACTTTACGCGCCGGCAATTCGGCAAGGTGCTTACACCTCTCAAAGTGCACTCGGCCCGGCTGCCAGCCGCGTTTGGCTTCTTCTATGGAAAAGTTGCCAAGCTCGACAAAAAACTGTCGCTTTCCTCGGAGACAGTTCTGCTCATTCGCGAACAGGTGGCGCGTATCAATGTCTGCCTGTTCTGCATAGACATCGGCCGATCGTTCACAATCAAGGCATCAATGAACCAGGCCAAATTTGATTCCCTGAAGCAATACCGCACGAGCAGTCTTTTTACGGCAGCGGAGCGCGCATTGTTGGACTATGTAACGGAGTTGACCGTGGATAAAGTGGTCAATCCGGAGACCTTTGCGCGTTTAGCTTCCCATTATTCCGAACGAGAGATTTGCGAAATCGTTTGGATCGTCGCCAGCGAACACCTTTACAACATGACCAACATCGGTCTGAACATTCATGCCGATATGCTCTGCGACATCTCCAAAAGGAAAGAAGCTGCGTGAACTGACAGGCTTTGCGAGGCGACGCTTTCGGCTTAAAGGTGTTCGAAAAATTTGTAGGCGCCGACGTCAGGCGGCCAAATATTAGGACGTTTCCGCGATAAATCAAAGCCTCCTTACGTCGTCTCCTACAATTCTAGTCTGCAGCGCGAGGGTTGCAACTTGACGATGTAGCAACTGCTGAATGTTCGGACATAGTCGATGGGGATGACCAGGCGTTGAAACAGGTCTCGAATCACGGCCTCGTTTCGATATGGCTGCTTTTCGGGTGCAGTTTTAATCAACGAAGCAGGGTCAGCCATGCGCCTGAAGATCTGTTGCATTTTGAACATCGCAACCTTTTCCTGCATCGTTGAAAGCGCCCAGGCTCGAACCAATAGGCACACCCCGTGAAGGCGATTGACCCCTGCTCGCTTGGCAACCCAGGCCACAGTCTGTCGGGGACTCAACAGATAACTCTCCAGGGCCTCTCGTTGGCACACAACGTCCTGCCCGAGCAGGCCCACCCTTCGTGAGAACTCTTGCAACGCAAAACTAATTCTGTAGAAGGCAACGAAAATGGCGCCGGACTCTTTTACCACCCGCTTGGCTTCGGTCAGCATCGCTCTGATCTCCCCTTCATCGCCCATAAAATCAATCACACCTGTCGCGAAAATAATGGTTGAGTAGCTACCATTTTCAAATGGCATCCTCCTGGCGTCTGCCTGCACGAGTGTAAGGCCACGACGAATCTTTGCGTAACGGATCATCTCCGTGCTGAAATCGACGCCATCGCAGCGAAGACCCTTCTTCTGAAGTTCTGCCACAATCAGGCCCTGACCGGCCCCGACGACCAAAACGGGTTCCTTAATCTCATCAGCGATGCGACGCAGACTCGCTCGATCGAGGTAGTTGTCCTCAATTGCGGCGTGATGCGGTGCCAGGGCATTCCAAAAGTCAGTTGAAAGAGGGCGTATGGTCGGAGATTCTATGGCCCAGCTCAGCAAACTGCAAGCGGCGGAAGACAACGCTGGTGGCAATTTAATTAATCAAAACCAGTCTACCCTGAGTTTCACATCTGCGTTCTTCCACGCCGCGTCGAATTCGCGTTGCACCATCGCCGCACTCTCGCTTTGCCCTGGTCTCGCAGCGCTTGTTCCAAACCAAGCAAGGCCCAACCATTACGTGGCCAGCGGCACAGGTCTTCACGAAACACCTTGGCGGGTTGCTCTCCAGCAAAGTCCACCTCTGTTTCACTGGACGACCAGAGTTTAAGGGTCTCCTTGTGAAGCGGATGGGTGCGGTGGCCAATCCTCGACGTCGTTATGGGACGCCTCTCCAGAACCTGTCTCGGAAACTCGAATGGCTGCGCGGCGTTGACTGGCCTCCAGTTCGGTGGTATCGAGATTTATGCAAAAATCTCACCGTTGGGTCGTTGCACTTTCCTTTTCCCTCTTCATGACAGTCTGTGCTGGCGAGTTCTCGGATTCCTGGACCTGGGACGACGATAGCAAGCTCCGCAGCGAGCATGCAGCTCTGGAGGGCAAACCAATGCCCGCGCTCGATTTGGCAGGGTGGATAAACGGCCAAATCAAACCCGCAGATATGAAAGGGAAGGTTGTAGTAGTGGATTTTTACGCGACTTGGTGCGGTCCGTGCATGGCGGCGATCCCGCACAACAACGAGTTGCTCAAACGGTATGCGGATAAAGGGTTAGTCATTGTCGGAGTGTGCACCAGCAAACAGGGCCAGGAGAAAATGGGCCAAATTGTAAAGGACAAGGGCATCGAGTACCCGACCGCGAGGGACCCCGGGCTTAAATCACAAACCGCCTGGGCAGTCCATTATTATCCGACATATGCCGTCATTGACCGCAAGGGCATTGTTCGCATCATTGGCCTGCAGCCAGAATACGTAGAAAAGGTTGTTCAAAAATTGCTGGATTCCAAGCCTTCCTGATTTGCCTATCAAAACGGCAGGCTGATTATTAATTGGCCGCAGTAGAAAGGGCTGCCATTGGTGAATTCCTCAGTTCTCTTGGCATGCTTCCGTCGCAGGAATTTGAGCTGCTCGTCCGCGCCCTGGCTAAATTATCCGTGCTGCCGCTCATCTGACCTTCTGACGCTCCCACCGCAGAGCGCATCCCCGCTTTAGGGGAGTAGTAAGGGACTCCACGAGTACCTATAACTTACCGGTGTTCGGCAGAATGCAGCCCCGCGAGATAACATATGGATCGGGGCGGAAGTTCGTTTATGGCGAAGAAACCAAAGAACCCTCAATTATAGTCAATCAATGAAGATAACCGCTTTAACCACGAGTTTAATGATAGCAGCAGTCTGTGCTAATGCCCAGACGACGGCCGTCTGGAATCCGGCCGCCAATCCCTCCAGCGATGGATGCTGGAGTGATGGTGCCAACTGGACCAGCGGAACGGTTCCCGACAACACCGTCAAGGTGGTGTTCAACGTTTCCGGTGCGATTCCCTGTTTACTAACCAATGCCGCGCTTGCCGGACGAATGGTCTCCGGCGACAACGGGCCCGGGGGCACGCTGATTTTAACCAATGGCGCCGTTCTGACGGTGGGAGACCTCGATTGGTCGGCGGTCGGCTATAACAATAGCAGTACGTTGGTGGTTGAGAGTGGAACGTCGGCGACGTTCGGGCATCATTTATGGATTGGCTTCGAGCCTGGATCGGACGGCGTGTTGATCATGAATGGTGGCTCGGTATCGGTTGCCCAAATGACGGGCCTGGGTTGGAATGGCGGGAAAGGAACGGCACACATCAACGGCGGCACCTTGAACCTTGCCCAATTGAACCCAACCCAGTCGATCCGCGGCAATTCCGTTTTGGATATTGGGGCGGGGACGGTAATCATCGCTGGCGATCAACTTGCCGCGGTAAATAACTACATTAACAGCGGCAAGATCACCGGCTATGGAGGGGCGGGGTCAGTGCTGGCGAATTATGACACCAGCAATCCCGGGAAGACGACGATTACTGCCGTGACCAACGAGCTGCCGCCGGTGGAGGTGGTTTGGAATCCGGCAGCCAATCCGTCAGGCACCGGTAAGTGGAACGAAAGCGCCAACTGGACCGGTGGCCGACGTCCCGGCAACACTACCAAAGTGATATTCAATGTCTCTGGAGCGATTGCGTGCGAGATCACCAATGCATCTACGGCGGGTCGCATAGTGTCGGGCGACGGCGGGCCTGGAGGCACGCTGATCCTGACGAATGGTGCTGGCCTGGTCGTGGGAGGATCCGACTGGTCGGCCATCGGGTACAACAATACCGGTATGCTACTGGTTGAAAGCGGCGCGTCGGCGAGCTTTGGCAATCATTTGTGGGTTGGCTTCGACCCTACCGCGGACGGCGTATTGACAATAAATGGTGGGACGGTGTCAGTGACCGGCATGTTCGGTTTGGGTTGGAATAGCGGGAAAGGCACCGCCCACATTAATGGCGGCAGCTTGAATCTTGCGCAATGGGACTCGACGTTATCAATCCAAGGGGCTTCGGTCCTGGACGTTTCCGGTAAAGGCAAGGTGTTGATTACCGGCGATTATTACGATTCAGTGAGCGCCTATGTCAGTACCGGGAAGATCACAGCCAATGGCGGGACCAACGTGTTTTATCTGTATGAGTCGGCCACCGATAGAACCATCATCGCCGCGGAATACATCCCGCCGGTGCAAGTGGTTTGGAATCCCGCAGCCAACCCGGACAATACCGGTGTATGGAACGATGATGCCAACTGGACTGGCGGGCGCCATCCCGGCGACACTACCAAGGTGGTGTTCAATGTCTCCGGCGCGTCCGATTGCACCGTGACCAATGCAGTCTCGGCGGGCCGGGTGGTTTCTGGTGACGGCGGGCCGGGGGGCACTCTTATCCTGGCCAGCAACGCGGTCCTGACAGTTGGAGACCTCGATTGGTCCGCGATCGGCTACAACAATACGAGTGCGTTGGTAGTTGAAAACGGAGCCTCAGCAACTTTTGGACATCATCTATGGATAGGCTTTAATGCAGGGGCGGACGGCGTATTGACCATGAATGGCGGCTCGGTATCGGTCGCGCAAATGACTGGCTTGGGTTGGAACGGCGGGAAAGGAACAGCACACATTAACGGCGGCACCTTGAACCTTGCCCAATTGCACCCGACGCAGTCGATCCTGGGAGATTCGGTTTTGGACGTTGCCGGCACTGGTAAGGTCCTGATTTCAGGTGATCATTACACAGCCGTCAGGGATTATGCCAACGGCGGCAAAATCACGGCCAATGGCGGTCCGAATGTGTATTATTATTATGACTCAGGCATCGACAAAACGGTCATCACCGCGGTAATGCCTCCACAGAAGATCACAGGAATCGCCGTGGATGGCGGCAACGTGACGCTTACGTATCAGACATTTGTTGGAAAAACATACCATCTGGAAAGCACCCCAACTCTGTCTGCCGCCACATGGATACCGGTGCCGGGGAGCACAAACACGGCGTCAGGACCCGCGGCGACCTTCACGTTCCCTGCGGGTGCAGGCGCTCTGAAATTCTATCGAGCGGTCTCCCCTTGATAGGACGCAGGCAGACGTAGTCATTCAGCGGGATTGCCTCTCCTGCCCTGGCGGGGCAATCCCGTAGCAGTTTTTCGAAGGATCTATAGCAAATTAGGTTTCCAAAACCTTCGCAAAGCGCTCAAAATTATCCGAGATCTCTCGATGCGATCCTGCCGCTTTACACTGGCTACGGTATATCTTGTCTCGGCAATCATTTGCGCCGAGGCCCAACCAACCATCAGTGTTTGGAATCCTGCGGCCAATCCGTTCGGCACCAACCTCGTGGTCTCCTGGCCGACATCGGCTGGTCGTTATACGTTGCAGGACACCACCAACCTTGGAGCCGTGCCCATTGTCTGGTCGGCGTTGACCAACAGCCCCGCCACGAATAATGCCGTTACTTACGTGACGTTAAGCCAGCCCAGCGAGCCGACGTTTTACCGCCTGGTGAAGGGTATTGATCGATCGAGCATCGACCACAAATTACTGATGGGCTACCAAGGCTGGTTTGCCTGTCCAGGCGATGGCTCGGCCGTAAACAGCTGGGTGCATTGGTTTGGGAACAACACTCCCACGGCGGCTAACGCCAACTTCGATTTCTGGCCTGACACTTCCGAACTCGACCCCGACGAGCTGTTCACGACAAGCCTGACTTATTCAAACGGCTCCCCGGCAAAACTCTATTCCGCCTACAAACAAAAGACCGTGTTGCGTCATTTCAAATGGATGCAGGATAATCACCTTGACGGGGTTTTCTTCCAACGGTTTCTGACGGACCTTCCCGGCGGGAACTTTTCGGCTCTGCGCAACCAGGTAGCCGTCAATGTTCGAGTCGGGGCTGAAACCTACGGCCGGGTGTTCGCGATCATGTATGACATTTCAGGCTATCCCACCAATAGCCTCGTGAATAAGTTGACTAACGACTGGCTGTACCTCCTCAACACGCAACACGTGACCAACAGTTCCGCGTACCTTTATCACAACGGCAAACCCGTTGTGGCTATCTGGGGCTTTGGCTTTTCAGGCCGGCCCGACACGCCGCAGCAGGCGCAGCAGGCCATCGACTGGTTCAAGTCCACCGGATGCACCGTCATGGGAGGGGTGCCCACCAACTGGCGCACTTTGACTGGCGATGCTCAGACCAATCCTTCCTGGAGCAACGCGTTCCGCGCCTTCAACATCATCAGCCCGTGGTCCGTCGGGCGCTACGCCAACAACTCGGGGGCGGACAGTTATCGCACGAGCGTCACGGTGCCGGACCTGGCCGATTGCAAGAGTCATGGAATCGAATATTTGCCAGTGATTTTCCCGGGGTTTTCGTGGAGCAACCTGAACAATGGTCCCCTCAACCAAATTCCTCGCAACGGCGGCAACTTTTACTGGCGGCAGGCCTACAATGCCGTCCGTTCCGGCTGCACGATGATATACGGCGCGATGTTCGATGAAGTCGATGAAGGCACCGCCATGTACAAGCTGGCACCCACAGCCGCCCAACTGCCCGCGCAAGGCGCGTTCGTGCCGCTGAACATCGACGGCTACAATTTGAATAGCGACTGGTACTTGCGGCTGGCTGACCAGGCGGGAAAGATGTTGCGCGGCGACATTCCTCTGACCAGCTCAATACCCATGACGCCGCCATGAGGTGATTTTTAATTTGGCTCGCAGATTTGGGCCGGCTCCTTGAAACTATTGCCGGGTTCCATGCAGTTTTGGAAGAATCCAATTTGCGCGAAAACGAGTTGGTGCTACGGCCAGACCTGGGCAGGAATCATGGCCTTGCTGAGCATTGCTGCCCCAGGTCAGGTTCCAGCGCAAATTTTGCGTGGCGGTGAGACCAACAGCGCGCTGGAAATCCGTTCGTTGGTGGTGAATGGGGCATCGGTGTCCTTGAAACCTGGGGTAAAGTTGCAGCTTCCGCCGCAACCCCACACGGTGCTTTTTGCATTCGGCCCTTCGACAAATGCTGGCGCGGATCCGGTGCGGTTCCGTTTCAAGCTTGATGGCTATGAAGAGGAGTGGCGGGAGTACGACGGGTCGATGCGCCTGTGCATCCGCTTTCTTGATGCAACCGGAGATCAAGTCGGCGAGACGGTTTTCAAGGTGGTTGGTCAGAGCCCAGGTTGGACTGGAAACCTCGAAACCGCAGCATTCCTGCAGCGATGGGAGAGCATAGTGGTACCACCGAGGGCCACGAGTTACTGGGTGGTGATGTCATCGGCCGGACCGCCCGCTACGGTAGGCGTTTATGCGATCACGAATCTGGTGATTAAAAACCAGCCGGCGAACGACTCCCTCTCGACCGTCTCCTTGCCTTGCGCATTTGATCTGGCCGCCAGCAACTCCTTTGCAGCCGCCGCACCAACGGGTTGGATGCGGGACGGTTTGCGGCCCAGCATGGCGACCATTTTCGAGAGCGGCTCGACGCCTCGGAAAATGGGTTTCGCGATCATCGACGATGACCTGAACGGACACGCGGAATGGCACACGATTAAGGAAATGGCCAAGCCGGTCACCCCCGGCGACCGCCTGCTGGTGCAGTGGAGCGAGGCCTACAGCTTCGGGCTGGCCGAGCAGGTGCAGACGGCGTATCAGGCTTTGCCGGCTGGATATTACCGTTTTCGCCTCAATCAACTCTCCATCTTAGGAATCCCAACGGAAACGGAAGCATCGCTCGCCTTCGAGGTGCCCCTGGTGTTCTGGCGCACGCCGTGGTTCTGGGTTTCCTTTGTGACCACGATCCTGGCGGTGAGTGCAGGCGGTTGGCGCATCCTGGTCTGGCGCCGGATGCGGCACGAATTGCAGTGCCTCGAGCAACAGCGCGCGGTGGATTGCGAGCGTTTGCGCATCGCCCAGGACATTCACGACGATCTCGGCGCACGCGTCACTCAGATTTCGCTCCTGAGCGCAGTGGCTCAGGGCAAAGCGTCGTTGCCGGAAGAAGCCCGGTCGGAGTTCGGCAAGGTTTCTCAAATGACGCGGGACCTGGTCTCCGCCCTTTACGAAACGGTCTGGGCGGTCAATCCGGAAAACGACAACCTTGATGCGCTGGCCAATTTTCTTTGCCAGATGTGCAACCAGCTTTGCGCTCAGGCGCAATTGCGATGCCGACTCGAAGTGCCGAACACATTACCCCACATTGCGTTGAGCAGCCAGGTGCGACACAACTTCATCATGGCGGTGAAGGAAGCGGTGCACAATGTCCTCAAACACGCCCGCGCCACCGAAGTCCGCCTTCGCATCGGGTTGGAGGCTTCCGTGCTGCGCGTCTATATTCAAGATGACGGCCGCGGCTTCGACCCCGCAGCGTGTGCACCGGGAAACGGGTTGTGCAATCTGGAACGACGGATGAAAGACATTGGTGGGAGGTTCACCCTCGAAAGCCGGCTGGGGGCGGGCACGGTCGTCTGCCTGCAACTGCCGGCGTTGAAAGCGGCATGAGTTCCGCGGGCCGCGTCCCCGGTTTCGGGGATGGTTTTAGATCCGCGGAGAGGACATCATTGAAGCGGATCGAGTTATTGTGATTAAAAAAGTGGCCATTGTGGAAGATGACCGAGGCTTGCGCGAGCAACTCGGCCAAATCCTCGGCGCGGCGCGTGACGTCCGCTTTGTCGGTGCGTGCGCATCCGGCGAAGAAGCGCTGGCTCGAATTCACGTTCTGCAACCCGACGTTATGCTGATGGATATCAAACTGCCGGGCATGTCGGGAATCGAATGCGTCGCGCATCTCAAACGCGTCCTGCCCTCGCTACAAATTATCATGCTGACGGTTTACGAGGACAGCGAGAGCATCTTTCGAGCGCTCAAGGCCGGCGCCGACGGCTACCTGCTGAAGTCAAGCCCGCCGGAGGTGCTGCTGGAGGCCATCGATGACGTCCGGCAGGGCGGTTCTCCCATGTCCAGCCACATCGCACGCAAGGTCGTGCGGCATTTTCACCTCGTCGGCCCTTCGCCCGAGGAATCCGAAAACCTTTCACCGCGCGAGCAGGAGGTGCTCAATCTGCTCTCCGCCGGATACATCTACAAGGAGATCAGTCAGCAGTTGGGGATCGGGACCGAGACGGTGCGGACTTACGTGAAAAACATCTGCGAGAAGATGCACGTCCGCAACCGTATCGAAGCAGTCGCCAGACATGGAGGCAAAACCTTCTGATCGTTTCATGAACCGCCACTTCTGCGTTTCTGATTAGAGCGTCCACTAGAAGCACCGGTTTTCTTAGGACGGACGCCGTTTCCGTGAGGGGCGCCGTCGGGTGTGCCTGGTTAGCAGCTTCTCTGTCAGTGAGGGTTGCCGAGGTGAGAATTGGGAAAAAGCAGCGAACAGGTATGGCCGGAACTGGTGAGCGGCATAGCGAACATAACCGGTTTCACGAATACGTTTGAGCGTCGTTCGGTAGTCCTCCAGAAGAACGTTGGCAACGGTGGCGCCCGCCTTGCGCGCCGCTGACCGGGCCGAGGCCGACAACCAGCGGGCTTTTTGAGGCACGTTGGTTATGGCTGACATAGCCATGAGTGATGCGACCTGAAATACCGTCCGATTTTGTTTATGGGCTTCGTCTTGCATTTCACCCCAGAGATGGCCAAGCGCCTGCACGCTGGGAAGCTGTTTCGGGGGAATCCTCGACAAATCACGACGCAGAGCCTTCCATTCCTTGCGCAGGGTGGCGACATCAAGCGGCGGCGTATTGACGGTTGCCGCCATCCGACCCGCAGAGGCTTCCAGTCCATCCAGCATCTCATCTACGCCGCTGAACTCCGCCCTAGGATCCAGCAGCCCCTCCTCCTTAAGCGAAGAGGCGATTTCACGGATGAGATACCGGCCAGCTCCCGACGCATCAGCAAGGGCCGCCAGGACCCACACCGGAGAGGCCCGGAAAGCGAGAATTCCCACCAACTCGATCCCATTACCGGCTGCACGGCGAACCAGGAAATCCTTCGAAAGCTTTTCTTCGTCCGGATATACGCCTTTTACCTGCCCAACCTGCTCGATCAAAAATCGCAGTGTGGCTTCGACGAGGTTTCCATAGAGCCGGCTCCGGCGGACGGTTTGAGGGATTGAGACCTCGCCCACTTCGCGCAACAAACCAGCAGCAAGGGCGCTGACCGACCTCACTCCGCGTTCCGGCAGCGAAAGCAGAAAATTACGTAATTTTGGCTTCACGGCCGATTACTGGCTGTTGCGAGCGGTTGCGATGGGGTCGCAAAGGTCCACTTTCTAAGTTAAGCGATGCGTCAAGCTCCGACAAAGTAGCGGCGGGCATGTCGCCTGCCATAGAGGACGGCGTCCTGCCGCCCGTGCGCGAAATTGGTCTTTTTGAAATTCCAGCCCGACCCGCCGGGCGGGACGCCCGGCTCCACGCCAGGCGAGACGCATACCGCTACTTCGGCGGCTTGTGTGCCATACGCTTCGGACGCATATCCGCGCCGGTCACGCGTTTGACCTCAGTGATTGAATCGTAACGAAGGTGAACTGCTTCATGAGCTTTGCGGATCGATTCCTCGTCCGGTCCGCACATAAAACAGAAGGCTTTTCCTTCCTTCAGATTGACATGCGCCGCATGCGCAAAGACGCCAAAAGTCGGGGCGACCTTTTCCAATTCGTCGAATTGCGCGAGAAACTGTTCTTCGGTCAATTCGCCAACGGGAAAACTCCCCTTGGTTTTGTCATGTGTATCGATGAAGTATTTCATAGGACTCTATCACTGTTTATTGGTTAACGGTTTCTTTTGGATGCAAAGGTTTCGCTGGTTTGATCTGGATAGGAGGCGTGCTCCCTCGCGGCGAGGGCGGCTGCACTTCGGTTTGCTTATACTCGCGCTGCGCCACCCCGAGGGAGAACGCGGAGTTTTTATACCTTCTGGAGAGCTTTGCTGAATCCGCCATCCACCACGAAATCAGCTCCTAAAACATAGTTGGATTCATCACTGGCCAGATAGACTGCGCAATTGGCAATGTCCCTGGCGCTCCCGAACCGGCCTAAAGGAATTTTCGGGATAACACACTCAGTCAGTTGTTTCAGCTTGGCTTCCTCCAACCCGAGTCGGCCGTAGAGGGGAGTTGCAATTGCCCCGGGACTGAGACAATTGACCCGAATTTTCTTCTCCAGCAGGGCCGCAGAGAAGGTTCGCGCAAAATTTCTAACAGCCGCTTTCGTCGCTGAGACAACACTTAGCAGCGGAGCGCCAAATTCTGTCAGCCACGCGCCGCTTAAAATGATCGAACCGCCGTTGTCTGGAAAGTAGGGGATGGCGGATTGAACGGAAAGAAAGACACTTTTCACGTTGGTTTCAAACAAACGGCTTAGTTGTTCCTCCGTTGTGCTGCCGAGCGGCGTCAACTCCGCAATGCCGGCATTTAAGAAAAGGACGTCAAGACGGCCTTGCTCCTTGCGAATCCGCTTCAGCACCTGAACGAATCCCGGTGCGTCATTCGAATCACAACGGATTCCTGTTAATTTCTTAGGACTGAGGGTGTTTATCGTTTCCTCGATCGTTTTCGGGTTTCTTCCCGTGAAATACACCGTCGCTCCTTCCTCCAGGAAGCGTTGGACGGTTTCTCTGCCGATACCACTATTGCCCCCGGTCACGAGAGCCACTTTATCATTCAGTCGATTACTCATTTTGTTTGTCGGTTTTGTTCATTGGTTAATGTTGAACTGCGTTTCTGGCGGGTGATTTATTCACCCAGCCCAATCGTTACGTGTATATACACGATATCGATGAAAAAATATCCAACGTGATCGTTTGTGAAAATCCTGGTTAAAGCGCTTCTGCTGATTTGATAACGTGATCCAACTCGGTGTGCAGATTCGTCCAGTGGGGCTTCTTCAATTCCTCGCGAAGTTTTTCCTGTGTTTTTTCCCAAAGGGGCAGGGCTTTGCGGACCAGTTGTTCTCCCTTGGAGGTGATGCTCAGCGTTCGGCTCCGGTGATGACCTTCAGGGCCCAGCGCGACCAACCCTTCTGCCTCGAGCGGCCTTAAGTTGCGCGCCAATGTCGACCGGTCCATTCCCAACAGGCGCGACAAAGAGGCGATGGATACCGCCTCGCTGAAAGCGACAGCAACGAGGACAGAAAGTTGCGTGGCGCGCAGCCCTATGGGACGGAAGGCGTCGTCATAAACCCGGGTCACTGCCCGGGCGGCAGTGCGGACCTTTAAACAGGCGCATTCGTTAATGAGAGCGGTCAAATCCATGTCTCGTGCATATACATGACATCTGTCGTATAGGCTGTCAATACTGTTTTGAAGGAAACCTGGACCGCGATCGTCTTTTCCTCTGTAGGATGATGATGCCGAAGATCTTGGGATCCCAATTCCAAATTTGGTGGGTCGTCGCCCGGGATATGGCCCGATCAAAAGCAGTTACTGTTCAGACCCATTTTCCGCGCTTGATTAGAGTCTCCTGACGTCGTCTCCTACAATGGATCTGAAGCTGCAACTATAAAGCTAAGCATATGAAACTCGGATTCTTCACCGCCATCCTGCCGGACTTGTCATTCGAGCAAGTGCTCGCCTTTGCCGCCGAAAACAACTTTTCCTGCCTGGAAGTCGCGTGCTGGCCTTCCGGAAAGGCCGAGCGGAAATTCGCCGGCGTGACGCACATTGACGTCGCGGATTTCTCCCAGGCCCAGGCGGACGATGTCAACGCGCAGTGCCAAAAACATCGCATTATTATTTCCGGCCTGGGCTATTATCCCAACCCGCTCGACCCCGATCCGGCGGTATCGAAAAACGCGGTCGATCATTTCAAAAAGGTGATTGTGGCGGCCGAAAGGCTCGGATTGCACAATGCCAACACGTTTGTTGGACGTGACTGGAGCAAGAGCGTCGACGAAAATTGGCCGCGGTTTCTAAAAACCTGGAAGCCGATCATTTCGTTTGCCGAGGATCATGGAGTAAAGATCGGGATCGAAAATTGCCCGATGTCGTTCACACGGGACGAGTGGCCAGGAGGCAAAAACCTCGCGACCAGCCCCGTCATCTGGCGCCGCATGTTTGCGGACATTTCGTCGGATCACTTCGGCCTCAACTACGACCCGTCCCATTTTGTTCTGCAACGCATGGACCCGCTAAGCCCGCTGCGTGAGTTCAAGCAGAAATTGTTTCATCTCCATGCCAAAGACATGACGGTCCACCAGCACAAATTGAACGAGGTCGGCATTTTTGCTTTTCCCAAGGAATGGCACACGCCGCGGATTCCCGGGTTTGGTGACATCGACTGGGCCAAATTTATGGGCGTGCTCTACGAGATCGGCTATAACGGGCCGCTCTGTATCGAAGTCGAGGATGACACGTTCGGCAAATCGCTGGAGGGACGACAGACGGCGCTGAAGGTGGCCAGGAATGTTCTCGCAGCCTTTTTTGGTTAAACAGCCAAGGCGCCAAGACGCGAATAAGAATTATGAAATACACATATGAAGAACTGGCGGGCATGATCGATCATTCGCTCTTGCACCCGACGATGACGGATCAGGAACTGGAGGAGGGTTGCCGCCTCGCAGTGAGCTACGGCGTCGCATCGGTCTGTGTCAAACCTTATTACGTCAAGCGAGCCACCGAGCTGCTTGCCGGATCCAAAGTTAAAGTGGGCGCCGTGGTCGGGTTTCCTCACGGAAACAGCACGACCGAAAGCAAGCGTTACGAAACTGATCTCGCTTGCAAGGATGGGGCGGTTGAAATCGACGTGGTGATCAATATTGGAAAAGCCCTTAGCGGCGATTGGGCTTACGTCGAGCGCGATATCAAGACCGTGTGCGAGGAAGCCCACGCCCGAGGTGCAAATGTCAAAGTTATTTTCGAAAATGATTATTTAACCAATGGTGGCGCGGGCTTAAGCAGTGAGCAATTCAAGGTGAAGCTTTGCGAAATCTGCGAAAAAGCGGGTGCTGATTGGGTCAAGACCTCGACCGGCTACGGTTTCGTCAAGGGGTCCGATGGCAAGTACGGCTATAAAGGAGCCACGGAAGCCGATCTGAAGTTAATGCGCGCGAATGTTTCGGCGAAGGTGCAGGTCAAAGCGGCCGGTGGGGTGCGCGATCTCGATGGCCTCATGCGTGTGCGGGAGCTTGGGGCTTCCCGTTGCGGTGCTTCGGCGACGGCAGCCATCCTCGATGAATACAAGAAGCGGGCGGAGGCGGAAGCTGCTGGACGCCAACCCACGTCCAGGCCCGCGACCATTGGCGCCGGGGGATACTGAATGGGCATTGTAGGAGACGACGTAAGGAGACTCTGATCGAATACGGTCTGCTTTCGGACGGAGTCTCCTTACGTCGTCTCCTACAGGCTCGCGTCGTCCCTACAATTCTTGACGCAAAATAGGGGAATGTCTTGACCTGAGGTCGCTGCGCTCCCATTTTTTCAGGTTGTGTTGAGAAAGGTTTTTCTGATTCTACTGGGCGTTGCCTGGTTGGAGGTATGCCAGGCCGCTAATCCTGAGCGGTCGGTGGTGCAAATTATCACATTCGAACAGCAACCCATTTGGGATGCGCCGTGGCGTTTTGACGCCGTCCGGCGGATGGGCGGTTCGGGTTTCGTGATCAAAGGAAAGCGTGTCATGACCAACGCCCACGTAGTGAGTTGGGGGCGCCAAATCATCGTCCGCCGCTATCAGGACCCGCGTCCTTACGTCGCGGAGGTCGAGTATGTCGGGCACGATTGCGACCTGGCGGTTTTAACGGTGCAGGACAGCCGGTTTTTCGAGGAGCTCGAGCCGCTCGAACTGGGTGAGTTGCCCAAGGTCCGATCCGCGGTGGTGACTTACGGCTATCCGGCCGGAGGCGATGAGATCTCTTACACTCGCGGCGTGGTCTCGCGGATTGAATTGGAGGCCTACGCCCACATTGGTAATCGTCGACTGCTGGGTGTGCAGACCGATGCCGCGATTAACCCAGGCAACAGCGGTGGTCCAGTGATTCAGGACGATCGGGTGGTCGGTGTCGCCTTCCAGGGCATGCCGGGACTTGAGAATGCCGGTTTCTTTATCCCGCCCCCTGTCATCCAGCATTTTCTAAAAGACATCGAAGACAAGCACTACGACGGCTTTCCGCATGCGGGCCTGCGCGTGACCGAACTCCAGAACCCGGCCTATCGCACGCTGCTAAAACTGCCGGACGACAATTTGGGCGCCCGCATCGACGGCATACTCCCCATTCCCAGCACGGAAAAGGTGCTGAAGCTCGATGATGTGCTGTTGAAAGTGGGTCCTTTCCCCGTGGCTGACGACGGCACAATTCTTTACGAGGGTAACCGCGTTTCGGCGGCGCTGGCATTCCACCTTGCCCAGAGCGGCGAATGCGTGCCTTTAAAGATTTGGCGGGACGGCCACGCGGAAGAGGCTTCTTTGCCGGTGTATCCTTACGATGGCGACCACGCCGGCGGTTATCAATATGACGTTCTTCCGCGGTATTTTGTTTATGGCGGCCTGGTTTTCACGCCCTTGAGCCTCGATTATATGCGCACATTGGGGCGCGGCCCGCGCGAGTCGGAGTCCGGCGATTTTTCGTATGAACTGTATTACCGCCGCTATGAAAGCGCCGCGACTGCGCGGAAGGAGCCGATCGTTCTGGCATCGGTTCTGGCGAACGCTGTCAATGCCAACGTGAGCGTGCGCGGGCGTACGCTGGTCGATAAAGTGAATGGGCTGCGGATCGAAAAATTGGAGGATGTAGTGAACGCCTTCGGGACGTGCACCAACGCATTTGATACGATCCAGTTCCTGCCGCACGGCAGCTTTGAATGTCTTGACCGCTCGGAAGTGGCGAAGGCCAATGACGAGATCCTGAAAACCTATGGCATCGCCAGCGACAGACGGTTATGATTCCGAAGTCCAAAGTCCAAAATCCGAAGTCCAAAGTCACTGGGGCCAAAGTCCAAAGGCCAACGTCTAAAGTCCAAAGTCCCAAGGTGATAATCGCAAGGATGACGAAGGTTCTTTTGGCCGGGATGATTTTTATCCAATGCACGTTTTTATCGACTGCGGCGGAGCGGCTCGGCCAAGAAACTGTTTCGGCCTGGGAACGATCTCTAGTGACGGTGGAAGTGGCTCGGAAAAAATACGACTACTACCAACCCTGGACCCGCCGGACGAGCCAAACCCAAAAGACCGGAATCGTCCTGAACGACCACGAAATCCTAACGACCGCCGATGAAATGTTCGATCGCGCGCTGGTGCGCCTGCAGAAAGGAGGACGCGGGCGCTGGTGGCTCGGCGAGGTGACCTGGATCGATTACCACGCCAATCTGGCATTGGTGACTACGGTCGAGGCCGACTTTTGGCGTGGCTTGCAACCGGCGACCATAGGCGGCTCCGTGCCCGCCGGTGGCGATTTGCAAGTCGTGCGCTGGCGCAACGGGAATCTCGAGAACCGGCGCGCGGAATTTAACCAA
>Ga0310810_10002634_pt1 | contig 19333 bp, 24 predicted proteins | sample NCmetagenome_FD_207641 | JGI IMG/M metagenome (GOLD analysis project Ga0310810, IMG submission 207641) | Soil microbial communities from experimental microcosm in Duke University, North Carolina, United States - NC | ecosystem: Engineered > Artificial ecosystem > Soil microcosm > Unclassified ...
GAGCGCGCGGCGGAGGTCCCCGACGCGGAGAAGATCACCCGCTCGGGCGCCGCCGTCAGCCGGATGCGCGCCGTGCTGAGCGAGGTGCTCGGGCGCCTCGAGGAGGCGCGGGCCACCAAGGACGTGGTGAAGCTCAACTGCGTCAACGAGAAGCTCACCCAGGTGAAGGGGCTCCTCCGCATCTCCGAGCAATCGGACGTCGCGCTCCAGGAGGCGGTCGCCAAGAAGGACACCACCGCTGCCGAGCACGAGTACTCGAAGGTCAGCATCGCGAAGGGGAAGGTGGAGCAGCTGCGTGGCGAGGCCGAGCAATGCATCGGGCAGCTCGCGTTCCGCACCGACGAGAACCTGACGGTGGAAGTGGAAGTTCCGAGCGGACTGCCCACGGACGATCCGACGAACCCTCCGCCCCCGCAGCCACCCACCGACCGCCCACCGCCGGCGAGCCCGATCCTCTAAGTCGGCGCCTGGGGCCTGCTCGCGCCTTCCCGCCTACCCGGCGTTTCCTGGAGCGACCGCGTGCTTGCATGGTATGACGCAGGACAGCGCCCGTCCTGGATCTGGAGAGGACCCTGTACGTGGGAGGACCGGAGCGGTTGAGACGGATGTCCCCGCACGTCACCCGTGGTCTTCTGCTCGGCGCGTTCCTCGCGGCCGTGTCGGCGCACGCCCAGGCGACCGGCGGCGTCATCACCACGCCGCTCGGTGAGAACAACGGCATCCGCGTCGGCCCAGGCCGGCTCCACCCCTACTTCGACCTCGAGGGCCGGTACGACTCGGCGGCGATCTACGTCCCATCCGCGAGCGACCCGAACACCCTCGAGCTGAGGCCGGAGATCCTGATGCACTTCCGGCCAGGCTTCCGGCTGGACGTTCCGGGAACGGATGTCACGTTCGGGCTGAACGGCTACTACGACTACGTCTGGTACACCGGGCTGCTCACCAGCGGGTCCAGCGCCGCCTCCCGCAGCGAGGCCGGCGCGGACATGCACGCCGAGATCAACCGCGAGGGCGCGGTCGAGCTCGACGTCGCGGACACCTTCGCTCGCAGCGACCGGCCGCGGGACATCGGCCTCGGCGTCGCGGTCATCTCGCTCTACAATCAGCTGCGGCTCACCGTTCCCATCCACCCCGGTGGGCGCGCCTTCGAGGTGCGGCCCCACGGCGACTACGCGGTGGAGTTCTTCAGCGGCTACAGCGGCATTCCCGCGGACCTCGGTCCCTGCCCCCCGGGCACGAACTGCACCAGCCTCACCGCCGACCCGAGCGCCTCCGACTACCAGAACTACGCCGGCGGCCTGGACATCCACTGGAAGTTCCTCCCCCAGACCGCTCTGGTCTTCGAGTCCAACTTCGAGGGCCGGAGCTACTTCCATCCCGACGGGGTGAACGGCAGCCCGCCGCCGGTGGCTCCGGGGAAGATCCTCAAGCTGCTCGCCGGCGCGCAGGGCCTCGTGACGCCGAAGATCCAGGCCATCCTCAAGGCCGGCTACGCCATCGGCTTCGACGGAGCGGCGTCGACCTTCATCGGCCAGGCGGAGATGACCTGGAACCCGAACGAGCTCAGCGCGCTGACCCTCGGCGTTCTCCGCGACGTGAACAACGCGGTCGGCGCGGCCAGCGCCACCGATCTTCGCTTCTACCTGAACACCAAGACCTTCCTCATCGGGCGGCTGGGGCTGCACGCCAACTTCGCCTATGACCTCATCGCCTTCACCCAGGGGCGCGGACAGGACGACCAGCTGTTCAGCGTCGACCTCGGGCCCGACTTCGCCATCGCGAGGTGGTTCATCCTGTCGGCCGGCTACGTGTTCACCAAGCGGTCTTCGGACTACGCGCAGTCGCTGCCGCTGAACTACTCGCGGAACGAGGCATACTTGCGCCTCACCTTCACGTACTAGCGCGTCCTCCCGTCGCCTCCGTGCCCAGCCACCGCATCGCCTCGCTGATGTTCTGCTCGCTCGTCCTGCTCTCCGCGGGCTGCAAGGGTCCGCGCGGGAGCGGCGGGACCACGCTCCGCGCCGACGAGGTCCCCCAGGTCGACGCCACGCCCTCGGCTTCCACGACGCTCGGTCCGGGAGACGTGATCGAGGTGCGGGTGTTCGAGGAGGCCGATCTCTCCGGGCCCTACCGCGTGGCACCGGGCGGCACCATCGACTTCCCGCTGTGCGGCAAGGTCGAGGTGCAGGGCCTGAACACGTCGGCCACCGCGGACACGCTGAGGCGCTGCCTCGGGGAGAAGTACCTCAAGCATCCCCAGGTCACGGTCCTGCTGCGCGAGTACAACAGCAAGAAGATCTTCGTCTTCGGCGAGGTCCAGAAGCCCGGCACGTTCCCCTACGAGGAGGACATGTCGATCATCCAGGCCATCACCATGGCGGGGGGCTTCACCAAGGTGGCGAGCAAGAACGACATCGCGGTCACCCGCTCGGTCGAGGGCAAGGAGACGAAGATCCGCGTCCCGGTGGCGGACATCGGCACCGGCCGGGAGAGGAACTTCCGGCTCCAGCCCGGAGACATCGTCTTCGTGCCGGAGAGCATCTTCTAGGCGGCGCCGGCCATGCGCATGGCCCGCTTCGAGGCGCCGCTCTTCGAGGGCCACAAGGGCGTGACCGCGGTGCTGGTGCCGTTCGATCCGGTGGAGGTCTGGCACGCGCCGCCGGTTCGTCTGGCGGGTCGTCGTCATGGCTGGCTCGTCACCGGGACCGCGAACGGCGCGCGGTTCGACGGCTACGTCGGCGAGCGGTGGAACCGCTTCTTCATCACGCTCGACGGAGGGCTCCGGGCGGCGGCGCAGGCGCGGATCGGAAGCCCGGTGACGATGGTGATCTCCCCGACGTCGACGGCGAAGGCGTACCGCGCCGCGCTCGCGCAGTCCGCGGTGACGACGCAGCCCGGGAAGGCGCGGGCAGACGCAGTGGCCTTCTCCGGGGGCGAGGACCGAGCCCGCTCAGCCACCCGCAGGCGATCCACGCGGCGTCGCTGAGCCGGGGGGCGAAGAGCCACACGGCCGACGCTCGGGGCGCAGCGGCACGGCGCCGCCCGGCCGCGGGTGCTACGAGAGCCGGCATGCGCGCGCAGCCGGAGATCGACGTCATCCTCAAGCGGTTCGCCCAGCCGGACGAGGTCCGGAAGATGACCCGGGGCCGGTTCGAGCTGGTGCGGATCGGCGGGATGACCATCGGCCGGGCCACCTACGATCCGGGCTGGAAGTGGTCCGAGCACGTGGGCCCCACCCTGGGCCAGACTCGCTGCACCGTCGAGCACGTCGGGCTGGTGCTGTCGGGCGCGGCCACCGCCGCCTTCGAGGACGGGCGCGTGGTGGAGCTGCGCACGGGCGACCTCTTCTACATCCCGCCGGTCCCGCACGATTCGTGGGTGCTCGGAGACGTGCCCTACGTGTCGCTCCACTTCCTGGGAGCCGAGCACTACGCCGCCGTGTCCATCCCCGCTGGACAGTGAACGGGGCGGTCACGCCTGCGCACGGTGTTGCACCGCGCGCAACGGCCTGCTGCGCCAACCTCTGATTTTCACGGCCGGAGCCGAGGGCCCGGCTCCTGCAATCAGATGGGGGACCGGTCGATGGTCGGCCGGTTCGAAGGGAGTCCGTCGTGTATCGCCCGTCCGAGCCCGTCCAGGTTGAAACCGGGTCGCCGCTCCTCCGTGTCGTGCTGGCCATCCTGGTGCTGCTCGCCGTCTTCGCCGGGGTGCTGGTCGCGTCCCAGTCGCACGCCGGATGGGTCGCCCTCGGCCTCGCGGTGCTGGTGGGCCCGGTGGCGGTGATGATCGACGGCAGGTCCCGGCGCCGGTCCGAGGACGCCTCCCCTTCGCCCGCGCGCCCGGTGCAGCTGCGGTCCCTGCCGCAAGAAAGCGGCTCGCCGCGCCGGGCCGCCTAGCCCGCTCAGCGCACGAGTCCGATTCCGGTTCCGAAGGTCACGAGCCAGAGCAGCGCGGCGCCGGTGTAGAGCAGCAGCCGGAACCCCGGGGAGAAGGCGACCCCGAAGAACCCGCCGGAGACGCAGATGGCCCCCAGCGGCGCGCCGATGCGCAGCGCCCAGGTGAGCTCGGGCGAGAGCGCCGCGTGGTCGAGCATCAGGTGCACGACCAGCGAGAGGATGACCAGGACCCCGGCGTGAGCATGGCCGGCGCGGAAGAACGAACCGAGGAGGCTACGGTCGCCGGCGCGTCAGCGGAACGGCCTCGGCGTCCAGCCGATCTCGGAGAGGAAGCGGCGGCACTCCGCCTGGAGCGGTCCGGCGATTCCCGGCGAGGCGGCGAGCACGTCGGTGACCGAGGTGTCGTAGGGCGTGCCGTCGATGCGTGTCGCCATCGCGCCGGCCTCGGAGCAGATCAGCGCCCCGGCGGCGATGTCCCACGGCTTGAGGTTGAACTCGAAGTAGCCGTCGTACCGGCCCGAGGCGGTGTAGGCCAGATCGAGCGCCGCGCTGCCCAGCCGGCGAATTCCCTGCACGAGCCCGAGGAACCGCGCGATGAGCCCCGCCGGCCCCTCGGGGTGCTCGCGCACGTCGTACGGAAATCCGGTGCAGAGGAGCGCACGGTCCAGCCGTTCGATGCTGCTCGGGCGAATCGGCTTGCCGTCGAGCGTCGCCCCGCGTCCGCGAACGGCGCTGAAGAGCTCGTCGCGCATCGGATCGTACACGACGCCGACCTGCACCCCGCCCTCCCCCTCGACGGCGATGCTGACCGAGAAGTGTGGGAGCTGGTGGGCGTAGTTCGTGGTCCCGTCCAGCGGGTCGATGATCCACCGGTAACGGGAGCCTTCGCTCGCACCGCTCTCCTCCGAGAGGATGGCGTGCTCCGGATGGCGCTCGCGGAGCCAGGCCAGGAGGACCGCCTCGCTGGCCTTGTCGGCATCCGTGACCAGGTCGATGCCCCCCTTGAAGGAGATGGTTCGCGGCTCGTGGAAGCGATCGGCCAGCACCCGACCGGCTCGGCGGGCGCCCTCGACCGCGGTCTCCAGCAGCATGTCCAGCGAGACCGTCACTGGCCACCCTTCAGCAGGGCGTCCACCTGCGCCCGGATGTCGTCGAGGTTTCCGTCGAAGCTCTCCTGGGTGAAGCGGACGCGCCCGGTGCGGTCCACGACCCAGGTGGTCGGCATCTGCTTGAGCTTCAGCCGGTCCTCGAGCACGAACCCTCCCGGATCGAGCAGGACCGTGAGCTGCACCCGGGCGGTCGCCAGGAAGGTCGGGATCTGCGCCCGGTCCTCGTCGACGCTCACCGCGTACACCCGCACCCCGCGCTGGGAATAGTCGCGCCCCAGCTTCTGGAGCTGCGGGAGCGAGCGCACGCACGGCGCGCACCATGTCGCCCAGGCGTCGATCACCACCACCTGCCCGACGTCCGCAGCGAAGGAGTGCTTCCCCGCCGCGGGGTAGGTCGCGAGGCTGATGTCGGTCACCGAGGCTCCGGTCGGCGTGGCCGGGCCGGCGAGCGCCTGCGCCGTCGTTCCGGTCCCGGTCGACGCAGGCGAGGTTCCGGCGCAGCCGAGAAGCGCCACCACCAGGAGCGCCGCGCGTCTCACGGACGCCTCTTCCGCAGCTCGGCGAGCACCGCCGCGTGGAATCCGCCGAAGCTGCCGTTGCTCATCCCGAGGATGACGTCGCCGCTCCGGGCCTCCGCTGCCACGCGCGACACCAGGGTGGGCACGTCCGACGCCGCGTCCGCCTCGAGGCCCTGCGCCCGGAGGTCCGCGACCAGCTGGGGGATGTCCAGCTCCTCGCCGTCGGGCACCTGGTCGTGCTTCTCGGGGGTCTTGAGGCTCACCCGCGCGGCGCCGTCGAAGGCCTCCGCGTAGGCCGCCTGGTGGAGCTTGCGGCGGCTGGTGTTGCTCCGCGGCTCGAACACCGCCCAGAGCCGCCGCTCCGGCCAGCGGGCCCGGAGCGCGTGGATGGTCTCCCGCACCGCCGTCGGGTGGTGGGCGAAATCGTCCACCACCAGGACGCCGTCCACCTCGCCCCGGACCTCCTGCCTCCGCTTCACCCCGAGGAACGAGGCGCAGCCCGCGGCGAACGCCTCGAAGGTGACGCCCAGCGGGCCGATGGCCGCCCAGGCGCCGAGCGCGTTCTCCACGTTGTGCAGGCCGGGGACAGCGAGGTGCACCGGACCCAGCCGGCGACCGTGGTCGACGAGGGTGAAGCGCACGCCGTCGGGGTGGTGGGTGAGCTCCTGCGCCTGGACGTCGGCTGCGTGCGCGGGATCGACCGCGTAGGTCACCACCTGCGCCCGTCCGCCGCGACTGAGCGCCACCGCGGCAGGCCAGGCGGCGCTCACCGCGATGCATCCCCCGGAGGGGACCAGGGCAACGAAGCGCTCGAACGCCGAGGCGTAGTGCGCCTCGTCCCGGTAGATGTCGGCGTGATCCAGCTCCATGCTGGTGAAGATGGCCGTCCGCGGCTGGTAGTGCAGAAACTTGGGCCCCTTGTCGAAGTAGGCGGTGTCGTACTCGTCACCTTCCACCACGACGTGAGGACCCCTCCCGACGCGGAAGTTGCTTCCCGCGTTGCCGGTGACGCCGCCCACCAGGAACGACGGGTCGAGCCCCGCGGTGACCAGGAGGTGCGCGGTCAGCGCCGAGGTCGTCGTCTTCCCGTGCGTCCCCACCACCACCACCGGGTGGCGTCCGCGGAGGAAGAGCGCGCCGAAGGCCGCCGGGAAGCTCATCGAGGGGAACCGGCGCTCGCGCACCGCCGTCGCCTCGGGGTTCACCCGGCGGATGACGTTCCCCACCACCACCAGGTCCGGCCTCGCCTGGTCGAGGTTCTCCGGGCGGTACGGGGTCATGACCTCGATGCCCCAGGCGGCGAGCATGTCGCTCATCGGCGGATAGACGTTCTGATCGCTGCCGGTGACCACGTGGCCCACGGCCTTGAGCATCCCGGCGAAGCTCCCCATTCCCGTCCCGGCAACGCCGAGGAGGTGGACGCGGCGCGCCTGCTCGGGCCGGACGTCCTCGAGGATGTTGCCGTCGTCGCGCGGCGGAGGAGCGCTCACCGGCCCTCGCGCCCCCCGGGTACGGCCCCCGGCCCCGCCCCCGCCGCCCACCGGCGCTGCCACCGCGCGTCCGGGTCGATCCGCTTCCTCTCTCTGATCATTCGGTCCGGAAGATAGCACGGGGAGTCTCGGAGCCCGGGGCGACCGCCGGCCCACGCGTGGGTGCTCCCACCCCGTCCGTCGCCGACTAGAGTGCGCGCTTCTCCGGAGGGGACGCATGGTCCGGAATCTCGCTCCCGGCGGTCTCGAGCAGACGGTGGTCCGGCTCTTCGGGCTGCTGGTGTGCCTCGCCGTGGTCCTGCCCGCGCTCCCTCGCCTCGGCGTGGTCGCCGGCGGCGTCGCCCTTCTGCTCGCGGCCGGAGCAGCCCGGACCTTCTGGCGCTCGGTCCCCGAGGACGTCTCCGCTGCGCGCCGTCGTCGCCCGGTGGTCGCAGCGCTGTGGGTGCTCGCCGCGCTCTTCGCCCTCCTCCAGGTCGGCCGGCTCTCCGCGTTCATGGCCGACCCGGAGCGGACCTGGGGCTCGCTGGTGCCGGACCCCGCGGTCACCGACCACGCCTGCCTCTCCGCCTACGTCGTGGCGGCGGACCTCTCTCGCCGGGGAACGGCCAACCTCTACGACGAGCGGTACTACCCGGCCTTCGCCGGAGACGCGGCGAAGCTCATCGCGCCGGCGGACGTCCAGCACCTGGCGAGGTGGATGGAGGACCCCTTCGAGTACCCTCCTCCCTTCCTCCTCTTCCCGCGCGCCGCGCTGCTCCTCACCGACGACTTCCTCGCCATCCGCGCCGGGTGGTTCGTGCTCCAGGCGCTCGGGCTGGTCGTCGTCGCCGCGTGGCTGGCGCGGTGGATCGGCGGGCGCGACGGACGGCTGGCGCTTCTCCTCGTCCCGGTGCTGCTCGCCTCCCTGCCGACGATGCTCGGGCTGCAGTTCGGTCAGTTCCACGTCGCGACCCTGCTGCTCTCGGTCGCGGCGATGATCTGCTTCGAGGAGCGACGCCCGGCGGTGGGCGGCGGGCTGCTCGCCGTGGCCATCGTCTCCAAGCTCTCCCCGGCCTTCCTGCTGGTCTACCTGATCGCGCGGCGCCGCTGGCGCGAGGTGGCGTGGACCCTCGGCGCCTGCGCGGCCTTCGCGCTGGTGGGCCTGGCGTTCCTGGGGTCGGCACCGTTCGAGGCGTTCCTGAGCTACCAGCTGCCGCGGATCCAGAGCGGCGAGGCCTTCAGCTTCTACGAGAGCAACGAGCTGGTGGTGTCGCGCAACCTCGGCATTCCCGGGCTGGTGACCAAGCTGCACTTCCTCGGCGTCCCGGGGATGACCCACGCGCTGGGAGCCGCGCTCGGATGGCTCTTCACCCTCCTGCTGCTCTGGCTCGCGTGGTCCGCGGGGCGTCGTGCCGACGATCGCGTCGGCCAGGCTCGGGTGTGGCTCGCGCTGCTCACGCTCGGCGCGTTCCGCAGCCCGCTCGCTCCGCCCTACGTGACCCTCTCGACGCTCTGGCTGCTCACGGTGCTGGCCGGGGAGATCCGCGGGCGGCGGTCGTGGGTCGTGGCCTTCGTGGTGGCGTGGATCGTGATCATGGGCCCGCCACCGCTCCACGGTGCGACCGAGTTCACCGTCGCCTTCCTGGGGCAGCTGGCCGGGCTCGCGGTCTGCATCTGGGCGCTGCGCGGCCCTCGACCGGAGGTCTCCTCCGCGCCGGTTGCCGCGTTCTCGCCCGGCTGACGCTCAGCCCCAACCCGGGGCTGGCGCCGCTCGCGGTCGTTCACTTCTGGGGCGGAACGTCCGGCAGCGGCGGGACCGAGGCCTCGGGAACGCAGGAGACGACCGCGTGCTCCGCCGCCTTGCAGACGTAGGTCTCGGTCTTCTGACAGCCGGTGGCGCGGTACTTCGAGTCCCCGAGCTCCTCCACCTTCACCTGGTCCGCCGGGCAGCTGGCGCTGCTCGCCAGGCTGTCCCGCGCTGCGGTGCTCATCGCGGCAGTGGCGCAGGCGGCGAGGCCGGCGACGCCCACGAGCGCCGCGAGGAGGACGGGAGACAGGGCACGGTTCATGGCCCCGGTGTCTAGCTCAGTCCGAGGGCCTTCGACACCGCGTCGTGGAACGCAGGCCGGAACTCCTGGATGCGGAGGTTCTCGCGGCCGAGCGCGGTGCGGTTGGTGAGCAGCGCAACGCTGACCGCCCTCGCCCTGTCCACCCAGAGGCTGGTCCCGGTGTAGCCCAGGTGCCCGAACGCGCCGGGAGGGGTGCGTCCGAAGAATCGCCCCGCCGCGCTGGACTCGCCGGACGGCGTGTCGAAGCCGAGCGCCCGGGACGTGCCCGGAGCGGGAGTCACTGCCCGTTCCCAGAGCGCCGCCGGAGCCAGCCGCGCTGCCCCACCGAGCTCCTCGAGGATCCGATGCCCGAAGCGGGCGACCTCCGTCGCCGTCCCGAAGAGTCCGGCGTGCCCGGCCACGCCGTCCATCACCCACGCATTGTCGTCATCGACCTCGCCGGGTCGCGACGCCTCGCCGGGCAGCGACTCCCAGCGGTTCTCCTGACCGGGCGCCGGCGGCCTTGGCCGGATGGTGCCGGTGGGTGGGAGACCGTCCCAGCGTCCCAGGCACGGATCGCGTGCGTCGTGTCCCCGCGTCGAGAGCCGGTGGAAGTGGGTGGCCACCTCGAGCTTCTCGCAGATCCGCGCGTGCACGGCGTCGAGCGGCGTCCCCGCGGCCTCGGCCAGCATCTCCCCCGCGAGCAGGAACCCGATGTCGCTGTAGAGGGTGCGCGCACCCGGCGCCACGTCGAGCGGGGAGCGGGCCGCGGCGTCGCGCACCTCGCTCCGGACGATGAGCCGGGTCGAGGCAGGACAGTCGGGGCGCCGGAGCTCGGGCACGGTATGGAGCACCACCGCGAAGAACGGCTGCCACGCCGGCAGCCCCGACCGATGCGCGAGGAGATCGCCCAGCGTCGCTCCGTTCTTCGCCAGCGGGCTGCCGTCGATCCACCGCGACACCGGCGCGGACGGGCCCACCTTCCCCTCGGCCCACAGCGCGACGAAGGCAGTGGCGGTGCAGAGGATCTTCGTCAGCGAGGCGAGGTCGAAGGCGGTGTCCTGCTCCGCGCCCACCGCGGCGCGGCCGACCTCCCGGCCCTCGAGGAAGACCGAGGCCTGGGCCGCGGGGAACACGCCGTCCCGGACGCCGGCCTCGAGCAGCGTCCGGAGCGCGGCGTTCACCAGCCGGTCCCGGGCAGGCTGCGCTTGGGCTGAACGCCGCGGGGGGTGCAGGTCCTCGCTCCGCCCTCCGGCCACGAGCAGTCGTAGACCATGCTCTTCGCGCACCCGTTCGCCTGGTACCCGCCCTCGCCGAGGGGCTTCACCTCGATCTTGTCCTCCGGACACTTCGCGTCGAAGGACATGCCGCGCCGGACGGTGGCCTCGAAGCCGTGGCAGCCGGAGATCCCGACGGCGAGCAGTCCGAGCACGACGAGCGGGGCGGTCGCCGTCCGGCTCACGCCGTGGCGGCCTCGAGGGGTTGCAGCGTGCCCTCGTGGGCGTCGAGCCGGTGGCGTGCGCCGAGCGCCACCGGAGCGTTCACGTCGCCATGGCCGATGGGCAGATCGGTGATGCAGGGCAGGCCCACCTCGTCCGCCAGGGCCGCGACGACCTCGCGGCAGGTGTGGGGGTCGTACCGCCGGTCTGCGGGCTCGCAGTCCACGAACTGTCCGAGCGCGATGCCGGCGATCTTCGAGAAGACACCCGCATTGCGGAGGTGCGTCCACGCGCGGTCGATGCGGTAGGGCGGCTCGCCCACCTCCTCGAGGAGGAGGATGGCCCCGGTGGTCTCCGGGAGCCAGCGCGTGCCGAGGAGCGTGGTGAAGACCGCGAGGTCTCCGCCGATGAGTGGGCCCTCGACCACGCCGGGCACCACCGGCTTGCCCACCAGCCGATCCGGGACGCGGCCCTCGAGCAGCGCGAACAGCCGGTCCGACACCCATGCCGGCTGGTCCGCGAGCTGGGTGACCACCGGTCCGTGGATCGAGATCCGGCCGGTGGCCTGGAGCGCGCAGTGGAGCGCGACGGCGTCGGAGAAGCCCACCAGCGGCTTGAGCGGAAGCCGGCCGAAGTCGATGCGGGGAAGCAGCCGCGCGGCACCCGAGCCACCCCGGGCGCAGACCACCGCGCGGTTGCCGGGATCGGAGAACGCGTCGACCAGCGCGGCGGTCCGGACGTCGTCCGTGCCGGCGAGGTACCAGCGCCGCTCGAAGAGGCTCGGGGACGGCGCGAGCTCGTAGCGCTCGGCCAGACGGGCCATCCCGCGATCGAAGCGCTCGCGGTCGAAAGGAGAGGACGGGGCGACCACCGCAACGCGGTCTCCCGGGCGCAGACGCGGAGAGCGCACCATTGAACGGAAGAGTAGCACGCGCCCGCGACGTCGAGCGGAGGCGGGTCCGCGCGCCTGCCTGCCTGGGTGAGGTGTGGTGCGGGCCTGGGTGCGATAAGTCACTTCGCCGACGAGGCGCACCATGTCAGCGACACCGATGCCCGCAGTGTTCCTGGGTCACGGCAGCCCGATGAACGCGCTGGAGCGGAACCGCTTCTCCAGCGCCTGGGCGGACTTCGGCGCGAGCGTGCCGAGACCCCGTGCGATTCTCGTCGTCTCGGCGCACTGGTACGTGAACGTCACTGCGGTGACGGCGATGGCTCGGCCGCGGACCATCCATGATTTCTATGGGTTCCCTCGCGAGCTGTTCGAGGTCCAGTACCCGGCTCCGGGAAGCCCCGAGCTGGCCGGCGAGGTGGCGGAGCTCGCCCGGCCGATCCACGTCGGGCTCGATCGCGACGGCTGGGGGCTCGACCACGGGACCTGGTCGGTCCTGCTGCATGCGTTTCCCCGGGCGGACGTGCCGGTGGTTCAGCTCTCGATCGACGCGCGCCAGGACCTGGACTTCCACCTCGAGCTCGGCGCGCGGCTCGCGCCACTCCGCGAGCGAGGCGTCCTGATCGTCGGCAGCGGCAACCTGGTGCACAACCTCCGGATGCTGGACTGGTCCGCGCCGGACGAGGGCTTCGACTGGGCCCGGCGGTTCGACCGGGCCGCGCACGAGGTGCTGGTCACGCGGCCGGCGGACCTGCCGCGGCTCCGGAGCCACCCCGACTACGCGCGCAGCGTGCCGACGCCGGATCACTTCCTCCCCCTCCTGTACGTCGCGGGCCTGGCGAGCGCGTCGAGTCGCCCGCTCGAGCCGCTGGTGGAGGGCCTCGCCTACGGATCGATCTCGATGGCGGCCTACGGCCTCGACGCCACGGTTCCGGCGCGGCGCGCCGATCCAGCGCCGGCGGGCGGCGTTCCCGATCCAGCGGTGATTCCTCCCGAGGACACCAACCTCTGACCATGCGGATCCAGCCGGTCTCCGATCTCCACCTCGAGTTCGACCCCGATCACGGAAAGCGCTTCGCCTCGTCGCTGCCGGTGCTCGGCGACGTCCTCGTGCTCGCCGGCGACGTCCTCCCCATCCGCCGACCTCCGCACGTCCGCGAGATGCTGGAGTGGTTCTGCGCGCGTTTCCCCCGGGTGATCTACGTGCCGGGGAACCACGAGTACTACAAGACGTCGCCGGCGGCGGGCTCGGCGCTGCTCGCCTCCTGCGCGCGGGAGTTCCCCAACCTCCACCTGCTCGACGGGGCGGTGACCGAGATCGACGGAACGCGCTTCGTGGGCGCGACGCTCTGGTTCCCGCCCACTCCGGAGGAGGAGCAGTACCGCCCCTTCCTCGCCGACTTCTCGCTCATCGAGAGCTTCGTCCCCTGGGTGCACGAGGCGCACGCGCGGGACCTCGCCTTCCTCCAGCGGGAGGTGCGCCCGGGAGACGTGGTGATCACCCACTTCGTGCCCCACCCGGGCAGCGTCGCGCCGCAGTACCAGGGGAGCCCCCTGAACCGCTTCTTCCTCGCTGCCGATGCGACTCCGCTGGTGGAGGAGCGAGGCGCCCGCCTGTGGATCCACGGGCACACCCACGTCAGCTTCGATTACCGGGTCGGGACGACGCGGGTGCTCTGCAACGCGCGCGGCTACCCCGCCGAGCAGGGAACGTCGATGAACCCCGAGCTGGTCATCGAGGTCTGAAGCGCAGCGCGCTCCACACCTCGTCGATCGCGACCTGCCGCACCGGCTGCGCCCCGCGCTTCTGCAGCTCCTTCGCCAGGATGTCCCGGTTGAGGTCCGTTCCCAGCTGCCCCGCCTTGGGGTACGCCGCCCAGGCGATCCGGTCCGCACGTGCGGCCTCGAGCATCGGCCCGGCGACTCGATCGAGGTCGGTGATCCTCGTCACGAACACGAGCACGTCCCTGACGTTCGCGAGCGAGGTGACCTCCACGTCGCCGAGGTCGACCTCCTTCGGCTTGCCCATCACCCGGAGCTTCGTGCCCGCCTTGAGATTCAGCTTCTTCGCCAGGCTCATGGCCGGGAACGCTGCCACAGGGTGGCGCGAGTCGTCTCCTCTTCGTTTGACATCTCCGTTGCGCCTCCCCTACGCACGCCCGTTCCGCATCCTGGGAGAGGTGGCGTGAGCGCGGCGGTTCCTCGACGACCGGGTCGATGGCGGGCAGCGCACGGGCTCGCGCGGGCGTGTCTGCTCGGGGCCGCGCTGGCAGGCTCTCCGGCCCTCGCCCAGGCCGCGCCGCCCGGGCGGCACGAGGACGTCGCGTTCGACGTGATGAACGTGCTGAGCCAGGCCGGTCTCCACGACCTCGAGGACGAGCGCTGGAACGCCTACGGACAGACGACCTACATCTCCAGCTGGAAGCTGCCCTTCACCGCGCCGTACACCAACCTGAACGGCAGCACGAACTCGCTGCTGCCGGGACACGAGCGGAGCTTCACGTGGAGCGCCACGCTCTTCCTGGGGGCCCGTCTCTGGAAAGGCGGAGAGGCGTACTTCGTTCCGGAGGTCATCGCCGAGCGGCCGCTGTCGAGCCTCCACGGGCTGGGCGGGGCGATCCAGAACTTCGAGCTGCAGAAGGGCGGCTCGGAGACGCCGCAGGTCTACCGCGCGAGGCTCTACCTCCGGCAGACCATCGGCCTCGGCGGCGAGCCCCAGAAATTGGACTCGAACCCGATGCAGCTCGGCACCACCGTCGACCGCCGGCGCCTCGTCGTCTGGGCCGGCAACTTCAGCGTGCTGGACGTGATGGACAAGAACGGGGTGACGGGGGATCCGCGCCAGAGCTTCTTCAACATGGCGTTCATGACCCACGCCTCCTGGGACTTCATGGCGGATGCGCGCGGTTACACCTACGGGGCGGCGGTGGAGTGGTACTGGGACGACTGGGCGGTCCGGTTCGCGCACACGCTGCCGCCGAAGAACCCGAACCAGCTGCCGGTGGACTTCCGCTTCTGGCAGTACTTCGGCGACCAGCTGGAGATCGAGCACGACCACACGCTGTTCGGGCTCGCCGGCGCGGTGCGGCTGCTGGGCTACCGGAACCGGGTGCACAGCGGCTCCTTCGACGACGCGATCGCGACCTTCCAGGCCGACCCGACGAGGAACGCGGCCGCGTGCGTGGACTTCAACTACGGCTCGCAGAACCCCGGCGCGCCGGACCTGTGCTGGGTGCGCAAGGACAACGTCAAGGTCGGCATCGGGCTGGACGTCGAGCAGCTCGTCGCGAAGGACATCGGCCTCTTCCTCCGGGCGATGTGGTCCGACGGGCAGAGCGAGGTCGTGGCCTTCAACGCCGCGGACCGCTCGCTGTCGTTCGGCGCCGTGGCCCGGGGTTCCCTCTGGAACAGGCCGTTCGACGTGACCGGCATCGGGCTGGGGCTGAGCTGGATCTCCGCGAGCCACGCCCGGTACCTCGCGCTCGGAGGCATCGACGGGTTCATCGGCGACGGCGCGCTCCGGCAGGCCAGCGAGGGCGTGTTCGAGCTCTTCTACAGCCTGAACCTCTTCAAGGCGATCTGGCTGTCGGGCGACTTCCAGCTCCTGTGGAACCCCGCCTACAACGCCGACCGCGGCGGACCGGTGACGGTCCTCGGAGCGAGGGTCCATGCGGAGTTCTAGGACCTCGCTCCGCTGCGCCGCGCTCGGCGCGGTGCTCTGTGCCTTCGGCGCGTGGGCGCAGACCCCTGCGGAGGGCTTCAACGCCGAGCGATTCTCCCCGTCTGCTCCCGGTGCCGGCTGGTTCGTGATGGACAGCCTGGACATGCACGGCGACCTCGGGGGCGTGCTTTCCTTCTCGGCGCGCGACGCGCACGAGCCACTGCGGGTCAGCGCGGGCAGGACCCCGGTGGTGACCGATTCGGCCTACGGCCAGGTGGCCGGCGCGATCACGTGGCGCGGGTGGCGATTCTCCTTGGGGTTCGACTTCCCGCTCGCCGTGAAGGGACCGGGGGTGACGGCCGGCGGATTCCAGTACCCGGCGGTGGACGTGGACCTGGGGTCGAACCCGGACACCCTCTCCGACGTGCGCATCGGCGTGGACGCGCGGCTCCTGGGGGAATGGAACGGGCCCTTCCGGCTGGGCATCGGGGCGCAGCTGTGGATCCCGAGCGGCGAGACGCGGGAGTACCTCAGCGACGGGACGTACCGCGGGATGGTGCGGCTCCTCCTCGCCGGCGACGTGGGCGCCTTCGCCTGGGCGGGCCACCTGGGCGTCCACGTTCGACCCCGCGACGACGGCGGCGTTCCCGGCGCCCCCCGCGGCAGCGAGCTCCTCTTCGGCGCGGCAGCCGGCGCGAAGCTGTTCGTGGGCGAGGCCTCGCGGACCGTCGTGGGTCCGGAGGTCTCCGGCGCCACCGCGTTCGCCGGCTTCTTCAAGCCCGAGACCACGAGCGCCGAGGCGCTCCTCTCCGCGCGCTGGGAAGGAACCGGCGCGACCGGGCCCCAGCTCCGCGTCAGGCTCGGCGCCGGGCTCGGGCTCGGCACGCAGTTCGCCACGCCGTCATGGCGCGTGCTGCTCGGGATCGAGGTGTTCTCCCCCGGCGGGCCGGCTGGCGAATGATCACCCCCGGCGGTCGAGCAGCGCTTCCAGCTTCCTCCGTCCGCCCGGCGTGCAGAACGGGACCAGCAGCGCGAGCGCGGCGCGGGCGTGCAGCTCCAGTCGCTCCGCGGGGTCGCTGTCCGGCGCGGCGAGGATCGCCGAGGGGACCCAGAAGAAGATCTGGGTGAGGATCTGCACGCGGAGCTCGGGCAGCCGCTGCTTCACTCGCTCCCCGTCGAGCAGCCCGGCGGCGACCAGCCTGCCCAGGAACTTCTCGGTGCGAGCGTCACGCGCGCGCTGCATCACCTCGTGGAGGGGGCGCAGCTCGGGGAAGGTCGCCAGGAGCCCGGGGAGATCCCGGACCAGCCACCGGGATTCCAGATCTCGCCGCATGATGCTGCGGAGGACGGCGTCGGCCTGCTCGAAGCCCTCCCCCGGCGGGGGGCTGTCCACCAGCGCGTTGTTCCGGGCGTGCGCGTCGCGCATCAGGGCCCCGACCAGGTCCTCCTTGGTGGGGTAGTGGTACGAGACGTTTCCCGGGCTCAGGCCGAGATCCCGAGCGATCTCGCGGACTCCGACCGCCGTCACCCCTCGCTCGTTGAAGGCCTTCCGGGCGTGCTCCAGGATGCGCTGGGCGGTCCCCCCGCCCTGTCCCGAATTAGTACGTTGACCTAGGTCCATCTCCCGTGCATAGTACATCGTACTAATCGGGAGGTCACGCAATGATGAACGAGCGCATGTTCGAGAACCCGCAGACGCGCGAGCGGGCAATCCTGGTCGAGTCGGCCCGCGACAACGGCGGGAAGCGGTCGGTCCTGGACATCGAGGTCGGTGGGGGCGGCGGGGTGATGGGCCACTTCCACGACGTGCACCAGGAGCGGATCGAGGTGCTCGAGGGCGTGATCGAGGTGACCCTCGACGGCGTCACCCGGCAGGTGCCTGCCGGAGAGCACGTCGTCGTCGAGCCCGGGCAGTCCCACCTGTGGCGGAACGCCTCCCAGACGGAGGTGATGCGCTTCCGCGGAACGTTCACCCCGGGCCATCCCGGCTTCGAGGCGGCGCTGCAGGTCCTGTTCGGGCTTGCGCGCGACGGTGAGACGAAGGCCAACGGCTTCCCGAAGCGACTCGGCGACCTGGCGCTGATCGTGAAGTGGAACGAGGGCCTGCCCACCGGTCCGGCCCGGCTGCTCGCGCCGCTGCTCGCCTGGCTCGCCCGGCGCGCCGAGGCCAGCGGACGGGCGGCGGAGCTGCTGCGCCGCTACGCGGTCGCGGGCCCGGGTCCGGCCTCCACTCCGGCGGCGGCGGCGCCGCGGCAGGCGACCGAGGGACGGGCCTGACTGCCGGGGCGGCGTGCGCTAAACGGGCGCGATGGCGCCACCCGCTCTGAAGAACCCCACCGTGAAGGCCGCCATCGACGCCTTCCAGCAGGGTGACCCCGGAGCCTGGTCTGCCCTCTTCGAGGACGGGGCGCAGCTGTTCGACGACGGCAAGCCTCGCAGCCTCCGGGACTTCACCCGCGATGCGCTCGGCCACGAGCGCTTCACGTCCGTCGACCGGGTGAGCGCGGACGGGCTCGAGGTGGTGGGCGACTTCCACTCGGAGCAGTGGGGAGACTTCCGGACCTACTTCCGCTTCCACCTCGGGTCCGGCGGGAAGATCCACCGGCTGGACATCGGCCAGGTGGAGTGAGGTCGGGGTGCACACCGCGATCGTCATCGGTGTCGGGCTCCTCGTCCTCGCGGCCTGTCTGCTCGTGGGTCGTCTCGTGGGTGGACCGGGCGCGCTCCCAATGGCCGCGCTGGTCTTCCTCCCGGTGTGGCTCGTGGGCGCCGGGGTGAACATGGCCATCGGCGTGAAGCGAGCGGGCTACACCGTCGCCGAGGAGGCGCCGGTGTTCCTGGTGGTCTTGGCCGTCCCGGCGCTGGTGGCGCTCTTCCTCCGCTGGCGGCTGCATTGACCGACCGCGCATGTCCGTGACTCCATCCACCGTGGAGACCCGAGGGGCGGGCGCGGCGAGGCAGGTCGCGCTGCTCACGACGCTGGCGATGATCTGCTTCGCCGGCAACTCCCTGCTCTGCCGGCTCGCGCTGCGGGGCGGAGCGATCGACGCGCCGAGCTTCACCGCGGTGCGACTCGGCTCCGCGGCCGTGGTGATGGCCGTCCTCGCCCACCTCGGGAGCCGGGATCGCGCGCACGCCGGCAGCTGGTTCTCCGCGTTCGCCCTCTTCGGCTACGCCATCGCCTTCTCCCTCGCCTACGTGCAGATCGGCGCGGGCCTGGGCGCGCTGCTCCTCTTCGGCGCGGTGCAGCTGACGATGATCGGCTGGGGTCTGGCGAAGGGCGAGCGTCCCGGCCCTGCCGAGTGGTCGGGCCTCGCGCTCGCGCTGGTGGGCCTGCTGCTCCTCACCAATCCCTCGGTGTCGGGCTCTCCGCCCGGAGGCATGGTGCTCATGCTCCTCGCCGGCGTGGGCTGGGGGATCTATTCCCTCCGGGGGCGCAAGGCCTCCGACCCGCTCCGGACCACCGCGGCGAACTTCGCCCGGACCGTGCCGATGGTCCTCGTGCTGGTGGGAATCAGCTTCCTGGTCGAGCACCCTCACCTCTCGACGTCGGGAGTGACCGCGGCGGTCGCCTCCGGAGCGATCACCTCGGGCATCGGGTACGTCATCTGGTACCGCGCGCTGTCGGGGCTGAGCGCGCTCCAGGCGGCGACCGTGCAGCTGACCGTGCCGGTGATCGCCGCGCTCGGAGGGGTGGCGTTCCTGGGCGAGCACGTCACGCTCCGGTTGCTCGGCGCCGGCGTGCTGGTCCTCGGCGGGATCGCGGTGGTGATCTTCAGCCGTAGCCGCTGATCCGGGCGGAGCCGGCCGCGCGCCGCCACTTTCTGTCAGGCAGGCGCGGGTCCGAGCGCGAGCGCGGGCCGGTGGCTTGATCCAGCCCGCGCCCTTCTCCTAAGAGGTCCGCTTCCCGCATCCGCGGCTGCCGCCCGGCAGTTGCCTCCTCATCGATCCGCTCCCTGAACCGACGCTCCCCGATTCCGACTGGCCGGCTGCAACAGCTCCTCTGCGCCGTGCTCGTTCTCGCGACGCCACCGGCGTGGTCACAGCCGCAGGCCGCGGCGACCCCACCCGAGGCGCCGCCCCCGGTGGTCGGCAGCGGTCAGCCCTTCCCGCTGCTGTTTGGCGTCTTCGACCTCAGCGGCGTCCACACCTTCCCCGCCGACGTGTCCGGAACCTCGGGGAGCATGAACAGCACGTTCCTCACCGGCCGGATCGCGCCGGTCATCAAGGTGAACTCCAAGCTGTACCTGAGCGTGCCCCTCGACGGGAGCATCTCCTTCTACGACTTCCGCGGCGATCCCGGC
>Ga0310810_10002635_pt1 | contig 19333 bp, 18 predicted proteins | sample NCmetagenome_FD_207641 | JGI IMG/M metagenome (GOLD analysis project Ga0310810, IMG submission 207641) | Soil microbial communities from experimental microcosm in Duke University, North Carolina, United States - NC | ecosystem: Engineered > Artificial ecosystem > Soil microcosm > Unclassified ...
GACGTCGATCGTGTTCGAGACCGAGGTCGCCGTCGTCGCGATGACGCCGACCGCGGGGGACGGCCTGCTCGTGCTCGCGACGTCGCGCGCGACGCCGCTCGGGCTCGTCCGCCGGCTGCTCGACCGGTGCGCCGACCGCGCACGGCGGTGGCAGGGAGGCCGGCTGTGAGCGCGCGCCCGTTCGCGTCGATCCTCGACACGCTCACGCGGCAGCGCTGGGTCACCGCGGCGCTCGTCGTGAGCGAGCGCGATGGGATCGTCGTGGAGTCGAACCTCCAGATCGGGCAGTCGGGGGACAAGGTCGCCGCGCTCGCCGGCTCGCTCTATCGCAAGGCGCGGCTCTCGGCGCAGGCGGCGGGGCTGGGGGCGGTGTCGTTCATGCAGCTCGAGGCGCCGCAGGGCCGGCTGTGCGCCGTCGGGGCAGGTGACCTCGTGCTCGTCGTCGTCGCCGAGCCGGCGGTGAACGTCGGACTGGTCCGTGTCGAGCTGCTGCGGGCGGTGGGCGAGCTGCTCGCGGTGGGCGGCGAGGCGCGCGACTGATGCAGATGACCGTGGTGGAGGCGTGGATCGAGGGACCGCTCAAGCGGTTCGTCGACGACGCGGGCGCCGAGCTCGCACTCCTGCTCCATCCCAGCGGTCAGGTGCTCGCCCAGCACGGCTTCGCGCGCGCGGTGGACGTCATGTCCGCCTGCGCGCTCGCGGCGGGGATCCACGCGTCGTCGGCCGAGCTCGGCCGGCTGCTCGACGGACGCCCCTTCCGAGGGTTGCACCACGCCGGACGTACTCGTCAGATATTTCTAGCGGAGGCTCAGTCGCCACGTGGAGCATACGTCTTCCTGACCGTGTTCGGTCAGGGAAGCTCCCTGGGGTTGGTGCGCCTCTACTTCGAGGAGCTCGTGGCCGGGCTGGCCGCCGCGGCACCCCCCCTGGACACGTCGTCCGGGCCAGCGCTGGCCGAGCACTTCGAACGCGACCTGAATCGCAACCTCGCCGCGCTGTTCGGTCGCGCCTAGCCTCACCGCCCCTCCCGCCCCTCCGTGTCGCTCGTCAACTACGCCACGCGCGAGATCACCTGCAAGATCGTCTACTACGGGCCGGGCCGCTCGGGGAAGACGTCGAATCTGCATTACATCTACGGGCAGGTGCCGGAGGATCGGAAGGGGAAGATGGTCTCGCTCGCCACGCAGACCGACCGCACGCTCTTCTTCGATTTCCTCCCGCTCGACCTCGGCACGATCTCGGGGTTCACGACCAAGTTCCAGCTCTACACCGTGCCGGGTCAGGTCTACTACCAGACCACCCGCAAGCTCGTGCTGCAGGGCGCGGACGGCGTGGTGTTCGTGGCCGACAGCCAGTCGCGCCAGCTCGACGAGAACATCGAGAGCTTCCAGGACCTGCACGCGAACCTCAGCGAGCAGGGGATCGACCCCCGCGCGATGCCGCTCGTCGTGCAGTACAACAAGCAGGACCTGCCGCGCGAGCTGATCCTCCCCGTGCCGGAGCTGTCCGACGCGATCAACTTCCGCAACGTGCCGGAGTTCGCCGCCGACGCGCTGCACGGACCGGGCGTGTTCGAGACGCTGCGCGGCATCTCGGAGATCGTGCTGCGCCGGTTGAGCGCCGCTGGGTCGCAACCCGCGGGCGCCGGCAGCACGTAGCGCATGCAGGTCGAGCCCCGCTCCCGCTTCGACAACTACGTCGTCGGCTCGGCCAACCGGCTCGCCGTCGCGGCGGCGCGCGCGGTGGCGGAGTCGCCGGGCGGGGTGTACAACCCGCTCTTCGTCTACGGCGCATCGGGGCTCGGCAAGACGCATCTCATCGGCGCGATCGGCAACGAGGCGGTGGCGCGCGCGCCCGAGCTGAGCGTCGAGTATCTCTCGCTCGAGGACTTCATCGAGCAGATCCACGCGGCGGTCGCCGTGGGCGAGATGGAGCGGTTCAAGCAGCGCTACGGCCGCGTCGACGTGCTGCTGCTCGACGACATGCAGTTCCTCACGGGGCGGCGCGAGACGCAGAGCGAGCTGCTCCGGCTGCTCAACGCGCTCCAGGGGAGCGGGCGGCAGATCGTCATGACGAGCGACCGCCCCCCGTCCGAGATCTCCGACGTCGACGAGCGGCTGCTCAGCCGGTTGAGTGGGGGACTGATCGTCGACATCGGCGCGCCGGACTTCGAGACGCGCGTGGCGATCCTCCGGAGCAAGGCCGAGGAGCGCGGCGTGAGCTTCGCGCCGGGGGTGATCGAAGAGCTGGCGCGCGTCGAGATCTCGAGCGTCCGCGAGCTGCAGGGGGCGATGAACCGGCTCGTGGCGCAGCAGTCGCTCGACGGCACGCTCACGCCGGCGCAGGCGCGCTCGGTGCTCGGCGTCGATGGCGGCGACCCCGCGCGGGACGCCCCGCCGTCACCCGCGTCGTTTCCCGACGCGGCGCCGGCAGCTCCGACGTTCGACGAGGCCCGCACGCCCGCCCCGCTCGTCGAGGCGTCGTCGGGGATCTCGTCCGGCGAATCGCCGCTCACGTCGGGCGCACCGACGGCCGTGGCGGCCCCCGTGCCGGACGAGTTCTTCAGCTTCGTGAGCAACATCGCCACGGCGGTGGCGACGCACGTCGAGCCGTGGAAGATGCGCGTCGGCGAGACGGTCGCGTACTGGGCGGGCGAGGGCTATCGCACCGCGGCGCTCGAGCGGCTGATGGCCGAGCCGGTGGCGCCGCCGAACTACGAGGCGCTGCTGCGGGGCTACGGGCACGCGGTGGAGCAGCTTCGCCAGCTCGAGGCGCGCGTGACGACGGTGGACCCCGCGCTCGGCGGCACGGAGCTGTTCCGGGATCCCGAGCGGCTGGCCGACGCGGCGGCGTTCGTCGAGCGTGCGCTCACCGGCGCCGTGCCGCCGCAGGGGCCGCAGGCGGCGTTCGAGCGGCGGATCTTCCAGGAGAGCGCCTCGAACCAGATGGCCGTACGCGCCGCGGACACGGTGATCGCCGAGCCGGGCACGCGCTACAACCCGCTCGTCATCGCGGGGCCGAGCGGCACGGGGAAGACGCACCTGCTGAACGCGATCGGCAACGAGCTCGCGCGCCGCGGCGACGGCACGGCGCGCGTGGCGTGCGTCGGCGCGCAGCTGTTCATCGACGAGCTGATCGCCGCGCTGCAGGAGGGGCAGATCGAGCGGTTCCGCGCGCGCTATCGCGCCGCGGATGCGCTCCTCATCGACGACGTGCAGTTCGTCGCCGGCAAGGAGCGGACGCAGGAGGAGCTGTTCCACGTCTTCAACCACTACCACTCGGCGGGCAAGCAGCTCGTGCTGGTGAGCGACCTGCCGCCGAAGGCGATCGAGGGGCTGGAGGAGCGGCTTCGCTCGCGCTTCGAGGGCGGGCTCGTCGCCGAGCTCGAGGCGCCCGATCGCGCGCTGCGCGAGAAGCTGCTGGCGAAGTACCTCGCGGATGCGGGCGCGGCGTCGGACGCGGACATGCTCGGCTATCTCGCCGAGCGGCACGTGGCGAGCGTGCGCGAGCTGATCGGCGTCGTGCACCGGCTGCAGGCCGCGGCGGAGGCCGCGGGCGAGCCGCTCTCGCTCGCGCTGGCGCGCCGCGAGCTCGAGCCGGCGGGTACCGCGGCGACGGCGCCCCCGGTGACCGTGCGCCAGGCGGCCGACGTCTTCTTCCTCGACGACGAGAAGATCGTGTGGGAGTGGCCCGATCCCGTCGGACGTCTCGTCGAGGAGCTGCGCTGATGGCGATCAAGGGCAGTCTCAAGGAGGCGAGCCTCCCCGACGTGCTGCAGCTCCTCGCGATGGGGAAGAAGACGGGCTGTCTGGCCGTCACCCATCGCAACAACTTCGGCTACATCTACTTCGACAAGGGCCGGATCTGCTACGCGTCGATCGTGAACCGGCGCGACCGGCTCGGGGACAGCCTCGTCAAGGCCGGGTCGATCACGAAGGCGCAGCTCGACACGGCGATCGCGGCGCAGGCCGCGCACCGCGACAAGCGACTCGGCGAGCTGCTCGTGGCGCAGGGCGCGATCACGCGCGACGCGCTGCACGAGCAGATCCGCACCCAGATCGAGGAAGCGGTCTACTTCCTGTTCACGTGGATGCAGGGAACGTTCAACTTCGAGGGCGACGTGCTGCCCGAGGAGCAGGACTTCCTCGTCTCGATCAATCCGGAATCGCTCCTGCTCGAGGGCGCGCGCCGCGTCGACGAATGGAGTCTGATCGAGAAGAAGATCCCGAGCTTCGATCTCATCTTCGAGCTCGATCGCAAGAAGGTGGCGGAGCGTGAGGTCGAGCTGACGCGCGAGCAGGAGGTCGTGCTCGCGCTGATCGACGGGCGGCGCGACGTGGCCACGGTGATCGAGGAGTCGGGGCTCGGCGAGTTCGACGTCGGCAAGTCGATCTACGGGCTGATCACGGCCGGCTACGTCCACAAGGTGGGCCGCTCGAAGCCGGCGGAGCCCGCGGTGAGCGACTCGCGCGTCGACGAGCATCGCAACCTCGGGGTCGCGTTCTACAAGACGGGGATGCTCGACGAAGCGATGCGCGAGTTCCGTCGCGTGGCGGAGTTGCGCGAGCACGACGCGCCGTCGCGGTTCTACATCGGGCTCGCGCTGTCGCGGCAGGGCAAGTGGGAGGAGGCGGTGGCCGCGTTCACCGAGTGCGTGGCGCAGCCCGGCGCCCGTGCGTCGGCGCTGCACAACCTCGCGTACGCGCTCGAGCGGCTGGGGCGCTACGACGACGCGCGCACCGCGCTCGACGAGGCGGTGCGCCGCGGGGGCGCCAAGGATCCGCGCATCCAGACCTCGGTGGGCGTGGTCGCGCTCCGGATGGGCGACGTGGCGGGCGCGGACCGGGCGCTCCAGGTGGCGCGCCCGCTGTTCGGCACCCGTCCGCCCACGGCGGCCTGGTTCCACTTCGCCGCGCTCACCGCCGCGCTGCTCGGCGAGCTCGATCGTGCCGTGACCCTGTTGCAGGAGGGGATCGCGGCGCATCCGCACGCAGCGGTGCTGCACAACAACCTCGCGGCGGTGCACGAACGGCGCGGCTACCACCCGGACGCGCTGCAGGCCGCGGAGCGCGGGGTGCTCGAGGATGCCGGGATCGCGCAGCTGCACAAGAATCTCGGCGACTGCCAGTATCGCGCGGCGCGCTACGACGACGCCCTCGAGGCGTATCAGCGCGCCGTGAAGATCAACCCGCAGCTCGGCGACGACGTCTGGCTCAAGCTCGGCAACATCCGCTTCAAGCGGCAGGAGCGCGAGGAGGCGGTGCGGTGCTGGGAGGAAGCGCTCGCGCTCGATCCGGGGAACGCGATCGTGCGCACCAACCTCGACGCGGTGCGGCAGGTCCTGTGATCGCCGCCGACCTCTCCGACGCCGCCTTCGTGGCGCTCACGGCGAAGATCGCGGCCGACCGCGGCTTCGGCTGCGCGAGCTACAAGGACAAGTGCCTGCGCCGCCGGATCGCCGTGCGCATGCGCGCCCGCGGCGTGCACACGTACGCCGAGTACGCGCGCGTGCTCGACGACGACCACGCCGAGTACGACAAGCTGCTCGACGCGCTCACGATCAACGTCACGAAGCTCTTCCGGAACTGGGAGACGTACGCCGTGCTGCGCGAGCGCGTGGTGCCGATGCTCTGGGCGCTCCCCGACCCGGTGATCCGCGTGTGGAGCGCGGGCTGCTCGTCGGGCGAGGAGCCGTATTCGCTCGCCGCGCTCTTTCACGAGCACGCGACGCGGCTCGGCCAGGGCACCACCGTCGAGCACCGGGTGCAGGTGCTCGGGAGCGACATCGACGCGCGCTCGCTCGACGCGGCCGAGCGCGGCACGTTCGAGGAGAGCGACTTCAGCGAGACGCCCGACGAGCTGCGTCGGCGGTACTTCGCGCCCGCGGCGCCGTTCACCGTCGTGCCCGAGGTGCGGCGCATGGTGCGCTTCGAGCGGCGCGATCTCCTCGCCGAGGCACCGCCGGCGGGGCCGCACCATCTCATCTGCTGCCGCAACGTGCTGATCTACTTCGATCGCGAGACGCAGGAGCGTCTCTTCCAGAAGTTCCGCGACGCGCTCGCCCCGACCGGGATCCTCGTGCTGGGGAAGGTCGAGACGCTGCTCGGCGCGGCACGCAACCGCTTCGCCGCCCTCGACGGGCGCGAACGCATCTTCCGGCCCCTGTGACCAGCCTCCTCGCCGACGTGCGCGTCAAGGTCGCCGACTATGCGGTGCGGCGCGGCTCCGACATCCTGGCCACGATCGGACTCGGATCGTGCGTCGCGATCGCGCTCTACGACCCGCACTCGAAGACCGGCGGCCTCGCGCACATCCTGCTCCCGAGCATGTCGATGTCGCGCGAGACGTCGAACCCGGCGAAGTTCCCCGAGACGATCGTGCCGATCATGCTCTCGGAGATGCGCGCGCTCGGCATGACGTCCGGCGCCCGCGTCTGCGCGAAGATCGCCGGCGGCGCGAGCATGTTCGGCCAGCTCGTGAACGGCACCGGGATCAACGTCGGCGAGCGGAACATCGCCGCGACGAAAGAGGCGCTCGCCGCGGCGGGCATCCATCTCGTGGGCGAGGACACGGGGCTCGACTACGGGCGCAGCGTCTACTTCCACCTCGCCGACGGCCGCATGGAGGTGCGGTCGCTCAAGATGGGAGACCGTGTCCTCTAACGGTCGCTCGACCGTCCTCGTCGTCGACGACAGCGCCTTCATGCGGCGCCTCATCACCGAGATCGTCGACGGCTCGCCGGACTTCCGGGTCGTCGGCACGGCGCGCAACGGGCACGACGCGCTCCGGCAGATCCACGCGCTCGAGCCGGACATCGTCACCCTCGACGTGGAGATGCCGGAGCTCGACGGCCTCCAGACGCTCGGGTACATCATGAGCGAGACGCCCCGCGCCGTCGTGATGCTCAGCGCGGCGGGAACGCAGGGCGGGGTCGACCTCACGCTCCGCTGCCTCGAGCTGGGCGCGGTGGACTTCGTGCGCAAGCCGTCGGGTCCGATCAGCCCGGACATCGGGTCCGTCGCGGCGACGCTGCTCGCCGCGCTGCGCGCCGCGCAGCAGGTGAACCTGAAGGGGGTGCAGCTCCTCGCGCGGCCGCGCTTCGTGACGGCGCCCCCCGCGGTGCGCTCGCGGAGCGACGCGACGGTGGCCGTGGCGATCGCGAGCTCCACGGGCGGCCCGCGCGCGCTCGCCGAAGTGGTGCCCGCGCTTCCGGCCGATCTCCTCGCGGCGGTGCTCGTCGTGCAGCACATGCCGGCCGGCTTCACGCGCAGTCTCGCCAACCGGCTCGACGGCATGAGTGAATTGCGCGTGACGGAAGCGGAGCACGGGGAGCCGGTCGTCGTCAACCGCGTGTACCTCGCGCCCGGCGGCCTCCACATGCGCGTCGTCGGCAATGGTCCCGGCGCATGGACGATCGCCCTCGACGACACCCCGGCGCTCCACGGCGTCCGTCCGTCCGCCGACCGGCTGTTCGACTCGGTCGCCGAGCAGTTCGGGCGGTCGAGCATCGGCGTCGTGCTCACCGGGATGGGGAAGGACGGTGCCGACGGGCTGAAGGCGATCCGTCAGGCGGGCGGGCTCGGGATCGTGCAGGACAAGGCCACGTCGACGATCTACGGGATGCCGCAGGCGGCGCTCCAGCGGGCGGGCGCGGAGCGCGTCGTCGGCCTCCCCGAGGTGGCCCCCGCGGTCGTGTCGCTGCTCGCCGAGCGAGCGGCGGGCCGGGCGCCGTAACGTGCGACGGCGGGTGCTCGTCGTCAGTGAGGCAGCGCCGTCGTCCGGAGCGCGGCGGGAATCGATCCCGCCGGCCCGGGCGAGCCTGCGCGTTCAGGTGGACCCCATGGAGACGGGCGTTCGGTCATGAAGAGGAAGCCCCGCCGGAGCGAGCCGGCTGCATCGGCGCCGGTGCCCGCCGTCGAGCACGAGCCGGCGCCGGCATCGAGCACGCGCGACCACGAGCCCAGCGAGCTGGCCGAGACGCTGGCCGCGATCGAGGCACGCGCCGCGGCGGCGCATGCCCGCGAGCTCGCCGACGCCGAAGCGCTCGCGGTCGCGGCCGCGGTGACGGCGGACGACGAGCCCTCGCCCGCGGTTCTCGCGAGCCGGCTCGCCTCGGCGCGCCCGTACGCGCTCCACGACGACGACGACGACGAGGACGACGAGGACGCGTACGACGACCGCTGGGACGACGAGGAGTACGCGCATCACCACGGGCCGCGCCGGCCGCTGCGCGAGCGCGCGCGCGGACGGCTCGGCACGGCCGAGCTGCTGATGTTCCGGATCGCGCGCGAGCGGTTCGCCGTCGAGCTGGCGTGTGTGGAGGAGGCGATCGACCTCCCCGAGGTGCATCACGTGCCCGAGATGCCTCCCGCGATGCTCGGCGTGATCAGCGTACGCGGCGCGCTCACCCCCGTGTTCACGCCCGAGGACGCGCTCGGCGTGCCGGTGGAGGGGCGCACCGCGGCGCTCGTCTTCCGCTCGGCGAGCGGCCGGTTCGCGCTCGCGATCGACGACGTCGACGACGTGCTCTCGCTCGATCTCGCCACGCTGCGCGAGGCGCCCGGCGCCGACGGCAGCGATTCGGTGGTGCTCGGCGTCGCGCTCCACGCCGGCGCGATCGTCGCGCTCGTCGACGCGGACATGCTGATCGAGTCCTGCCAGGCCATTCCCGTACCGGAGCTCGCATGAAAATCGAGGCGAACAAGCTCGTCACCTTCCGGCTCGGCGATGACCTCTTCGCCGCCGACATCTTCTCGGTCGAGCGCGTGCTGCGCTACACCGCCCCCACGACGGTGCCCGACATGCCCGACTACATCGAGGGCGTGATCGACTATCAGGGACGCGTGGTGCCGATCGTGAACCTGCGCCGCCGGTTCGAGATGTCCGAGGGCGAGGTGCGCAACGAGACGCGCATTCTCGTGCTGCACGGCGGAGGGGAGTGGATCGGGGTCGTGGTGGACGGGGTGACCGCGGTGACGGCGTTCGATCCGGCGAGCGTCGCGCCGCCGCCGAAGCTCTTTCGCGGGCTGACGGCGGAGTACCTCAAGGGAATCGTCCGCATGGGCGAGCGGCTGGTGATCTTCCTCGACGTCGAGCGACTGCTGTCGTCCACGGAGCGCATCGCGCTCGACCGCGCCGGCACGGAGGCGCTGGCGCATGGGTGAGCTGGCCACCGCGTACCGCGAGCGCGTGCACGCGCTCGCGGCGCGGTTGGACGCACCCGACGCCGCCGAGCAGCGCGACGCCCTCCGCGGGGAGCTGATCGCACTCGGGAAGGCGCTCGAGCAGGATCTGTCCGAGTTGACGCACCTCAAGGACGAGGCGAAGTGCCTCGTCGAGAAGTGGAAGGGGCTGAAGATGACCTCCGCGCCGGCGTTCAGCGCGGAGCGCCCCGTGGTCGCCGATCACATCGGCGCGTCGACGTTCATCGAGAAGGGCTGGAGCCGCATCTCGCTCGGCGACTACGCGGGGGCGGAGGAGTCGCTCACGAAGGCGCTCACGCTGTCGCCCAACGACCCGCAGGCGGAATCGCTGCTCGGGTGGGCGCAGATGCTCCAGGAGAAGTACGACGACGCGCTGATGCAGTTCCAGAAGGTGCTGATGCGCGAGCCGGGCAACGCGCTGGCGCGCATCAACGTCGGCTACATCTGCCTGAAGAAGGGGATCTTCGGAGAAGCGATCGAGCATCTGTCGAAAGCCATCCGGCTCGACAACGACCGCAAGGCGACGCTGTACGCGCACTTCTATCTCGGGCTGGTGTACCTCGAGCGGGACATGTTCGAGGATGCGCAGACGTTCTTCCAGAAGTCGCTCGCCCTCGGACCGAACCTCATCGAAGCGTACTACGAGCTCGGGCGCGCCTTCTGGTTCAACGGCCAGCGTGACGCGGCGATGCAGACGTGGCGCGACGGATACGCGGCGAACAAGTTCAATCCGTGGGGAAAGCGCTGCGCCGAAGTGCTGCAGATCGTCGAGCAGGGGGGCGCCCCGTAAGCTGCGCCCGCTGGCTGCGCCGCGCCGCGGTGCCGCTGGTCCTTCTGCTGGCGACGGGCCGGCCCGTCGCGGCCCAGGACGACGCGCCTCGCCGCCTCGACGTCGGACGGTTCACGGCGGTGTACTTCCCGCAGGACGACCGGCTCGCGCACAGCCTGCTCCAGTCCGCGGTGCGAACCGACTCCTTTCCCTGGCTGCCGCGGCCGCGCCAGCGCGTGCTCATCGCCATCGCGCCGGACGAGCGCCGCTTCCGCGAGTGGGCAGGGCCCGGCGCACCGGAGTGGGGGGTCGCCCTCGCCTTTCCCGGCTCGCGGCGGGTGATCCTGCAGGGGCGCGCCGCGGGCTCCGACGCGGGGGACCCCTCGGAAACGCTCCGGCACGAGCTGGCGCACCTCGCGCTGCACGAGCGCCTCGGCGACCGCCCGCCTCGCTGGTTCGACGAGGGGTATGCGAGCGTCGCGGCGCGCGAGTGGCGGCGCGAGGACGTGCTCGCCGCGAACGTCGCGCTCGCGCTGCGCGGCGCGCCGACGCTCGACCAGCTCGAGGCGAGCTTCGCGGAGGGACCAACCGCCGCCCAGTCCGCGTACGCGCTCAGCTATCGCGCCGTGATGGAGCTCGCCTCGCTCGATCCCGAGCGCGGGCTCACGCTGATGTTCCAGTACTGGGAGCAGGGAAAGAACCTCGACCAAGCCGTGCGGCGCGCGTTCGGCATCACGCTGAGCGGATTCGAGAAGGAGTTTCAGCGGCGGACTCGGCACCGGTACGGCGCGCTCGCGCTGTTCGCCGATCTCACCCTCGTCTTCTTCGTGACGGCGGTGTTCATGCTGCCGTTCATCCTCGCTCGTCGCTCGCGCGACCGTCGCCGGCTCCGCGAGCTGCTCGCCGCGGACGCGGCCGCCGAACGGGCGGAGCAGGAGTCGATCCTCGCCCTCCTGCTCGCCGTGGGCGCGACGACCGGCGGGGCCGCCGGCGAGCGCACCGATACAGGCTCGGAGCCGTCCCCGGCGAGCACGCCGGAGCGCGCCGCGGACGTCCCGACGGACGAAGACGAGAGCGCGTAAGCGGTGGCGTGACCGTTGCTTGACACTGTTTGGAGGGGCGCGTACACTCGGTCATGGCACAAACGGATACGACGGCTCAAGCGCGACAGTGGCTCTGGTGGGGGCTCGCGGCCGCGGCGATCGTGCTCGGTTTCGCCGATCTCGCGCGAGGCGGCACCACGATCGCACCGATTTTGCTTGTGCTTGGCTATTGTGTCCTCGTGCCCATCGCGATCCTGAAGTAGCGGTCGGGCACGGCCGGCTCAATACAAATAGGAGGAAAAAAGGCGAGCGCGGCCGGCGCGGGCTTCGCTCGTCCACTCGTTTCGGGCGAATAGCTCAGCTGGTCAGAGCGCCTGCCTTACACGCAGGATGTCGGGGGTTCGAGTCCCTCTTCGCCCATGGCAGTGGGCTCGCCCGGGCGATCTGCGGACCCCGTGGCGGCACGTCGGTGTACAGTCGAGTCGGTGTTCCCCTGGTCAACGCTTTGGAGGTTACGACTGTGAAGGTTTCGCATCGCTTTGCGATCTCGGCCCTCGGGCTCGCCGCGGTGGCTGCCCTGGCGGCCTTCCCGTCGGTGGCACGTGCCCAGATGCGCGAGGGTCCGACCAAGGACACCAAGCGCGTGGTCGTCACGGCCTTCCGGGGTGACCCCGAGGCCGGCGTCCAGCTCGCCGATGAGATCCGCAAGCGGATCTCCAGCGACTTCAGCATCCGAACCCTCATGCCGGTGTCCAAGAAGGACATCGACAACACGCTCGTCTCCTCGGGTTACAAGCCCGACTCGGCGCTGAACCCGAACGACGTCAAGGAGCTCTCGAAGCTCGTTCGTGGCGATGAGGTCATCGACGGCGAGGTGCGACGCTCGGGGAACGGCTACCGCGTCACGGCGCGGATGTTCCTGCCGCGCGACGTCGGCCTCTCCCAGCCGCTGATCCGCACCGAGGGGTCGAACCTCGGCGACATCGCGAAGCAGATCGTCCACGAGTACGACCTCGCGCGCAAGCAGATCCCGTCGAACCAGGACTGCGAGAACCAGATGCGCGCGCAGAAGTACGACGCGGCCATCGCCGCGGCGCGCAAGGGGATCCAGAGCTACTCCAAGGCGACCATCGCGCGGCTCTGCCTCGCGAGCGCGTACCAGGCGTTCAAGAACACCCCCGATTCGGCGAGCCGCCACTGGCAGGACTCCGTGCTCGCGATCACGAAGGCCATCGACGCGATCGACAACGCGAGCAAGCTCGCGGCGACGCTGCAGTACGACGTCTACAAGGCGCGCCACGACACGGCCAACGCGATGGAATCGCTGGTCAAGATGATGAACGCCGATCCGACCAACAGCTCGCTGCGCGAGCAGGTGGTCGCGGAGCTGGTGAACTCGGGCCAGGCCGACAAGGCGATCCCGTTCGTGAAGAAGCTCGTCGAGGACAACCCCGGCGATCCCCAGTTCATGCGCACCTACTGGCTCGTGCTCCGCGCCGCGAAGCACTACAAGGAGGCGGTGGCGGCGGGCGAGGCGTACGTGAAGGCCGATCCCACGGCCGCGGACACCGCGTACTACTATCGCCAGATCAGCGATCTGAACGACGACAGCTCGTACGCGAAGGCGGCCGAGATGGCGGCGACGGCGGTCGCGAAGTACCCGAAGGCGACGGATCTGTACCTCATGAAGGCGCAGAACGAGCTGAAGGCGGGCCAGCTCCCCGCGGCGCAGGAATCGCTGCGGCGCGCGCTGGCGATCGATCCGAAGGCGAAGAACGCGAACATGCTGCGCGCGCAGATCTTCGTCGGCATGAACCAGGTGGACAGCGCGCTGGCGGCGGTCAAGTCGGACATCGCCTCCGACGCCTCTAACAAGGAGCGCGACGCGCAGTATCTGCTCGGCCTCGCGAGCACGAGCTATCGCGCGGCGGCCGCATCGAAGAAAGCCGAGGACTTCCAGAAGGCGATGCTGCTCGCCCAGGGATCGGACGAGGTCAACCCGACGCCGCAGGCCAAGTTCATCGCCGCCGTCTCGGCGTGGCAGCAGCTCGCGCAGAGCCTCCAGCAGGGCAAGAACTGGAAGTGCACCGACGCCCGCGCGGCGGAGGGGAACCTGACCGTCGTGAGCACGCTGATGCCGGGCGGCGGCTCGGTCGACGCCGCTACCGCGGGGCAGATCATGAGCGCCGTCCCGCAGGCGCAGCAGTACATCGACGCGCAGAACAAGCGGCTCTGCAAGTAGCCCCATCCATGGCTGCACGAACGCCCGGCGTCTCATGAAGACGCCGGGCGTTCGTGCGCCGGTCGCGCGCGCGTTCCGTGCGCCCGTCGTGTCGCGCCCGACTGCACGGATCGCTGACTTACGTCTCCTCCGGCTCCTCGCCCGGCAGGTGCAGCACGTGCACCAGGAGATCGGCGCGTCGTGCGCGATAATCGCAGACCTGTGCCTGCACCGACTCACCGTCGAGATTCACGGTGAGCGGCTCGGAGCCCGTCACCTTGAGCCAGGGGAGCTGCGCGTAGTGCACGCCCGGCAGCCCGACGTGCTCGCCGTGGCGCGCGTGGACCGCGAGCCGCGCGAAGTCGCGCCGCGACATGTCCTCGATGACGCAGAGGTCGAGGAGGCCGTCGGTGACGCTCGCGTCCGGGGTCATGAGCGTGCCGCCGCCGGTCATCCTCGCGCTCCCCACGGCGAACGCGAGAAAATCGGTCTCGAGCTCGAAGCCCGGACCCGCGAAGGCCGCGCGCCGCGCCGAGTCGCTCCCGGCGAGCTTGCGCACCGCGGTGATCGCGTACGCGAGCGTCCCGAGGGATGCCTTGAAGTCCGCGGGAGTCTCCGCCGTCGCTTCGGCGCCGACGCCTCCCGTCGACACGTTCACGAATCGCCGTCCGTTCATCGACGCGGTGTCGATGCGCACGGGCTTGCGCCGGAGGATAACATCCATGGCATGATCCGCGTCCTCCGGGATCCCCGTCTGCCGAGCGAAGTCGTTCGCCGTGCCGAGCGGCACGACGCCGAGCGGGACCTCGCGGCCGTCGAGACCGTTCACCACTTCGTTGAGGGTGCCGTCGCCGCCGCACGCGATCACGACGTCGGTGCCGCGGTCGGCGGCCTCGGCCGCGAGGTGGATGCCGTCGCCGGTGTCCCAGGTGACGCGGACGTCGACGGCGTGGCCGCGCTCGCGCACCCACGACACGACGTGGCGCAGCTCGGGGCGGTCGGCGCGCGCGCCGTGAACGACGAAGGTCAGGTGGAGGCGAGCAGCCATCGGGATGCGGCGTGACCGGAGCGCTCGCGACCATTCGCGTGCGTCCCGAAGTATGAGCGCCGGATCGGCCGGCATCCACCACGACGCGCGCTGGGACAGCGAGTATCACTCGCCGGCGCTCGCGGCAGACGTCGTCGAGTTGCTCGGCGGCTCCGCGCTCGTCCTCGACGGGACCCTCGGTGGCGGCGGCCACGCGGCCGCGCTCCTGGCGAGCGGCGTCGAGCGCGTGGTCGGGCTCGATCGGGATCCGGATGCGCTCGCTTCGGCCGGTGGGCGGCTGGCCGAGTACGCGGCGGGGGGCCGCTTCGCCGCCTACCTGGGGAACTACGCGGCCCTCGACGCCATCCCCGCCCTCGCCGCGCTTCGCTTCACCGGGATCCTCCTCGACCTTGGCATCTCCTCGCATCAGATCGACGACGCCGGGCGCGGCTTCTCCTTCCGGGAGGGCGCGCCGCTCGACATGCGGATGGGCGACGACGCGCCGCGCTCCGCGGGCGAGCTGCTCGGAGCGGACACGGAGGAGGAGCTCGCGCGCATCTTCCGCGAGTACGGCGACGAGCCACGAGCGCAGCGACTCGCGCGCGAGATCGTGCGTCGCCGCGGGCGGGCGCCGTTCGCCACGAGCGACGATCTCGTCGGCGCGATCCGCGGCGCGCTCGGCCCGCGGACCGGGCCGGCCGAGTTCGCGCGGCTCTTCCAGGCCGTCCGCATCGCCGTCAACGACGAGCTGGCGGGCCTCGGCCGCGCGCTTCCCGCGCTGCGCGACCGTCTCGCGCCGCGTGGAGTGTTCGCGGTGATCGCCTACCACTCGGGCGAGGACCGGCTGGTGAAGCACGCGTTCCGCGCGTGGAGCACGGCGTGCATCTGTCCGCCGCGGCAGCCCGTGTGCACGTGCGGCGGCGACCGCGCGCTGGGTGAGGTGCTCACCCGCCGTGCCATCACCGCCTCGCCGGAGGAGATCGCGCGGAACCCGCGGTCGCGAAGCGCGAGGCTGCGCGCATGGCGCGCACGGTAGCCCGGAGCGGGCGGCTCAGGTTCGCCCTCGTCCTGCTCGGCTTCGTCGTGGTCGCCTCGGTGATCGTGCTGCGGCGCACCTACGGCATCGCCGCCTCGCGCGAGATCCAGGCGATGGAGACGCGGCGCTCGGGACTGGACGCCGAGCGGGCGCGGCTCGAGGCCGACATTCGCATCGCGTCGAGCCGCGCGCGGCTCCAGCCGATCGCCGAGCAGCGGCTCGGCATGCACGTGCCGACCGAGGACCAGGTGGTCTATCTCACGCGCGAAGCGCCGCCGAGCCGTGCGAAGCCCTAGCCGCGTCGGACTCGTGCATCTCGCGCTGGCGCTGTTCGCGCTCGCGCTGCTCGGCCGCGCCGCGAGCGTGCAGCTCCTCCAGGGGAGCCGGTGGACGGCGAGCGCGCAGCACCAGCAGAGCATCGAGACGACGATCCCCGCGCCGCGCGGCGACATCCTCGACGCACTCGGCGAGACGATGGCGCAGAGCCGCGAGACGGTGAAGCTCGAGGTCGCGCCGCGCGACGTGCGCGACCGGCGCGCGCTGCGGACCGCGCTGATCCGCGCCGGCGTGCCTCCCGACTGGGCGGTCCGCGCGACGGACACGGCGCGCAAGTGGGTCACGCTGCCGGGGCGGTACGTCGCGCTCGACGTGGCGTCGATCATCGCCACGCGCGGCGTGCACGCCACGTCGACGATCGAGCGCGCGTACGCCTTCTCGCAGGGGACGCGGCGGATCGTCGGGCGCGTGGATCAGAACGGACAGGCGGTCGATGGCGTCGAGCTCGCGCTCGACTCGCTGCTGCGCGGCGTGCCCGGCGCGGTGACGACGATGCGCGACGGTCGCGGACGCCGGTTCGAGTCGCCGCAGTCGGAGCGGCGCGCGCCGGTGCAGGGGAAGACCGTGGTGCTCACGATCAACCACGAGCTGCAGCAGATCGCCGAGCGTGCCCTCGCCGACGCCGTGTCGAGGTTGAGCGCCGAGGGGGGCGACGTCGTCGTCGTCGACCCGATGGACGGCGAGGTGCTCGCCATGGCCAGCCAGCGCCGCGATCCGCGCGCCACGGCGGCGACCGCCCTCACCGAGCCGTACGAGCCCGGCTCGACGCTCAAACCGTTCATCGCGGCGACACTCCTCGAGCGGGGGCTCGCGCGCGAAACGGACGTCGTGAACACGCACAACGGCGAGTTCGAGATCAACGGCCGCGTGATCACCGACGAGCATCCGGCGGCCAGCTTCTCGCTCGCCGACGTCATCCGGTACTCGAGCAACATCGGCATCGTGCAGTTCGCGATGCGCCTCTCGCCGCGCGAGGAGTACGAGGCGCTGCGCGACTTCGGCTTCGGGACTCCCACGGGCGTGCCGTATCCGGTGGAGGCCTCCGGCACGCTGCGCGAGCCGGCGCGCTGGTCGAAGCAGTCGGCGCAGTCGCTCGCGATGGGCTACGAGATCGCGGTGACGCCGCTGCAGCTCGCCGCCGCGTACGCGGCGATCGCCAACGGCGGCGAGCTGCTCGAGCCCGCGCTCGTGAAGGAGGTGCGCGGGCCGGACGGCCGGGTGCTCTATCACCATCGGCGCCGCGTGGTACGCCGCGTGCTCTCGCCCGACGTCGCGCGGCGCGTGCGCCGGCTGCTCCTCGGCGTCGTGGAGGATGGCGGCACGGCGAAGCTCGCCGACCTGCAGACCTTCACCCTGGCGGGCAAGACGGGCACGGCGCGGCGCACCGTGCACGGACGGTACGCGCCGGGCCAGCACATCCCGACGTTCGTCGGACTCTTTCCAGCGGAGCAGCCGCAGTTCGTGATCCTCGTGAAGCTCGACAACCCCAAGGGGGAGTACTACGGCGGACTGACGGCGGCACCGCTCACGAAGGCGGTGCTCGAGGCGGCGCTGGCCTCGCGCAACGCATCGCTCGATCGGGGGACGCTCGCCGCGACGCGGCAGGATCCGCCCGACACCGCGCGGAGCGCTCGCGCGCCCCTGGACGCGGCCGCCGCGGCGGAGACGCTGCGGACGGCCGCCGCGCGCGAGACGGCGCGCGCGCTCGCCGCCGATCGTGCCGCGCGCGACACGGACGGTACGACGCCGTTCGTCGCGACGCTGCCCGCCCCACGCGCCGCGCGCGCGCCGGCCGCACCGCCGCGCGCGGTGCCCGACGTGACGGGGCTGTCGCTGCGCCAGGCCGTGCACGCGCTCCATGCGGCGGGCTTCCACGTCCAGCTCGAGCGCGGCGCGGTGCTCGCGACCGCGCCGGCGGCAGGCTCGCTCGCGCCGGCGGGAACGGTGGTGCGCCTGGCGGTCGGCTCGTGACGGGAGTGGCGCTCGCCACGATCGCCGACGCGCTGCGCCGCGCGGGGCTGCTCGCCGGCGAACGGGGCACGCTTCCCTCGCGGATCGCGGCGATCACGGACGACAGCCGCACCGTCGCGGCGGGCGCGCTCTTCCTCGCGGTGCGCGGCGCGGAGCGCGACGGCCACACGTTTCTGGCCGTCGCGGCGGACCGCGGCGCGGCGGCGGCGATCGTCGACGATCCGTCGCGCACGACGCTTCCGTCGCTCGTCGTCACCGACACGCGCCGCGCCGCCGCCGTCGCCGCCGCGGCCTATTACGACCAGCCGGCTCGCGAGCTGACGCTCGCCGGCGTGACGGGCACGAACGGCAAGACGACGACCGTCGGAATGCTGCGCCACCTGCTCGAGGACACGCCCGGGACGGCCGCCTCGATCGGCACGCTCGGCGTACTCGTGGGAAGCGAGGGGACGCCGCTCGACGGCGGGTCCGGCCTCACGACGCCCGGCGCGGTCGAGCTCCAGCGCGTGCTCCGCGCGCTCCGCGAGCGCGGCGTGCGCACCGTGGCGATGGAGGCGTCGTCGCACGCGCTGCATCAGCGACGGATCGAGGGACTCGAGTTCGCCGCCGCGGTGTTCACGAACCTCACCCGCGATCACCTCGACTACCACGGCACGATGGAGGCGTACTTCGCCGCGAAGGCGCTGCTCGTCGGCCAGCTCGCGCCGGACGGCGTGGCGGTGGTGAACGCGGACGATCCCGCGTGGACGGCGCTTCCGTCCGCGCCGCGCACGGTGCGCTTCGGGGGGGGCGCCGGCGCCGACGTGCGCGCGAGCGACGTCGCGTGCATGCCCACGGGCAGCCGGTTCCGGCTCGCGCTCGACGACACGACGCACGACGTGACGCTGCCGCTCCTCGGCGACTTCAACGTCGCGAACGCGCTCGCCGCGGCGGCGTGCGCGTGGGCGCTCGGCGTGCGGGGCGACGTGATCGCGAGCCGGCTCGCCTCGATGCCGCAGGTGCCGGGCCGCCTCGAGATCGTGCACGAGCGGCCGACGGTGCTTCGCGACTATGCGCACACCCCCGATGCGCTCGAGCGCGCGATCCACGCCGTGCGCCCGTTCGTCGGCGGACGGCTGATCGTCGTCTTCGGCTGCGGCGGCGATCGCGATCGCGGCAAGCGGCCCGTGATGGGACGCATCGCCGCCGAGCGCGCGGATCTCGCGATCGTCACGAGCGACAATCCGCGCACCGAGGATCCGGAGCGCATCCTCGACGACATCGAAGCGGGGATGGGGAGCGTGCGGCACGAGCGGATCGAGGACCGGCGCGACGCGATCGCGCGCGCGCTCGAGGTCGCGGCGCCCGGCGACATCGTGCTCCTCGCGGGGAAAGGTCACGAGACCTACCAGGTCCGCGGCACGACGCGGCTGCCGTTCGACGAGCGGCGCATCGTCGCGGAGATCATCTCGCAGGGAGTGACCTGATGGCGGACGCCGCGACCCCGCAGGCGAGTGCGCTCGCGCAGCCGCGCTTCTGGACGCTCGACCGGGTGCACGCCGCGCTCGGCGACGGTCCGCGAGGTCCCACCGCGCTGACGCGCATCGCCACCGACACGCGGAGCGTCGGCGCGGGCGACTGCTTCGTCGCGCTGAAGGGAGAGAAGTTCGACGCGCACGACTTCCTCGCCGAGGCGGTGGGGCGCGGCGCCGCGGCGGTCGTGGTGCACGACGCGCGGCGCGCGGCGG
>Ga0310810_10002636_pt1 | contig 19331 bp, 8 predicted proteins | sample NCmetagenome_FD_207641 | JGI IMG/M metagenome (GOLD analysis project Ga0310810, IMG submission 207641) | Soil microbial communities from experimental microcosm in Duke University, North Carolina, United States - NC | ecosystem: Engineered > Artificial ecosystem > Soil microcosm > Unclassified ...
GCCACGACTGGATCGATACGTGACGCACGGTATGCGGGGATCAGTGACGCAATCGCGGCGGTCGCGCCGAGGACGATCACGACGCCGGCGAAGGTCAGCGGATCGAGCGGGGTCACACCAAACAGGAAGATGGCGATGCTCTGCGCCAGCATCGCGGCGAGCACCAGGCCGATGAGTGCGCCGGCGCCGATGACACGCGCCGCATTGGCGAGCACCATCTTCAGGATGGTGCCGCCGCTGGCACCAAGCGCGATCCGTACGCCAAACTCGCGAGTGCGCTGCTGAACGCCGTAGGACAGCACGCCGAATACCCCGACCATCGCCAGCAGCAGCGCGAGCGCGGCAAACGTCATCACCATCACGGCGCGGAATCGCGGGCGTGCCATCGCATCCCACGCGACTTGATCCATCGTCCTGACATTGGTGAACGGCACCTCGTGTTCAACGCGTGAGGCTGCGGCCTTGACCACTGGCGCCAGCGCCTCTGCGGGGCCGCTCCGCGGCCTGACGACGAGCGAGGCGAAGCTAAACGCATTCTGCGCGACCGGCACGTAGAGCTGGTTGGTGTCGTCAGTCTGGGTTGGCCAGCTCCTGACCTGGGCGACCACGCCGACGATCTCACGCACGATCGGCGGTTCGGGTCCGAGCCTCATCGGCCGGACGGCCACTCGGATGCCGAGCGGATTGCGTCCGCGCAGGTATCGACGAACGAACGACTCGCTGACCAGACATACGGGCACACCGTCGCGCGTGTCTCGATCGTCGAAGCCGCGGCCGGCGACGATCGGAATGTCGAGGGTCCGCAGATACGACGGGCTCACGATCTGGTAGTCGACGAATGACCGATTGGTTGTGGGCGGTGCCTCGTCGCCGACGATCTGGAACGCGAAGCTACCGAAGGATGAGCCGTCGAGCGGCAGCGTGCTGGTCCACCCGACGCTGCGGACTTCGGGGATCGCGCGGACTTCGTCTTCGACCGCACTGAAGAACCGGCGCAACGCATCCTCGTTGGGGAACCTGGAGGTGGGCAGTCCGTATTCGAGTGTTGCGCGCATGGTGAGTACGCTGTCGGCGCGATACCCGGCGTCGGCGTTCTCAATCACCATCAGCGTGCGCAGCAACAGACCTGCACCACACAGCAGCAGCACCGCCGCGGCGATCTCTCCGGCCACGAGTACGCCTCGCAGCCGCCCGCCTGCCTTCGTCGTCGAGCGGCTCTCGGTCGTGATCGCCTGAATGAGCGACAGTCCGCTCGCGTGCCACGCCGGGGCGAGCCCGAAGAGCAGCCCGACGAGTGTTGCCGCCGCGGCACAGAAGGCAACGACCCGTGCATCGAAGGACAGGCTGACCGCGCTCGGCAGCAGGCCCGCCGGGATCACCGACGGTGCGGCGCTCAGAATCACGTAGCCGATCGCAAGGCCGAGAGCACCTCCGAGAGTGGACAGCACCAGACTCTCGGTGAGGATTTGTGCCGTGATGCGGTTTCGGCCGGCGCCAAGCGCGGCGCGAACGGCAAGCTCGCGCGAGCGTCCGTTGGTGCGTGCCAGCAGCAGGTTCGCGACGTTGGCGCAGCACATCAGGAGGACGAATCCGACGACCGCGAGCAGCAGCATCGCAGTGAGCCGCACGTCGCCGCCGATCAGTCCCGATCGCAGCGGATCAATGGTGACGCCTCGCCCTTTGTTCGTGGCTGGAAACTCCGTGGCCAACGCGGACGCAATCGAGGACAGGTCGCTCTGGGCGGCCGCCATCGTAATACCTGGTCTCAACCTGCCGATGACCAGCATGATGTGCAGCCCGCGCCGGTCCATACCTGGCAACTCGGCAAGCGGTGTCCACAGATTCGCTCGCGACATGACCTGCGCCTGTTCCGGGACCACGCCGAGCACGGTGAATGACTGCGTGTCGAGGCGAATCGCCTTCCCGATCAGCGTGGGATCGCCGCCGAATCGCGTGCGCCAGAGCCCTTCACTCAACACCACGGTGTTGGGCGGTGTGGTGCTGTCGGTTGGCAGAAAGGTCCGTCCGACAATCGGCTTCACGCCGAGCACGTCGAAGAATTGCCTGGTGACCTGTGCGCCCGACACCTGCTCGATGGTGCCATCCGCGGTAGCCATGTTGCGCGGAAAGGAGATCATGCCTGCCATCGACTGGAATGTGCGATTGCGCACGTTCCAGTCGTCGAGATTGAGGGGCGCGACACCGCTTCGATCGAAGGTTTGAAAGCGTTCCCACACCATCACCAGGCGATCGGACTCCGGGAATGGAAACGGGCGGAGCAGCGTCGCGTCCGCGAGTGCAAAGATGGCGCTGTTCGCGCCGATACCAAGCGCGAGCGTCAATGCCGCGACGAGTGTAAATCCGGGCGCGCGGCGCAACTGTCTGATCGCGAAGCGCACGTCGTTGCGCAAGTCCTCGAGTCGTTGTGTCAGTCGCATCTCACGATCTCGCTTTCTCCCAAGGTCGACGCATGTCCGTTTGAGTTGCCCGAGATCTCCGATGCGCGACAGCACGAGATCACGCGCCGCCTGTGGATCCATGCCGCGCTCGACCAACTCGCGCGTGCGGAGTTCGATGTGAAGAGCGAGCTCCTCATCGACCTCCTGATCGAGCGGCACACGCCAGAGCCACGAACGGAGGGAACGCTTCATTGCCTGATCTCTGATTGGTGATCGTTGATTCGTTGTTGATTGGTGATTGATGACTGTTGATTGAGAAACCGAGACGCGCTGCGCCGCTCCGCAGCGATTTCAATCAAAAAATCTGGAATCGACAATCACCAACGATTCAACGATCACTAATCCCCATTCAACAATCGACCCTACTCACTTCGAAACGCTTCGACCGGATCAACACGCGCCGCGCGCCATGCAGGCGCGGCGACAGCGATCGCCGCGGTCGCGACCAGCACGAGCGGCACCACCGTGAACGTCACCGGATCGAGTGGTGCCACTGGGAACACCAGCGTGGCGACGAATCGACTGAGGGCAGCCGCTCCACCAAGGCCGATCACGATCCCGATGACCGTCAATCGCGCCGCTCCCGCGAGGACCAGACGCAACACATCGCGCACACGAGCGCCCATCGCGATACGGACGCCGAACTCTCGCATGCGCTGCTGGACGGAATAAGCGAGCACGCCGAAGACGCCGATCATCGCCAGTACGAGAGCCAGTGTGGCAAAGGTCCCGACCAGCACGGCGCGGAAGCGAGGTCTCGCGTTGGCTTCGAAGGCGACGGTGTCGATGGTCCTCATACGGGCGACAGGGCGGTCTTTGTCCACGCTCGCAATCGCTGCGCGCACGGCCGGCGCCAGCGCCTCCGCAGGCCCCGCAACAGGCCGCACGTTGATCGACGCGGTGAACCAGGCGCCCTGTGCGAGCGGCACATAGAGTTGCGGGACGGGTTCGCGTTCGCCCGGAAAAGTCTTCACTTGCCGGACGACGCCTACGATCTGTCGCGTTACCGATCCGGGACTTCCGATGTTCGGGATGGTCAACCGCAGGCTCAGCGGATCACGATTGCCGATGAACCGGCGCACCAATTCTTCACTGACGATGCACACCGGAACGCCGGCGCTGGAGTCGGTGGCAGAGAACTGCCGTCCACGGACGAGTGGGATGTCCAACGTCGGGAGGTATGTCGGAGTGACGATTTGGTATATCGCCGATGTGCGAGCGACCTGACGATCGGGTGGGTCGCCTTCGACGCTGAAGATCTGTCCCAACCACGCACCGTCTAGCGGTGGTGCCATCCCGACGCCAACGCTCCGCACGCCCGGCACCTGCTGCACAGCACTCTCGACGTTCTCGTAGAACTGCCGTACCAGCTCCGGGGTGCCGTATCGTGTCGGTCCATTCATCGGCAGGCTCAGCGTCATCGTCAGAACATCCCGCGCACGATTGCCGGCGTCCACGTGCTCGAGCGCAATCAACGTCCGGAGCAGCAGCACCGCGCCGCACAAGACCAGGACGGCGGCGGCCACTTCGCCGACGACGAGGACGCTCCGGAGAAGCCCGCCGCGTGCAGTCGTGCGGCGACCACTGACGAGCGACACGCCCATCGAGCGTCCGGTGGACTGCCACGCGGGCGCGAGCCCGAACGTCAGGCCGGCCAGCAGAGACGTCGAGGCGCAGAACAGCAGGATTCGTCCGTCGAAGCCGAGCGTGGCCGCACTCGGCAGCAAGCCCGGAGGCACGATGGCCGGTGCGACACGCAGGATCGCGGCCCCGACGCCCGCACCGATGGTGCCTCCCACGATCGCGAGCACGAGGCTCTCGGTCAGCAGTTGCGCGATGACGCGGCCGCGGGTTGCGCCGAGTGCGGACCGCACCGCCAACTCGCGTGCGCGTGCATTGGTTCGTGCCAGAAACAGGTTGGCCATGTTGGCGCAGCACATGAGCAGCACGAAAGCGACGACACCGAGCAGGAGTAGCGAGGTCACGCGCATCTCGGCACCAACCAGCGAGTCGCGCAGCGGCCGCATCGTCGGGTCGTGTCCCTGATTCGTCTCGGGAAAGAGCTTCGCGTTCTGTGCGCCGATCGCGGACAGCTCCTGTTGCGCAGCCTCCATGGAGACATCGGCTTTGAGGCGGCCAATCGCATAGAGAAAATGCGCGCGTCTCATGGCTGGCCCGCCACCGATCGGCGCGTTGAAGAGCATCCACAGTTGCGGCGGCTCCGAACCCGAGTTGCTGACCGTTGCGGGGACGACCTGAAAGCGATCGGGCACGATGCCGATCACCGTCCGCGGGTGTGCGGCAATCGAGATTGAGCGGCCGACGAGCGATGGATCGGCGCCGTAGCGCCGCCGCCAGAACCCTTCGCTGACGACGACGACGTCCTCCGGAGCGTCTGAGGGCAGGAACGTGCGTCCCGCGAGCGGTGTCACGCCAAGAATCTCGAAGTACTTGGTCGTGACTGATTGGGAGCGGACCTGCTCGGGGAGACCGTCGGCACCGACCAGCGCGGCGTTGTCGAACAGGAACGCCGCCATGGCCTCGAACGTCCGGTTCTGCTCGGCCCAGTCGCCATAGTCGGGCGGCGTGACCTGTGAGAGATAGCCGTTGGGATATCGCTCCCACAGCATGAACAACCGATCGTGCGGGGTGGTGAAGGGCAGCGGCCGGAGGAAGGTCGCATCAGCGAGCGCGAAGATCGCGCTGTTGGCGCCGATGCCGAGCGCCAGCGTGAGCGCCGCAACCATGGTGAAGCCGGGCGTTGCGCGCATCTGTCGAAATGCGTAGGTCACGTCATCTCTGAATTCTTCGAGGCGCTGGGTCAGTCGCATGTCTCGATCTCGCTTTCTGCCGAGGTCTTCACAGCTCCGTTTGAGCTGTCCGAGGTCGCCGATGCGCGACAGCACCAACTCACGCGCGGCGGCTGGATCCATCCCGCGCTCGACCAGTTCGCGCGTGCGCATCTCGATGTGGAACTGAAGCTCCTCGTCCACTTCCTGGCGGATCGGGACTCGCCACAGCCACGAGCGTAAAGAGCGTTTCATCACATGCCCAGGGAACGGAGACTGCGGAGGGAACGGATCAACACAGAGTAACGGAGCAACGGAGAGTATTTCTTCAAGAGAGAACTCCGTTTCTTCGTTGCTCCGTGTGAATCCGTTTTCTCCGTCATCTCAGTTGCCTACTCATTTCGAAAAGCCACCACGGGATCGATGCGCGCCGCGCGCCATGCCGGTGCAGCGACCGCGATCGCTGCCGTCGCGATCAGCACGAGCGGCACGAGCACGAACGTGATCGGATCGATCGGCTGCACGCCGAACAAGAACGTCGAGATCGATCGGCTGAGTGCGGCTGCTGCGATCAGGCCGATGGCGATCCCGATCCCGATCACACCGCCGGCATTCGTGATGACCAAACGCAGCACGCTGGTCGCGCTCGCACCGAGCGCGATCCGCACCCCGAACTCACGCGTGCGCTGCTGTACCGAGTAGGCGAGCACACCGAAGACGCCGACGAGTGCCAGTGTCAACGCCAGCAGGGCGAACGCGCCGACGAGCACGGCACGGAAGCGAGGTCGCGAGGTGGCTTGCGTCTGAATCGTGGTCAGCGTCCGGAATATGAGCGGGCGATCGGGTTCGATGCGCGCGACTGCTGTGCGTACTGCCGACGCAATCGCTTCAGCCGGCCCACTCGAAGGCTGCACCACCAGCGAGGCGAGCGCCCAGGTGTTCTGGGCAAGTGGCACATAGAGCTGTGGTTGTTCCTCCGGTTCATCCGGCCGCTCCTTGATGTGTTTGACCACACCCACGATTTCGCGGACCACGGCCTCCGGCGGCTGCACCATCGCATTGACCGACACGCGAGTGCCAATCGGCGTGCGCCCTTTCAGATACCGGCGCACGAACGCTTCGTCGACGATGGCCACTTGCGGCGCATCCGTGGCATCGGCATCGGTGAACGTCCGTCCGTCGAGTAGGGGAAGGCCGAGCAGGCGGAAGTAGGAGGGGCTCACGATCTGATAGCCCGTGCCGTCGCGATCGGACTGAGGCCGCGGCGCATCACCGTCGATCTGAAACGACTGTCCGTAGAAGAGCCCGTCGAATGGCAGCGCGCTGCCCCATGCGACGTCTCGCACGCCGGGCGCGTTGCGGACGGCGCCTTCGATGTTGGCAAAGAACTGTCGCATCGACTCGGGAGTTCTGCCGAATCCCGAATGCACGCTGGTGGTTAGCAGCTCGCCTGCGCGATTGCCTGGGTCAATGTCCTGGAGCGTGAGCAGCGTTCGCAGGAGCAGACCGGCACCACACAAAAGCAGCACAGCGGTGGCGACTTCGGCAATGGCGAGTCCGCGCCGAAGCCTGGAACTCGCCCCAGTCGCTGTGCGCGTGTCGAGCGCCATGATGTGCGCCAGCGAAGTACCAGTTGCCTGCCAGGCGGGGGCAAGACCGTAGAGAATCGCGATGACGAGCGTCGTCCCGACCGAAAACGCCAGCACGCGCTGGTCAAACGCGAGCGGAACCGATTGCGGCAACAGACCTGGCGGTATCAGCGACGGCGCCGCCTTCAAGATCGCCGCGCCGACTGCCGCGCCGAATGCGCCGCCCAGCACCGCCAGCACCAGGCTTTCGGTGAGCAGTTGACGAACGATGCGCCGTCGTCCGGCGCCGAGAGCTGACCGCAGCGCAAGTTCACGCGACCGCTCGCTGGTACGGGCCAGCAACAGATTGGCGACGTTCGCACAACACATCAGCAGGACGAACGCGACGACGCCGAACAGCAGCAGCGAGGTCAGACGCAGTTCAGCGCTGGCCAATCGATCCCTCAGCGGATCGACCGTCGCGCGATGACCTTTGTTCGTGGCCGGTGATTCCTCGGCGAGGGTGTTCGAGATAGCGCCCATCTCTGCCCGCGCGGCCTCGAGCGTCACGCCCGGCTTCAGGCGGGCGATCACTGGCAAGTAGTGCGGGTAGCGCTCCGCAGGCGCCCGGCTGCGTGGAGGATTCAGGATGGTCCATACCTGGCTCACGCCAAGGCTCGCGAATCCGGGGATATCGAACTGGAAGGACGCCGGAACCACGCCGATGAGCGTGAACATCCGCCCGCCGAGGCGAATAGGACGTCCGACTGCCGACGGGTCGCCTCCGAGGTGACTTCGCCACAGCCCTTCGCCGATCACGACGACGTCCGACAGCGGCCGTTCATCGCTGGGCTGAAACGTTCGGCCGGCGATCGGCGTGATGCCGAGCACGTTGAAGAAGCGGGCGGTGACCGCCTGTCCGACGATTGGTTGAGCGATTCCATCCGCGCCGGTGATCGATGTCCCACTGCTCATCGCCCCGGCCATTGCCTCGAACATGCGGGCGCGCTCAGTCCAGTCGACGAAGTCGAGCGGGTTCGCCGGGCCGCGACCGCCGTCTCGTGCGATCTCCGACACCACGACGAGTCGATCGGGATCGGGAAACGGCAGCGGTCGTAGCAGCGTGGCATCGGCGACGGCGAACATTGCGCTGTTCGCGCCGATGCCCAGCGCGAGCGTGAGCACGGCCACCGCGGTGAATGCCGGTGCGGTCTTCAACTGTCGCAGCGCAACGATGACGTCATCGCGAAGATCTTCGAACCACTGTGATAGACGCATCTCACGATCTCGCTTTCTGCCAAGGTCTTCGCACGTGCGTCTGAGCTGCCCGAGGTCGCCGATGCGCGACAACACGATCTCGCGAGCGACCTTCGGATCCACCCCTCGCTCGATGAGCTCGCGCGTGCGCATCTCGATGTGGAACTGGATCTCTTCGTCGACCTCTTGGGCGACGCTGACACGCCAGAGCCAGGATTGAAGCGATCGGGGCATAGTCACCAATTTGAGATCGTTGATTTGTGATTGTCGATTCCTTGTTGATTGATGATTTGTGATCGTTGATTGACGCGTGGCGCGAGTCGAACGCGGTCATCGCCGCAACGTGCTCAATCACCAATCACGAATCAACAATCAACAACGAATCAAAGATCAACAATCACCAATCAACGATCGATCTACTCCGCGCGGAACGCTTCCACCGGATCGACGCGCAACGCGCGCAGCGCCGGCATCGCCACGGCGATCGATGCCGTCACGACGAGCAGCGCGACAACCGCGCCGAGCGTCACCGGATCGAGTGGCGGTACACCGAACAGGAACGTCGAGATGGTCCGCGCCGACGCGACCGCGAGCGCGAGACCGATCGCGACACCGGCAAGGACCAGCCGTCCGGCGCTGCCGAGCACGAGCGCCAGCAGGTTGCGGCCGGTGGCGCCGAGTGCTATCCGCACGCCGAACTCGCGCGAACGCTGCTGCACCGCATATCCGAGTACGCCGAAGACGCCGACCATCGCCAGCATCAGTGCCAGCATCGCGAACGTCATCACCAGCACGGCGCGGAACCGGTACCGACCCGTCGCGTCCCACGCAATGTCGTCGAGGGTCTGGATCGTGGTTACGCTGACGAGCTTGGTCGTATCCACGCGATCGATCGCCGCGCGGACCGACGCTCCCAGTCCTGCCACCCCCGGCGATTGCGGCGCGGCGACGAGATAGATGTCGTCGACCGGGCGCTGCTCGAACGGCACGTACACCTGCGCGACCGCGTCGATCTCGTCGGGCCGATCTTTGACTTGCCCGACCACGCCGACGATCTCCCTGATGTCTGGTTTCGCTTGTGGAATCTGCGCGGGCCGCAGCCCGATCCGCAGCCCGATTGGCGACCGGCCACCGAGATACGTGCGCACGAACGCCTCGCTGACGACGCAGACAGGTGGGCTGTCGAGCGAGTCGCGATCGGTGAACCCGCGTCCGGTCACGACCGGAATGCGAAGCGTGTCGAAGTACGTGTGACTGACGAGTTGAAAGGACGCCGCCGGTCGCTGGCCATTAGCGGGTGGCGGATCGCCGACAATCTCGAACGATGCCGGACCGATGTCGGACGCGCCGAGCGGCAGCGTGCTCGTGTATGCGACGTTGCGGACCCCCGGTATCGCTCTGACTTCGCGTTCGACTTCGTCGAAGAACTGCAGCAGACGCGCCGGAGTCGGATACGTTGACCCGAGCGGATCGACCATCATCGTCACCGCACCCTCGGTCCGATAGCCACGGTCCACACTTTCCACGGCCATCAACGATCGAAGCAGGAGCCCGCCGCCGAAGAGCAACAGCACCGCGGTTGCAACTTCCGCGACGACGAGCAGGTTGCGAATGCGGCCGCCGCGTCCGGTGGACGCGCGCCCCTCACCAGCCAGCACCTGCGACGCCGACACGCCCGTCGCTTGCCAGGCCGGTGCCAGCCCAAACAGGATGCCGACGAACAGCGCCGCCACGCCGCAGAAGGCGAGCACTCGCGCGTCAAACGCGATGGTGACCATTGGCGGCAGCAGCCCCGCAGGCAGAAGGGATGGTGCGGCTCTCAGAATGCCCGCGCCGACCGCGACGCCCAGCGTTCCGCCGATCACCGCGAGTACCAGGCTTTCGGTGAGCAGCTGGCGAATGACACGACCGCGGCGGGCGCCGATCGCCGATCGGATCGCGAGCTCGCGCGCCCGTGCCGTCGCGCGTGCCAGCAGGAGATTGGCGACGTTTGCACAGCAGATCAGCAGGACGAAGCCGACGACGCCAAGGAAGAGAATCGATGTCGTGCGCAGATCGCGGCCAATGAACGCGTCATGCAGCGGTTCCAGATACACGGCACGGCCCGTGTTTGACTGCGGAAACTCCTTCGCCAATCCAGCGGCGACAGTGTCGATGTCGGCCTGTGCCTGTTCCAGTGTGACGCCGGGTTTAAGCCGGCCGACGCCCTGGAAGCCGTATGCGGCGCGTAGCTGCGGCCTGTTCGGAATCCAGCGCAGTCCCCACATCGCGGTGTCGCCGAGAAGCGTGAACTCCTTTGGCGCAACGCCGACGACGGTGTAGGGCTCCCCATCGAAGCGGACATCGCGGCCGACGATCGACGGATCCCCGCCGTACCGCGTGCGCCAGAAGCCTTCGCTGAGGACGACCATATTCTTTTGCTGGTCGTTGTCGTCGGGACGAAACAAGCGGCCGGCGACGGGCTTCACGCCGAGGACGTCGAAGATCCCGGCAAGGACCCATTGGCGCGACACTGTCTCGGCCGTGCCATCGTTGCCGCTCGTCACCATGGCGCCCATGCCGGGTACAAATCCCGAGATCAGCTCGAACGATCGCGTGCGCTGGTTCCAGTCGGTCATGTTGAGCGGTGACGAGAAACCGCGCGCCGTGCGGTCGGTGCGCTCCCACACTGCAACCAGACGCTCGGGTTCGTGAAAGGGCAGCGGACGCAGCAGCGTCGCATCGACCAGCGCGAAGATCGCGCTGTTGACGCCGATGCCGAGCGCCAGCGTGATGGTCGCGACGATCGCGAAACCCGGTGCCTTCATCAACTGCCGGATTGCCAGCCTCACGTCGTCGCGGAACTCTTCGATGAATCGTGTGAGTCGCATCTCGCGCTCTCTCTTTCTGCCGAGGTCTACACAGGTTCGTTTGAGCTGACCGAGGTCGCCGATGCGGGACAGCACGATCTCGCGCGCCCGTTTGGGATCGAGCCCGCGCTCGACAAGCTCGCGCGTGCGCAGCTCGATGTGCAGCGCGAGCTCCTCATCGACCTCCTGGTCGAGCGGCACGCGCCACAGCCACGAACGAAGGGAATGCCTCATACCGTCGATTGGTGATCTGTGATTGGTGATCTGTGATTCGTTGTTGAATGACGATTGGTGATGAGTGATTGACGGCGATGAGCGCTGCGCCGCGGCGCCGTTGCGTCGTCGAAATGCACCGCCTTCTTATTCACCATTCGAAAATCACCAATCAACAACGAATCGACAATCAACAACCACCAATCACAAATTGATTTACTCCGCCCTGAATGCCTCCACTGGATCCACGCGTGTCGCTTTCCATGCCGGTGCTGCGGTAGCGATCGCGGCGGTCAACGCGAGGATCAGGCCGACCACGCCAAACGTCGGTGGATCGAATGGTTCGACGCCGAAGAAGAACGACGATATCGTCCGGGCCAGCAGCGCCGCTGCAATAAGCCCGATGACGCCGCCGATGGCGACGACACGAGCGGCACCGCCCATCACCAGGCGCAGGAGGTTGGTCGCCGTTGCTCCAAGCGCGATACGCACACCGATCTCGCGCGTGCGCTGTTCAACCGAATAGGCGAGCACGCCAAAGATGCCGACCATCGCTAACACCAACGCGAGGACGGAGAAGGTGGCGACGATCGCGGCGCGGAATCGATGCGGCGCCGTGTTCAGATGCGCGAGGTCGGTCAGTGTTCGTTCGCGTCTGACGGGCACATCCCGGTCAATGCGTGCCACTGCCTGCCGGATTGGTTCGAGGAGCGCCTGCACTGGTCCGTCCGTTGCCTGGACCACCAGGTAGGTGTCACCCAACGGCAACTGCGTGAGTGGCACAAACAACTGCGTCGGCGGTTCGGGTGCGTCCTGCTGGTCGGGGAGTTGCCGCGCGACGCCGACGACCTCTCGCTCCATGGTCGGAACGAGTGTGCCCACTGCCGCGGTCCTGATGCGCATGCCAATCGGATCGCGTCCGCCAAGATAACGGCGCACGAACGCTTCATTGACGATGCAGACTTTTGGGCTGTCGCCGGTATCGCGATCCGTGAAGCCGCGGCCGGTGACGATCGGGAGCTCGATCGTGGCGAAGTAGCCGGCGTCTGCGGCCTGAAAGTCGGCACGCGGACGGTCGTCGGCGGCGAGAGGCGGATCGCCGACGATCTCCATGGACAAGCGTCCAATTTCGGTCGTGCCGTAGGGGAGACCGGTTGACCATCCGAACTTCCGAACACCGGGGATCGCGCGGATCTCCCGCGTCGCCGCGTCGTAGAACTGCATCAACGATGGCAGGTTCGGATAACGGCTGCCCGGGCGAGGCCCCTGCACGCTGAAGTCGAGCGTGAGCACGCTGTCGCCGTCGGCGCGGTAGCCGGTGTCGACGTTGTCGAGGACGAGCAGCGTGCGCAACAGCAGACCTGCGCCGCACAGCAGGACGACCGCGGCCGCAACCTCGCCGGCGACGAGCACGTGGCGCATGCGGCCGCCGCGGCTGGTCGAGGATCGGCTCTCAGAGGAGATCGCCTGCACCAGCGACGTGCGCGCGGCCTGCCATGCCGGGACCAGCCCAAAGAGGATGCCGACGGTCAGCGTTGTGCCAGCGCAGAAGATCGCGACACGGCTGTCGAAGGTGAACGTCGCTGCGGCCGGAAGCAGGCCGGGCGGGATGAGCAGCGGCGCACCATTGATGATGGCGGCGCCGATCGTCAAACCAAGGAGACCGCCGATCGCCGCGAGCACGAGGCTTTCGGTCAGGAGCTGCGACACCATTCGCGATCGGCCGGCGCCGAGCGCGGCACGAACCGCCAGCTCACGCGCGCGCATATTGCCGCGGGCCAGCAGAAGATTAGCGACGTTCGCGCAGCAGAGCAGCAGCACGAACCCGACGACGCCGAACAGGAAGAGTGATGTGTTCTGCAGCGTCGGGCTCATCACCCCGGTGCGGAGCGGTTCGACGCGGACGCTCCAGTCCTTGTTCGTCTCTGGATAGGCCTGTGCAAGCCGGCCGGCGATCACGGCGAGATCGGCTTGGGCGGCGTCGAGCGTCACGCCCGGCTTCATGCGACCGATCGTCTGCAGGAACCTGAACATGCGCGGCGTGTTCTCGAGTGACCCGATCACCCCCCAGACCTCCGCCGGCCGTTGCAGCTGCATTGTGTCGCGGACAATGCCGATGACGGTGAACGGACTGCCATTCAAGCGAACCTGTCGTCCGACGAGCGATGGATCGCCGTTGAAACGTCTGCGCCACAACCCTTCGCCCATGACGATCACCGGCGCGGCGCCCTGTGCCGCGTCGGAAGGCAGGAACGTCCGTCCGGCCACAGGTGCGACGCCGAGGACGTCGAAGAAGCGTGCGGTCACCGACTGCCGGTCGGCGCTCTGCAGCGACCCATCCGGGCCTTCGAGGAGCGGACCTCCACCGGCGCCGAAGGAGACGGCCGCGAGGGCCTCGAACGACGGCGACTGCTGCTCGAAGTCACGGAGGTCGAGTGGTGAGATGCCGGCCCGCGGCACCGTCGGATTGCGGGACCAGATCATCACCAGCCGATCGGGTTGTCGATACGGAAGCGGTCGGATCAACGTGGCGTCGGCCAGCGCGAAGATTGCGCTGTTCGCGCCGATGCCGAGCGCCAACGTCAGCACCGCGACCGCGGTGAAGGCAGGTGAGCCTTTCAGCTGCCGAAGCGCAAATGTCACATCGGCCTTGCGTTCATCGAGCCACTGCGTGAAGCGCATCTCACGATCTCGCTTTCTGCCAAGGTCTACACAGGTGCGTTTGAGCTGCCCCAGATCACCGATACGGGAGAGGACGATGTCGCGTGCGGTCTTCGGGTCGAGGCCGTGCTCAACGAGCTCGCGCGTGCGAAGCTCGACGTGGAGGGCGAGCTCTTCGTCCACTTCCTGATCGAGTGGCACCCGCCAGAGCCACGATCGAAGCGAGCGTTTCATGGCAATGTGCACCGCCGAGACAACGAAGATTGCGGAGATAACGGATTCACACGGAGCAACGGAGAAACGGAGAACACAGCGCTAAAAGAAGAACTCCGTTGCTCCGTTGCTCCGTGTTGATCCCTTCTCTCCGTCATCTCCGGTCCCTCTACTGCGCCAACAGAATTCGGGAGACTCCCGCCGCGAACTGGCGCCAGGCTTTGGTCTCGGCCTCGAGCTGCGCACGTCCTTGCCGCGTCAGGCGATAGAGCTTGGCGCGACGGCCGAGCTCCGATTCGCCCCATTCGGCCTCGAGCCATCCGCGTCGCTCCATGCGATACAGCGCGGGGTAGAGCGACCCTTCCTCGACGATGACCGTCTCGTCCGAGGCGTCCTCGATGAACTTGGCGATGGCATAGCCGTGCCGGGGGCCGCCGGACAAGGTCTTGAGGATCAGGGCGTCGAGCGTTCCGTGCAGCAGGGCGTTCGGGGTTTTCGCGGGCATATACCTCCGGGCGAAGCCCGTCTCGCCGTAGCCTTGGCGAAGGCGGACTGGCCGGCTGTTCTTCAGCCGCCACGGCTGTTCTTTAGGCGCCGTTACCAAGACTCTCTTGGTAACGGCCTCTTTGACGGAGGCTGCCGGTTAGAAGTTGGCTTGGTCGGTTTTCAGGCTCAACCCCGGGGGTGATGCGGGCAAAGGGCAGCGGGGTTGAGGATTGCGGATAGGAGCCGGCTCGAGCGTGCTTGCCGATGGTTTCGACGGATCGAACAAATAGACCGTTCCGGGAATGCCGTAGGCGCGATATGCCAGCACGGGTGATAGGGCCAGTCTGCCGAGCGCATTCATGGCCGCGAATCGTCGCTCGAAGATCGGCCGTTCCCAGTCCTCGATGAGGAAGTAGGGGTGCCGGCCCTGAGCAGTCAGCCATTCAACCGCGCGATCGAGCCAGGCCTCATCGAGAAAGTCGAACCGCATCGTGTCGCGGCCCGCGTAGTAACGAATCGGGCCTGCGTGAATCGACGCGAGGATGATGCTCGTTGGTTCCGTCGCCTGCTGCACGAGTTGCGCAACCGTCGCGTAGCGACGCTCGCCCTCGTTATCCGGAAACACGTTCAGTCTGCTCGCGAGGAACGCGGTGTAGAGGCCGAGCGCGACGCATGCGACTGCCTGGACTGCGCGAGCGTGGGCGCCCGCGAGTCGTGACACAGCGACGATCACCGCCGCAGTGCCGATGCACAGCGCCGGCCACGCGGGCAACAACAGACGCAGGAACCACCATGCGTCGAACGGAATGTAGAAGGCGTAGATCGCGAAGACCGTGCCTGCGATCGCCGCCAGCAACAACGCGCCTGGTCGCGACCAGAAACGCGATGAAGGCACGAGCAACGCGAGGAGACCGCCGAACACGATCGGTGTCTGAGTCTCAGCGAGCCAGCCGCCATACCGCTGCACGTTGGTCAGCACGTTCGCCAACGAGAAGAGTTGCCCGGTTGCGCCATAGCCAGACGCGAGGGGTGAGCCGAAGAGTGCCTGGTTGATCCAGGCGATTGCCAGACACGCGATGACGACCGGCACCGAGAACACGACGAACGAGCGCACGCGATCGCGAACGGATTGGTCAGTGCGCGGCCACACGATCGATGCACCGAGCACCGCCGCAAGCGGCACGAGATTCGGGCGAATCAGGATCGCGATCGCGGCGGCCACGCCAGAGACGACCGTGGCCGCGGCCACGCCCGCAACCACCGCGCTCGAACGCGATCGTTGTACCAAGTCCGCCTGACGGCGGACACGACACGTCATCCACGTCGCCAGCGCCCAGAATGCCGCCGCCGGCACGTCGCTCATCGGCTCCTTGGTCATCGTCAGAAATGCCGGACTTGTTGCGACGAGCCACGCGGCACCGAGGCCGAGTGCCGATGATCCCAGCTCGCGTCCGATCGCGAACGTTGACCACACCAGCAATGCCGCAGCGATCGGCACGACGAGAAAGAGCGCAGTGTGGCCGCCGATCGTTTTGAACAGCGCCATGAGAAGTGGAAGACCCGGTCCGACAGCGGATGCGATCGCGGACTTGTTGGCGACAGCGGAATAACCAAACGGGACGAAGGTGGAGAGCGGTCGCGGCCATGGCACGTCGTTGGAGATCGGGACTGGCACTGTGAGCCTGCCGGACAACATCAGGTCCGCCTGAGTGACGTAGGCGTACGCGTCGGCACCGGAGGCGGTGAACGACGACTGTGCGAACGCGATGACGCCGATTGCTGCAGCGAGCACGGCGGCGATCAGTGATGGCGCTGCGAGTCGGCGCGCGAGTGCGACATCTTCATGGAGACGCTGACGGCCCGATGTGAAGGCGTAGATCGCGATCAGGATGGCGGCGGCACTGAGCGGCCGCACCGGATCGGTCGAGGAAATGCGCAGCCCTGCGAGCGCGAGGACGGTACCGCCGGTGACCCAGACGAACAACGACCAGGCGAGTGCGAGGGCGGACGCCACGCCGACCATTCGTCGAAGCACTAGCCTTTGCCCTTTGACCTTTGCCCTTCGCCCTTGAGAAACTCCTCGACCTCGCGTCGCGTCGGCACGCTGTCGAGCGCCCCTTCGCGGGTACAGCTTAAGGCGGCGGCGCCGTTGGCGAAGCGCAGGATGTCCACCGCGCTGTCGCCGCGCAGCAGCGCGTAGATGAACGCTCCGCGAAACACATCGCCGGCACCTGTGGCATCAACAGCGCGCACTGTGGGCGCAGGCACGGAATGCAATTGATCGCCGTCGAGCAGCATCGACCCACGCGAGCCGAGTGTCACGCAGAGTCGGCCGCTGTGCGTCTTGCGCAACGCGCGGAGTGCGCGCTCGGGATCGGCTTCACCGGTCAGCGCGCGCGGGACGTGCTCGGCGAAGATTGGCACGGTCACCGTTGCGATGAGTTCGCGTGTGAGATCGGTGATCTGATCGATGTCACTCGTCACAGGAATCCCGGCTTGGCATGCGATGCGCGCCGCGACGAGTGACGCCTCCACATCGACATCGTCGACGTGCACAAGCCTGGAGGCCTCTATCGTCTCGCGCGGGATCTCGCCAGGAGTCAGCGCTAACCGGGTATCACGCTCCCACACCACCGCTCGATCTCCCGTCTGTTCGCTCACCAGCACCAACGCGCGCCGATGGCGGACCGGCCGCCGAATCAGCAGCGTGGTGTCCACGCCGCGATCGTCCAGCGCCTTGCACAGTCCATCAACCTCGTCATCGTCGCCCGTCGTGCCGAGAAGCGCCGCGCGAAGCCCAAACGATGCGCAGGTCGCCAGGGTCGTCGCGACCTGCCCACCGTAGCGGATTTGCTTGGATGGGACGGGCAGCTTGACGTTCGGACCGAGGACGCCTGGCAGGCGAATGACTTCGTCAATCGAGCTTTCGCCGATTCCAATGACGTCCCATTGTGACGCTGACACAGCTACACTCTACGTCGGAGATTCCCATGATGTGTCAGCGACTTGTGATTCTGGGTCTTGCTGCCTTCGTCGGCGCCTTCGTTGTCGATCAGGAAACTGCGGTTCCGCAGGCGCAAGGGCCCGTCACCTTCAGTCAGCACGTCGCGCCGATCCTGTTTGCCAACTGCACCACCTGCCATCGACCGGGAGAAGCGGCGCCGTTTCAGCTGATGTCGTATCGCGATGCGCGGCCGCTGGCGAAGGCGATTGCCGCGGCGACCGCGTCGCGGGTCATGCCGCCGTGGAAGGCCGCACCTGGCGACGTCGAGTTTGCCAACGCGCGAAAGCTGACCGACGCCGAGGTCAACACGATCCAACGCTGGGTGGCCGACGGCGCGCCCGAAGGCGATGCGAAGCTCCTACCGCCGCTGCCGAAATTCACCGAAGGCTGGCAGCTCGGTGCTCCTGACCTGGCGGTGACGATGAGCGAGGCGTACGAGGTGCCGGCGAGTGGGCCGGACGTGTATCGCAGCTTCGTCGTCCCGTTGAATCTCGATCGCGACGTGTGGGTGCGCGCGATCGACTTCCGTCCGTCGGCGCGGGCGGTTGTGCATCACAGTTTGTTCTTCCTCGATGCGACCGGCGCAGCGCGCGAGCGCGACGCGGAAGATCCGGGGCCGGGATTCCGCGGCAGCATGGGTGGTGGCGTCAGACTCGGCGGTGCGCGAACAGGTGGTGGTCGCGGCCTTGCCGGTCTGCTTGGTGGTGGCGGCGACCCGAACGAGCCACCTGCCGATCCGATCGCGCGCGTCGCGGGTGGTCTCGGTGGTTGGGCGCTTGGCGGTCGCGCATTGGAACTGCCGGATGGCCTTGCGTTTCCGCTCCCGAAAGGATCCGATCTCATTCTCTCGACGCACTTCCATCCGTCCGGCAAGGTCGCGATGGAGAAGTCCACGGTTGGCCTGTACTTCGCGTCCGGTCCGCCGACGCAGGCATTCACCACGATCCAGTTGCCACCGCTCTTCGGCGTATTCGAAGGGGTCGACATTCCGCCAGGGCAGGAGCGCTACACATTGCAGGATTCGTTCGTGATTCCGATCGACGTGAAGGCGTTCTCCGTTGGCGCGCACGCGCACTACCTCGGAAAGGAAATGAAGCTGACGGCGACGCTGCCCGATGGCGCGGTGAAGACGCTGCTCTGGATCAAGGACTGGGATTTCTCGTGGCAGGAACGCTATCGCTTCAAGGACTTCGTGACGCTGCCCAAGGGCACGCGCCTCGATGCGATGGTCAGCTACGACAACTCGGCGGCCAACAAGCGCAATCCAAGCCGGCCTCCGGTGCGTGTGACGTGGGGTGAGGAATCGACCGACGAGATGGGCAGTATCGGCTTGCAGGTCGTGGCCGCGACTCGCGGCGAGTTGCCTCAACTCCAGCGTGCGTTCAACGACCATCTGCGCATGGCGGCGACGACGCGTCCGGGGTTGCGTCAGTTGCTTCAGCAGCGCCGCGCTGGCGACCGCGCCCGCTAAAGCGTTCGGTCTACAGGACCTGGCTCAATTCGTACAGCGCGATCGCTGCCGCAGTCGCGACATTCAGCGAATCGACGATGTTCGTCATGGGAATGCGCGCGTGATGCGTGCACGCCGCGAGCGCGACCTCACTCAGACCATCGCCCTCATGCCCGACAACCACAACGAACGGACGCGCTGAGACGTCCGTCGCGATCTGACTCAACGGCGGCGCGTCACGCGACGTCGTCATCGCAACGACGTTCCAGTCATCGCGCGAAAGTTCTTGCAGTGCGTCCGGCCACGGTTCGGTGCGCGCAAACGGCACCGAGAGCGCCGCTCCCATCGACGTTCGAATCGCCTTGCGATAAAGCGGGTCGGT
>Ga0310810_10002637_pt1 | contig 19327 bp, 22 predicted proteins | sample NCmetagenome_FD_207641 | JGI IMG/M metagenome (GOLD analysis project Ga0310810, IMG submission 207641) | Soil microbial communities from experimental microcosm in Duke University, North Carolina, United States - NC | ecosystem: Engineered > Artificial ecosystem > Soil microcosm > Unclassified ...
TCCTCGAGCGCGAGCGGCGAAGCGGGCGCACGCGGCGGGGCTTGCGGCCGCAGGTCGTCGCTCAGGATCTCGAGCGGCGCCGAGATGTCGGGCAGCTCGTCCTTGGTCGTGACATGCCGCTCGGCGGCGACCGTCGCCTCGGGATCGACCGGCGCCTCGGCGGGCTCGGCGGCGCCCTTGGCGCGCCGCTCGGCTTCCTCCTTGGCCCGCTCCGCTTTTTTCAGCGCCTCGAGCAGAAGGCTCATGTCACTCGGCCGCCGGCACCCGGCTGGGGTTGGGTTTCTGGAAGTAGTCCTTGCCCGGGACGAGATCGCGGTAGCCCGCGTAATCGCCCTCGATGCTTGGGCTGCGGATGACCACCGGGCGCAGGAAGATCACGAGCTCGGTCTTCTGGTTCAGGTCCTTTCTCTGCGCGAGCAGCTGTCCCACGCCGGGGACCCGGTTGACGCCGGGGATCGTGTCCTCGTTGTTGGTGACGGTGTCCTGGATGAGACCGCCCAGCACGGCCGTCTGCCCGCTTTGCACCCGCATCACCGATTCCATCTCGCGCGTCTGGATGACCGGGATGAGGCTCGCGATCGGCTGGCACCCCGGCTGCGCGACCGGGTTGTTGCCGCAGGGGTTGGCGAGCGCGGGATTGGGATCCTGCACGTCGCCGACCTTGCGCGAGATGGTGGGCCGGATATTGAGCAGCACCGTGTCGTTCTCGCTGATCTGCGGCACGACCGACATGAGAAAGCCGACCGGCACCGAGTTGACCGTCGTCGTGAAGGTGGTGAGCGCGGTGGTCTGGCTCGTGGTCGTCTGCGCCTGGACGGTGAAGTAGACGAGGTTGTCGACGACCTTCAGCACCGCGGTCTGATTGTTGAGCACGCTCACCTTCGGGCTGGAGAGCACCCGCACGTCGCCGAACGATTCGAGCAGCTGCAGGGTGCCGCTGATGTTGAGGCCGGGCTGGAAAAAGCCGAGTACGAAGGTATTGCGTGCAGTGGTCAGCGTGGCCGGCGCGACCGAGGAATTCGGCGTAAGCGACAGGCCGTGCGGGCCGCCGAGGCGCGTCCAGTCGATTCCGCGCTGGTACTGGTTGTTCAGCTGCACTTCGGCGATCGTGGCCTCGATCAGCACCTGGCGCTTGACGTTCGCGAGCACCTGATCGAGGAACTCCTGCACCTTTTCGTGCTGGCGCGAGGTGGCGCGGATGGTAAGAACGCCCGCTTCGGCGTTGGCGATGACCGAGGCCGCTTCGCGGAATTCCATCTGCGGCTGCGCCAGCACGACCTGCTGCACCGGGGCCGTCCCCGGTGCGGCCGTCGCGGCGGGCGGCGTGTTCCCCGGGGGCGCCGCGGCCTGCGTGCCGAGCGGAATCACCTTGTCGGTCTCGCGCAGGATGTCCTTGATGTTGTTGATGAGCGTGTCCCAGAACTTGTTGACCGAGGTGGTCTTGATGATCGAGGTCGAGTTGTTCGCCGTGCCCGCGCCGCCGCCGCCCGCGCCGCCGGCTGCCGAGGTGCCGCTCACCTGCGTGGACAGATTCGCCTGGTTGGTCGTGTCGCGCGCGAGGTTGACGTAGTCGACGCGATAGACGCGCAGGTAGGGCGAGTCGCGCATGACCGAGAGCGTCGGGCCGTCGATCTCGTAGCGCATGTCGACCTGCTTTGAGATGCGACTGAGGATCTGCGGCAGGGTCTGGTCGATCGCGTTCAGCGTCACATTGCCCTGCACGCCCGGGCTGATGTCGACGTTGAGCTTCGCGTCGCGCGCGAGCGCAAAGAGCAGATCCTGAACGCGCACATTGTTGACGACGACGGTATAGGTCTCGGCGCGCTGCGCAGGGCTCGGCGGCGGCAGCAGGGGTGCCACCTGCACCGGCGCGGGAATGGCGCCCTCGGGCGCCGGCTGCTCGGCGCGGATGTGCGTGGGGGAGGGCTGGATCGGGGCCTGTCCGCACGCCGACAGCACCAGCACGAGTGCCATCGCTGCCGCGCTGCTTAGCCGAGCGTCCACCCCCGGGGCTGCTCCCATCCGGCTAGGATAGCACGCTTCAAGGTTGAAGAAGTTGGGCTAAGCGACTGTCGTTATGACGTTTTCTGACCGTCAGGCGGGGCCGGATCAAGTCCTCAAACCGCGGCCCGCAGCTCGGCGAAACTGCGCAGCGTGAAGACGAACGATTGCTGGTACTTGGGCGGCAGCTGTCGGGCCGCCTCGGTGCAGGCCTCGCGGTCCGGATACACGCCATAGACCACGCGCAGGAAGTAGCGCGCGCCGGCCGACACTGGGATGACGTAGAGCTTGTCCAGCGACACGAGCTCGCGTGCGCGAACAAGAAACCGCTCGGTGCGCCCGGGATCGCTGTTCTCGGTCAAAAAAAGCTCGATGCCGCAGCTGGCATCCGGCGTGGCGAGGAGCGCTGCTCGAGTGGCAGCGAGCCGCTCGCGCAGCAGGCGGTTCTGCCCCGCCGCGTAGCCATCGAAGCGGCGCAGCTGGTCCTCGCCGAGCGAGGGCGGCTTTGGCTTCTCGACGATGGTTGCCGGCTCTGCATGCGGTTCGGCGACCGGATTGGAGGCCTGCGGTGCAGCCGGCTTTGGAGCCGGCGGGGCGGGCGGTCTTTGCGGGGCGCTCGGCTCGATCACGGGGGGCGTCGCCGGCTCGCGCAGGAACCAGAAAACCGCGCCTGCCGCCGCGGCGCCGAGCGCCACGAGCGCGAGCGCGGCGAGCGCCCGCAGGCTGCGGCGCGGACCCGTCGGCGTGGCGGCGAACTCCGAGTCGGCGACGGCGGCGCGCACGTGTTTCGCGCTCACGCTGGCCGAGTTCCCGGCAAAGGCGGCGAGCAGCGCCTTGTCGCAAAGCACGTTGATGCGCCGGGTAAGACCGCTCGACGCGCGCGCGACAGCGGCGATCGCCTCGCGCGAGAAGATCTCGCCGCCGCGGTGCCCCGCCGCGCGCAGGCGGAAAGCGACGTACTTCGCGACCTCGTCGGTGGCGAGCGGCCGGGTGCGAAAGCTGTGCGTGATGCGATCCTTCAGCTGGCGCATCGAGGGCTTGGCGAGCGCCTCGTCGAGCTCGGGCTGGCCAAAAAGCACGATCTGCAGCAGCTTGTGGCGGTTGGACTCGAGGTTGGAAAGGAGGCGCACCTGCTCGAGCGTCTCCTCGGGCATGGCGTGCGCCTCGTCGATCAGCACCACCACGCGCCGGCCCGCGCCATAGAGCTCGATCAGCCGCGACTGCAGCTCGCGCAGGGCCCCCGAGGGGGCGCCCTCGGCCGGTGCGCGGCCGAGTTCCTCGGCGATCGCGTGCAGGATCTCGGCGCGCGAATAGGAAGGGTTGGCGAGAAAGACGGTCTCGACCTCGGGCGGCAGCCGCTCCATCAGCACGCGGCACAGCGTCGTCTTGCCGCTGCCGATCTCGCCGCTCACCTTGACGATCCCCTCGTCGTGAACGATCGCGTACATGAGCCCTTCGAGCGTCGCGCCGCGGTCGGCGCCGTCGAAGAAGAAGTCGGTGTGCGGGGTGATGCGAAAAGGCGGCTCCTTCAGCCCGAAGTGCTCGAGATAAAGCGCCACGGCTAGCGATCCTCGCCCGGGGGTTCTTCGCGAGCCTCGCCCTCCAGCGCGCTGATGCGGCTGTAGAGCGTGGTCCGGTTGACGCCGAGGAGCTTCGCGGCCTGGCTGATGTTGCCGCGGGTGAGCCTGAGTGCGGCCTCGATGTAGCCGCGCTCGACCGATTGCAGCACTTCGTCCAGGCGGATGCCGCGGCTGCGCTCGAGATGCCTGAGCGCCTGCGCTGCGGGGTCGCCTTCGGCGCCCTCTGCAGGGCTCGCGAGGTTGAGCGCGGCATCGAACTCGGGCTCGAGCTCCGCCGCGGACAGGCGCCGGCCGGGGTACCGCGTGGTGAGGCGGATGACGATGTTGCGCAGCTCGCGCACGTTGCCCGGAAAGCGGTACTCGAGCCAGCGGCGCTCGGCGGCCGCGTCGAGCGAAAACGGCTGCACGCCCGATTGCTCGGCATAGAAGCGCCGGAAATGCTCGAGCAGCAGCAGCTTGTCGCCTTCGAGCTCGCGCAGCGGCGGCACGCCGAGCGTGAACACCGACAGCCGGTGATAGAGGTCCGGGCGGAATTCGCCCTTCTTCACCTGCTGGCGCAGATCGCGGTTGCTCGCGGCGATCACGCGCGCGCCCGAGACGCGGCTCGCGGTCTCGCCCACGCGCTGGTATTCGCCGTTCTCAAGCACGCGCAGGAGCTTGGCCTGCATCTCGAGTGGCAGCTCGCCGATTTCATCGAGGAACAGCGTTCCCTCGCCCGCGTCCTCGAAGTAGCCGGCCTTGTTCGCCTGCGCCCCGGTGAAGGCGCCCTTGGCATAGCCGAAGAGCGTCGGCTCGACCAGGGTGGGGGCGATCGCGGCGCAATTGAGCGCGAAATACGGCTTGTCGGCGCGCGCGGAGAGCCGGTGAAGGCTGCGCGCGACCAGCTCCTTGCCGCTGCCGGACTCGCCCTCGATCAGTACGGGGAAGCGCGAGTCGGCGAATTGCGCGAGCTGGCTCTTCAGCTTCATGAGCGCCGGGCTCTGGCCGATCAGCTCGTCGGCGCGCGTGCCGGCGCCGACTGCGCGCAGTTCGGCGCGCATTTCCGCCTCGCGCACGGCGAGCGCGCGCGAAAGGATTTTTTTCAGCGCGGCCGGGTCGCACGGCTTGGCGATGAACTCGGCCGCGCCGAGGGTGCGCGCATGGCGCGCGTGCGCCGCGTCGTTCTGCCCCGAGAGCACGAAGATGCGCATGGCGGGCGAGTGCGCAAGCAGGTCCGCGATCAGCTGGAAGCCCTCGTCGGGCGCGTGCGGGGTCGGCGGCAGCCCCAGGTCGACCAGCGCGAGCTGCGGCGCCTCGGGCAGCTGGCGCAGGAGCTCGATCGCGTGCGGCCGCGACTCGCAGGCAAGCACCTCGAATTCGGCGCCGAGCGCGAAGGCGAGCGTGTCGGTGATGAGCGCGTCGTCGTCGACGACGAGCAGCCGCGCGCGGCCCTCAGGCGCGGACTGGAGCTTGCCCGCCATGGACGGCCCGGTTTCTCACGCAGGAGAGGAACGCGCGCTCGAGGCTTGCCTCGCCATAGCGCGCGCAAAGCTCGGCGGGCGCGCCGCGAAAGCGCACGACGCCCGCATCGAGCACCACGATCGCCTGGCACAGCTCCTCGACGTCTGCGAGCACGTGCGAGGTGAAGAAGAGCGCGCGCCCCTTGCCGTGCAGGCTTGCGAGCAGCGTCTTCACTGCGACGCGCCCGGCCGGATCGAGCCCGCTCATCGGCTCATCGAGCAGGTAGAGGTCGCGCTCGAGCAGGAAGCAGCCGGCGAGCCCGAGCTTTTGCGCCATGCCCTTGGAGAGCTGGCGCACGGGTCGCTCGAGCGCGCCGGGATCGAGCTCGAGCGCCTCGGCGAGCGCGCGCGCGCGCGCCGGATCGAACCGCACGCCGGCGAGCCCCGCGGTCATGGCGAGAAACTCGCGCCCCAGCAGGTAGTGCGGCGGCATGAAGCGCTCGGGCACGTAGGCGAGGCTTGCCCGCGCGCGCGCCTGTCGGGCCGGCACGCCGAAGATCTCCACCTGTCCCGCCTGGATGTCGCACAAATCGAGGACGCACTTGAGGAACGTGGTCTTTCCGGCGCCGTTCGCGCCCACCAGTCCGACGGCGGCGCCCGGCGCAACTTCGAGATCGACGCCTGAGAGCGCGGTCCGCGCGCCGTAGCGCTTTACGAGGCCGGAGGCGCGCAGGGCCGGGGCGCCGACAGAAGCTGTCATGTGGCCGATACTATAATCCGGCTTCCGCCGCGCATCCCCCCGTGCCTAGCGCCCCCATTGTCAGAATCGGCAACGTCAGCTTCGGCTATGACCGCGCGCGTCCCGTGCTGCACGGCATCGACCTCGAGATCCCGCAGGGCAGCGTGGTCGGCATCATGGGCCAGTCCGGCTGCGGCAAGACGACGCTGCTGCGCCTCATCGCCGGGTGGCTCAAGGCCGATTCGGGCAGTGCCCGGGTGCTTGGCGCCGATCTCGAGCGGCTCGACGGCGCGGGCATCTTCGCGCTGCGCCGGAAGATGGGCATGCTCTTCCAGTTCGGCGCGCTCTTCACGGACATGAGCGTGTTCGACAACGTCGCCTTCCAGATGCGCGAGCACACGGACCTGCCGGAGCCGCTCGTGCGCGACCTTGCGCTGATGAAGCTCGAGGCGGTGGGCCTGCGCGGTGCGGCCGAGCTCATGCCCTCGGCGCTCTCGGGCGGCATGGCGCGGCGCGTCGCGCTCGCGCGCGCCATCGCGCTCGACCCGCGGCTCATGCTCTATGACGAGCCCTTCACGGGCCTCGATCCCATCTCGCTCGGGGTGATCGCGCGGCTCATCCGGACGCTCAACGACTCGCTCGGGCAGACCTCGATCGTGGTGAGCCACGACGTCGAGGAATGCTTCGCGATAGTCGATTACGTCTACTTCATGGCCGCCGGCCGCATCGTCGCGCACGGCACGCCCGCCGAGATGCGCGGCTCCACGGAATCGTTCGTGAGCCAGTTCGTGCGCGGCGAGACCGACGGCCCGATCCCTTTCCACTACCCGGCGCCGGCCTACGCCGCCGACCTGGAGTCGATCGACCATGGTTGACTTCTTCGGGCGGCTCGGCGGCGCGGTGACGCGGCGCGTCTGGCAGCTCGGCTACGCGGTCCGCTTCCTCGGCTACGTGCTCATGCATTCGGGCACGGCGCTCGGGCGTTTCCGGCTGACGGTGCGCGAGATGTACTTCGCCGGTGTCATGTCGCTCGTCATCATCCTTGTGTCGGGCCTTTTCGTCGGCATGGTGCTCGGCCTGCAGGGCTACGACACGCTGCAGCGCTACGGGTCGTCGGAAGCGCTCGGCATCCTGGTCGCGCTGTCCCTGGTGCGCGAGCTCGGTCCCGTCGTTTCGGGCCTCCTTTTTGCCAGCCGGGCCGGGTCGGCGATCACTGCCGAGATCGGCCTCATGAAGGCGACCGAGCAGCTCGCCGCCATGGAAATGATGGCGATCGACCCGGTCGCGCGCGTGGTCGCGCCGCGCTTCTGGGCCGGAGTGCTCTCGATGCCGCTCCTTGCCGCGCTCTTCTCGGCGATGGGCATCTTCGGGGGCTATCTCGTCGGGGTGCAGCTGATCGGCGTGGACGAGGGCGCCTTCTGGTCGCAGATGCAGGCCTCGGTCGACTGGCGCCAGGACATCCTGAACGGGGTCATCAAGAGCTTCGTGTTCGGGGTTGCGGTCACCTGGATCGCCGTGTTCGAGGGCTACGACGCGACCCCCACGGCCGAGGGGGTCTCGGGGGCCACGACGCGCACCGTAGTCACCTCTTCGCTCGCCATTCTCGCGCTCGATTTCGTGCTTACCGCGCTTATGTTCACCGGAGGAAACGCAAGATGAAACGTTCCACCATCGACATCTGGGTCGGCATCTTCGTCGCCGCCGGATTCGCCGGATTGTTGTTTCTGGCGCTCAGGGTGGGCAACCTGACCTTCTCGACCAGCCAGACATATCAGCTTGAGGCCAAGTTTGCTAACATTGGCGGGCTCAAGAAGCGGGCGGCGATCAAGAGCGCGGGGGTGGTGGTCGGGCGGGTGTCGGACATCGGTTTCGACAACGAAAGCTACGAGGCCATCGTCACGCTCAACATCGACTCCCAGTTCAAGTTTCCGCGCGATACCTCGGCCAAGATCCTGACCTCGGGCTTGCTGGGCGAGCAGTACATCGGGCTGGAGGCGGGCGGAGACGATAAGATGCTCAAGGCGGGCGACCGGATGAGACTGACCCAGTCGGCCGTGGTGCTGGAGAACCTGATCAGCCAGTTCCTGTTCAGCAAGGCGGCTGAGGGCAAGGACGAAGGCAAGGACGCGAAAGCGGCGGGGAAGAACGAAAAGTGACCAGGCAACGGATCGCAACTTGGATGGCGGCGCTGCTCCTCTCGGGGGCGGCGGGATGCGCCACGACCGGCGGTGGCGATCCGCGCGATCCGGCCGAGGGCTTCAACCGCGCGATGTACTCGTTCAACGAGACCTTCGACCAGGCGATCGGCAAGCCGGTCGCGACGGCCTACCACGACGTGGTGCCCGAGCAGGGCCGCTACTGGGTGCGCAATTTCTTCGCCAACATCGCCGACTTGTGGATCGGGGCGAACAACCTGCTGCAGGGCAAGCCGCTCGACGCGGTGACCGACTGGGCGCGCTTCGGCTTCAACAGCACGATCGGACTTTTCGGGATCAACGACGTCGCCTCCGAGATGGGCATCGAGAAGCACGACGAGGATTTCGGCCAGACCTTCGGCCGCTGGGGCGCGGGCGACGGCCCTTACCTCGTGTGGCCGCTCCTCGGGCCGAGCACCGTGCGAGACAGCGCGGGCCTCTTGTTCGACTTCCATTTCGACCCGGTGCTCCAGCACGATCCGAAGGGCGTGCGCTACGCCACGGTCGCGCTGCGCGCCACCAGCAAGCGGGCCGACCTGCTCGATGCGAGCCGCATCCTCGAGGAAGCGGCGCTCGACAAGTACGTATTCCAGCGAGATGCCTACCTGCAGCGGCGGCGCAGCCTGATCTACGACGGCAATCCTCCGCGCGCCTCGCGCGACCTGCCGCGCGCCGAAGAAACGGCGCCGGTCGCGCCGCGTTCCGAGGCCGCGCCCGCCGCGCCGGTGAGCACGCCTGCGGCCGCCACGCCGCGCGCGGCCCTTCCCCCGCATCTGGACTCGGCCATTCGCCTGCTCGAGGAGCCGGCCCAGCCCCATCCGGGCGACGTCAGCGGCAGCAGCGGCAGTTAGCATGTTCGCGAAGTCCCTTCGGCTCGCGACGGCGGCCGCGGCGGCTGCCTTCGCTTTTTGCCTCGGCGCTGCCGCGCAGGAGCAGTCTCCCGACGCGCTCGTGAAGAGCGTGACGCTCGAGGTGGTCGGCATCATCCAGAAGGACGTCAAGGACGGCGACCGCCGCAAGCTCATCTCCGTCATCGAGGACAAGGTCCTGCCGCACTTCAACTTCACGGCGATGACCTCGAGCGCGGTGGGACGCAACTGGGACAAGGCCACCCCGGAGCAGAAATCGCGCCTGGTGGACGAATTCAAGACCTTGCTGGTGCGCACCTACGCGAGCTCGCTTGCCGCGTACAGCAACCAGCGATTCGACTTCCGGCCGCTGCGCGCGAAGCCCACCGACACCGACGTCACCGTCAACGTGCGCGTGCTGCAGTCGGGCACCGAGCCGGTCCAGATCGACTACGACATGGAGAAGCGCCCGAACGGCTGGAAAGTCTGGGACGTGCGGGTCGCCGGCATCAGCCTCGTCGCCAACTACCGCACCGAGTTCGACAACCAGGTGCGCCAGGGCGGCATCGACGGGCTCATCAAGGCGCTGCAGACCAAGAACAAGTCGCTTGAGAAACCCGCGGCGGGAGCGAAGAAATGACCCCGCCCGCCGTCGTGCGCAGGGACGGAGAGCGCCTGCACGTGAGCGGCGCGCTCACCCTTTCGACGGTCGCGGCCGCGCTCGCGCAGGGCAACGCGGCGATCGCCGAGGGGGCGCGCACCGTCGACCTGGGAGAGGTGGGCGAGCTCGATTCCTCCGCGCTCGCGCTGCTCCTCGCCTGGCTGCGCGAGGCGAAGCGACGTGACGCGACCCTTGCGTTCACGCAGCTCCCCGAGGGCCTGACGGCCATCGCAAGACTGTACGGCGTCGCGGAACTCCTGCCCGGCGCGTCCTCTTCTCACCACTGATCCGAAGGCCCGCGCGCGCGTGCCCCGCAGCACGTGGTCGCGGGCGCGCCGCCCATGACCTTCGCCATCGAAGCCAGGAACGTCGAGAAGCGCTACGGCGCGCTGCGAGCGCTCGCCGGGGTCAGCCTCGAGGTCGCCGAAGGCGAGTTCTTCGGCCTGCTCGGCCCCAACGGCGCCGGCAAGACGACGCTGATCAGCATCGTCGCGGGCCTCGTGCGCGCGACGAGCGGCGAAGTGCGCGTGCTCGGCGCCGACGTCGTCGCCGACTACCGCCGCGCGCGGCGCCTGCTCGGCGTCGTGCCGCAGGAGCTCGTCTTCGATCCGTTCTTCACCGTGCGCGAGACGCTGCGCTTCCAGTCGGGGTATTTCGGCCTTCGGCGCAACGATGACTGGATCGACGAGGTGATGCGCCACCTCGATCTCGTCGGCAAAGCCGATGCCAACATGCGCACGCTCTCGGGCGGCATGAAGCGCCGGGTCCTGGTCGCCCAGGCGCTCGTGCACCGGCCGCCGGTGATCGTGCTCGATGAGCCCACCGCGGGCGTGGACGTGGAGCTGCGCCAGGGACTGTGGCAGTTCATCCGGCGCCTGAACCGCGACGGCCACACCATCGTCCTCACCACGCATTATCTCGAGGAGGCGGAGCTTCTCTGCGACCGCATTGCCATGCTCAAGAACGGGCGCATCGTCGCGCTCGATTCGACGAAGAATCTGCTGACCGCCTTCTCGAGCTCGGGGGTGATCGCGCGCGTCGCAGCGCGCGACGGCCGGCAGTTCACGCTCGAGCTCGCGGGCTACGCCGATCTCGAGCGACAGCTCGCGCGCCTGCGCGGGGAGGGCGTGGAAATCGCCGATCTCGAGCTCGACCGTCCCGACCTGGAGGAAGTGTTCATCCGCGTGATGGAGAAGCACTGATGTCGAGCTTCCCGACGCTTCTCTACAAGGAGCTGCTGCGCTTCTGGAAGGTCGCCTTCCAGACCGTCGCCGCGCCCGTCTTGACCGCGCTCCTCTACCTGCTCGTCTTCGCCTACGCGCTGGAGGGACGCGTGCGCGCGTTCGAGCACGTGACCTACGCGCAGTTTCTCGTGCCGGGCCTCGTCATGATGAGCGTGCTGCAGAACGCGTTTGCCAACAGCGCCTCCAGCCTCATCCAGTCGAAGGTGACCGGCAACCTCGTCTTCATGCTGCTGCCGCCGATCAGCTACCTCGAGTTCTTCGGCGCCTACGTGCTCGCCTCGATCGTGCGAGGGCTCGTGGTGGGCGCGGCCGTGCTCGCCGTGGCGCTCGCGTTTGTCGACCTGCAGCTCGCCGCGCCGCTCTGGGTGCTCGGCTTCGCGTTCCTCGGCGCGGCGATCCTGGGCGCGCTCGGCCTCGTCGCCGCGCTCTGGGCCGACAAGTTCGACCAGATCGCCGCGTTCCAGAATTTCGTCATCCTGCCGCTCACCTTCCTGTCGGGCGTGTTCTATTCGATCCACCAGCTGCCGCAAGTCTGGCAGACGGCCTCGCACCTGAACCCGTTTTTCTACATGATCGACGGCTTTCGCTACGGCTTTTTCGGCGTGTCGGACGTGCCGCCGCTCACGAGCCTCGGCGTGGTCGCGGTATGCTTCGTGCTCCTTTCGGCGGGCGGCCTCGCGCTCCTGCGTTCCGGCTACAAGCTCAGGCAATAGGAATCGTCATGGTGACTCCAGAGAGCGTGAAAAGCGGCATTGCGGCGGGTCTCGCCTGCGAACGGCTCGAGGTGGAGGGCGACGGCCAGCACTTTCAGGCGCTCATCGTCTCGGCGGCGTTCGCGGGCAAGAGCCGCGTGCACCGCCACCAGCTCGTCTATGCGGCGCTCGGCGATCGCATGCGCGCCGAGATCCACGCGCTTTCCATGCAGACGCTCACGCCCGAGGAGTTTGCCGCGCGCCCGGAGAAGCCTGCCGGTGGATAAGCTGGTCATCTCCGGCGGCCGGCCGCTCGAGGGCGAAGTGCGCATTTCCGGCGCGAAGAACGCGGCGCTGCCGGTCATGGCGGCGACCTTGCTCGCCCCCGGCGTGCACCGGCTTCGCAACGTGCCGCAGCTGCGCGACACGCGCACCTTCGCGCGCGTGCTCGAGCTGCTCGGCGCCAAGGTCGCCTTCGAGGGCAACGGGCTCACCATCGACACGCAGGGCGTGAACGCCGTCGAGGCGCCCTACGAGCTCGTCAAGACGATGCGCGCGAGCATCTACGTGCTCGGACCGCTGCTCGCGCGCTTCGGCAAGGCGAAGGTGTCGCTGCCCGGCGGCTGCGCCTGGGGGCCGCGCCCGGTCAACCTGCACCTCGCCGGCCTGCAGGCGATGGGCGCGGCACTCGAGATCGAGCACGGCTACATCGTCGGCCGCGACGTGAAGCTCAAAGGCGCGACCTACGCCTTCGACGTGGTGTCGGTCGGCGCCACCGCGCAGCTCATGATGGCGGCGGTGCTCGCCGAAGGGACGACCGTGCTCGAGAACGCGGCGGTCGAGCCCGATGTGACCGCGCTGGGCGAGGTGCTCGTCGCCTGCGGCGCGAAAATCGAAGGGCTCGGCTCGCGCCGGCTCCGCATCGAGGGGGTGCGCTCGCTCCGGCCGATCGAGGCCACGATCATTCCCGATCGCATCGAGGCGGCAACCTTCGCCGCTGCCGCCGCGATGACGGGCGGCCACATCCGCCTCGCGGGCGTCGTGCCCGAGCATTTCGAGGCGTCGCTGCGCAAGCTCGAGGAGGCTGGCTGCGCCGTCGAGCGCGGGCGCGACTCGGTCGGCATCGCGGGGCCCGCGCGGCCCCGGGCGGTAAACGTCGTCACGCAGCCCTTTCCCGGCTTTCCCACCGACATGCAGGCGCAGATGATCGCGGTTTGCGCGCTCGCCGAGGGCACCAGCGTCATCGAGGACACGATCTACCTCGATCGCTTCACCCATGTGCCCGAGCTTGCACGCCTTGGCGCGCAAATCGAGTTGAAGGGCAATGTCGCCGTGGTGAAGGGCGTCGAGCGCCTGTCCGCGGCGCAGGTGATGGCGACCGACCTGCGCGCCTCGGCGAGCCTCGTCATTGCGGCGCTCGCGGCCGAGGGCGAGACCACCGTCGACCGGATCTACCACCTCGATCGCGGCTACGAGGCGCTCGAAAAGAAGCTGGGCGCGCTCGGCGCGCGCATCCGCCGCGTGAGCTGACCGGGACGGATAGACTCGAACCGATGGCCGACATCCGCCTCGCGTTGTCAAAAGGAAGGATCCTCGAGGAAACCGCGCCCCTGCTCGCGCGCGTCGGGGCGGTGCCGAAGGAAGATCCCGAGCGCTCGAGGAAGCTCATCCTCGCGACGCGCATGAGCGGCGTGCGCCTCATCGTCGTGCGCGCCTCGGACGTGCCCACCTACGTGCAGCACGGCGCCGCGGAGCTCGGCATCGCCGGCAAGGACGTGCTCGTCGAGCATGGCGGCGCCGGCCTTTATCAGCCCGTCGACCTCGGCATCGCCGCCTGCCGCATGATGGTGGCGACGCGGCGCGGCTTCGACTACCCGGCGGCGGTGCGCCAGGGCGCGCGCCTGCGCATCGCGACCAAGTACGTGCAGACCACGCACGAGCACTTTGCCGCCAAGGGCGTGCACGTCGATCTCATCCGCCTGTACGGCTCGATGGAGCTCGCGCCGCTCCTCGGGCTCGCCGATGCGATCGTCGACCTGGTCGCGACCGGCAAGACGCTGCGCGCGAACGATCTCGTGCCGGTAGAGGAGATCATGCCGGTGACCTCGCGGCTCATCGTCAACCAGGCGGCGCTGAAGACGCGCCGCGCCGAGCTGCAGCCGCTCATCGACGCTTTCAGGAAGGCGGCGAAAAAATGAAGCTGCGCCGTCTTTCCACGCGCCAGCGCGACTTCGATGCGAAGCTCGCCGCGCTGACGCGCTACGAGGCGGCGCAGGATGCGCGCGTCGAGCGCGTCGCGAAGTCGATCATCGCCGACGTGCGGCGGCGCGGCGACGCGGCCGTGCTGGCGTACAGCAGGAAATTCGACGGCGTCCGGGCGCGCTCTGTCGGGGCCCTGGAATTTTCCGGCGGCGATCTGAAAAAAGCACTGAGGAAGATCCCCAAGGAGGACCTGCGGGCCCTGCGCATGGCCGCCCATCGGATTCGCCGCTTCCATGAGAAGCAACGCGCGAATTCGTGGACGGTGCGCGAGGCGGACGGCACGGTGCTCGGCCAGAGGGTGAGCCCGCTCGAGCGTGTCGGCATCTATGTGCCGGGCGGAAAGGCGGCCTATCCTTCCTCGGTCCTCATGAACGCGATTCCCGCGAAGGTCGCGGGCGTGGGCGAGATCGTCATGGTGAGCCCGAATCCCGTGCCGCTCGTCCTCGGCGCGGCGGCGATCGCGGGCGTCGACCGCGTGATTGCGATCGGCGGAGCGCAGGCGGTCGCCGCGCTCGCCTGCGGCACGAAGAGCGTGCCGCGCGTCGACAAGATCGTGGGCCCGGGCAACGCCTACGTCGCCGCGGCGAAACGCCAGCTGTTCGGCGAAGTCGGCATCGACATGATCGCGGGCCCCTCGGAAATCCTCGTCATCTGCGATGGCGGCACCGACCCGGAATGGGTGGCGATGGATCTCTTTTCGCAGGCCGAGCACGACGAGCTCGCCCAGGCGATCCTGCTCTGCCCTTCGCTTTCGTATCTCGCAAGGGTCGAGCAAGCCGTCGCAAGGCTTATGCCGGAAATGCAAAGGCGCGAGATCATCCGCGCATCGCTGGCGGGACGGGGTGCCCTGATCCATGTCCGCAATCTCGGCGAAGCCTGCCGCATCGCCAACGCGATCGCGCCGGAGCATCTGGAGCTCTCGGTGGCGAACCCGCGCGCGCTGCTGCCGAAGCTTCGCCACGCGGGCGCGATCTTCCTCGGGCGCTGGAGCTCGGAGGCGATCGGCGACTATTGCGCCGGACCGAACCACATCCTGCCGACCGCCGGCACGGCGCGCTTTTCCTCGCCGCTCGGCGTGTACGACTTCCAGAAGCGCTCGAGCGTGATCGGCGTATCGCCGGCGGGCGCCCGCACGCTCGGCCGGCTTGCGGCGACGCTTGCGCGCGGCGAGGGGCTGCAGGCGCATGCCCGGTCAGCGGAAATGCGGACCGGAGGCCGCCGATGAGCAGCAACGCGCCCAAGGTCGTGCGGCCGGAGATCCAGACAATGCACGCCTATCCGGTGGCGGACGCGACCGGGCTGGTCAAGCTCGATCTCATGGAGAGCCCCTATGGCCTGCCGCCCGGGCTCGCCGCCGAGGTGGGCCGCGTCGTCGCGGGGCTCGCGCTCAATCGCTATCCCATTCCGACCGCGGAGAAGCTGCGCGGCTTGATCAAAGAGGTGATGCAGGTGCCTGCCGGCTGCGAGGTTCTGCTCGGCAACGGCTCGGATGAATGCATCCAGTACATCACCGCGACGCTCGCGCGCGAGGGCGCGGCAGTCATGGCGCCTTCGCCGTCGTTCGCGATCTTCGCGGCGCAGGCGCTCTTTTACCGCCTGCGCTTTGTCGGCGTGCCGCTGCGCGAGGACTTCACGCTTGATGGCGACGCCTTCCTCGCCGCGATGGCGAAGGAGAAACCCGCGCTCGTCTGGATCGCCTATCCCAACAACCCGACCGGCAACGCTTTTCCGGTCGCCGACATCGAGCGCATCCTGCGCGCCGCGCCCGGCCTCGTGGTCATCGACGAGGCCTACCAGCCTTTCGCCGGCGGGACTTTCATGCCGCGCCTCGCCGAGTTCGAAAACCTCGCGGTGATGCGCACCGTGTCCAAGATCGGCATGGCGGGGCTGCGCCTGGGGTATGTCTGCGCGCGGCCTGAATGGATCGGAGAATTCAACAAGGCGCGCTCGCCCTTCAACATCAACGTCATCACCGAGGCGGTGGCGGTGAAGCTGCTGGAGAACAAGAAGGTGCTCGATGAGCAGGCCGGCAAGGTGCTCGCCGAGCGCGAGCGCATCCGGCCCGAGCTCGAGCGCCTGCCCGGCATCACGATCTATCCGTCGGTCGCCAACTTTTTTCTCGCGCGCGTGCAGGGGCCGGCCGGCTCGGGCACGCGCGTGTTCGAAAGCCTCAAGGCGCAAGGGGTGCTCGTGCGCAACTTCGACGGCGGGCTGCCGGCCCTGCAGAACTGCCTGCGCCTCACGGTCGGCTCGCCCGAGGAAAACCGTATACTGATCGCCGGACTGCGAGAGGCGCTGAAAACGTGAAGCCCAGAACCGCCGAAGTCGAGCGCAACACCAAGGAGACGCAGATCCGGGTGAAGCTCAACCTGGATGGCTCCGGAAAGGCAAAGCTCGCCACCGGCATCCCGTTTCTCGAGCACATGCTCGACCAGGTCGCCCGCCACGGCATGCTCGATCTGGAGATCGAGGCGAAGGGCGACCTGCACATCGACGCCCACCACACCGTGGAGGACATCGGCATCACGCTCGGCCAGGCGCTCGCCAGGGCGATCGGCGACAAGTCGGGCGTGCGCCGCTTCGGCCATGCCTACGTGCCGCTCGATGAGGCGCTCTCGCGCGTGGTGCTCGATTTCTCCGGACGCCCGGGCCTCTCTTACAACGTGACGTTCACGCGGGCGCTGATCGGCGAGTTCGATGCCGACCTGGTGCACGAGTTCTTCCAGGGCCTGGTCAACCATGCGCAGGTGACGCTGCACATCGACAACCTGCGCGGCGACAACGCGCATCACCAGTGCGAGACCATGTTCAAGGCGTTCGCGCGTGCGCTGCGCATGGCGGCCGAGCCCGATCCGCGCGCGGCCGGCACGGTCCCGTCCACCAAGGGCTCGCTGTAGCCGCCGGAACATGCGGATCGCCGTCGTCGACTACGGGATGGGCAACCTGCGCTCGGTGTCCAAGGCGCTCGAGCGGGTGGCGCCGCAAGCGGAAATCGTGATCACCGCGGAGCCGGAAAGAATTCGCTCCAGCGAAAGGCTGGTCGTCCCCGGGCAGGGCGCGCTGCCCGACTGCATGCGCCAGCTCACGGCAAGCGGGGCGCGCGAGGCGGTGATCGAGGCGGCGGGCGAAAAACCCTTCCTCGGCATCTGCATCGGCCTGCAGATGCTCTTCGAGCGGGGCGAGGAGGGTGACACGCCGGGGCTGGGGCTGCTGCCGGGGCGGGTCCCGCGCCTGAAGGTGTCCGGACTCAAGATTCCGCACATGGGCTGGAACGAGGTCGAGCAGCGCCGGTCCCACCCGCTGTGGGGGGACATCGCCGATCGGAGCCGGTTCTACTTCGTGCACAGCTATCACCCCGCCCCCGCCGATGCGGCGCTCATTGCCGGTACCTGCGAGTACGGCGCGCCCTTTACCTGCGCCGTGGCGCGCGATAACATCTTTGCCGTCCAGTTCCATCCCGAAAAAAGCCAGTCGGCCGGCCTGCAACTTCTCTCCAATTTCGTGCGTTGGCGTCCCTGACCTGATTCGCATCGAGCACTGCAGTGCTCATCATCCCGGCGATTGATCTGAAAGACGGCCGCTGCGTGCGCCTCAGGCAGGGCGACATGAAGACGGCCACCGTGTTTTCCGAGGACCCGGTCGCGATGGCGAAGCACTGGGCGGCCGAGGGCGCGCGGCGCTTGCATGTCGTCGATCTGAACGGCGCGGTCGCCGGCCACCCCAAGAACGAGAAGATCATCCGCGACATGGTCAAGGCGGTGGGCGAGAAAATGCCGATCCAGGTCGGCGGCGGCATTCGCGACCTCGACACGATCGAAAGCTATCTCGATGCCGGCGTGACCTACATCATCATCGGCACCGCGGCGGTGAAGAACCCGGGGTTCCTCTCGGACGCGTGCTACGCGTTTCCGGGCCATGTCATCGCGGGCCTCGATGCGAAGGAAGGCAAGGTCGCGGTCGAGGGCTGGTCCAAGCTGACCGGCCACGACGTGGTCGATCTCGCGAAAAAGTACGAGGAATACGGGCTCGAAGCGCTCGTCTACACCGACATCGGCCGCGACGGCATGATGACCGGCGTCAACATCGAGGCGACCTTCAAGCTCGCCCAGGCGATCAAGACGCCGATCATCGCCTCGGGCGGCATCGCGAGCGTGAAGGACGTCCAGGACCTTTGCGCGAAGCTCTATCCCGAGGGCGTCGTCGGCGCCATCACCGGCCGGGCCCTGTACGAAGGCGCGCTCGACTTCAAGAAGGCGCAGGCCGCGGCCGACAAGGCCGTCGGCAAGGCCTCGCCGTGACCCTGGACAGGCAAGGAACGCTCGTTGGCACTCGCTAAGCGGGTGATTCCCTGCCTGGACGTCACCGCCGGGCGGGTGGTGAAGGGCGTGCGCTTCGTCGAGCTGCGCGATGCGGGCGACCCGGTTGAGATCGCCGCGCGCTACGACGCCGAAGGGGCCGATGAGCTGACCTTTCTCGACATCACGGCGAGCTCGGACGAGCGCGACATTCTTCTGCACGTGATCGAAGCAGTCGCCTCGCAGGTCTTCATCCCCCTCACCGTCGGCGGCGGCGTGCGCAAGGTCGAGGACGTGCGCCGGCTTCTCAACGCCGGCGCGGACAAGGTCTCGATCAACACCGCGGCGGTGCAGAGCCCCGCGCTTGTACGCGAGGCCTCCGACAAGGTCGGCTGCCAGTGCATCGTCGTCGCGATCGATGCGCGGCGCAAAGCGGGCGGCTGGGAGGTCTACACGCACGGCGGCAGAAAGCCGACCGGCCTGGACGCGGTCGACTGGGCGCGCAGGATGACCGAGGCCGGGGCGGGCGAGATCTTGCTCACCAGCATGGATCGCGACGGCACGCGCGACGGCTTCGATCTCGAGCTCACTCGCGCGGTCGCAGACGCGGTGACGGTGCCCGTCATCGCCTCGGGCGGCGTCGGCTCGAAGGAGCATCTGGCAAGCGGCGTGCTGGAAGGCAAGGCCGACGCGGTGCTCGCGGCGAGCGTGTTCCATTTCGGCGATTTCACGGTGCGCGCGGCGAAAGAGCACATGCGTGCCCAGGGCATCGAGGTGCGGCTGTGAAATCGTGGCTCGACGAGGTGCCGTGGGACAAGGACGGATTGATCGCGGCCGTCGCCCAGGACTTTTCCTCCCGAAGAGTGCTGACCGTTGCCTGGATGAACCGCGAAGCGCTGGAGGAAACCGCGAAGACGCAGCGCGCGGTCTATTGGTCGCGTTCGCGCAAGAAGCTCTGGCGCAAGGGCGAGGAGTCCGGGCACGTGCAGAACGTGCGCGAGCTGCGGCTCGATTGCGACGCCGATACGGTCCTGCTCATGGTCGAGCAGGTCGGCGGCATCGCGTGCCACACCGGGCGCGAAAGCTGCTTTTTCCGCAAACTCGAGAAAGGGAAGTGGGTCGAGATGGATCCGGTGCTCAAGGATCCGGCGCTCATCTACGGAAAAAAATGAAACCAGGCATGGGCGGGACGCTCGAGCGCATCGCCGCGGTGATCGAGTCGCGCAAGGGCGGCGATGCGGAGAAATCCTATGTCGCGAAGCTGCTCGCCTCGGGCGAGGACGCGGTCCTCAAGAAAATCGGCGAGGAGGCGACCGAAACCGTGCTGGCCGCCAAATCGGGCGACCGGCTGCACCTCGTGCGCGAGACGGC
>Ga0310810_10002638_pt1 | contig 19324 bp, 11 predicted proteins | sample NCmetagenome_FD_207641 | JGI IMG/M metagenome (GOLD analysis project Ga0310810, IMG submission 207641) | Soil microbial communities from experimental microcosm in Duke University, North Carolina, United States - NC | ecosystem: Engineered > Artificial ecosystem > Soil microcosm > Unclassified ...
TATTGCACGATATGTACAGCAGGCGTTTGCCATCGGCGGACCATGCCGGACGTCCTCTCGAGTCGACGAACGTTTGAACCATCGGAGGTGGCGCCGGGCGAGACTCGCCAGCGACGGCATCGAAGTCTGCGATTGCCACGTATTCAGCTCCCGCTGGCTTCCAGACATACAAGGCATCGCTCCGCGTGAGGCCGAGCGACCAGGTGGAGCTGAGATCCGCCTTGACGAGGGCAGGGACATCGCGCGGCCGCCCATCTTCGACGCGCATTGCCCATAGGCCGACATGTCCGCTGCGGTCGCTCGCGAAGAGCAGCCGGCCGTCCGCCGTCCACCCCATAAGAGCGTTGGTGGGCGAGGGGGACGTAACTGCCGTTTCCCGGCTCGCATCCACGGCCATGACCCAGACGCGCTGCGTGCGAACGCTCTCGCCTTCGAGCAGGTCGTAGGCAAGGTATCGGCCGTCGGGCGAGAACACGGCTTTATTGACGCCACGCCAATCAATCGACTTGAGCACGCGCACTTCGCCAGACCGGGCGTTCACCACGGCGAGCTGAGACGATTGATCCTCGCGCTCGATCAACAGCGCGATCCAGCGGCCATCAGGCGACCAGTCGAATGGTCTGTACGCATCGCGCCCGTTGAGCGGCAGCAACAGTCGTGACGCCGCGACGGTGCCGTCGAATGGCACGATGCGCAGTTCACTACCGCCAACGACGTCCCGCGGCTGCCACTGGTAGGCGATCTGATCGCCAGATCGCGAGATCGCTGACCAGCCCCCGTACCCGTGTTCCGCGTTCTGCGTGTTGGTCGTGAGCGTTCGATCGCTGCCTGCCAGCAGATCGCGCACAACTACGTTGCCGGTGGCGACCCAATCGACGTACGTCAGGTACCGTCCATCCGGAGAGACGGTGCCAAAGAGATCGACCTCGCGTGCCGGTCCCCAGACGAGCCGATCACCGCGAATCGACACGCGCGGCAGTCCCTGGGCCTGCAGGTGGGTGCGCGCCTCCTGCACCGCAGCTGTCTGTTCGGGATATTCGCGCGCGACGCGCTCGTAAATGGCGCGCGCCTGGGCGTTGCCCAGCTTGGCGTAGCAGTCAGCCATCCGGACCAGCGCGCGTGCCGCGAGGGCGCGATCGCTTGCAAACTCGCGCGCGACGCGTTGATAGAGGTCGATCGCTTGCTGCAGGTTGCCGTTGGCACGTTCGGCGGTGAGCGCCTTCTGGAACAGGTCATATCCGCTCTGCGCGGAAGGCGCTGCCGTCATAAGAACGAGCAGTCCCGCAGCGGCCAGCAAGGCGAACTTCGTGGTCATCCGCATGAGTTCCCGCTCCCGTCGGGTGGCCCCAACCTTACCGCCAGCGCGAAGGCAGATGTGTCATGAACGCGCGGACGGAATGTAAAACGTTCGTACATTTCGCGCGCGGTGCTCATCACAGGACCCACTTGTAGCCGACGCCGTGCACCGTCTGCAGATGGCGCGGTTGCGCCGGGTCGGCTTCGAGCTTCGCGCGCAGCGACGCAATGTGGTTGTCCACCGTGCGCGTCGTCGGCATCGCGTCATAACCCCAGACCTGGTCGAGCAGTTCCTCGCGCGTGACGACCTCGCCTGCGCGCGCCGCGAGGTAGCGCAGGACGCCGAATTCCTTTTTCGTCATGTCGATCGGTATGCCCGCCTTTTGCGCTTCATACCGTTTGAAATCGATCGAGGTGTCTTCGAACTGCAGCACGTCGATTGATGGGGCCGGAGCCTGCGTCCTGCGAATAAGCGCCCGGACGCGCGCCAGCAGCTCGCGGATGGAAAACGGCTTCGTCAGGTAGTCATCCGCGCCGAGATCGAGCCCCAGCACCCGATCGGATTCGTCGCCGCGTGCGGTCAACATCAGGATTGGCGTGGTTAGTCCTTCGCCGCGAAGCGTTCGACAGACGTCGTACCCGCTCATACGGGGCAGCATGAGATCGAGAATCACCAGATCGGGTTTCTGTTCGCGGACGATCGCGCATGCGCGTTCGCCGTCGGTGGCCGTGAGCACCTCGTGCGACTCGCAGACAAGATTGTCGGCAAGACCCCGCAGAATCGCCGCATCGTCCTCGACGACGAGGATGCGGCTCATCACGCCAGCGCCCCTGCGTCGACCGCCACCGCGTCATCGGTGGACGCGGCGGGGAGCACGATCGAGAAGGTGGTCCCGCGACCAACCTCACTTTGCACCCGAATGTCCCCGTGATGCGCGGCAACCACGTGCGCGACGAGCGTCAGGCCCAGGCCGGTACCTGGAATCGAGGCATGCTCGGGATCGTTGACTCGGTAGAACTTCTCAAATATGTGGCCCTGTTCGGCGGGTGGGATGCCGATGCCAGCGTCCGCGACCTCGATGACGACTCGCCCATCGTGGCTGCGGACCTCGAGCTGGATCTGCCGACCGCGGCCGGAGTACTTCACCGCGTTGCTCAGCAGATTGAGCAGCGCCTGCTCGAGCGCGTCGCGATCGGCGAGCACAAGCGGCACATCCTCGTCTATCGCGATCTCCAAGTCGAATCCGTTACGAGCGAGAAGATCGCCCATCGTCGACGCCGCCGACCGGACGACGTCCGCGGGCGAACTGGGCCGCAGCTGGTACGTCTTACGGCCGGCTTCGATTTTGGCGAAATCGAGGACGTTGTCGAGCAGGCGGGTGAGCCGTTCACTTTCGCTGACAATCGTTTGCAGGTAGTCGTCTCGGCTATCGTGCTTGGCCACGCGTCCCAGCAGAAGCGTCTCGGCGAACATGCGGATCGCCGTGAGCGGCGTGCGGAGCTCGTGTGACACGCTCGACACGAACTGCGCCCGCATCGCGGCGAGGCGCATTTCCCTCCGCGTGTCGCGCCAGAAGAGATATCCGCCCGCGATGGTGACGCCTACGACCAACAGCAGCACGCTGACGAGAACGCCGCGTTGGAGCGGCTCCTGATCAAGCGCGTCGGCAGGATCGAAGCGCAGCGAGAGACCTGGAAGCGGGGCGCCGAGCGGCTCGCCCGCCGATGAGGCGACGACGGCGGCGCCGCGACGCTTCGTGGCCGGGATGGAGTCGACAAGCGACGCCAGGCGTATCCCCGTGACCACCGGGTCTTGTCCCCCGACGCCTACGAGCCAGATGGCGTCGGATCGGCCAAATGGTACCCAGACAACTTCGCCGTTCGCAGATACTCCACGGGCTCGAGCGAGGATCGCTGGAAACGCCGATTGCAAGTCGAGCATCTGTTCGGTGTAGTCCGTAAGGTTGTTCGTCCGGTGACGGAGGACCATCGCGGTGGCGTGCACATTCGCATCGGTTGCACGTTCCAGGAGCGCCGCTGCCACGTCTCGCGCCATGTAGACCGCGGTTGGATTCAACGCCGATCCCGCCTGCAACACGGTCCGGAGAACACCGGCAGCGGCGGTTCCATCGATCGCGGTGAGATGTTGCGAGTCAATCAGGCGCCGTGCAGCGTACAGCGCCAGCGGGACTTTCTGATCATCGACGGCGTCGGCGGGTGTCTGCGCCAGTGTGACGTACGCGCTGTGCGCTCGCTCAATCTGTCCGTCCTTCTCCAGAACGCGCGCGAGGTGGAGCTGCGCGATTGCGCGCTGCGCTGGCGTGAGGGCGGCCCTGGCGGCCGTCGTGTACGAGGCGACCGCTTCAGCGTACGTATGCTGAATGAATTCGTCACGTTCGCCCGAGCGAATGGCCTCGACGAAGGCGGGAGGTTCGTCGGCCGCGGCCGCTCCCGCATTCCAGGGAAACACGAGCGCGTCGCCGTTGACACGCGCGACGAAGGCGAGCGGCGACGTGCCATTGGCGCCCACGTTGGCAGCCGCACGGCCTTCCAGCAGATCCATGCGGAGCTGTGTGATACGGCCGATCAGATCCTGCCGAACGTCGGTGGCAACCCGCCGGCGATCGTCGGCATGGCGCTTCTCGGCGAGCTCGCGCTCCTGCGCCAGCAGGCGGAGCGTCAGGCCGATCACGAGGACGCACGGAGCGCCAAGCGCGGCCAGAAATAACAACGCCGGGCGCGAAGGCCGGAGGATCACGGCGCGTATTTTACGGATTCGCCGCCGATCAATTTGTCATGAATCCGTCACGGTTCGCGGATCGGGGATCAGGGATCCGGGATCCGTCGCAATGTCCGCCGGCCCATAGGGTCCCGAAGGGCCACAAGCTATGGCTGGACCAACCGCCCAACTCGAGCCAGGGCCCAAGTTCAGTCATCTGCTATCTGCCGCTGCCATTTAGATTGACGGTGTGCGGGCTTCCATCGGCGTTGTCATTGACGGTCAAGGCAGCTGACCTGGCACCTCGTCGTGATGGCTTAAACCAAATGCTGACCGCGCAGCTCGCACCTGGACCAAGCGACGACCCGCATGTGTTGCTCGCTATCGCGAAGTCGCTGCCTGCATTCCCGCTGATTACGATGCTGGAGATGCTCACACCAGCAGTGCTGCTGACATTTTTCAGAGTCGCAGTCTGCGAAGCACTCGTTGTGCCCACATTGACTGTTCCGAAACTGAGGGCAGTTGGCAGCAGGCTGACGATTGTGCCTGTCCCGGTGAGTTGCGCTGTCAATGTTCCCACGCCGGTCACGACGGTTAGTTGCCCAGCCCGTGTGCCGGGTGACGTCGGTGTGAATGTGAGACCGATTGAACAGCTTGCTCCGCCGCCTAACGTAGACCCGCAACTGGTTACAGGTGCTGGTGCGATACCAAATTCGGCCGACGCGCTCAAGTTGCCGATGCTAATCGACGTCGTGCCTGTGTTCTTGAGTGTCGCCAAAACTGGGGCACTCGTTGTGTTCAGGGTCTGCGTCGTCGCAAAACTAATCAGCGACGGCGTCAACGTTGCGGATCCGATTCTCCCGGTGCCCGTCAACGCGATCACCTGAGGACTGTTGGCAGCGTTATCCGCAATCGAGACGGCAGCGGTCCGCGTTCCACCATTCGTCGGTGTGAAAACTAAGCTGATCGAACAGCTACTACCAGGCGCTATCGAACCAGTGCAGGTGTTGGCGCTCAACGGCGAAAACGCAAAATCTGTTGCATTTGTCCCCGTAATGGTCCTGCTGGCAATGTTCAGTGCTCCGGTTCCGGAATTTGTCAGCGTCACACTACGAGCCGCGCTGGTGGTTCCGACCGTCTGGTTGCCGAAATCGATATTGTTCGCTGATAGCGTCACGACCGGTGCAGTCCCGGTACCGTTCACCGCTACGGCTTGGGGGCTGCCCGCCGCGTCATCCGCAATGGTCACGGTTGCGGTGCGATTACCCGTTGTGACGGGAGCGAACTTCACTGAGAACGAGCAGGTGGTGCCTGCTGCAACCGATGCTCCTGTGCAACTATTCGCGCTGAGTACGAAATCGGCGGGGTTCGAACCGCCGATCGTGAGCGTGCCGATGTGCAGCGTCGCCGTTCCGGTGTTGCTCACCGTTACGGTCTGAGCCGCACTCGCGGTACTCACCAACTGATTACCAAACGCCAGGTTGCTCGCGCTGAAGCTGGCCCGTGGCGTAGTCCCCGTGCCGCTCAGCGACATCAATTGCGGGCTGTCCGCTGCATCGTCGCTGATACTCACGACCGCGTTGCGGCTACCAGTGGTCTGCGGGGCGAACTTAACGTCAAAGGAGCAAGCAGAAGCCGGCAGAAGCAACGCTCCTGTGCAACTGTTCGCGCTCAAAACGAAATCACCGGGAGCGGAGCCGTCCAGCGTCACCGTGTTGATGTGCAACGTCGCCGTGCCGGTGTTGGTTACCACGACCGTTGTGGTTGCACTCGTGGTTCCGACGACTTGATTTCCAAACGCCAACGTTGTCGCACTCAAACCAACTGCGGGAGTCGTCCCATTGCCGCCCAGTCCAACCGTCTGCGGGCTGTCTGCCGCGTCGTCGTTGATACCTACGCTCGCCACGCGATTGCCCGCTGTCGTTGGAACGAATTTGACGGCAAAGGAGCAGGTCGCATTCGGTGCGACGGAGGCTCCCGTGCAACTATTCGTGGTGAGCGTGAAGTCCCCAGCGTTCAGACCGGCTACCGTCACCGCGGCGATGTTCAATGCGATGGTTCCCGTGTTACTCAGGGTCACGGTTTGGGCCGCGCTTGCCGTCTCCACCACCTGGTTTCCAAAGCCAAGGCTGCTGGCACTCAGCCCTACCACCGGTCCGACCCCTGAACCACTCAGCTGAATGATTTGTGGGCCATCGCCGGCATCGTCGATGAGGGTCAGTGTCGCGCTACGACCACCCGTACCAGTAGGCACGAACTTCACGTTAAACGAACACGCGGCACCAACCGTCACGGACGCTCCTGTGCAGCTATTCGCATCGACGATGAACTCGGCGGGGTTGGAACCGCCCACTGTAAGCGCGCTGAAATGAAGGGTCGCCGTCCCAGTGTTGGTCACCGTAACCGTCTTGGGTGCGCTCGCGGTGCCGACTCCCTGTAAGCCGAACGTCAGGCTACTTGCGCTCAACGTGGCCGCTGGCATTGTGCCAGCCCCTGCCAGTGTGATGGCATGCGGACTGCCATTCGCGTCATCGGTGATCTCGAGCAACGCCGTGCGCGCTCCGACGCTAATCGGAGCGAAGGTCACGACGATTTGGCAGTCGTTGCCAGCGGGAATAGAGGTGCCGCACGAGTTCGACTCTATGAAGTCGCGCGCATTCGTTCCGGTGAGGGCGATGGCGTTGATATTCAATGTCGCGGCGCCCGTGTTCGTCAGCGTTACCTGTTGCGACGCACGCAGAATTCCGTTGCCGCGGCCCAGCAACACGCTCAAACGATCATCGTTCGGATGTGGCACGAGGACGTCACGAGTACCGTCGCCGTCCACATCAGCGATCGTTATCGTGTGGAGAGCAAATCCCGCCGTGTACTTCAGAGGCGCTTGGAATGTGCCGTCGCCATTTCCGAACAGCAAAGACACATGGTCTGTGCCATTGACACTATTCGCGACGACTAGATCGGGTCTGCCATCGTTGTTGAGATCCGCGGCTGCGACCGAGACGGGATACAAGTCAGTCGGCAGAGTTGTGGCCGCCTGGAAAGTGCCGTTGCCGTTGCCGCGAAAGATGCTCAAAGTGTGGCTGTTGTAATTCGCGGTCACGAGGTCCGATCGACCGTCGCCGTTGACATCTGCGATTGCGAGGGCGAACGGAAATAACTGTGTGGGGTAGGCGGTCGCGGAGTGGAAACTGCCGTTGCCGTTATTCAACAACACACTTAGCGTGTTGCTACCTGCGTTCGCCACCACTGCGTCTGGCAACCCATTGCCGTCGAGGTCGGCCATGGCAACCCACCGTGGCAAGGACCCCACCGTATAACCGATCGGCGATTGGAAAGTCCCGTTTCCGTTGCCTCGTAACACGCTCACCGTACTGCTACTCACATCCGCGACGACTAGGTCGAGAACGGTGTCACCGTTGATGTCGCTCATTGCAACCGAGAAGGCGCCAGAGCCCGCGGGATAGTCCACGGCAGTTTGGAAGGTCCCATCGCCGTTGCCAAGCAGCACGCTCACACTGTCACTGCCCTGATTGGCGATCACCAGGTCGGATCTGCCATCGCCATTTACATCGCCGATTGCGACCGAGCGCGGAGCTGAGCCGACAGGGTAGTCCACTCGCGGCTGGAAGGTGCCATCGCCATTACCTCGCAACACGCTCACGTTGTTGCTGTTTAGATTCGCCACAGCTAAGTCGATCGCTGTACCGCCAAGAGATCCTACGGCGATGAAATTTGGAGTGGCCCCTGTCGCGTACGATGTCGTAGTGCTGCTCGTGCCGACCCGTTCGCTTCCGAATGCGAGACTTGTCGCGCTCAGTGTGACGGCCGCTCCTACGCCGGTGCCGGTCAACGTGACGCTCTGTGGGCTGTCGATTGCGTCGTCAGTGATCGCGACGTTGCCGACGCGATTGCCGGTAGTGGTTGGGGCGAAGGCCACCCCGAAACTGCAACTCGCGGCCGGCGCAACGGAAGCGTTAGTGCAACCGTCCGCGGTCAGAACAAAGTCTCCTGCGTTGGTGCCAGTCAACGTGACGGTGGTGATCTGCAATCCTGCGGAGCCCGCATTCGTCACCGTAACGGTCTGACTACTACTCGCTATCCCGATCGCCTGGCTGCCGAACGCAATCGTCGTCGGGCTCAGGCCGACGGCAGGCGCCGTCGCGAAGACCGTGATCGAAACCGTTGCGATGTTCGACGTCGCAATGCCATCGCTCGCCCGGTACGTGAAACTGTCGGAACCAACGTAGTTGGTCGCAGGTATGTAGGTGAATGATCCATCCGCATTGAGGGTGACACTGCCGTGCGACGGCCCGCTCACAACGGTCACCGTCAGAGCATCGCCATCTGTATCGGTGTCATTGCTCAGCACGCCCGGTGCGGGAATCGTGAGAGTTGAATTTTGATCAAGGGAGAACGAATCGCCGACCGCTACCGGAACCTGGTTATAACGGATCCGAAAAACCACGCCGGTGTCGTACGGACCACCCCTAACCGTGGCGCCGGAGAACCCGCCGTCGCTGCCCTGGATGAGGCCTGCGGAAGGATACGCTCCGTCGCTACCGTTGAAGTCGTGAAGGGTTGTGATGACTCCTGCGCCATCGACCTTGAATAGGGTTCCGTATCCGAACGCGCCACCGCCCGACGCAGTTCCGTAAAGGGCGCCGTCGGTGCCTTCCGCGAGCCTCCCAATCGGGAAACTGCCGTTCGAGCGATTGAACGTGGCAACCGTCCTAAAGCTACCGGTACTGTCGATCGTGAAGACAGTGCCATAGCCTGCACCGCTCCAATACGTGGCGCCATAGAATTTGCCGTCGCTCGCTTGAAGCAGACCGCCATACGACGCGCATCCACTCCACGCCGACTCGACAAAGTTGAATATCGTAGTGAGATTACCGACGGCGTCCACCTTGAAAACGGTTCCAAACCCAGACGTACCGCCCCTAGTGGTCATGCCATAGAAGTACCCATCATTTCCTAGAGTGAGCCTAAAACAGGGAGTGGCACCATCTGTAAAATTGAATGCGTGCAAAGTCGTCAGGTTGCCAACAGTATCGAGCTTGAATAACGTGCCGTAGCCATGCACACCGCCGTCAATGGTTGTGCCGTACATGTACCCGTCACTGCCTTTCGTAAGGGCCACGCGCGGATGCGCGCCGTTGCTGTTGTCGAAGCTACGTATCGACGTCAGGTTGCCAGCAGTGTCAACCTTAAATACCGCGCCGTACCCCGAGGCACCACCGTCTTGCGTGGTGCCGTAGAGGTATCCGTCGCTCCCCTGAACTAGCCCAGCGTACGGATACGCACCATTTACTCCGTTGAAGTTGGCCACCGCAGATAATGTGTGTTCGGTATCGACCCTGAATACGGTTCCAAATCCTGACGCACCGAGTCCGTTACCAGACCCAAGCGTGTCGATGGTCGTCCCGTACAAACTGCCATCATTCGTTTCGATAAGGTCCCCAAATGCGTACCTACCCCTACGAGGGCCAACGAATGCCCGAATAGTGCTGAACGCTCCGGTAGGATCAATCCGGAAGACGGTACCGAAGTCCGACTCTCCTCCTTGTGCGGTAGTGCCATAGAACTTACCGTCGACGGACTTAGCGAGTGCGCTGTATGGTCGGGCGCCGTCGGTGCCACCGAAATTGCTCAACGTCGTTAGGTTCCCGACGGTGTCGATTTTGAAGATCGTTCCGCGACCGGATGAGCCGCCCGACGTTGTGGTGCCGTACAAACTGCCGTCGGTTCCTTGCGCGAGCGCAGCATACGGGTTCGCCCCATTGCCGTAAGTGAAGCTTCGCAGAACCGTCAGGTTCCCCGCCAGATCTAAGCGGAAAACGGTACCGTAACCGGAACCACCGCCCTGTGATGTCGTGCCGTAGAAGTTGCCATCGGTGCTCTGCACGAGTTCGCTGTACGGATTGCCGCCGGTAGCGGACGTGAAGTTCCGCAGAATCGCAAAGCTTCCACCCAAGCTATCAACTCTAAAAACCGTTCCGCCTCCGGCGCTGCCGGCGACCGAAGTTGTCCCGTAGAGTCTTCCGTCAACCGCCTGAATCAGGCGAGCACGCGGATATGCACCATCGGTAACACCGAATCGGTGCAATATAGTGATATTGCCAACGCTGTCCATCTTGAAGACGGTGCCATAGCTGTAACCGCGCTCTGTCGTACCGTAAAAGTTCCCGTCGGTGCCTTGGATCAGTCCAGCGTACGGAGCCATTCCATCGTCACCCTGAAAACTATGCAATATCGTGAGATTGCCTGACAGGTCGATCCTGAAGACGGTGCCGTACCCCCTGGTGCCACCGTACACGGTCGTGCCATAGAGGAATCCGTCAGTCGCTTCGATCAGTCCGCCATAAGGATGCTGGCCGCTGCCGCTTGAGTTCGAGAAGCTATACAGCGTTGTTAGCGTCCCTGCGCTATCAATCCTAAAGACGATCCCATACCCAGATGGACCGCCGTCGTAAGCCGTTCCGTAGAAGTTTCCGTCTCGAGCTTGGACAAGAGGTGCATAAGGCGCTGCGCCATTCGTCGCATACGAGAATGGCGAGACGACTTCGTAGCGCACCTGCGCATACACGGGCGATGCAGCCAGGAAAGCGGTGAACAGCGCGAGGCCAAGCATGCTGCGTTGAATCGGTTCCGCGCGAAATATCGCGCCATATTCGCGAACTGCAGCAAGGCGATTAGCATTTGTCGACATCGAACAGAGTTCCTCGCGGTTGAATAGACCGTGATTGGGACAGCGATTCATATGCGCGCTTGGCCGTGGTTCTGCAACCCCGAGGTACGCGCCAGCGGCACAAGCGCTGCGCGCTCCATGGCTCTATTGCAAGACTTTCAATTTGTCGCAGAGGCGCAGCCGTTGGGAATACTTCCAACTACGTCCAGCCGAGTTGCTTGAGACTGATGCTGTCGTTCCAGATCTTCGTCATGTGGCGAATCTTGTCCCCAGCGAACTGCATCACGTACACGTAATCCGCCTCGATTCGCTTTCCGGTAGGTGGCACTGGTCCACCGTCGCCTGTATGAGTGCCGCGGGATACTCCGTATGCGGCGACGTTGCGACGTTCCTCGTCGACTGCGAAAGAATGGAGTTCATTCCGGCCATCGGGAATGGGTGTGAGCAGGCCCTTCATCCAATCCGTGCACGCCTGTAAGGTGTTCACATCTGTAAGAGCGCCGGCTTGCGCCGAGAACGTCGCGTCTGGCTGGCAGTACTGCTTGCATCTTTGCCACCCTTGTCCGGACTCGCATGCATCGAAGAATTGCCGTGAGGTTTCCTTGAGCGAGCTCATGGGGAGACTCTCCTTTATGGGCATCATGACGAGGCTTCGAGGTTCGTGTTGATGCGATTTCAAATTGAATGGAGGCGACCGATTCGGTTTCGGTACGTTGCCTCCAATGAGCAAGGAGAGGCTAAAGGCAGAGAATCAAGCCTGTGTCATCACGTTGTCATGTGTTAGCAAAGATTTCGTCTGACCGCGGTCTTTTATCGAGCAAGCGGCACGGCCGCAGTGGCGCGAGCCTTTAAGGGCTCGCGCTGAGGGTGAGTGAGCGTTGCTTATGAAACGGGCTGGAGTGACTCGCTGGCCAACAATTCCAGCGCCGCGAGCACGCCGCCGGATTTATGCGGGACGCCGGCGAGCGCAAAGCCCATCTCGACACCGCTGAGGGTTCCGGCCAGCATCAGGTCGTTGAAGTCACCAAGGTGGCCGATTCGGAAGATCTTGCCTTTCATCTTTCCGAGGCCGGTGCCGAGCGACATGTCGAAGCGCTCGAGCACGATTTGCCGGAATGCGTCGGCGTCGCGACCGTCCGGCATCACAACGGCCGTCAGCACGCCGCTGTACTCGGCGGCGTTCTGCGCGAGGATGTCGAGGCCCCATGCCTTCACCGCCGCGCGCGTCGCGCGGCCAAAGCGCTCATGGCGCGCCCAGATGGTTTCCAGCCCCTCGTCGCGCATCATGCCGAGCGCTTCGCGCAGGCCGTAGAGGATGTTGGTCGACGGCGTATAGGGAAAGAAGCCCGCCTTGTTGTCGCGGAGCATCGGCTCCCAGTCCCAGTAGGCGCGCGGCAATTTCGCCGACCTGGCCGCCGCGAGCGCTTTGTCGCTGATCGCGTTGAAGCTGATGCCGGGCGGCAGCATCAGTCCCTTCTGCGAGCAGCCGACCGTGACGTCCACACCCCATGCGTCGTGACGGTATTCAATCGACCCGAGCGAGGAAATCGTATCCACCAGCAGCAGCGCCGGATGACGGGCCGCGTCGATCTGCTTCCGGATGTCGCCGATGCGGCTGACAACGCCGGTGGAGGTCTCATTGTGAACGACACACACCGCCTTGATCGCATGGCTGCGGTCGTCGGCGAGTTTCGCGTACACGACCGCTGGATCCGCGCCATGGCGCCAATCGCCGGCAACGAAATCCACCTGCAGCCCGATGCGGGTCGCGATGTCTTTCCACAGCGTCGCGAAATGGCCGGTCTCGAACATCAGAACCGTGTCACCGGGAGACAGGGTGTTGACGAGCGCTGCTTCCCACGCGCCAGTTCCCGACCCGGGATAGATGATGACGGGGGACGAGGTCAGGAAGACGTCCTTCAGTCCGCTGAACACTTCTTTGGCGAGCGCTGCGAACTCAGGACCTCGATGGTCGATCGTCGGCTTGCTGAGCGCGCGCAGCACGCGATCGGGAACGTTGGTGGGTCCGGGTATCTGGAGGAAGTGCCGCCCGCTTTTTGCCATGAATCGATCCTATTGCAGAACGTAGAGGCGGACCTTAAGGTCCGCCTCTACACCCCAATCGTTATTTCGTCGCGTTAATTCCGCCCGGTCGATACGTCTTGCTGAAATTGTTCCTTGTATTGGTCACGGTGAACGTCCCGTCCTGCTGCGCCGTCACCTTGATGAAGTACGCCTTGCCGTTGTGCACCGGCGCGGGCGGCGCCTGCTGTCCCTGCGGCGGCGGCGTCCAGGCGGCGATCGGCATCGTCGTGTCGGGTTGATCGATCTGGTTGGCGATGAACACGCCCGGCACCGTGTACTCCTGCCCGCTCAGCAGCGAGAAGTGCTCCATCCAGACGTCCTCGAGTCCGGGGGACGAGAACATCGACTGCATCGAGAACGGCTCGCCGCCTTTCCGCGTGCCGTTGTTGACAATGGCCACACGCGGCCGTACGGCGTGTACGAGCACCGGCGAATTGGAACTGGCCTGACCGTGATGCATGCCGAGCATCAGGTCCACTGTTCCGAGCCGGTTCACGGGGCATGCGAGTTTGAACTCGATATTCCTCGTGTTGTCGCCGAGATGGAGCGCCTTGAATTTGCCGTACGTGACCATGACGCCGACCGACATCGGATCTTCCATGTTGTTGTCGATCGGCTGGAAGTTCGCGCATTCAGGATTGCGCTGTCCGGCACCTTTCAGCGAGGCAATTGGTTCACCGGCCGAGACGACGACCGTTACGTTGGTCGCCCCAAGCGGAATCCTGTCGCCGGGCTTGGCCACCGTGTGCTGCGCTTTCGAGATCAGATCAGCGTAGACGTTCTTGAGGAAATCGTCCGGGCCCTGTCCGGGCTGCACGTTTGGACCGTGGTCCCAGTAATGCTTGATCGGGATCTGTTTGGCGAGCTCGGCGAGGCCGCCATAATGGTCGCCGTGCCAGTGCGTAATGATCAGATTGTCAATCTGCGTCAGTCCTGCATCACGGATCGCCTCCATGATGCGTCCGGCATCTCGCGGCGCGGCGGCGTTCGCGTTCCCGGTGTCCATCAGGAGCGATTCGCCGGTCGGCGAGACGAACAGAACGCCGTTGCCACCTTCGACGTCCACGACATAAATCGTCAGAGGCTTTGCCGCCCGGTTCTGCGCAAGCGCAGGCGCGACGAGACAGGCAACGGCTAATGCCGAAACAAGCGCGCTTCTTCGTGTCATAAACAACCCCTCGCTAAGCGCCGACCTTAAGGTCGGCCCCTACGACCGCGGTTTTCGTTATCTGGTCGCGTTGGCCACACCGGGCCGGTACGTCTTGCTGAAGTTGTTGCGCATGTTGGTGATCGTGAACGTCCCGTCCTGCTGCGCCGCGATCTTGAAGTAATACGACTTGCCGTTGTGCACCGGCGCGGGCGGTGCCTGCTGCCCCTGGGGCGGCGGCGTCCACGCGGCGATGGGAAGGGCAGTGTCCGGCTGATCGATCTGGTTGGCGATGAAGGCGCCCGGAACCGTGTATTCCTGGCCGCTGAGGAGCGAGAAGTGCATCTGCCACAGATCCTCGAGTCCAGGCGACGAGAACAGGACGCGCATCGCATCCGGCTGGCCGCCTTTCCGCGTGCCGTTATTGATGATGGCGGCGCGCGGGTGCAGCGCGTAGACGAGCGCCGGCGAGTTCGAGATGGCCTGGCCGTGATGCGAGACGATGAAGACGTCCGTCGTCCCGAGGCGGTTGTTCGGGCACATCAGGTCGAGCTCCTTGTTGTACGTGAGGTCGCCCATGTGCACGATGCGAAACTTTCCAAAGGTGATGTAGCTGCTGACCGACTGTGCGTTTTCGGTCGGATCCGGATCCTGCGGCTTCGATTCAGCGCAGTAGGGGTTCGCGCGGCCCGCACCCGGCAGGTTGGTCTTCATCACGTTGCCCGCGGCGGCGACGACCCTCCAATTGAGATCCTTCACCGGGATCGAATCACCCGGCTTCACGACGGTGTGCATCGCTTTCGCGGTCAGCGGCTCGTAGACGGTCTTGAAGAACTCGTCGGTCGCCGGGGTCGCCTGCACGTTCGGACCGTGATCGTAGAAGCGGGCGATCGGAATCTGCTTGGCCAGCTCGGCCAGGCCGCCGAAATGGTCTCCATGCCAGTGCGTGAAGATCAAATGATCAATCTTGGTCACGCCGGCGTCCTTCGCCGCCTCCATGATGCGCGCCGCGTCGCGAGCTGCCTGCGCGCCGCCGTTGCCGGTGTCGATCAGCACGGTCTCGCCTGACGGCGTGACAAACAGGGTGGCGTTGCCGCCCTCGACATCGATGACGTAGATGTCGAGCGGCTTGGCGGCGCGATTCTGCGCCAGCGCGGGCGCCGCCAGCGACACGATCGCGAGCAGACACACGAAGGTTGTGCGCATAGGCAATCTCCTCAAACGCGCACGATTCTACTTCACATCTTTGATGATGAAGAGCTTCTCACCGGGCCGGATCAGGCCCAGTTCGCGGCGGGCAATGTCCTCGATGGCTTGTGGATCTTCGCGAAGCTGACGGGCCTGCTCGCGAAGCTGCGCATTGTCTTCGCGCGAGCGAACAAGCGAGGTTTCCAGCGACCGGTACTGCTGGCGCGCTTTGACCATGGCGAGCAACCCGCGGTCGCCGACCAACGCGTCGATGATGAGGACGCAGCCGACCGCGATGATCAGATAACGGACAATCCTGCCGCGCCGCTGGCGGGGCTGGCTGGAGGTCGTCGTGCTGGCGTCACTCGTCCGCTTCTTCACGAGGTCGTGGCAGAATAGCGCGTTTCGGTCGCCAGTACAAGTACCAAACTTCCAATGACAGTACAAGAGCCAAATGCCATCGTCGTTCTGACCACGGTTGGGGAGTCGACCGATGCCGCCGCATTCGCGCGCGTGCTGGTCGCCGACCGCCTCGCGGCCTGCGTCAACGTGCTGCCGCCGATGACGTCACTCTATTGGTGGAAAGGGGCGATCGAGGAGGACCGTGAACAGCAGCTTGTGATCAAGACGACGCAGGATCGCGTGGCCGCGATAGAGGCGCGCTTTCAGGAGCTCCACCCTTATGAGCTCCCCGAGTTCGTCGTGCTCAGCGCAGAAGCATCGACTGCCTATCTGGCCTGGTTGCGTGACTCCGTGGCGGTGAAGTGAGCCCGATCACGAAGGCGCCCGTCGCCAGCAGCGACCAGAGGAGGGTGTGAGGCAGCACGTGCAGGGGCCAGCTGAGAAGCCACACACCGGCCAGTGCGATCGCAAAGCACGTCAGGAAGAACCGACGAAACCCGTGCGCCTGCTCCCGTGCAATGCGCTCGGCAACCAGAGATGCCAGTTCGTCAGGCGCGACGTCCGACGAGTGCACCACGGAGAAGTCGCCCATAACGCGCCTCCTTACAGACAGCATAACGAGGGGACGGGTAAAGAAGCGATAAATAGACGGTAAGAAGTCAACCGACCTCCTGACTGGCCAGCGCAGCGTCCTTGGCCGGCGCATGCTCGACGGCACGCCCGAGATGGTACGGAACACTCGTCACCACGACATTGGGTTTGAAGAGCAACGCTCCCTTGATGAGGAGTGCGTGCTGGTTGTGCAGCAAGTGTTGCCACAGCCGGCGCGGCACGAACTCAGGAAGAATCACGGTGACATAGGCGGCGGGCTCGACCTCCTGGAGCTCCTCGATGTAGTCGAGCAATGGCTCCATCAAGGAGCGATATGGCGACTCGAGCACGATGAGGTCCACACCCTGACCCCATTCCCTCCACTGCCGGCGTAATGCCTCGGTTGCCGCCGGATCGAGCTCGACGTACACCGCCCGAACATCCGCGGAGAGCGTCCGCGCGTACCTCAGCGCCTTGACAACGGCACGCTGCAGGCCGCCGATGGGCACGATCACCACGTGGCGTCCTGCTGGCTCCGGCCGCCAGCCGCGCAGCGTCAGCTCGGCGGCGACATGATCGTAGTGGCGTCTGGTGACTTCGAAGATGCCGACCAGCACCGGAATCATCACGATGATGATCCACGCGCCCTCTGCTGTCTTGGTGATCGTCACGATGGCGAGCACGATTCCGGTCACGATGGCTCCGACGCCGTTGATGACCGCGCTCGATCTCCATCCCGGCTCTTGCAGCCGACGCCAGTGGATGACCATCCCCGCCTGTGACAGCGTGAAGGAGACGAAGACGCCGATCATGTAGAGCGGGATCAGCGCGTGCGTGTCGCCTTCGAAGATGACGAGAAGAACGGAGGCCAGCACGCTGAGAATGAGGATGCCGTTGGAAAATGCGAGGCGATCGCCCTGATTCATGAATTGACGTGGCAAAAACCGGTCGCGCGCCATGATCGAGGCCAGTCGCGGGAAATCCGCGTACGCCGTGTTTGCCGCCAGGACGAGGATCGCCATTGTTGCAGCTTGCACGGCGTAGTAGGGCCAGCCGCGGCCGCCGAAGGTGGCGCGGGCAATCTGCGACACGACGGTCTCGGCGTTATTGGGCGCGATTTCGTACGCGTGCGCGAGCAGCGTGATTCCCAGGAACATCGTGATCGCGAGGACCGCCATCGCGACGAGCGTTGCGGCGGCGTTCCGGCTTTCTGGCGGCCTGAATGCGGGGACGCCGTTCGACACCGCCTCGACGCCCGTGAGCGCGGTGCATCCATTGGAGAAGGCGGTCAACAACACAAAGAGGGGCAGCAGCGTCGTCCCTGGAGGAAGCGCGTGTTCAGGCGGCGGTACTGGTTGAAGTGTGCCGGTGAAATATCGCACGGCGCCGATGGCGATCATCGCGAGCATGCTGATGATGAAGAAATAGGTGGGACCAGCGAACAGCTGACCTGATTCGCGGATGCCGCGCAGGTTGCCGAGCATCAGCATCAACACGAAGACGAGGCACAGCGCGACAGCATGCGATTGCCACTGGGGGAAGGCAGACGTAATGGCTGCGACGCCGGCGGCGATACTGACCGAAACCGTCAGGACGTAATCAATCAACAGCGATGCCGCCGCTATCAGCGATGGTGTCCGTCCGAGGTTGTCCTTCGCAACGATGTAGGCACCGCCACCGCTTGGGTACGCATGAATCGTTTGTCGGTAGGAAAAGACAACCACGACCATGACCGTGGCGATGACAGCGCCAATGGGTGTCACGAGGCTCAACGCGGCGACACCACCGATCGTCAGTACGCGCAGGATTTCTTCGGTAGCGTACGCAACCGACGAGAGCGCGTCGGAAGAGAGCACCGCGAGTCCGGTGATTTTTGAGAACCGTTCGTGATGCGCGAGCCGGGACGGGATAGGCGCGCCCACGATCAGGCGCTTCACCTGCCCAAGGAACGATTCGTCCGACACAGAGGCCTCCAATGCGCCGGCGGGGTTAGCTGACGGGCTAGGGGTTGGAGTCCCCTGCCGGCATGCGCCGGCTGCGCCCCCGTGGAAGTAAGAAGGTCGAAGCGCGAAGTTCGAAGTTATGGGTGGCCTCGACTTCAGCCACTTCCAACTTCAACCTTCAAACTTCCCGTTGGTTCCCCCGCTTCGCCGTCTCGGGCGAATTAGGCTGCGTGATCGGATTATGCAAACAGTTCACCGATCCGTAACGGTGTTTATGGCTTTTTTATGACTCGCCGCGGATGCGGATGGCGTACCGTCAGGATCAGGTGATAGACGTCAGCCCGACTACGGCTGCGCTCGCGTTGCTGCTCGCGGTGTTATGCGTTGCTGCGTTTGGCCGCCTGTGGATGGCGATGCTGGCGGCTGTGGTGGCGACGCTGTCGCTCAACTTTTTCTTCATACCGCCGGTTGGGACCTTGGCCATCGCTGCGCCCCAGAACTGGTTGGTGCTCATCGTGTTTCTCGTGGTCGCGGTGATCGCCAGTCAGCTTTCGGCGACGGCTCAGACTCGCGCGCGCGAGGCGACGCGCGGCGCACTTGCCTCGACGCTGCTTGCATCGCTGAGCCACGACCTTCGCACACCCTTGACAGCCATCCGGGTCGCGGTTGGAAATCTGGCCGACACACAGTCCGATACCGAACGGCGGCAACAGGCGGACGTCGCGCTTCGAGAACTGGATCGCCTGACGCATCTGTTCGAACACGTTCTCGATATGGCCCGGATTGATGCTCGCGCGGTGACGCCGGAACGTCAGTGGGTCACTCCCGCCGACGTTGTCGACGCGGCAGTGAGCTATGCGGGACGCTCGCTCGACGCTCACGATCTCCATGTTGACGCGAGCATCGACAGGGCAGTCCACATCGATCCGCGTCTCACGTCGAGTGCGCTTGCCCAGCTGCTCGAGAACGCTGCTCGCTATTCACCCGACGGTTCAACGATCGAAATCCAGGCGTTCGTGCGTGACGGTGAGGTCCGGATCGGTGTCGGCGACACGGGCCCTGGACTTCAGCCCGATGATCTCGCGCGTTTGTTTGAGCCGTTCTTCCGCGGAACGGCCGCCCGCGCAACTACAGGAATAGGAATGGGTCTTGCCATCGCTCGGGGACTGCTTGCCGCGCAGCGAGGACGCACGTGGGCGGAGAACAAGGACGACGGCGGCGCGTGGTTCTGGATTGCGGTGCCGGCCGAGTCGCGCCAGACCGCC